>Ga0307380_10001460_pt1 | contig 34686 bp, 28 predicted proteins | sample UN3MG_FD_202239 | JGI IMG/M metagenome (GOLD analysis project Ga0307380, IMG submission 202239) | Soil microbial communities from Risofladan, Vaasa, Finland - UN-3 | ecosystem: Environmental > Terrestrial > Soil > Coastal area > Acid sulfate soil | place: Finland: Risofladan, Vaasa | collected...
GATGTTCGTAGCTGGGAGGCCGACGGGCGATCCGACAATTTCGTTTACGGACAATGATGCCCTGCACATACGTTATACAAGGAGATTGAGAGTTGATAGACAGATCAAGGATACTTTTCACGGGCGGCAGCGGCCTGTTGGGATCGGAGTTCAGAAGAGTAATGCCCGATATCGATTATCCGTCATGGGAGGAATTCGATGTTACGAACTACGGTCAAATGCAACAGTATCTGAAGGCGCATCCCTGCGACGTGCTCATTCATGCTGCGGCGTTCATCTCACCGCCGGCGATCGATAAGGACCCGTCGAAAGCCATCGAAGTGAATATTATCGGGACGTCCAACGTCGTAAGACTGTGCATGCAGCATGGCGCCCGATTGATCTACGTGTCCACCGACTACGTGTTCAAGGGGGACAAGGGCAATTACGCGGAGACCGACCCCGTTTACCCGGTCAACAAGTACGCATGGTCGAAATTAGGGGGTGAATGTGCCGCGGCGATGTACGACAAGTCTTTGATCGTACGAACCACGTTCGGTCCCAATGTGTTCCCTTTTGAGAAGGCCTTCATCGATCAGTGGACAAGCAGAGAGAGTGTTGCGGCCATTGCAGAAAAGATAAGCAAGCTGGTCGATAAGGACGTTACGGGAATCATGCACGTGGGCGGACGGAGAAAGACGGTATTTGAATATGCAAAGAGTCTGGATGCCACCAGGCCCGTGGGAGAGCTGTCCATACGTGATGTTCCCTTTACCGTTCCGGTGGACACGTCGCTTAACTGCGACAAATACAATAAGCTGATAAGAAGATAGCACATTGAGTTGGAGGCTACACCTATGAAGATCTTAGCGGCGGGCGGAGCAGGCTATCTGGGGTCGAGATTGATACCCATCCTGCTCGAACACGGGTATGAGGTCGATGTTGTCGATCTGCTGTGGTTCGGCAACCATCTGCCTGAAGGGGTCAATGTTGTCCAAAAGAACCTTTTCGACTGCAAGGTCGAGGACTTGAAAGCCTATGACCAGGTGATTTTTCTTGCCGGACTTTCAAACGATCCGATGGCCGAATTCAGCCCTGCTCTGAATTTCGTTTTCAATGCCGCCTTGCCGTCCTATCTGGCCTTCATTACAAAGAAGGCCGGTGCAAGGCGTTTCATTTACGCCTCGTCGTGTTCGGTTTACGGGTACACCGTCAATGAGCTCTACGACGAAGAGAGTCCGACGACGTGCGGCTATCCGTACGGAATATCGAAACTCCAGGGTGAAAGGGGAGTGCTGCAGCTTCAAGACGAGCACTTTTCGGTCATCGCGCTGCGACAAGGCACGGTGTGTGGCTATAGCCCGCGCATGAGAATGGATTTGATCGTGAACACGATGTTCAAATACGCGGTGACCGAAAGAAAGGTCACGGTGAACAATCCATCTATTTGGCGGCCTGTGTTGGATATCCGGGACGCCGCCACGGCGTATCTGAGGGCCATCCAGGCGGACTATTCGTTGAGCGGCGTGTACAACGTGTCGTCCGGAAATTACACGGTCGGCCAGGTCGGCGACATGGTGAAATATGAGGTCCAAAAGCTGATCGGGGAGAAAGTGACTATTGTCCTCAAGGGCATCGAGGATTTTCGAAACTACAAGGTGACGATAGACAAGGCGAAAACGTATTTAGGGTTTCAGCCGCAATACACGATCGAGGATATTATCGAGGACTTGTACGGACATAAGGACTGTTTCGCGGATTATGACAACGACGAATTCCACAACATCCGAGTGTTCGAGAAGCTTAACATGCGATAAGCACTCCGTGAGGATGTGCGTCTTCCTTTCAGTATCCCTCCTTTCGAGCAGGCAGGAAATATGGATGTATCGATAGTCATCGTGGGGTGGAACGTCAGCGACCTGCTGCACAGTTGTCTGAGCTCGGTGTACGACCAAACCAGGGGAATCACTTTTGACGTTGTATATGTTGACAACGCTTCGGAAGACGGAAGCGCCGAGATGGTGGCGGCGAAGTTCCCGGCGGTCAGGATAATAAGGAACGCGAAAAACGAAGGATTCATCCGGGCCAGTAACCAGGGCATTGAGATGAGCGAAGGACGATACGTCCTGCTCCTGAACTCAGATACGATTGTCCTGGATAATGCAATAACGAAGATGGTTGAATTTGCTGATGCGCATCCCGAAGCGGGCGTCACAGGGTGCAAAGTGTTTCGTCCCGATGGGAGTCTGCAGAGAAGCTCTTTTATGTATCCGTCGGTATTGAACATGTTTCTGTCGGCGACCTATTTGTACAAGTTGTTTCCGCGAACCAGGTTCTTTGGCAGAGAAATGATGACCTGGTGGGATTTCGATGATGTTCGGCAAGTGCAGGCCGTATGTGGCTGTTGCTCTTTGGTCCGAAGAGAAGCCATAAGGCAGGTAGGCCTGATGGATGAGACCTATTTCTTCTATGGAGACGAATCGGATTGGTGCTATCGCTTTGAGAAAAACGGGTGGAAGAATATGTTTATGCCCGACGCTAAAATAATTCACTACGGGGGCGCTACGACAAAACGCATGCCCGACACGTTCAAGCTGCAGCTTTATGGGAGCAACTTGATATTCATGAGACTTCACAGAAGCAAGCCGGAATTTATATGTGCGCGTTTTCTGATGGCCGTGTTCTTCTTTGTGAGAGTCCCCTATTGGTACCTTACGGCCTTGTTTAACAAGCAAGAGAGGCAGGCTTCCATCAAGACCGCGGCAGCCTACCTGGCAGGGTCGGGGCATTGTCTGAACGACTGGAAGAATCTGCTGATGAATAAGGAAGCCGTCGCAAAAAAGCTTTAGGAACAAGTTGCCTGATACGCTGCTGTGAGAAAAGGGCTCAAGCAACATCCATCGGTGAATCGGAATAAAACGGGGGGATGTTCTGGCTGTCCGTGGGAATCAGTTCAAAAGAGTCGTGCGGTTCCGGCAATGAATAGAAACTCATACAAAGTCGTCCTCGACGATATTGGCGTGGAAGAATGGCAACGGCATGCCGCTTGCTTCGCAGACTACAGCATCTATCAAACCTGGGCCTATCAGAAAGTGCGGGCCGAAATGGCCGGCCAGGAGCTCAGCAGAGTTGTGGTCAAAGATGAAAGCAACGCCGTCGTCACCATGGGCCACGTCCGCATCAAAATCGTCAAGGGACTTGGACTCAAGATAGGTTATGTGCAGCAAGGACCGTTAGTACAGGCTATGGATGGACGAATCACCTGTTCCGCCGAAGCCCTGAAGGCTCTCTGCGAAGCCTATGTCGGGGCGGGAGTGTGCATTTTGAGGGTGGTACCGAATGTATGTGATGATGAAACAGGACAGCGCGTTTCACAAATGCTCAAGTCCGGCGGATTTGAGTTTGCCAGTTGGGTTCCGCGTTACCGGACTCTGATATTGCGCTTGGATGGCTCTGAAAAAGAAGTCCGAAGATGCCTGGACAGAAACTTTCGCCAGAAGCTGAAGAAGGCCGAGAAAAACGGAATTGAGATACGGGAAAGTCACAGCGCCGAGTTCTGCGAAATCCTTCGAGAGCTTTACCGCGAGCTGGTGAACCGAAAAGGCTTTAAGGCGATTGATCCTGATGAATTTACTAAGCCGCAGCTTCAGCTTTCTCCCGCAGAAAAGATGAGTTTTATCATTGCCTACTGCGACGGTCGGCCGGTTTCGGTGCATCTGGCGAGCCACGTGGGTACGACAGGTGTGGCACTATTGGCGGCCACCAACGAACAAGGACTCGCTCGTGGAGCTTCTTATCTTGTCTGGTGGAAAGCAATTGCTCTCGCCAAAAAGGCAGGAGTGAAACGATATGATCTCGGTGGCATTGACCCGGAAAACAACCCCGGGTGCTACCAATTCAAGTCCCACATCAGCAGGCAGGAATCTGTTAGCATCGGGGCTTTTGAAGCCTACAGCAGTCTGCCTGCCAGAGCCGTTTGGCGTGCGTCCATGAAGATGTATAACCTTATCAGGAGGTAGATACTCGGCAGATCCGTAGCAGAGAACATCCGAAAGGATTGTCTTGAAAGGCGGTTGAGCGATTATGAGGACCTGTGAAATGCCAGAACATGAAGAGCCGTGTCACGGCCGGGTTGACGGTATGGTAGCCGGCTCCGCGTGTATGCGTTCAGGCTCTCTGCTGAAGAAAGTCTGGAGAGTGAAAAATCTTCCAACCAATACCTTATACCACCTCAGAACCAAAGGTGCAGTGGGGACTCTGAAGCTGACTTTCACAAAGGCGCTGAGCGCCCTCGGAATCAAGAGAAAGGTTACGCCAACGCCGGTCTCGCCGGATGAGGAAGTCTTGAATCTTAAGCCCGGCGAATGGGTAAAGATAAAATCGGAGCAGGAGATATTGGCGACACTTGACGGGAACAGACGATACAAAGGATTGTATTTCATGGGAGGGATGCGAAATTTCTGTGGACAACGCGTCAGGGTCTATAAGAGAGCAGAACGAATACTGCTTGAAAGCACTGAAGAGCTCAGGAAAATGAAGAACACGGTTTTGCTGGAAGGTGTAATGTGTGATGGCCAGGACTGGGCTGGCTGTGACAGATCGTGCTTTTATTATTGGCGGGAAGCATGGCTCAGGCGCGTAAAAGAGGACTAATAGCATCATTGCGCATTGCGCCGCCAATTCCGCAGATGTGTCGGCTTCGGTGAGAATCGCTTCAAGAGAGTCGTGCAGCAGAGGCAACGAATGGAATGTCGTATCAGATAATTGTCGATAACATTGGTCCGGGAGAATGGGAGCAATATGCCGGTTGCTTCGCGGATTACAACATTTATCAGACGTGGGCCTATGGTTCGGTGTGTTATGGAGAATCGGCCCTGAGCCACTTGGTGCTCAAGAAGGGCGACGCCGTACCGGCCATCGCTCAAGTACGGATTCTAAGATGTCCCCTTCTGGGCGGGATTGCCTATATGAGATGGGGACCTTGTTGGAAACGCCGCAACCAGCAAAACAGCCCCGAGGTTCTCCGCCAGGTGATCAGGGCCCTGCGAAATGAATATGTCGTTCGACGTGGTTTGTTCCTTAGAATTCTTCCCAACGCAATTGAAGGCGACAATGGGACTCATTCCGCTTTTGAAACAGAAGGGTTCCAATGGAGACCGGTGTCGGAAAGGACCTTTCTGATCGATTTGACACCTCCTCTGGACGTATTGCGCAAGGGGCTCGATCCAAGATGGCGGACCGACCTGAACGCCGCAGAGAGGAAGGGTCTGACAGTCATAGAGGGCACGGGTCAGGAATTGTATGATATGTTCGCATCCGTTTACAACGAAATGCTCCAACGAAAAGGATTCGTCGATTTTGTCTCCGTTGAGGAACACAGGTATATCCAAAACTGCTTGCCGGAAGCCTTCAAGATGCAAATTATGATAAGCAAGGCTGACAACGAGCCGATAACGGCTGCGATTACCTCCCTGATCGGAGACACGGCGCACGCCATCCTCTGGGCCACGAATGCCCGGGGAAGAGAGATGAAAGGAGCGTATCTGTTGCAATGGCGGGTGATCGAATGGCTCAAAGCTCATGGTTGTCGGTCTTACGATCTTTGCGGAATAGATCGCGAACGAAACCCGGGATCATACCGTTTCAAAGCAGGTCTTGCGGGCAGAAATGGGCGGGAAGCTCAACGGATAGGGCAGTTTGAAGCATGTGAGAATCTGACAAGTCGCCTCTTGGTTAAGGGTGGCGACTTCTTGAGATTCACTTACAGAGAAGCAAGATACCGCTGCAATAGAGTGCTTCATACTGGGCCAAGTTCCATATTCGGCAAGGAACGGACGTCCGGCGCATAGCGTGCACTTTATCGGATTGAGACGAAATCAAACAAGATCACAGGGCGCGATCAGGTGAAACAAAAAGGCCATGACATTATATGCTTTGGCGGTGAGGACTGGTGGTACCACAACCAGGCTCACATCGATATGCAGCTCATGAAGCGCTTCGCCAGGGGAAACACGGCGCTGTACGTAAACTCGATCGTGATGCAGAAGGCGAATCTGGGCGAGGGCGCGACGTTTGTACGACGCCTGCTCCGGAAGACGAAGAGCATAGTAACCGGGCTCAAGAAATCTGAAATCGGCTTCTGGGTTTACAGCCCGTTCACGCTGCCGATACATCATTTGGCCTGGGGCAGAGCGCTGCATAAGAAAATGCTTGAATATCAACTGCGTTTTGTCATGCGCAAGCTCGGAATGAAAAATCCAATCGTGTGGGTGGCCTGCCCTGCGGCCTGCGACGTTGCGCTGGACATGAAAAGGACACGTCTGGTTTACCAACGGACGGACCGGTTTGAGGAATACCCTAACACAAGCGTCGAGGCCGTTCGAGAGTACGACCGGGCGCTGAAGGCCCATGCCGACCTTACCGTATTTGTCAGCAGCACTCTATATGATGAGGAAGCCGGTCAATGCAAGAAGGCGATATATCTTGATCATGGAGTAGATTTTGATATGTTTGCTTCTGCGGCAGGCAATAACGGTCATCCAGAGGAGATGCGCAGGATAAGCAAACCCATCGTGGGCTTTTTCGGAGACATCGAGGATCATCTTCTCGATATGGAACTGGTGGAAAGAGTGGTCGATCTCCTGCCGCGGATGAGTTTTGTATTTGTGGGCAAAAGGTTGACGGACTTCTCGAAGCTGGATTCCAGGGAGAATGTCTGGTTCCTGGGGCAGAAGCCTTACGAGCAGATCCCCCACTACGGCAAAGGGTTCGACGTGGCGGTGATGCCCTGGAGACAGAGCCGCTGGATTGAGGCGTGTAATCCGATAAAGCTCAAGGAATACCTCGCGTTAGGCAAGCCCGTCGTCAGTACTCCGTTTGCCGAATTGCAGAAGTATCTTGACGTTGTTTACCAGGCGCGAACGGCCGAAGAATTCGCCCGGTGTATAGAATTGGCGCTGGCCGAAGACGGGCCGGAGAGGATTGCCGCGCGGAGGAAAAAAGTCCAGCCGTTCACGTGGGACGCCAAGGCGGACTTTGTCTTGAAGACGCTTTTTGACGAAACTGACGCTTTTCGGGGAGCGGATTAATGGTTAGGCCCGGGAACAAGCTGCGAATCTGTCTGGCCGCATCAGGCGGCGGTCATTTGACGGAGTTATTGACCCTGTCCGATTCTTGGAAGCAGCACGAAATTTTCTATATTACTACCGTACCTGTTATTCAGCGTGACCTTCGGAAATCGGGCAATGTCTATGTTGTTGGAGAGTGTAACCGGCAGCATCCGATACGTGTGTTGAGAGTCTTTCTGCGTTGCCTTAAAGCGGTGTTAAAAGAAAGACCTGACGTCGTGATCAGTACGGGGGCGGCGGCGGGTTGCATGGTGTGCTTCCTGGCAAGAGCCCTTCGCGCAAAGATTATCTGGATCGACAGCATCACCAACGTCGAGCGGATATCGCTGTCCGGGCGAATGGTCAGGCACGTTGCAGGGCTTTTTCTGGTCCAGTGGCCGGAACTGGCGGCGAAGTATCGTAACGTGGAGTACATGGGAACGGTGATATGATCTTTCTGACAGTTGGAACGCAGTTCCCATTCGACCGTCTGGTTCGAGGCATTGACGACGTCCTCGACGAGGGCCTGATGGATGAGGAGATATTCGCCCAGATTGGGGAGACTTCCTACAAACCGCACAATTTTGAATCTGTGGCCTCTCTGGAGAAAAGGGCGTTTGATAGACATCTGAAGGAGGCCTCAGCTATGATCGGGCACGCCGGGATGGGTACGATCACGCTGGCTTTGGAGAACGGCAAGCCGTTGCTGGTGATGCCGAGATTAAGACGATATCGCGAGGTGGTCAACGATCATCAACTGGCCATAGCGCGCAAGTTTGAAGCATACGGCCATGTGTTGGTGGCTTATCAGGAGAACGACTTGCGAACGAAAGCGGCGGAGCTGAAGCATTTTGTGCCCACGAAACGCCAAACGCAGGTTCAGGAAGTGGCGCGGAGAATCTCAACGTTTCTGGACGAACTGTGCGAATCGGGGCAAAGTGTGCCAGAGAAAGTGTAATCTCCAATAGACCTTTTGCAGAACCCTGAGTTGAAAGGACAAAGACCACCGTGGTGGAAAAGGAACAGAGCGTCGTACACAAGCCCGCAGAACGAATTACTGCAAATCGTTCAATTGAGCGCATCACACCCAGTTGTGTGAAGGCGACTGTGAAAAAAGTCTATTGGAGACTCAGGCGGCTATACGCCCGCTACCGCCATATTGAGAAGGGACGATTTGTTGAATTCGGATACCGGTTTAGATTCACACGGGAAGGACCCTATCGCGCCTATGTTGGGGAACGGACCGTCGTCGAGGACTTCAACGTGTGGAGCGCCAGACAAGGGGATATCGTCGTAGGAAAGCATTGCTGGTTTGGGCTTTATGATATTGTTATGGGTCCGGTTGAAATAGGCGATGACACCGAGACCGGGCCGGGCGTTAAGATCCTCGGGCCTCACCACCCCGTTTTCGACCTGGACTTTCGAAAAGAACAGAAGACCATTATCGGGAAAAACGTGCGGATACTCGCCGGCGCGATCATTCTCTTCGGCATTAGAATCGGGGATAACGCTGTCATTAGCGCAGGGTCGGTGGTCAATAAAGATGTGCCCGACGGCGCGTTTGTCGCAGGCAATCCCGCAAGAAATCTGTCCGGCATCACGCATCGGGCGTGGGAAATGGCTGACACCAAAGACAAAGCTGGAGGTGACAAGGGTACCCATGAATAATTCTTCTAAAGTCCGGGAGTTCGTGGTCAACAATTTTCTCTTCGGAGACGGTGAATCGCTCGAGGAGGATACGTCATTTCTGGAAGCGGGCATCATCGATTCCACGGGCATTCTGGAGCTGATCATGTTCCTGGAAGAAACCTACGGGATCACGATAGAAGATAGGGAGCTCGTCCCGGACAATATGGACAGCCTGAAGAATATCGCCCGGTTCGTCCAGAAGAAAGCCGGCGGAAGCGCCGCTGGGCAAACGTAGATTTCCGGAGACGCTCAAAAGAAGGTTTGTTTCTGACTCCGTGTGGAGTTGGTGGGACATGTCCGAGAGTTCTGACGGGTTGTTCGGAGGCAAGCTATCGAGTGACGCAAAACAGATGAGACGCCGCTCAATGGCATGTGCTTATCGTGAAAAGTAACGTACGGGTGAAACTGTTTTGCAGCTTTGAGGAATTGGCAGCGCTCCAGGAGCGATGGGATAATCTGGCGGCGTGGGCCGGCAGCGGGATATTCCTCACCTATGATTGGTGCCGGATATGGTGGAAGTATTACGGAAAGAATCGCGACTTGAGGGTCTTGGTTTTTCAAAAGGATACGGACCTGGTGGGGATAATCCCATTATTTCTTGAGACGATACGGCTGGGCCCCGTATCTGTGAGAGTTGCCAGACTGGTGGGTTCCGACCATACGCTGGCGCAATTCAGCTTGCCCATCGTCGGCGATCATCTCGAAGCGGTCGCCGAGGGGCTGGCCGAATCCCTTCTTGGGGAAAAATGGGATATCCTGTATATAGGGCCTGTCGCAGGGCTGTACGGGCACCACAACGCACTTCGAGAGGCCTTGCGCCGGGCCTTCGGCAACACGTGCAGCATTTCATGCAAGCAGAAGCATGTTCAGACATACTATTTCGTGGCCGAGACGTGGGAAGCTCAGTTGGCGAGCCTGAGCAAAAACGGACGAAAGCACATCAGGCGTAGCTACAGAGAATTGGGGCGAATTATGCAGGATCAGCCCGGCGATCTGGCTTCGGACTGTGCCACGATTCAAAATGTGGATGAAATACTCCACGGATTCGTTCACATGCACCAAAAGCAATGGCAGAAAAAAAACAGGCCGGGCCATTTCGGCGATTGGCCGGACTCATTGGATTTTCATAGAGAAATGGCCCATGCGCAGCTCCAACGCGGCAGATTGCGTCTTATGCAGATCCATTGGGGGCAGCGATGCCTTGCCTATGAGTATGCATACCGATTTGGCGAGAAATACTTTGCTCTTTTGTGTGCGCGCACCAATCTCGCTGACGTTGCTCACGTTGGCATGGGCAGCGTCATGTTCGCCGAACTGATGAAGGCGGCTACGAAGGAGCGTGTCAGATACATCGATGACATGGAAGCCAAATACGATTATAAACTGAGGCTGGGAGGCAAGCTTTTGCCCATGAAGGACATATACGTTGTGCGAAAGCAACTTCTATGCAAGGCTCGGGCGCGCGTATTCAGGTTTGTCTCAAGGCTTCTTCACCTGGGCTACTTCAGGATTTGGTATATGAGAATCGCCCCGAAGTTGCCGCTGCGCCGCCGTCCTCTTTGGCGAATCTGGATTCGATCTCACGCGTTCTCCCAATAGAGCCGACTCGCAACGGCGGCGGACGCATGGGCCGCAGTTGTTTCCGGTTGGATGAACCCATGCGGAAAGACTCGTATCGCTTGTATATCGTGAGCTGAAACCATGTGTGGAATAGCAGGCATCTGCCATATAGACGGTCCGAACGGCATCTCCCTGAATGCGATCAAGAGCATGATCGGCGTTCTCGGCCATCGTGGACCGGATGAGACCGGGGTGTACCTGGACGATCAGGTTGCGCTGGGGCATACGCGCCTGAGCATTGTCGATTTAACGTCCGGCGTGCAGCCGATCCACAATGAAGACCAGACACTCTGGATCATCTACAACGGCGAAGTGTTCAACTACCCCGAGCTGACCGAGACCCTGCAGCGCAAAGGTCACCGTTTCTATACGACGTCCGATACGGAAGTGATCCTGCACCTTTACGAAGAGGAAGGCCCGGAGTGCCTAAGTCGATTGAACGGCCAGTGGGCCATGGCGATCTGGGATGCGAGAAAGAAGGAGCTGTTTCTGGCGCGAGACCGGATCGGAATTCGGCCACTGTACTATGCGATTTTCAATAATACCCTGTTCTTCGGATCCGAGATCAAAGCGATTTTTGTCAACGAGAACATTCCGCGGGCAATCGATCCGGTCGCTATGGACCAGATATTTACGTTCTGGACGACCCTGACTCCGAGAACGGCCTTCAAAGATATCTATGAGCTGCCCCCCGGCCATTATCTTAAAACATCCAACGGCAACGTCACTCTCAAGAAGTACTGGGATATTCCGTTGTATCCGCACGCCGAGCAGTTGGATCTGGCTCCGGACGAAATCTGCGGGCAAATCCTGGACCTGCTGCAGGATGCGGTTCGGATTCGATTGCGCGCCGACGTGCCGGTGGGCTGCTATCTCAGCGGCGGGCTCGATTCCTCGGCCATCACGGCTTTGGTCGTGAGACATTTCAATAGCAACGTGAGGACTTTTGGGATACGTTTCGAGGAGGACGGCTTCGACGAGGGAAAGTACCAGAATCAGATGGTGTCCTTCCTGAAAACCGGCCATACCGAGATGCAGGCGACCAATGAGAGAATAGGAGAATCGCTGCCTGACTGCCTGTGGCACAGTGAAAAACCTTTGCTCCGGACCGCTCCGATCCCCTTGTTCCTGCTCTCCGAGGTCGTCCGCCGGAGCGGCTACAAGGTGGTGCTTACCGGTGAGGGCGGGGATGAGGTCTTTGGCGGCTACAATATCTTTCGGGAGGCAAAAATCAGACGGTTCTGGGCGAAGTTTCCCGACTCGCAGAAGCGCGCCGAGCTGATCGGCCGACTTTATCCTTACATCTTCAAGGATCCCCGGCTCAAGCGCACGCTTCAGCCGTTCTTCGGCCAGGGTCTGGACACGACGGATGACCCCATCTTCTCGCATCTGATACGATGGGAGAATACGAGCCGGCTCAAGACACTCTTCTCGGACGAGCTCACCGGCGCGATAGGGCCGTATTGCGGGTACGAGCAGGTCAGGCAGAGTCTTCCAAAGGTGTATGAGCAGGCCGACGGCCTTGCAAAGGCCCAGTACCTGGAGATGGCGATCTTCTTGAGTAACTATCTGCTTTCTTCGCAGGGCGACCGGGTGGCGATGGCCCATTCGGTGGAGATAAGGCTTCCCTATCTGGACTTCCGCGTGATGGATTTCATGGCACGCGTGCCCTCCAAGTGGAAAGTACTGGGTCTGAATGAGAAGTATATCCTGAAGAAGTCCTTTAAGAGCCTCTTGCCTCACGAAATAACCAGCCGTCCAAAACATCCGTATCGTGCTCCCATAAAACAAAGTCTGCTCAATGACAAGACGGCCGCATACACACAGGAGATGCTCTCGGAGACGTCGTTGAAGAAAGCGGGTTTGTTTGACGCGAACAAGGTGACGCGGCTCATGCGAAAACTCCGGACGCCGAGTCCTCCGAGCGAAATCGACAGCATGGCCCTCGCAGGAGTTCTGTCCTCCCAGATTGTTCATCGTCACTTTGTGGAGGAATTTCCCTGGAAAGGCGTTCGCCCGGTTTGTCTTGACCTGCTCGTCGATCGGCGGTCGCCGGCTCTCAAATCAGCACATTGACCACGATCGGCGCAAGGAGCGGTCTCACATTGCTCAGTGAAGGCAACAAGTTATGCAGATCAATAATTTTCTGGAAACTTCAGCACAGAAATTCGGGGATAGAAAAGCCGTCTGGTACGAGGGGCGATGGACAACCTATGGTGACATAGATGCTCTTGCAAACAAGCTGGCCAACTACTTCAAGGAGGTCCATATTTCCAGGGGCGAACGAATCGCCATACTCTATAAGAATTCACTGGATTATGTCATTGCGTATTTCGCTGTTCTCAAAGCCGGAGCCGTCGCCGTTTCCCTGCAGACCGAAACAACGGTTGATATGCTGGCGCATGCTTTGAACGACTCCGGGGCAAAGGCAATAGTAACAGACGCGAAGTACTCGCGCAGTCTCATTCCGGCTCTCGGCAAGGTGCCCGGGCTAAAAGAGATCATTTCCAACAAGCAAGGGGCGCTCGAACGTGAAGGCGAGGGGCGCTGCAATCATACGTGCCTGCAGGAGATATACGATCATGGGAAGGCCGGCCACCCGGGCGTGCGATCTATAGACGTTGACCTTGCATCGATCGTTTATACGTCCGGGACCACGGGCGCCCCCAAGGGCGTCATGCTCTCACACCTCAACATGGTGAGCAACACAAAGTCGATAGTTCAGTATCTGCAGTTGACCGAAAGGGACCGCGTCATGGTGGTCTTGCCATTCTACTATAAATACGGCAAGTCACTGTTGACGACGCACTTCCATGTAGGAGGGTCCGTCGTAATAGATAACCGCTTCGTGTTTCCCCAGGTTGTTCTTGAAACCATGCGGCAAACGGAAGTGACGGGCTTTGCCGGTGTTCCATCGACCTTCCTGGTGTTGCTCAACAGGTGCGTCGAATCAGAGCTAAGATGCAAATCCCTGCGCTATGTCACTCAGGCCGGGGGCGCCATGCCGCCGAGCATTCAAAAGAAGGTGGCCCAGGTCATCGCGCCTGCGAAGTTGTTCGTCATGTACGGGGCCACCGAAGCCTCGCCCCGGTTGTCGTATCTCGATCCGGACGACTTCGGCTCAAAATGCGGGTCCGTCGGCAAGGCGATTCCCAACGTAGAATTGTTCGTCGTTGACGAGGGCGGGAATCGGTTGCCGGCCAACAGCGTCGGTGAAGTCGTCGCCAGAGGCTCCAACATCATGATGGGGTACTGGAACGATCCGGCCGAAACCGCCGTGGCGTTGAGAGGCGGCCTCTATCACACGGGGGATATCGGCAGGATGGATGAGGATGGGTATCTCTATCTCGTGGGCCGGTCGGATGACATGATCAAGGTGAGCGGTTTCAAAGTCAGTCCCAGGGAGATAGAGGATGCACTCTTTGACATCAAGGGTGTATGTGAGGCCGCCGTCATAGGTGTCGATGATTCGATTGTCGGCGAGGCTATTGCAGCGTTCATCGTTCCACAGGAAAACGCCGGCCTTACGAAGGACGACGTCAAAGAGGCTTTGAAGATGACATTGCCTGCTTTCAAGCGACCTGCGCATATAGAATTCGTTGACTCGATCCCCAGGAATGCCGCCGGTAAGACAGCCGGGGCGGAATTGAAAACGCGATACGGGTTGTGCAGAAAATCGGCGGAGGATTAGACGGGCGCGTCAGGAGGCTTTTCAATGGATAACAAGACGTTCTCTTTGAAATCGCTGGAACTCGATTGCGCGCGCGACACAGAGACGATTGTCCGGGTCCTTCGGGAAGAGGTTTTGAAGCGGTTCAAGAAAAGAGGGGCCGTTGTCGCTCTGTCCGGGGGCATCGACAGCAGCGTGGTAGGGGCCCTTTGCGTTCGCGCCTTCGGCAAGGAGCGGGTGTTTGGATTGCTGATGCCGGAAAAGGATTCATCTGCGGAAACGTTGCGGTTGAGCTCTTTGGTGAGCGATCATCTGGAAGTACCGACGGTCCATGAAGACATCAGCCACATACTGGACGTTGTGGGATGCTACCGAAGGAGAGACGACGCGATACGAAGCGTCGTTCCGGATTACGGGCCCGGCTTCAAATGCAAGATCGTTCTTCCGGGGGTCTGTGACGATGAGAGATACAGGATTTTCTCGCTCGTGGTTCAGAGCCCCGAGGGTGTGCAGACCAAGGTCAGATTGACGCCATCTGCTTATCTTGGGATTGTCGCGGCCACGAATTTCAAGCAGCGTACGCGCAAGATGCTGGAATATTATCATGCGGACAGGTTGAATTATGCGGTGACCGGGACGCCCAACCGGCAGGAATACGATCAGGGCTTTTTCGTCAAGCTGGGCGACGGGGCTGGCGATATCAAGCCGATTGCTCATCTTTACAAGACGCAGGTCTATCAGATGGCACAGTATCTGGGCATTCCGGAAGAGATCCGTACCCGGCCTCCTACGACGGATACGTATTCAATGCCACAGAGCCAGGAAGAGTTTTATTTTTCCCTGCCATACGAGAAGATGGACTTGTGCCTCTATGGCAAAAACCATGGCATTCCGCTTGGCGAGGTGGCGGCTGCGGCCGGACTGACGGAGGATCAGGTCGCTCGCGTGTACCAGGACATCGACGCCAAGCGAAAAGCCACGCGCTATCTTCACACGCCACCGCTGCTGGTTGACAAGGTCGAGGAGATTTCGACTTGATTAATCCTCCTAATGAGGCATCTGTTATGTTACGAAGGCTCTACCGAGCGATGCTTAGGTGGTATTGCCGCAAAACCTTTACTTTGTGGCAGCGTCTGGGCCTTCATGTTACGCGCTGTCATTTTTATGAGCCCATACCGGACACGAGGGAGCTGGATAATAGCATATGGGAAAACCGTTCCGGCCTTGTAGGAATTGATGTTGATGAAGGAACGCAATTAGACCTTCTTTCACATTTCAAAACTGCATTCAAGGACGAATATGACCAGTTTCCACGAGAGAAGACCGGTGTGCCGTACGACTATTATGTGCATAACGATATGTTTGAAGCGGTGGACGCTGAAATTCTTTACTGTATGATTCGTCATTTCAAGCCGCGCAGACTCATTGAAATCGGTTCAGGTTATTCTACCCTTGTGGTTGCAAAGGCATTGTTGAATAATCAGAAGGACCATAATAGTCATCCATGTGAATGTATAGTCATCGATCCTTTTCCAAATCGGATTGTGCGAAAAGGAATTGCGGGCGTCTCACGTTTAGTTCCCGAGCCGGTACAAAAAGTCCCTCTTGCAGAATTCGAGAAATTACGTGAAACGGATATGCTTTTGATTGATTCAAGTCATGTACTGAAAATCGGCAGTGACGTCGAATATGAGTATTTGGAAATACTTCCAAGGCTTAACGAGGGAGTACTCGTTTCTTTTCACGACATATTCTTGCCGGCGGAATACCGCAAGACGTGGGTTATGAAAGATCATTGTTTCTGGAATGAGCAGTACTTACTTCAGGCGTTTCTCGCGTTCAACACCAGTTTTCGGATATTGTGGGCGGGAAGTTACATGCATTTAAAACATTCCGAGGAATTGAGAGATGCGTTCCCTTCCTATGACCAAGTACGAGACTGGCCGGGAAGTTTCTGGATACGCAGAGTCTAAGGGCTCGGACTTGATGCTTTGTTTGGATAGCGGTGTATGATCAGACATATCCGGGATATGACCGGAATACAAGGGGATCATAGAATTGGATAATCGGGCACAGACCGACAGAACAAGGGCTATTATACTCGTGGGCAGTCGTGACTTCGGGCGTTGTCCATTGGCATCGTATCTGCCAACGGCCTTGTGGCCGGTCGCGGGAAAACCGGTCCTGGAGCGCCTGCTGACTCACCTGGCGGAGGAGGGAATAAAACGGGTGGCTGTTTGTTCCGACCGCGAAGGCTCATTCCTGGCCGAATCGATTCGTCTCGACAATCGATTGGAGGTGACATTCGAGGATGAGCCGTTGCCGGTGGGGACCGCCGGGTCCCTTCGTTCCGCTGTCCGGGACGGGACAGATGCGCTTCTGCTGGTGTTTCCGGGCAACGTTGTGTGCCCTCCGAAGATCGATGTGCTGATCAACGCGCACCGGCAGGGGCAGTCCGACCTGACGGTGATGTTGAATCCCGGCGGCGTTGATGCTTCGAACGGAGGGCATGCATCCGGCATATATGTCTGTAATTCATCTGTGCTTGAGCATATACCGAAGGCCGGCTATTTTGATATCAAAGAAGGGCTGATTCCTGAAATGCTGAGTGCAGGCAAGAATGTTCACGCCGCGAGGCTGCCGCGGCACGCGGGCAATTTCAGGGACCGCCGGGGATACCAGCTCGCAATGGCCAATTATCTGGCAGACGCTCAATGCCTTGACGCGGATACGGAGTATCGCAACGATACCCTGGCCCGCGACGTTTGGATCGCCAAACATGCCGACGTTGATCCCGGAGCGTGCCTCTGTGGGCCCGTTGTTGTCATGGACGGTGCCCGGATTTCAAACGGTGCAGTTGTTCTCGGACCAACCGTGCTCGGGAGCAATGCGGCGGTCGGCAAGGACAGCATCGTCATAAGCACGGTGCTGTGGGAGGCTGCTCGCGTGGGCTCAGGCTGCCAGGTTCGGCACAGTGTGATTGACCGCCACGCGGTTATTCGAAGCGGAGCCGTCGTGGAAGACAAATCCATCGCATTCAAGCCGGCGGGTTTGTTGGGACGTTCGGTCGGCCGGGTCGCAGCCGTTTCGCAAAACATCTCCATGAGATTGCAGAGCTGGGTCCGGCCGCGTTTTGGCCAGTTGAACGAGAGACTTCCGGCCTGGATTCGCTCCGACAGAAAGACCGTTCTTGCATATCTTGCCTCCGGCCTTGTCCTGATAGCCTTCTTTTGGTCCTACCGGTCCGGCCTGACCGACCTCTGGAATCTGTGGATGAGGAGCGATGAATATTCCTCGGGCCTTTTGGTTCCTTTCCTGGCCGTCTATATCTTGTGGTCGAGGCGACATGCTCTGGCTCAGTGCCCGATCAAGCCATCCGTCTGGGGCCTGTTTGCCTTCCTCGGGGCACAGGCAGTCAGGCTCTTCGGGCTGTTCTTCATGTACAGCTCGGCCGAGAGGGCGTCCATCGTTCTGAGCATGGCCGCCATGATATTGCTGCTCTTTGGCTGGCGGCTTTTCCGAAAGGTCTTCACCGTATTGCTGTTTCTGTGCCTGATGCTTCCGTGGCCAAATCTGATCCAGTATCACGTCGGGCTGCATCTGCAGCGCTGGGCCACGTCGTCGGCAGTCTTCTGCCTCGAAACGGTGGGGTACGAGGTCATCCAGGAGGGTAACATAATTCATATCGGTCAGGCCAGCGTCGAGGTGGCGTATGCGTGCAACGGCCTGAGAATGATTACCGCTTTCTTTGTGATCGGCGGATTAGTTGTCCTGCTGGCCAATCGGGCATGGTGGGAGAAACTCATCATTCTTATTTCAAGCCTTCCGATCGCGCTGTTATGCAATACGGGGCGGCTCACCGTGACGGCGGTGGCTCTGACAAGACTCAACGGCCAGTTCTGGGACGACGTATTCCACGATTTCGGCGGATACGCAATGATGCCGCTGGCCCTTGCCGCGGTCGTGGGCGAACTTTGGCTCTTGACGAAGCTGACCGCTGCTCCACAAGCAGAAGAAAGAATCATCATAGCCCGGCAAAGGGGCTGAAAGACGGTCTGTAACGACCCATTTTGCGGCGAACTGCAAAATAGGCTTCGAACGCGAATACGATTGCAAACCATTATCCCTGGAGTGACAAAAATGAGCGAGTTAGAAAAATATCATGAGCAGGTGCCCGGACAAGAAGTTGTCAACTGGCAAGTTCCGCCCGATCCGGACGGTGAACCCTCATCGGACCTGATGGCCGGCGTCTTGCGGCGCTGGTATATTGTGCTGCTGGTCTTCCTGGTCCTGTCTGCTATTGGGCTGACCGGTGTCTGGATGCTGGTCAAGACTTCATACGAAGTCACCGGGGCGCTGCGGGTCGCACCCATCCTGGCGGACATCTTGAGCGGGGAAACCGACGCCGGAGAAATATCGGATTATGAAAGATTCATGAATACCGAAGCCGAGAAAATCACCAGCAGCTCCATTGTGCAGAGAGTCGCAGATGCCCTGGCGGACAGGAACCTGTCCTTCTTCGATAACAAGCCGACCGACATCATCGGGCAGTGGAAGCAGAAATTGGCGGGTCCGGGCACAAGACTTGAGCCGGCCATGAGATTGAAACGGGCCATCGTCGATGAACAGCGCATCCTGGTGACCGCCGACCGCCTGAGGGAATTGATCAAGGTCACCATGCAGAGCACAAACCAGGAAGAAGCCAAACAGATTGTGGATGCGTTCATCAGGGCCTACATGGAGAGCGAAGTTGTCAGTGCCAATGAGGGTGAGAACCGGCAACTGGCGCTTCTGGAGGGCGAGCGTGACGCTCTGTACGAGAAGATTCAAAATGACCGCCAGACCATCTATCAGTTGGGGCAACAATACGGGACGGTGGCCCTGCAAGACCGTCAGGACGTGATGCTGCAGCGTGTTGGAAGTCTGCTGACCACGCTCACCGGTGTGGAGGCCGAGAGGATCAAGCTTGAAGCACAGGTTCAGTTGCTCGAGCGAACGAGAGAACAGGCAATCGCCCCGGAAGAGCTGCTGAAGATGCGGCGGGATTATATCAATGGGGACACGTCCGTCACGGCGCTGACCGGCCGCATCACGGAATTGGAGCAGGAAATCATCGTTGCCAGGCAGGATTTATCCCCAACGAATCCGGAGATTCAAAACAAGGTGGGGCTGTTGGAAGCGCTGCAGGAGCGTATGGAGCAGCGAAAGAGTGAGGCCAGCAAAGACTTTGATGACCTCGTGGCCAAGGAGACGGCCGAAGCCGGCAATAAGCAGCTTGTCGCCATCCGGAGCCAATTGGAACAAACGCGCGAATACGAGAAGCGGCTGCGGGAAACGCTGTCCAAAGAAGACGTTCAGACTATCGATCTCGGACGCAAGCAGCTTACGATCGATGAGCTTCAGGCCGATCTGGATCTCACCAAAGAACGGTACGATTTGGTGCTCCGGCGCATCCAGGACGTCGAACTGCAGCGAAAACGTCCGGCCAGAGTGTCGGTGTATTACTACGCCGACGTCGCCTCGATTAACGACAGGCGGGTGAAACTCTCGGCGGCGTTGGTTGTCGCTGCTCTTGTCTGCGGCATGGGGCTGGCCCATCTTCGGGACAAGGCCGACTTGCGCCTGCGGACCCCCGATGACGTCGCCAAGCGTATCGGCATGCGGATTATCGGGACGACGACCAGCTTGAATACCGTCAAACCCGCTCTGCTTTCCGAGCAAATCGTGGGAGACTACCAGACCATTCGCGCCAACCTCGGGCTTATCGGCGGCAAGGGGATTCCCAGGAAGCTTGTGGTGACGAGCCCGGGGATGAAGGAAGGAAAAACGACCTTTGCCGTCAACCTGGCTACGAGCCTGGCCGAATCCGGCAAGAAGGTCCTGCTCATAGACGGCGACCTGAGAAAACCGGACGTCGCGCGTTTGTTGAACCTGCCCAAAGGTTCCCGCGGGCTGCAAGATGTGTTATGCGGCGTCAAGTTCGAACAGGCGGTGTACTCGGTGGCTTCAACCGGGCTGGATGTGCTTGCGGCTGACTTTAGCGATTCGGCGGATGCGTACGAGCTGCTGGCCCTGCCCTCGACGAGAAAACGTATCACCATGATCAGCAGAAAATACGATCACGTGATTATTGACACGCCTCCGGCACTCGGTTTTCCGGATGCGCTGCTGTGGGCCAAAATGGGAGATGCCGCCATTTTAGTCAGTTACGCGGGCCAGACCACCATGCCCGATCTCAAGCAAGCCAAGGAGCGGCTGACGCAAATAAACGTCAACGTGCTGGGGACTGTCCTGAGCAGCGTGGACGCCAGCCACGGTTATTTCCGTCACGGACATACCTACTATGCGCAATCGAGGGATAGCGCCAATGTATCCAGAAGGAAGCTGATGTTCGCCATGGAGCAAGACGCGGATATCACCGACGAGGCTTCCGAGGACACCGAAACGGACGAGGTGTGATTCGTAAGAGGTTCGTCTGAAAATCTGCCGGCGGTGCGGGCGCCGCTAAAGTCCGTGACGGCAGTGCTTTTTGTTATTACCCATCCATGAATCTGATAATCATACACAAGAACTCCTCCAATGGCAGAGGCGATGGTCTGCTCCGATTCGCCCTGACCCATGAACCTCTGGCCCACCTTGTTCTCGACGGGTTGGGTCGCTGCCTGAGTCCGCAGCGGTCCAGGATCCGCCTGCCCGGATTTTCCAGACGATCGGATTTCGGCCGGACCGCCTATGCCATCCCGGAGGGATGGATGTTCGGCTGCGGGGCAGGGGCGGGCCGGAAGGCAGAGCAGGGGCGGCGTTTTACGCCTGCTCCCCCAGATATGACTTTCTATGGAGACAAGGTGCCCCTTCCTTCGGAGCTTGTTGCACAAGTCGGCCAAGAGGAATCACGGAGTTCCTGGTCCGTTATTTCCAACGGGCGTTTCGCCACCGGTGTGAACGCCGAGCTGCTTGAAGAAGCTCTGGCCGGCGCCGGCGCGGACGTGCTGGCGGTCACGGTAGAGCCCGACTTGTCCGGCGAAAGAGAGAAAGTCCGTTTAACCACCGAGGGCAAGGTGGCGGGATTCCGCCGGGTGTACTCGGATTGGGCCGAGTTTGTCTTCGCGGGTCAGGATTGGCCTCACCACCTTTTCATTCGCAACCACGGGCTCAATCGCATTATCGCCGACGGTGCTCTGCCCGAGTCTTTTTCCGCATTCACTGAGAGGTGCCGTTCAGAGGGTCTGACGTTGCGCGGAATTGGAATCTGCGGGAACGTGGTGGACCTGGGAACGGAAGATGGATTGTTGGGCTTTTGCAGAATGGGACTCTCGGCGCATCGCAAAACCGCGCCGGCGGATTCAAGCAGAATATCCGGAAATCCTCGGATCGTCGGGGACGTGCTCTTGGGAGATCACGTCAGCGCTGCTTCGGACGCTATCATCATTGGGCCGGCCGTCATTGGCGACAGAGTCAGAATTGCCCCGGGCGCCATCATACATTCATCGATCATCGGCCCCGAGACCTGCGTGCCGAAGAATCAACTTGTGCGGAACTGTGTTGTGGAAGGGCCGCAATACGACTGGAGCCGGTCGGCTTGCCCGCGGCGCGACCATGCCGAGGGGACTTCCCAGGCAGGTCGCGGCTTGAGCTCGCTGCAGGACGCGTATGATCCTTTCCGGAGCTGGAAATGGTTTTCTTATGCAAGGTGTCTCAAACGAATTGCCGATTGCATCGTCGCCGCAGTGGTTCTGACCCTGTTCGCCCCGGTCATTCCCTTCGTGGCCCTGGCCATTAAACTGACGTCCCCGGGTCCGGTTTTCTATAAGGACAAGCGCCAGGGGCTGCACGGAAAGGAATTCGACTGCCTGAAATTCAGGACCATGATTACCGGGGCCCACGAGATACAGCAGAAACTGCGCGTGGTCAGCCAGGTGGATGGCCCGCAGTTCAAAATGACCGACGACCCGCGAATCAGTACGGTGGGGCGGTTTCTGCGGGAGACCTATATCGATGAGATCCCTCAATTCGTCAACGTTTTACTCGGCCAGATGAGTGTCGTCGGTCCGAGGCCCTCTCCCGAGTCGGAGAACACGCTGTGCCCGCTTTGGCGTGACGCCAGACTGTCGGTTCGGCCGGGGATCACCGGGCTCTGGCAGATATTCAGAACGCGAGAGCCCATGAGGGACTTCCAGGAATGGATCCACTACGACGTCCAGTACGTCAGAAACTTGTCTCTGAAGACGGATTTGTCAATATGCTGGCAAACGACCATGAAGCTTCTCGATAATTTCATCAGCCAATTTTAAGGCGCCACTGAGCTTCTGCCAAATCGAAGTCAGGCATTGATCTCAAGAAAGGAAGAGGTGGGTACATGCCCGCAAGATACTTCAACTGGAAATTGGCGGCTGTTCTGTTGATCAGCCTGGCGGTCTTGGGCGCCGGGGCTTTCGGACTGCGCCAATGGCACAAGACCAATAGAACCGAGCAGGGGCTCGTGCGCGGGAATGAAGCGTACGACGCCGGGATGTGGGAGGACGCGGCGGAGCACTTGGGCTACTATCTTTCGGTGCGGCAGGACGATGTTGCGGCACTGCTCAAGTACGCTGAAGCGTGTATGAATATCCGGCCGGTCAAGAGCAACAATATTCGGCAGGCCACAGGAGCTTATCGCGCCGCCCTGAGAGCGGACAGGAACAATTCCGAAGCGGCCATAAAACTCACCGAAATCTACCTGGCGGTCGGCACGCCGGGCGAGGCCGAGCTGGTCGCCAGAAGACAGCTTGAAACGAATCCCGATCCGGCGCTTCGCAGGATGTTGGCTCTGGCGCTGGCGGCACAGCGGAAGTTCGCAGACGCCGCGGCGGAATTGAAGGCCATCGTAAAGGAGCATCCCGACCAGGTCCTGGCCTATGAGACGTTGGGCCAGCTCATCGAGCAACGTCCGACAGATTTTCGCGAGGCTCCGCTCCAATGGTTCGATGAGGCGGTCAAGAACAACCCGTCTTCGGCGCTGGCCTATGTCGTGCGTGCCGGATTCCGTCGAAGAAGCGAAAACCCGTCTTTAGCCCTGGCGGATCTGGAGCGCGCGGAGGGAGAGGACCTCTCAGACGCCGCCGTGCGGCTTCGCCTTGCAAGGGAGCTCATTGATTGCGGTGCCCTGGAGAGGGCGGAGGGACATCTTATGGCCGTGCAGGAGGCCGCGCCGGCCGATCAGGGGCTGTGGCAAACGTCGGCCCAACTCGCCCTGAAGTCGCGGTCGCAGCAGAAGATGTTGAAGGTGGCACGCGAAGGATTGAAAGAGCTTGCCTCTCAGCCCTGGGACTTCATGCCCGTGGCGGCCGAGTTGTTCATCCGGTCGGGGAGTCTGAAGGATGCGAACGACTGCATTTCTCAAATGGCCCAGAAGGATATCTCCCCCTCGGCTGTTGCATTTCTGCGTGGTCTGGTTGCCGTTGAGCAGGGCGATCTGATTGAGGCCGTCAAACGCTGGCGGCAGTCAATGGAATCGGGCAACAAGTCGGTCCAGGTCCGGCTGTCACTGGCGTCGGCTCTGTCTCGTTTAGGCGATACGCAATCGGCGTTACGGCAGTTGCGGACGCTCATTTCTGAAAGATCCGATTCTTCGGAGGGACATTTGGCCCTTGCGAGGCTGTTGGCACAATCGGGAAAGTGGACCGAGGCCGCCGGACACGCCGCACGAGCCAGTGAACTTTCGCCCCAGAACACCGAGGCCGCTCTGCTGCGCGTTCAGATTGAAATGCAACGGTCACCGACGGCCTCCGCCGACGGAGGACAGATACCCGCCCAGTGGCGGGATATACAGAGGCAGTTGTCCGCTTTGAATACGGCGAAGGACGCTCCCCCGGATCTGCCGTTCTGGCAATTCCGTTTCGCACTTCAACGCCGTCGATTCGACGAAGCTCAGACACTGCTCACCCGGCTTGGGGAGACTTCGTTTTTACCGGTTGGCATTGTGATGGCCGAAGCGGAATTGCTTGCCGCCCAGGACAAGATCGACGAAGCGATCCCGAAATTGAACGAAGCCACGGAGACATTTCCTCAATCTGCCGAGTTAGTGAGGTATCTTGCTATTTTCCTGGATCGGCAAGGTCTTCGAGACCAATGTGAAGAAGCTGTAAAGCGGGCGCTGACGCGCATCGAGGACCCGGTCGCCCGGCGAGAGACGGCTTTGCTGCTTGCCCAGTTCTACACGCGGTGGGAACGCCAGGACAGCGTCCATACCCTGTTGACGGCACTTGAAGAAAAACTGCCCAAGGATATTCCCCTGAAGCGGAGGCTTTTGTTGTGTGAACCGGTCATGAAGGACTCCGAGCGGGCCCAAAAGCTTGTCGATCAGATCAAATCGCTTGAGGGTGATACGGGCTGGCAATGGCGATACGAGCAGGCAAGAGTCTGGTTCGCCTCGGATAATTTCAAGGATCGTTATCCTCAAATCACTTCCCTGTTGAAAGAGAACATGCTGGCCAATCCGAACGATCAGCCCAGCCGTCTGCTACTGGCACGATCCTACGAACGCGCGGGGGAAATGCGACTGGCGCTGTTGACGTATCGCGAAGCCCTGCGGGTGTCGCCGGATGACCTGCGCGTGATCCTTCCGGCCGTCGCCGCGTTGTATGGAGCGAAGGAGTATGAGGAAGCCGAGCAGGTGCTCAAGCGGGCATCCACCCAGGATCTGTACCATCCAGAGCTGCAGAAGCTGATATTGCAGGGTCACTTGAGACGCGGCGAGCTGGACTCTGCGTCCGGGGTATTGCAGGATCTTCTCAGCAGCGACCCCAACAATCAGGCGGCCTGCCTGTCTCTGGCGTTTCTTCAAATGCAGCAAAACAGATTCGACGAAGCCTCGGGACTGCTGGCGAAGCTCAAGAGCCGGGATCCCAACTCGTTGCCGGTTACGGCCGCTCAAATCCAGCTCGATATTCGGCGAAACAACCCAGACGAAGCGCTGCGGCTTTCCGATGAAATCGTGGCTCGCCTGGGCAATGCTTCGGCCTATATCCTTCGCGCTCGAACGTGTGCCACGCTGGGTCACGTCGATAGAGCTGCGACGGATCTCGACCGTGCGGCTTCCATTGACCCCAACAACGTTGACGTGTGGGTGGCCAGAAGCGATTTCCATCGTTTTGTGGGGCAGCTTGAAACAGCGATTACCGATATTCAAAAGGCACTGTCGCTGGCGGGCGATGACATCCGTATCCAGAAACGTGGGATTGTCCTGTTCCTGGCGTCCAGAGCGCCGGCCAGAGTGCGCGAAGGCAAAACACTGCTCCAGAAAGCCCTGGAATCGAACGCCGAGGATATCGAGCTGAAACTGCTGAATGCCCGCGTCCTGCTTGCCGAAGGAACCGCACCGGCAATTGACAAGGCCGAGCGGATTCTTCGGGCGGTGACCCGTGACCGGCCTGAAATCAGCGAAGCGTGGGCTCTCATGGGGGATATCGCAATCAAAAGGGGACAACCTGAAAGAGCCCTGGATGCCGCCCTGCGGGGCCTTGCTCATGGACCCAACGACAAGATGCTGCTGCTCTTGAAGGCCAATGCCGAGTCGATCCGATCGCCCGTGCTGGCCGTTCCAACTCTGAGAGTGTTGTACGAGTCCGATCCGAACGACGTGGAGGTGGTACTATTGCTGGCCGACATGTACACCAAAGCGGATGAGTCGAAAAAGGCCATGGATTTGCTGAGAAAGCAATTGGCCAGGTGTGACGAGCCCACCCGCAGACGCTGTAGGATTGCCATGTCCGTTGCGCAATACACAAACGGCCAAAAGTCAAGGGCGCAAAAGGAGCTCGACGCTCTGCATGAATCCGAGCCAAACGACCCGGCGCCGCTCTTGGCGTGGGCGCAAATGCTCAGAGAGGACCAGCTCTGGGACGCGCTGAGCGAGAAGGTCAAGGACTGGTATCAGTCCCATCCAACGGATAGCCGAACGGTTGTCAGCATTGCGAGGGATTTAGGGGCGCTTGCGGACGGTCAGGCCAGGAAGGTGGCGGAAGATTTGCTTCGGATGGTACGCAGAGATGCTTCTGATTCCACCGAGGTGCTGAGTGTGCTCGCGGTCCTGTTGTTGGAGGCGCCCGGTCGCTCCGCCGAATCGGCCGAACTATATCAGCGGCTGCTTGAACTGGAGCCGGACAATGTGATCGCCATCAATAATCTTGCCTGGATAATGTCGCAAGAGCAGGGCAGGCACGCCGAGGCGCTCGAACTGGCGCAAAAAGGTCTGAGAATCACGCCGGAGTACTTTGACCTGATTGACACGCGCGGGGTCGTGTACTACCGATTGGGTGAGTATGAGAAGGCTGTCCAGGATTTTACAACCTGTATGGCCCTCTATCCCAGCGCAACGCCGGCAAGTGTTGCCACCCGCCTTCATCTGGCAAGGGCACTGGCTCAACTCGGGCAGAAAGAGAAGGCGATTGAGGAATTGAACCAGATTCTGGATATAGGGACACGGATTGGGGGAGTATCGACCGCAGACCTTACCGATGCACAGCGTCTGCTCAGACAACTGCAGGAGGGTAGTTAGCCATGACGGGAATGCCAAATTCACAAGCCGAAGACTTCATAAGCAATGAGCCGGGCGTCAAACCGCCCGACGTCGCGCTGAGCAAGAAACAGTGGCTCTACGTGCAGAACCGGTATAATCTGACGCCTCGTGAACGTCAAATTGCCGAGTTGATTTGCCAGGGTCTGCGGAACGGCGGCATCGCCAAGGTTCTGCGCATAAGGCCGGGCACCGTAAAGACTCATACCAGAAATATCTATCGCAAGACCCGCGTCGAAAGCAAGATCGCAATGCTCCTGAGATTCCTGAGCGATGCGAAAGACCTCTCTTTCACGTTTGATAGTGCTCCGCAGTCGCCTCCCCCTATAGATTGAGTTGATCGCGAGAAAACAGTCACCGTTATACACAGCCACCGTCGGCCACTTCTCTTTACAGGCTTGGCGCCCGACAGTTTGTCTGCAACCTCCTCGCAGGCAAGGCATGCCGTACCAGGGACTCACCTGAAAGCACCTCACAGGACTCACTTTGCCCGGTAAGGGACTCGCCCGAGTGCACCGAGCCGCCCGACGCGGGTTCCGCCCTTCCATGAGCCTCACAATACCGCAGGTTGTCGTCTGTATTGACTCAATCTGCGCCCTCCGGACCGCCATCAGGAAAACTCACCGTGCCCGGGCTCTGTTTAGATTTTTTGTGCGACGCACACACTCTGGCTAAAGTTGCTGGCCCTCCGCGTCCGATAAAGTGTATAGGAGTGCAAGGTCCGAAAATACACGCTTTCCGGAAAGTAAGAAAGCTTTTTGCCCTTTTCTCGGCGCGGTTGGTAGTATATACTAACTGCGTGCTGGATTCGGAGATTCGGCACCTTAATCATTGAGAGGAGGCCATCTCGGCATTTGCGTGAGAGGGTGGCCCGCAGGGTATGGAGTTGATGTCATCGCACTCTGTAAGGAGACAGAGCAGAAATGGTGCGTGGCAGCGATACCAAGGGAGTGACAGGGTTTAAAGTGTTTCCTCTGACGGCAGCGGCGGGCGCCTCGGCGACGGGAGAGGTCCGCACGCGGCATCTTCTTGGCCGGCATATTCCTTCGGATTTCGCGCCAAATGGGCTCGAAAGCAAAAAAAGGCTCGACGTTACCGGACTGTCCCCTGGCTATCTAAACGGCGTCGCAGCGGAATTTCACAGGGTACTTGTTAGGTTTGGCAGGTCATCACAGGAGGGCATCTCCATAGAATCCGTGCGGCCCGCGCGATCAGTTTTATCAGAAATGTATGAAGAACGGGCCCGGGTTTTTGGAGGGCAGCCGCCTCTGTGTTGGACAACAGTGGTTGCTGTCGCCGGACCGGCGCGCGGACCGCCACGTTCTGCGCAATCTCTACGCTCTGTTTGGATGAGCCGACGTTCTATCGTGCGCAGTGGTCTGAATAGGGCCTTCACCAGCGGGTAGGAACAGAATCTTTACAGGAGAATCCTGTCTGTTTATGCGAGGCCTTTGATCTAAGGATGGTAATTATGAAAGCTAAGGATGGTATGAAAGCCTTGTTGGGCTTTCCGTCGTTTTGCAGGAGCACCCTGTTGAGATGCGGTCTGTTTTGGGTTGCCGCGTTCAGGACCCTTGTTGTTGTTCGGCAGAGTTCCGAAACAAGAATGAGGGTGTGCCTGGCTGCAGCTATGCTGCTGTGTGCGATTTCCTGTATGCCCGTATGGGCCGGCGTGACGTTGGATTTGACGACGGCTGGAAGTTCCGGGTACATCGGGAGCGCGTACTTTGAGCAGGTTAGCCCGCAGTCAACCGGATCAGGAGTTATTGACCCGTTTGTCAGACTTTCCTCCAATGGGGACATCTCACAGGGTTATAACACCGATGCACGTCCCCTGGAGTTTGATCAGAACAATTCTCCACAATTCACTCGATCGTTGCTGTTGGAGGATGTTCGGAAGGTCTCTTTGAATTACGTTTCGGCCGTGTGTAATGCGGGAACGCTTTATAGAGAGTTTCTGCTGGACATCAACCAGAACGGTACCGCTCAGGGCCGATACCTGTCGCTGGACGCGCTGCAGATCTATTTGGCGAGTTCGGGCGACGTGACGCAATATTCCGCCCTGGGCGCGCCGATCTATGACCTCGACGCCGGCGGTGACAACTGGATTTGGCTGGATTACAGGCTAAATCGCGGCAGCGGGACCGGCGACATGCTGGCCTACATTCCTGACAGTCTGTTTGACCAGAGCTATGGGAGCTACGTTTATCTGTACTCGAGATTCGGCGAGAACTACGCCAATAACGCGGGATTCGAGGAATGGGCCGTCAGAACGGGCGAGTCCTTGCCGGCGATTCCTGCTCCGGGGGCCGTTGTGTTGAGCGGCATTGGCATAGGCCTTGTGGGCTGGTTGAGAAGATGGGAGATCGCCTGAGCGAGCCTGTTAGAAATAAGAGTTCTGCAAGAGTTCACTTAGGAAGGTACTGGCGGGAGAAGGCGAAGGTGAGCATACTTCGCCTTTTCCCGTGCCCGTTGAGCGGCGTTGAGATGTTGCTCCGAATCGCCTGTTGTATGAAGAAGGCAAGTCGAAAAGGCATGAGTTGTTTTGGGCGGGCCATTCAGACCGGTGATTCGTGGTGAGAGCTGACTATGAGCGTTTGCCGAGCGGCGTCGCTCGCCAGTTCCCAATGCCGTCCCACCAGAAGCTGAGGTAGTCCACAACGGCTTTGTCCTCGCTGTTCCGTTTGCAGATGGCTATAGCCGTGTCACGGACCTCCTGCATACAGCTCAGACCCCCGGCTTGCCAGGCCATGACGCCTATGCCCACCGCTTCGCGCTCCGCCTGCTGTGGATCGGTCACTTGCTCTTCCAGTAACCCCGCAAGCCTCTGAGCCTGGGGCGTGAGCATTTCGCGCCAGCGGCGGCGCTGCGAATCTTCCTCGGCGAGCACTTGCGCTAGCAAGTGCTCCCGGTCTTTCTGCTTCCTCTCACGTTCGGCCCGCGCCTCTCCAAGCCGATCACTGCGGTGCTTTCGGCTTGCGGGCAGGAGCAATTCCACCATCCCGATGACCGGGTCGAGAATCACCCAGACGACAAATGTCACCCCGAGAGTGCCCAGGGCGACTCCAAGGAAAAACTGGCTGACCCCGTGCGCGCCGATCATTCCCAGGCAACCGGCTGCGCCCCCCAGGAAAGGCGTCAGAACGTAGAATATCGCATAGTATGTTGAACTGGTCAGGGCATGTTCGACCAGCACTTTTTGGCTGCTGCTGATCCCCCTGAAAATGGCGAACAAGTAGAGACTGACCAGCACTGCGGTGATCAGGACGCCGTGTCCTGACAGGGAAAAGACGACCCACCACTTCACGCCGGCCTGGCGTAACGTCAGTACGAGGATGTAGCCGACGGCCAGAACGAACCATATCGTGCTGGCCACGTGGGCTTTTCTCAATTCGTCTTGCCGCCTCATCAGTTGACCCTGCTCCTGCTTCTGAGGTCCGCTATGCGCCGGTTGAGAGGCACGTAGCTGCGACGCGCGTCAGTAATATGCGCCCCCCCCGCTGACAGCGCCGGGATAGCGATCCGGTTGCGTTATGTAGTAGCCGGAGAAGGCTCTCGCGATTGGTCGTATGAACTCTTCTATCTTCATCGCTGCGGCCGCCAGGATCGTCGGCGGCACATATATGATGTCCCCTTCCTCCAGCAAAACGTCCTTGCTTGCCTCGCCGTGGGCGCTCAGCCGGTCGAAGTTGATCTCGAATACCTTGGCCTTGACGTTTTCGTCGCGCGACGGCCTTATCACCTGGATGCGCTCCTGCCAGGCCAGCACCGTTGGGCTTCCCGCCAGCGCTATCGCGCCTAAGACGGTATCGCGCCCTGAATAGACCTGGGCTCCGGGACTACCCACCTGCCCGAGGACATAGTATCTCTTGCTTCGGAACGCCACGATACGGACATCGACGGGATTATCGCCGGACAACTTATACAACTCCACAATCTTCTGCCGCACGGTTTCGGCGACCTGCGCGGCCGTTTTGCCTGCGGCCTCGACCTCGCCGATCGCTTCGAAGCTTACCTTGCCGTCCGGCCGAATCTGCTGCCGCTGCAGGTTAATCTCCGGGGCCTTCGAGCAGTGCACCTCGATTTCATCCGGCGGCGACAAGAGGTACTGGTCCGTTGAGACATACACATCCTGGGGCATTTTGAAGGCTTCTATGTCTTGCGGATTGGACGAGAAACAGCCCGTCAAAACACACGCCAGTACCAACACAATCGCCGTTATTATAGGTCGCACGCCTATCATTTCTATTCCCTTTCTATTGTGTTGTCAAGTCTCTATTTCCACATTCTTGCACATCGCCTTGCATACGCCTTTATCGGCATAAGTCCGAGTCCGATGAACTTGATACACCCCGAAAATCGAAAAAAACTGGCACTCTCCGGCCAGCCGAATTCTGTCTCCTGTATTCCATGGGAGGTTCGTGGCAAACAGCCCCATGTGTGCTACGCTAAACCTTGCGGATGCCGAACGAGGCGGTTTCACGATTTTCTGAGAATAATTGGGTGCCGTATTATTTTATAATAGGGACGTACCCAATCCTGTTCTTTGTGGATCTATGCTGTCGTGACTTACCTTTCTTTGATTTCCTGAAAAGTAAGAGGTGCGTCCCTATTCTTTAACTCAGTTAAAGCCCGTATTCAAAGTTTTGACAAACGAAACGACTTGCGATATCCTTTCAAGAGTTAACAGTCTTATGTAAATTTCAGTGAATCAACAAGGGCGGAGTTGTGGAAGGAACATGTGTAAATATCACTCTCTCATAAACGATCCAAGAAAAGGGTTTCGATCCTTACTTCCGTACGTCTTCGTTTTAACGGTTCTCCTGAATGGTGCCCGGGCTGAAGTCAGCCGCAGCAGCGGGTTGATCGCTGAGAAGACCGTGTGGGAGAATCCCTACTACATTATCGACGCGTCCGTCGAAGGCCCAACGCTTCTGATCACCGCTGGCTTGCACGGCAATGAACCGGCCGGCTATCGGGCGGCCGAACAGATGCGCCATTGGCTGGTCAAGCGTGGCAGGCTGATCGTCGTACCCGGGGTCAACACGCCTGGATTGAGACAGAACACGCGCTGGCTGCCGGACGAAGCAGAAGCGACCCGTAACGCCAACCGGAATTTCCCCAAGAGCGGCGGACCAAACGAGGCTTCTTCCTTACCGATCAAAGCCCTTTGGGAATTTATTGAGAAGCAGAAACCCGACTGGATCATCGATTTGCACGAGGGATTCGACTTCCGCGTCACGAATCCCAAGTCCGATGGTTCCAGCATCATCTACTTCGATACCCCTGAAATGCAGGAGCTTGCGTCCAAGATTCACAACGAAATCAACACCACGATCGATGATCCCAATCGCAAGATCGTGAAACTATCAAAGAGCGGCCCGGCCAACGGCGGTCTGGTTCGGGCGACCGTCGAGCGGCTCGGAGCAAAGGGCTTTTGCTTTGAGACAACCTACCAAAAGCAACCGCTTTCCACGCGCACACGGCAACATCGTATCATGGTGCATTGCCTGATGCGTGAGCTGGAAATGGCATCGGGAAGCGTCAACGTGATGACGGGCGTGCAGGAATCCCTCCGAACACGCGTGGCCGTCTATGACGCGGGCGGAACTGGAGGCCAAGGCGTGAAGAACATCGAGCGAATCTTCGCGTCCACGCCTGCGTTTATCCTGCATCACATCGGCCCGGCGGATGTCCACGCCGGTGTTCTGGACCAATTCGACGCGGTTATTTTTCCCGGCGGCAGCGGGAGCGAAGAGGCGGCCGCCCTGGGCGAAGAAGGCAGGCGCATGGTCAGGAAGTTCGTTGAGTCCGGCGGCGGGTATGTTGGGATTTGTGCGGGTGCGTTCCTGGCAACCGCCAAGTATGACTGGAGCCTCGGGCTGATAAACGCCAAGACCTTCACGGGCAAGCAGTACGTTCCCGGCGTAGGCGAGAAATCGATGTGGTTTCGCGGCAGTGGAAACGTGCTGATGGAACTGACCGACAAGGGCAAAGAGATCCTCGGCGATGTGTCGGGTGTGGTGGAACTCCGGTACGCCAACGGTCCCATCCTCTCGCCCGCCAGCCAGGAGAACCTTCCTGAGTATGTTCCTCTGGCCTTCTTCCGCACGGAGATTGCCAAATACGAACCGCAAAAAGGCACAATGATCGATACGCCGGCGATCATCGCCTCCGAATTCGGCAGGGGACGCGTCATCGCAATCAGCCCGCACCCTGAGGCAAGCGCCGACCTCGAATCACTGGTCCAAAGGGCCGTGACCTGGGTTGCCGGGAAACCTGCCAATGTGCGCGGCTCTGCACAATAAGACTCCACGTTGCAGGAACATATTTTACGTGGGCGAAACGCGGACACCATACCTATTTCTCTGTTGGGATTGTGTCGCCCGGGTGTACGTTCGTCGGTAGCAGATAGGGTGCGATGAATCGCACCAATGACTAATAGCATAGAACCATACCGGACTACAGACGATGGTTTCGTGCCGGCGGGCCATATTTTCTTACTCCCGTGACACACAACCGCCAAAGAAACATTTTGCAGCACTCATGCCTTGAGGCCATTTCACCTTCCGTTCGAGAATGAATCGGCATAATCGGAATGCTGCGTATATCGTATGTCGAAGATCGCCAACAGCCAGTCGCAAACAATCAATGCAGAAAGGGGAATTTCTTATGACGCACCCGTGTGGGTCAGTACGGGCGGCCAGTCGAAAGACCCGCGCGACTCGGTCGAGTATCTGGCTCTTAGGCGTATCGCCAAGGAGGATTGGTGCGGCTCAAAGCTGATCGAGCGGCTGTTCGAGTACGAACGGAGGATCGAAAAGAGCCTGTACAAGACGATGGCCGAACTTCGGGCCGTGCAACTGATGCGGCCGGTGGCCGAGGCCGACGCCGCCGAGGCGCAGCGCCCTGCCCAGCCGGACAAAGAGACGAATTCTGAAAAACAAAGCCAATTTCAGCAGTGGCCGGACACCTACGGCATAGACACAAAGGAGCTAAGCGCTTTCGCTAACAAGACGTATGGTCACACGCACCCTGAAGTGGTTGAGGCGTTGCTGAAGCGTTGGAGCACCTCGCCGGCCCGGCCAAAGCCCACTTCAAGCCCCCAAACCCAAAGCAACAGCAGAAAGACAGGCGCTCCGCTAAGCCTTCTGAGGCTCTGAGTCGCCAAAGAAGCTGGCTCGTGCGGTTAACGCGCAGGCTTACGAGGAGGTTTCGGGTCTGTGCCCGATGCCGCTGCGTTGCCGGGGGCTGTTCCGGCGCTGCAAATCTTGTTCTGGATGCTGGACGGCGTCAGCGGTCCATTCAGCAGTCGCGTGACAATTCGCTTGACTCGGAGGGCGTGTTTTGATACAATAAGCGTGTCAATATGAGGGGTTGAAAGGCTGAAAATGAATCCTTGGGTTGAAACTGCTGGGGCGATCCTCGTCGCCCTGTTGGGCGTCCTTGTGGGCAGAGTCTTTTCGCGTCTTAGAAAGCCATACTGGGTGTTGGGCTATCTTCTGCCGCTTTTGCTCATTGGGATGCTGGCCGTGGTTCGGTTCGATACTTCTCTCTATTTTGTCCGGCCCTTCCTGTGGGTGACCACGGGGCGCGTCCGATTCATCACCTTGTCTTTGGCGGTCTCAATGGGGCTGACCGTCCCGTTGTCGCGTCTGCCTCGCAAATGGGAAAAACTCACCGTGTGCTTCGTGATGGCCGTGTTTGTGGCCTGGTTTGCGGTTTTGCCCTTTCTTGTTCCAGCCTTGATTAAGGACCGGCTGACCAATCTCAAAACGCGTTTCGACTCGAACGGCGTCTGTCGCCAGACGACGGATTTTACCTGCGGCCCCGCCGCAGCGGTCACGGCACTCGGACGGTTGGGTCTGTCCGGCGACGAGGGGGAGATCGCCGTGCTTTCGTATTCGAGTCCAGTCGTAGGGACCCTGCCGGCCTGCCTTTCTTCGGCCCTGCAAAAACGTTATGGCGCTGAGGGCTTGCGGTGCTGGTACCGTCGCTTCGACTCTATCGAGCAGCTCAGGAAAGCCGGGATCACGCTGGTCGTTGTCAGGGATGCGTTCCTTCTGGAC
>Ga0307380_10001462_pt1 | contig 34651 bp, 27 predicted proteins | sample UN3MG_FD_202239 | JGI IMG/M metagenome (GOLD analysis project Ga0307380, IMG submission 202239) | Soil microbial communities from Risofladan, Vaasa, Finland - UN-3 | ecosystem: Environmental > Terrestrial > Soil > Coastal area > Acid sulfate soil | place: Finland: Risofladan, Vaasa | collected...
CTCAGCATTTCACTTTTCGAGAAAAGGCCGCTTTTACAGGCCTTTTCGCAAGATCTCGCCATTGACGAAAATGCATGCCCGTGTAACCAATTGTCATTATTCAACTTTTAACGGGACAGTACTGATCCGCAATCCGCAATTCCTCCAGACTCACTTCAGTTCTTCCGGCATCGCCTTATCCACCCCCCACCGCGACAAATGACGCAGCCGTTGCCACGTCTTCTCGACGTCCGCCAGCGTCACCTCCTTGCAATGCGCAAAATCCTCCTCAAACATCTTGTACACATCCGCGATCGCCGCCCGGTCGTACGTCGCCACCGCCGCTTCCGTATAAAACTTCTCCGCCGTAAACGTCGCGTTATACGACCCGATCACCGCCACCACGCCGTCCACCACGAACCCTTTCGCGTGCATCGGCGCGTCACCGCTGTACTCGAAAATCCTAATCCCATGCTCGAGCAGTTCCCGGTAATCCCCACGCGTCAGGATATACACCGGCAGGCCACCGATCGGGATCATCGTCATGTTCCGCTTACTGTTCGTCATCAGCCGCACGTCCACCCCGCGCGCAGCCGCCCGGAACAACGCCTCCTTCTGGATTGGTGCGGGCCGGATCGAGATGCTCTGCCAATAAATGTGCGACTGCGCACGGTCGATCATCTCTTTATAAAACGTCGTCAGCCACGTTTCCCCGTTGTCCTCGAACGGCTGCTGATACAAAAACCGCGACAACTTGCTCACCGCGTACCCCCCCACCGCACCATCGCACTCCTCCACGTAATCCCCGTACGATGCGCTCCCCGGATACATCAGGTTTGCATACGCCGCATCGAGCGACGCCGACGCCGCAACGTACTCTTTCTCATCCTCGTCCCGGTACCACCGCTTCAAAAACTCCAAATGTACAACCTCCGCCTGCGGGCCCGTCACCAGAATGTCCGTATCACGCCACGCCGGTTTCGTAGCGTCCACACCGCCACGTTCATACCGCGCGCTCCAGTTCATCCCGCCCACGAGCGCCTCCTGCCCATCCACCACCAGGTACTTATCGTGAAGGTGACGCCGCCAAAACCGCAGCGGGTTCCGGAACAACACCTCGCGCACCGTACCGTACATCTGCACCCCGATCCCATGGCGCCGCATCTTCATGTAAAATAGCTTGTTCCCAAACGAATACGGGCCATACACGATCATCCGCACATCCACACCCGCCGCCTTCTTACGGATCAGCAGGTCCCCCAACCGTTTCGTCGTCGGATCGTTGTAAATGTACATCGTCGAAAAATAAATCGTCTTCTTCGCCTCCTCCAGCATCCGCCACCGTTCCGGATACGACTCCCGACCGTCCACCAACAGTTTCGTCGTATCGCTCACCGACAACACGCTCTTCGTGCTCGAATTCAACTCCGCCTGAAACGACGGCTCCAAAATCGGGTGCAACACGCCCCCCGCTACCAGACAACTAACAAAAAACCACATCGCCACTCCAGCCTATAAAGGTCCGATCCGTCCGATCCGTCTGATCCGTCCGATCTCCCTACAGCCTAATCCGCCTTTTCTCCTCATCCGGCTGTTTCCGGTACAAAATCGCAACGTGCCCGATCAACCCCACCAGATTGCTGTCCGTCGCCGCCGCAATACGCGCCGACCACGCCTTCCGCTGTCCCTTCCCATCAATAAACTTCACCTTGATCAACTCATGGTCTGCCAACGCCACACGAACCGAATCCAAAAACTCCGCCGTCAACCCATTCTTCCCCACATAACACACCGGCTCCAACCCATGCGCCATCGCACGCAACTGCTTCCGCTCCGACCCCTTCAGCTCTTTCATCGCACGCACCTCCCATCTCCAACCCGCACATTAAACCAACCCCAACACCGATTCAATCCCCTCGACTCTCTCCACCACGATCGGTCCGATCCGTCCGATCCGTCCGATAAATTGTCTTTATCTCCCGCCGCCCTTGCCGCCACCCCATCCCCACTGCCATAATCCGCCCATGCGCAACGCCACCCGCAAACCGGCCCTCGCCATAGGCCTCCTCCACGTCGCCGCCGCACTCGCCTACCATGCCCTCGGCGCCGCACCCACCCTGCCCCCAGAGACCGGCCAGTGGCACCTCCTGCCCGCCGACCTGCTCCGCAACGACCTCGCCACATCCCTCTACGACCTCCACGCCCAGCCGCCACTCTACAACGCCTGGGCCGGCCTGTTCGCAAAACTGTTCTACCCCCGCCACGTCGACGCCATGTTCTACGCTCAAATCCTCCTCGGCGGCCTGATCGCCGTCATGACCTACGCACTCATCCGCGATTGGACCCGCCGGCCCCGGTTCGCATTCGCCGCAGGCATCTGCCTCGCCCTCAACCCCGCCCTCTTCCTCTACGAACACCTCGGCTATGAAACCCTCACCGCGCTCGGCCTCACCCTCACCGTGTTCCTGTTCAGCCGCCACGACAAAACCCGCCGCGCCTCGATGCTCGCCGCCGCCATCGCCGCGCTCGCACTCACCACCCTCGTCCGCAGTTCATACCACCCCGTCCTGCTCATCCCCATCGGCGCGCTCGCCTGCATCGCATCGGGTAAAGATTGGAGACGCACCCTGGCCGTCACGATACTTATCGCGCTCGTCCCACTGGCGTGGTGCGCAAAAAACCAGGCCCGGTTCGGCTTTTTCGGCTCGTCGAGTTGGGCCGGACAGAACCTCTGGAAGATCGCATCGCTCAACCACGAGCCAGACGATCTCGAAACCCTCGCCCGAGACGACGCGCATGGGCATGCGCCCGTCATCGAACCTCGAGTCCTCCGCGCCCGCGTGTTCCGCCTACCCCACGACTACGCCCCGCTCGGATTCACTCAAAAAACCGGCCGCACCGCGCTCGACCGCGATAACCGAAACAACATCAACATCATCGCCGTATCAAAAATGTTCGGCCGCAACGCAATAAGGCTGATCCGCCATGACCCCGTTCGGTACGCACTCAACACCATCAAAGCCTACCGGCTGTTCTGCCAACCCTCGACCCGCGCCATCCCACACAACAACAACCCCGTGTTTCGCGCCCACGACCGGCTCTACTCGGATCTGCTCCAGGGCGCCGTCATCAGCCGCGTTATCAACCACTTCACCGGCCGCGACCCCCTGTTCTCATTCTGGCTGATAGCGTTCCCCGTCATTTTCATCCTGTACGCACGCGCCGCATGCCAACAAAAACTCCCCATCGCCGTCCACGCCGCCGCCCTGCTCATCCTCTACACCCTCGCCATATCCACCCTCGCCGAATACGGAGAAAACGACCGGTTCAAATTCCCAATCGAACCCATCCTCTGGCCGTTTATCATCTTCATATTTCAAGATCCGTCCGATCCGTCGGATCCGTCCGATCCTCTCCACCGCCTCGCCGCCGTTCCGCGCCCGCTGCCATAATCGGCCATGTTTCTTATCAAAAAAACTCGACCCGCAGCGGCAGATACACCGGCAGTTCTTCCATCGGGTAAAGAATGTGCCGGTTGATGGCCATGATGGCGCACCGGTCCGCGTCGATGATGTGGTCGTTGCCCTTCGTATACACGATCCGGCCGCTCGGCGCCTGGCTGTACGTGTGGCCCGCGTACTGGTTGAACCGCTCCGGGATCGGCGGAAACCGTACCTCGCCCGCGTTAATCAGCCGGATCAACATCTCCGTCAGCAGCTCTTTGACAAACCGCCGGATCCGCGGTACGTCCCACCCGCCGTCCCATTCGACCGAACCGCCAAACGGCACCGGCACGACTTTGTGCGCCCAGGTCTCGCTGATCGACATCAGGTTGTGGGCGACGGCGATCCCGCTGTGCCCGTTGTCGATGCCTATCGCGTCAAAATCGAACACATTATCGAGCGTTTCGATCACTTTTTGCTGCGCGGCGTAATCCACGCTGCGCATGTGGATTCTGCCCAGGCTGATCAGCGGTGGGGGCTGCGGTGGGGTCGCGCTCCCGCGCGACCGGGTGGAGGTGGTGGTGGCGCACGCCGGCTCTACGGTCGCGCGGGAGCGCGACCCCACCGCGTTGCATTCCACCGCGTTGCATTCCACCGCGTTGCATTCCACCGCGTTGCATTCCACCGCGTTGCGTTCCACCGCGTTGCATTCCACCGCGTTGCATTCCACCGCGTTGCATTCCACCGCGTTGGCCTTGGCAAAAACCACGAGTTCCGACGGGTCTTGGGCGAAACCGAGGTCGACGCCGAGATAAAACCGCGCATTTTCCGGCAAATCCAGTTCGCGCACGACCGCCGCGATGTCGGGCAAATCTTCGGGTCGCGTCACGGCGCAATCGAAATGCGGCATCTCGGCCACGCACGCCGCAAACGTATTCAGGTTGAACACGGACCGCTCCGGCGACCCGTGCAAACCCAGCACGTTATGCACATACCCCGGCGACTCGCGCCCGCCGTACAAATAAATCATTTCGCGGTCTTTTTCGTCGGTGTAATCCGGATTGAGCCGCGACGGCCAGTGGTACTGTTCGTACCGCGGGTTTCGCGAGAGCCGGTAGAACTGGTTGCGCAACCCGTTGGGTACGCCGTAGATCCACCGGCGCCCGCCCGTGTTGAGCGCGGGATAAAGCTGGTTCCACGCCTCGTCGGTCATGTTCTGGGCCTCGTCGATCAGTTGCCAGTCGACGTGCATGCCCTGAAAATTCACACCGCCAACGCCCGCTATCCGGCCAAACAGTTCAAACCCGTTCTTGAACTCGATATGCCACGCGGGACTCTGACGCGCCCGCTCAAGGTTGCCCCGTAGCCGCGGGTTTCGCTCGAACATGCTCAGGATGCGCCGCATCAGCGGGGCCAGGTGCGCCTCGTGCTGCGTCGCCACCAGCATCTGCCGGCACGGCTGGCACACCGACCCCCACGCGCACAGGATCTCGATCTCGGTCGTCTTGCCCACGTCCCGGCCCGAGCAATGCACCTTCCTTTTGGCTCGGGACTCGAGCGACGCGACTTGATAACCACGCACGCACCAGCGATTCCCGGATCGGTCCCGTAGGTGCTTTTCGGCGAACCGGACCCGCGACTCGAGCGTCAGAACGGCCCGCTGCATTGCGGCTGTCGCCACGCGCGGGTTCCAGGAAAGTATCGTCATTTGCAGACTCCTTTTCAGTGGACAAAGTGGACATGGTGGACATCGTGGACACAGTGGACATGGGCGACACGACGAGTTCCGGCGTGGCGTCCGGCGGCTGGACCGCCTGAACGTCGGGCCGGATCTCGGTCAGCGGGAGGCCGTCGGTTTCGCTGGGCAGTTCGGGCGCCGCGGAGACGTCGGTGTCTTCATCCATGTCGAACCCGCCGCCGGCAAGAAATTCATCGAGCGCCGATTCCGGGTCCACACCCGCCGACTCGAGCACCGACTGAAACTCCCCGATGCTCTTCCTCAACCGCTCCCGCAGCTTCAGGATCTCGTCAAACACCGCCCCAACCGCCTTCAGATCCGGCAGCGATAGCAGGGGCGTCGGGGGCAAATGGGACTTATGGGACCCATGGGTCCCATGGGACGGCCCCCGAACCTTGCTCTCGCCCTTTTCGTCGGACTGTTGGGACGCCCCCCGGCTTTTGCCCTCACTTTTTTCACCGGGCTGTTGGGACGCCTCCCGGCTTTTGCCCTCACTTTTTTCACCGGGCTGTTGGGACGCCTCCCGGCAGTTGTGGGAGGTGTCCCCTTTTTGGTCTTCGGTCCCTTGAGTCTCTTTTGTCCCTTCGGTTTCCAGCCGGTTCAGCAGTTGGTACCGCCGGCTCAGCAGGATGTAATGCGCGCAGATGTCCTCGCCCAACATCACCATCGCCGGCGTCAGCCGCACGCGCCGCTCCTCGAGCAGCCTCGAGTAGTGGCGGATAAACCAGTTCACAAACTTCCGGGCCGGCCCCGGGTCAACCTGCAAAAACTTCAAAATCCGGCGGATGCTCGATAACTTCAGCCCGCCGCGTTTAACTGTCGTTTCCATCTCTCGTTCTCCTTTGGAACGCTACCCTTGGTTCCGATTGTAGAAGCGGCATCTTGCCGCTTTCCGCAGACCCGATCGTAGAAGCGGCATCTTGCCGCTTTCCGCGGACCCGATCGTAGAAGCGGCATCTTGCCGCTTTCCGCGGACCCGATCGTAGAAGCGGCATCTTGCCGCTTTCCGCGGACCCGAGACCGGGATAGTGTTGTCGATGCAAAGCGGCAAGATGCCGCTTCTACCTCAAGCCGAATAACGGGAACTTCCACGTCTTTCCCTTTCATATGCCTCTGTTTTATATAGCCTCGGTTGGTGCTCTTTTTTGGGGCAAAAATACCCACGCGAAGGCGCTAACTAAAAATTCGAGATCTCAAATCTCACATCTCAAATCATTGAAATAGCCGGGGTTATAACAGACTCACCGCTTCCGCAAAAAAAAACTTACGACTTCCGCCTTTTTTGCACGCTCGAACACCCCGGACTTCCTGTTTTCCTACAGAAATAAGGGGACTCTGCCATCATTTCCCTCATGGGTTCGTATTCCGACTCGGTAGTCGTGGGAAATGAGGGCCGGGTCCCCCGTTTTCCTCCGGCCTCGTGCTATACTTGCACCACCGCCAAGGAGAGAGTAGAGATGGCTTACAAAGGGCATCTTAAAAATGGCATGATTGTGATCGACGAGCCCGTCAACCTCCCGGAGGGCACCGAGGTAAGGATCGAGGTCGCCGAAGCCGATGGCCCCACATTGGCGGAGCGGCTCGCGTCCGTGATCGGTACCGCCAAAGACCTGCCCCACGATGCCGCGGAGAATCTCGACCACTACCTCTATGGCGCCCCCAAGAAGTGATGCGCGTATTCGCTGACACAGGCTTCTACGTGGCCCTGGTTAACCCCAGAGACCGGCTGCACGCCGCGGCGCTCGAGATCAGCAACTCGTATCGTGGTTCTGTAGTGACTACGGAGTATGTCCTGGTCGAACTCGGCAACTACCTGGGCGGACTGGCGCGACAGAGCTTCATCGGGCTGGTCAAGAGTCTGCACGAGGATCCGAACACCGTGATTGTGCCGTCCTCGTCCGCCCTTTTTGAGAAGGGAATCCGCTTTTACACAGAAAGACCCGACAAGGCGTGGTCTTTAACGGACTGCATCTCCTTTGTGGGCATCGAGGAGCACGGCGTCCGCGACGCGCTCAGCTTCGACCGCCACTTCGAGCAGGCGGGTTTCCACGTACTGCCGGCGCCGTAACTTCCCTTGAGACCCAGTTACTCGGGACAACTCGCCTCCCTACCCTTTCCGTTCGGCCCGCCGCCCCAAGTCGCCCGTCTTTTCCGCCCGTCCACTTCGGCCCGTCGAGGCCGTGTTGGCTTGATTCGATGAGTTGTCTCGGCCATCGCTGTGTTGATAAACTGACACTCGCAACCTATGAAAGGGAAACTGATGAGCAGAGCCCGTATAACCTTGCCTAACGCGCGTGCGCGCGCCGATGCGGTCGCCGATTTCTGCCGCAGGCATCACATTCGCCGGCTGGCGGTTTTTGGTTCTGTGTTGCGCGCCGATTTCGGCCCGGACAGCGACGTGGACGTGCTGGTGGAATTCGAACCCGGGCATTGCGTCGGACTGATAACGTTTGCCGCCATGGAAAACGAGCTTTCGGACCTGATTGGCCGCAACGTGGACCTCAATACGCCGGCCGGGTTAAGCCCGTATTTCCGTGATCAGGCCCTCTCAGAGGCGGAGACCCAGTATGTCGCGGCATGACGACACGGTCTACATACGCCATATGCTTGACCACGCGCGAACAGCCGTCGAATTGGCCTCTGCGAGGAACCGTTCGTCCCCTCCGCCATCGTGCTATACTGAGAACGGACAATGCCAAAGAGGACCAGGAAGATGAACTTGCCCATCGAGATCGACACAGGGGTGATTGCGGGCTTCTGTCGCAGGCATCATCTCACCAAGCTGGCCCTGTTCGGCTCGGTGTTGACCGACCGCTTCGGGCCGGACAGCGACGTGGACGTGCTGTTTGAATACGATCCGGAGCACGTGCCGAGCCTGTTCGATGTCGCCGGAATGGAAGAGGAACTCACCGGGATCCTCGGGCGCAAGGCGGACATGCGAACACCCCGGGATCTCAGCCGCTACTTCCGCGACGAAGTCGTGCGAACCGCGCAAGTCCATTATGCTGCCTGACTCGGACCGAACCCGCATCCAACACATGATCGAGGCCGCATTGCAGGTAAAGTCCTTTCTACAGGGTCGGAAGCCGAGCGACCTCGAAACCGACGCGCAACTGCGTCTCGCGCTGCTGCGGGCGTTAGAGGTCCTCGGGGAAGCCGCGAGCCGCGTCAGCCCCGAGACGCGCGCGGCCAACCCGCAAATACCATGGCAGCGGCTGATAAGCACGCGTAATCGGCTCATCCACGCCTACTTCGACATCGACCTCGAAATCGTATGGACGACGGCCAGCCACTCCGTGCCCGAGCTCGTACCCACGCTCGAGGCCATCCTGGAACCTGAGAACCCGGAATAGACCGCCCCCGCTTCCATGACAGCCCCGGCAGCTTTCGACAGTCACAAGACCCGTCATGAATCACCAACTCCTTACGCGTCTTGGGAAGCTGAACCGTGGCCGCAGGTTTTCTGTTCGTACCAAAGAAGCGACCGAACGCCTTTGCCACAAAAGCCGCCCCCTGTGGGCCGTGTGGGCCATCTTGTCATATACCGGGTACACTGATATACTCATCACAGTAGGGTCCGAGTGCGTGTACGTCGCGCCTGACGAGCGTCGTTTGCACGTGACGGTTTACAGCCGTGCGCGATCTGGGGCGTTAGCCGCCTAATAGTTGACAGCCGGAGGGAATTCGAATGGCCAAGATTATCAAGATCGCTGTTATTGTCATTGTAGTGGTGCTTGCGTTACCTCTGGTGGCCATACTATTCCAGGGGGGAAAGGAATCGCTGACAGGCGAGGAACAGCAAGTGTGGGACCGGTTTCTCGCAAAGCATCTGTCTTCGGGGACAGAGACACCCAGTGAAGCGGATGCGGACGCGGTGGCAGCGATTGGCGACCGAATGGTCCCGTACATCGAGGAGCAGTTTGGTGCTGCCGCCCAGGTGCCCCGCACCTATGGGAAGAGCGAGTACTGGCTGGTAATCATCCTTGCGCGAATAGGGACACCACGGGCCATCGATGCGATTGTAAAAGTGCTCGAGCATGACTGGCGCGGCGCCGTCGGCACGAACAGGGAGACCGCGGCCAAAGCGCTGGTGTGGCTCGGCGCAGGCGACCGCATCTCCGCGCTTGAGGCGGCCATTGCAGACCATGAGCGCCTTGTGGCCGACAGCAAGGACCCACAACGCTACGGCGCGGAAGTGGCTGACCTCAAGAAATACCTCGAGCTCCTTAAGAAGGGCGAGGGCAAACGTGACAAGAGCAAGTTTCCGTTTGGTCCTGCGTTGATAATGCACGAGATCGGATTGCCGACCGTTATGGGCGGCGATGTATAAAACCTCCAGGACGAACGATGATGTGACGTCATGGACCCGTTGGCCCGAGCGCGTTCACCTGACACGTTTCGCGGCAGGTGAACGCGCGTACGCCGCGGAATACCGCGCGCCTCTGCCGTAACGTTCTAGTTGTAAGTACTTAGATATCAATAAGTTATGAAAAATGGGGACGGAGCCCTTTTTCCTGTCAACACCAACAGGTTTCTTCAAATCTCACGCTGCCGGGAAAAAGGGCTCCGTCCCCATTTTTCCCTTGACAACTGATTAAATTTTCAGGTATAGTGGCCGGTGCGAGTTGAGGGAGGGCTGCGAGATGAAGATGATGGATTTGGAGAAGTTCGATGTGCCGGGGGAAATTATCGACCTTTGGCGGGCCGGCGAGAGCGACACGCTACTGCCGCTGCAGGAATCGGCGGTGCGCCGTTTTGGCCTATTCGGCGAGTTGAACCTTTTAATCCAGGCGCCGACGAGTTCTGGGAAGACGTTTATCGGGGAGATGGCGGCGATCCAGACGGCGTTGCGGCGGAAACGGGTGGTTTTCCTGGTGCCGCTGAAAGCGTTGGCCGAGGAAAAATACCTGGATTTCCTCGAGAAATATTCGCCGTACGGGCTGAAAGTGATCGTGTCGACGCGGGACCGGCGGGAGTTCGACCGCGACCTCGAGCACGGCAGTTTCTCGATCGCCGTGGCCGTCTACGAGAAGCTGTCGCAACTGCTGGTTCGGCGTCCGGAATGGCTCGAGGAAGTGGCGCTGGTGATCTCGGACGAACTCGAAATTTTGTCCGACCCGGACCGTGGCCCGGCCGTCGAGGTGTTGCTGACGCGCATCCTGCAATCCACGCCGCGTCCTGGAGGGACGCGCCTGATCGGCTTGTCGGCGGTGATCGGGAACGCGCCGCGGCTGGCCGAATGGATGGGTGCGACGCTGGTTTCTTGCGAGCGGCGGCCGGTCGAACTGCGGTACGGGGTGCTGCACGATGGCATCTTCAAATACCGGACGTACAACGAGATCAGCGAGGACGAGGAGACGCTCGTCAACGCCCACTCGGAATCGACCTGGGAGACGCTCACCGAGAACGTGCGGGCGTTCGCCGAGGGCGGAGAGACCTGCCTGATTTTCGTAAAGGCGCGGCACGAGGCGCGGCGCGGCGCGGAACTGCTGTCGCGCCGAATCAATGCGCCCGCCGCCGAAGGCACGGTCCGTGCGTTGGGCGGCCTCGAGGCGACGCGGTCGCGCGATTGCCTGCTCGATACGCTGAACGCCGGCATCGCGTTCCACAACGCCGACCTGTCACCCCAAGAGCGGCGGGTGGTCGAGCAGGGGTTTCGGAACGGCGAGATCCGGGTGCTGGTGTCGACGTCGACGCTGGCGATGGGGATGAACCTGCCGGCGCGCAACGTGTTTATCGCGGCGGAGAAATGGCGGTACGACAATCGGATCGGGATGCCGTGGAAAACGCCCATTTTGCGGTCCGAATACGAAAACATGGGCGGGCGTGCGGGCCGGTTCGGTGTGGGGCACGAGTTTGGGCGGTCGATCCTTGTGGCGGCGACGCCGTTCGATTGCGAGACGCTGCGGCGGCGGTACGTCGAGGGCCATTGCGAACCCGTCGAACCGCATCTGGCGGCGGGCACGGCGCTCGAGAACCACGTGCTGGGGCTGGTGGCGTCGCGGTGCTGCACGACCGACGAGGAACTGCTCGAGTTTCTCGAGAACACGCTGAGCGGCAGGTGGGTGTGGCAGGAATCGCTGACGCTCGACGAGAGCCGGTTCCGGATACGGGCCGCGGCGAACCGGGCCGTCGACGCCGGCGTGATCGTGCGCCACCCCGACGGCCGGCTCGAACCGACGCCGCTGGGGCTGGCGACCGCGTCGAAAGGCGTGACAATCCCCACGGCACGCGAGCTCGAACACTGGCTGGCCGAATCCGAGACGCGAATCTGGAACGACCTCGACCTGATTTTTGCGGCCGCGTCGACGCCGGACGGGCGGATGGTGCAGATCGGCCTGACCGCGCAGGAGTACGAGCATGCGGGGTACGTGGCCAAACTCAAACAAGCCACGGCCGGCGAGGATATCGGGGCGGACACGCCGCTCAACCGGATCCGCAACTGCAATTTGGCGCCGTTTTTCGAGGAGGTGCGCGGGATCAAAATCGCCCTGTTTTTGAATGAGTGGATCGACCACGTGCCCGTCTGCGAAATCGAAGAGACGTACCAGACCACGTCCGGGCAGATGACCGCGGCCGCCGAACAGGTAAGTTGGCTGATCGACGCGGCGAGCGCGTTGGCCGCGGCGGGCGGCGCCAACGAGGCGTTTGTCGAGCGTATGCGCCAACTGGGGGAACGGGTGCACAGGGGCGTGCGGGCCGAGGCGCTCGGGGTGGCCCGGCTCGACCTGCCCGGCGTGACAAGGGCCGCACTCGCCGCGTTGGTCACGCGCGGGTTGCACACGCCCGAGGCCATCGCCCAGGCGTCGGAAGAAGACCTGGCAGCGGCACTGAGGCCGCATTTGGCGCAGACACGTGCAGGCGATGACGCCGCGGTGGGGACACCGGCACCACAACAGGCTGATCGCGCAGACAGCGACTTGGTGGAGTCGGTGGGGTCGCACTCCTGCGCGACCGCTGAGCCGGGATGCGCCGCCCCGGGTACCACTCCGGTGGGGTCGCGCTCCTGCGCGACCGCTGAGCCAGTAACCATGACCCCAGGCACCACTCCGGTGGGGTCGCGCTCCTGCGCGACCGCTGAGCCGGAATGCGCCGCCGCCACCACCGCCGCCCGGTCGCGCGGGAGCGCGACCCCACCGCTCGTAACCCCACCGCACGCGGCCCCACCGCACGCGACCCCACCGCGTGCGGCCCCACCGCTCGCGGCCCCACTGCACGCCGAACTGCTGGCGCGGCGGCTGGCGGAATGGGCTGCGGCATGTTTGAACGGCGAGCCGCAGGCGCAGCCCGTGCAGGTGGCGCCGGTCCTGGTGGTAGACGACCGGCGGCCGGGCGAAGTTCTGATCGACGGCGTCACGGTGCGGTTGCAGGAAAAACAGTACCGGCTGATCCGGGTGTTGTCGGCGCTGCCGGGCCAGTGCATCCCCTACGAGACCATCTACAAACTGGTGTGGGGCAATAGTATCGTTGAGGCGAACCAGATGCACTTCCAGAAACGCAAGCTGCTCGATTCGATCCGGGGGTTGTTGCCGCACCGGCGAGAACTGATCACGACCGTCCCCAAACGCGGATTCGTCCTCAACCTCGCCCCGAGCGAAGTCGCCCTCCGATCCGCCGCCGCGGGAACCATCGCGGCGTAACACAATAGTGGGCCGATTTCGGCGAAATCCGATTACTGATACCAGGCGCGATGACACGATTCAAGGCGGCCCACTCCATACGTGGCTAAAAGAATGCGGCGGCTGCTGCAAACGTTTTGCAGGCCGGAAACTCCGACGGGTACTTGTTAAAACTCACGTGGCCGTCCATGTACAACGTGTTTGCGCCGCCGGGGACGTGGTTGAACTGCGCGCGGCCGGACGAGCCCGCCGCGACGATGTCCCACATCACGGGCAATTCGCTCTGCGCCAACGCGCCCGCGCCGGGGTTGTTGATGTCGGTGATCATGAAGCGCTCGATGCCTTCCCGGAGCCGGTATAGGGTAGAACCCGCGCCGTTGCCCGCGGGCGCGCCGGCGGGCGTCGCGTAGCCGGAAATCATCATATGGATCATCTCGTTGTCGATATCCCGGTCCAGGATGTAGTCATTGCCGGGATCCTGATCGCCGAGCGGGCCTTGCAGCGCGGGGACGCCCTCGCGGTACGAAAGGCACGCCATCAGATAAGCGAACTGCGCCGTCACGGAAGATCCCGGCGGCATCCCGAACAGGCTGGCGTCGATAGTCGGATCGTCGTCAGAGACTTTGTCGAGGGCGTAGCCGAGGTAGATGTAGCTCGAGTCGGGCCTCGATGGCAAGCCAGCGTAGGGGCACGAGCCGTTTTCCTCCGCCTCGATCACGCCCAGGCCCTCCTCGCCCTCCGGGTCCGAGGGACAAATCAGCACCTTTGGGTCGGACAGATATTCGGGGAAGACGGCCTGAACCTGCGGCGACAGATGGGCGTAGGTGTCGGCGTTGAGGCAGCCGTCTGGCGTGTCTGCGCCCCAGGGCTGGTCGCCGTGGACGCGCGGAAACGAACCGCCGCGCGACTCGCCCGAGTACATCTTGAGCACCAGCCCCATCTGTTTGAGGTTGTTGGCGCAACTCGAGCGGCGTGCGGCTTCACGCGCCCGCGCCAGCGCCGGCAACAGGATGGCGGCCAGGATGCCGATGATGGCAATTACCACGAGCAATTCAATGAGCGTAAATCCGCGGATGCGACGGGGCATCACACTAAAACTCCTGCTTCTACAAGTGAACACGCGAGGATAGTCAGTAGAATCATAGCACCGAGCCTGTCTAGCGTGTCTTCCTCTTCGACTTGTAAAAGAGAAAGAGCATAAATGCAAAAAGACACAATATGGCCACACCTAGCCAAACAACCTCATCGTAGAGGAAGGTACCGCCGCCAGGCTGCGAAGAGGCGGTGGTTTTCTGTGGTTCAACTTGCTGGGGCTCTGTCGCCGGGGCAACCGCCCGCTTCTGCGCGACATCATAAGCGATCAGGGCTTCGCCGTGGCGGATGTACAACCGGCCGTTGGCGATCACGGGATGCGCCCAATGGTTGTCGGCGCCTTCGGTCACTTTGAACATACCGGTCCGCTCGAAACCGGTTGGCACGGCTTTGACCAGGCTGACGACGCCGGCCTTCGGCCCTTCATAGACGTACAGCATGCCGTCGGCGTAAACGACCGCGCCCGTTTTGATTTCTTTTGTGGTCCACATCACTTTACCGGTAGCCATTTCGAGGCAAATGAGGCTGGCGTTATTGTGGCCGCACCCGTAGAGGTAGCCGTCGACGAGCACCACGCCGTGGTGTTGCGAGTCGAGGGTTTTGTCGGCCCATTTGAGCGACACCGACGAGCCGTCTTGGGAGAGTTCGAGCGCGCCCCCGCCCGAGCCGTACCCGCCGGTGAAATAGACCAGCCCGTTGTTGTAGATGGGCGTGACGGCGTGGATGTCGTACTTGGTCTCATGGGGGTGCGTCCAGAGCAGTTTGCCGGTATCGGCATCAATGCCCACGACGAATTTCGAGGTCTCGGTCAAAAGGAGCCTGCGGCCGTTATGGTTGACGATGGCGGGCGAACAGTAGGATGTGACGTCGTTGAGGCCGCCGGTTGTCCAGATGGTTTCGCCGTTCATTTTGTTGAGTGCGGCAACGAGTGCGGGGCCGCCGGGCGTGCAGATCAGCCGGTCGCCGTCGACCAGGAGCGATTCCGCCAGATGCCACTCAGTGTTTTGGCCGCCGAACCGTTCGAGGATGTTGGCTTCCCACAGTTTTTCCCCTGCGACGACATCGAGGCAATACACCACGCCGGGCCCCGAGGTCAGATAGGCGCGCTCGCCGTCGATCGTGGGCGTTGACCGGGGCCCGGGCGCCTGGACGACGTCGGTGTCTTTGCCATATGGCAGCGTCTTCTCGATTTTGCCGTCCATGTTGAGCACAAACAGGCTGCCGCTCAGGTCGTCGGCCATCCCGGTCGTGTAAATCTTCCCGCCCACGACCGAAACCGTCGAATAGCCTTTCCCGAGCCCGTGCGCGACCCATACCACGGGCGGCCCAGCTTCGGGCCACGATTTCAGCAGCCCGGTGTCGTTGTATTTGCCGTCGCGGTTTGGTCCGCGAAACTGTGGGGAGTCTGCGGCGGAAGCCGCCGGCGCAAACGCCCACGGCGCCAGAATCAAAGCCAGCAGAATCCAAACGCTCAGAGATTTCATGAGAACATCCTCTATTTGCAGCCACCAACGATTATGGCCGAACAAGACGAAGGAAGCAATCCGGCGCCTACGGTCGTGCCGGCGCGATCCCCCGCGGTCGGCTTCTCAGCAAGAGAAAAGATGTCAATATGATCCCCATCAGCGTAATCAGGCTGACGGCGATTCCCGCATAGACGCGGGCGGGCCGGAAAGTGAAGGTAACGCGGTGGGAGCCGGGTGGGACGAGTACGCCTTTGAACGCGCCGTCGACTTTGTAGATTTTGGCGGGCGAGCCGTCGACATAGGCGCGCCACCCCGGGTAGAACGCGTCGACACAGACGAGCATGCGGCGATCCGGCAGGTCCCGGAGATCGACGTCGACGGTGTTGGCGGACCTGGCGGCGACGGAGATGAGATCATCCTCGTCGTTGAGGTCGGATTCGATGCGGATGTCCTGGCATGAGAACTGGCCGTTCTGGTTTTTGAAATCGGGCGCCAAGGCGATCTGGAGGTTCTGGAAATCGGGGATGGGGACCTCGTACAACCGTTGCAGGTTGTCGCCCATCAGCACAATGGTTTTCCCGAGTTCGTCTTTATTCTGCTTGAGGTCGCGGAATAACATTCTCACTTCCATTTTGCAGTTGCCGGCCGCCTTGACGAACAGCGAACTGTGTTTGGGCGGTATGGTGACGGGTTTCAACATATAGACTTTTGTGGGTCCGGTGAAGCTTTCGGACTTCAACACGTGGGGTGGGCTGCCGGGGGGAGTCACCCACAACGTGGAGGTCTTTCTGGACACGCCGATGCGGGGAACGTCAGCGGGTTCGACCTTTGGCAGGGGCAGCTCGCCCTGGTTTTCCACGAAGACCGTCGTGGTGATGGGAAATCCGCCGGCGGGCAGCGGACCATCGACGTACCGGCGTGCCAGCCAGAACTGCCGCTTGAGAAACAGGTTGCCGCGCATGTTGTCGCCGACCACTTCGAAATTGAATACAATTCGTCGCAAAAAGTTTTTCATTTTGCGCATGCACAGGATGTCGCGGACTTCTCGGATCTGGAGCGGGTCATACCCGTTGATAGCGGGCTTGAGGTCATACAGGGGTACGTTGGCTTGGACGTAGGTCCCGCGGCGGTTGTCGGCCCAGAACGTTTTTGGCTGGTTCAGCGCATCCATCGAACCGATGTAAGTCTGGCCGACGGTGACGATGGACGGGATGAGGTGAACGTTCCAGGCGACAGTCTCGGCGAACACGAGCCCGGCGAGGGCGAGCGACCACACGGCCGGTTTGGGCAGCCAGCCGCCGGCCAGGATGACGGCACAGGCGATGGCGGGCAGTATGATGACAAGCGGGCCGACAGGCAGCATTGGCTCGGGGCGCGTCGCAAGAGCCAACGTGAGGATAACAGCGAGGCCAAGCACGAGAACCACAGCGGACCGCGCCATTCTCCACGGCATGGATGGCTGAGCGGCGAGCAAAGCATCGGCGCCCGCTGCGGCGAGCAGCCCGAGCGGCAAGCAGGCGAGCGTCATGACGCGGCCGGGATTGCTTGCCGTAAACGGCGTCAGAAAGCCGACCACCCGTCCGAACAGGAACTGTCGTGAAAGGCTGGAATCCAGCAGTATGAGAAACAAGACGCCGAACAGGACCGTGTCGCGCCGGGGCCGGCAGATGATTGCCGCGAACGCGAGTATCAGGACGATCGCGCCGGATGCCCGCGCCCCTTCGTAATGGCCGTGGCCCTGGTAGATGGCGAGCATCTTGAACAGCGTCCACGGGTCACTGTGCATTTTCACGAGGTCTTCGTTGGGCGCGGTATCTTTTTCTCCGCGTTCGGTCATCCCGGAGAACTGTGTCGCAGGCAGCAGCAGCGGGGCGGCGATCAGAACGCCTATGGCAAACAGAAGCATCAGGACGAGCGAATCACGCACCAGGATTTTTTCGAGCCGCTTCATTTTTCGCGGTACGGCGGGGGTTTCTTTTTCGGCGCCAGCGGCCGGATACAGGATGCGGAACAGTATTGCGTAGACCGCGCCGCTAATGCCGATGAGGACCATCAAGCTCGGGGTGCCGCCGAGAATGGCCATGCCCCATGCGAGGCCGGCGCCGAGCGCGAACCATGTCTTCTGCCGGAGTTGGCGGGCCGTGAGGGCCTCGTGCAGCAGAAGGAGCATCAGCGGAAACCAGGCGACCGTGTTGTTAAATACCCAGTGGCCGACGGACCGCGTGACAAGGGCTGCACTGAACGTAAACGCGAACGCCGCAATGAGCGAGCCGCCGAAACTGAACCCGTGGCGCCGCGCCAGGAAAAACGTCGAGAGCCCGCCGAGCAGGAGGTGGAAAAAGATCATCCATGCGATGCCGACATGTGTTTTCATGGGGGTTGGGTTGAACGCCAGGAGGCTTCGGACGAGGTTGGGCGGGTAAAAGACCCAGCTTTGGGGGTTGGCCGCATGCGGTTGTCCGCACAGGTAGAGGGGATTCCACAGGGGGAATTCGCCGTGGTGGATGCGGTTGTCGAGGAAATGAGACACCGGCCCGTAATACGCCCAGCAGTCGCTGGCGCCGAGGAACCGCGGGTCGGCGGGATCTTCGATCACCCACCAGAACGTGATCAGGGTGCACACCACCAGTATGAGAACGGGCAAGCCAAGAACCACAAGCCGTCTGACAACCGACGACGGCGGCCGGGGTTCAGCGGGTGCCGGATGGGGTGCTTCCTGGGGTGCGGGAGACCGCGGGATGTCCGGTCGCCGCCGTTTCTTGCCTGCGCGTTTCATAGAGACCTGCGATGATGCTTACGAACCATGAGGAAAGACAGGAAGAATATACGTTGGCGGGGCGGCTGATTTCCAACCGGTGGAGAATAATTGTCGAACCCGGCGGGGTTCATCGTGTGGCGGTACCGGTATGGGCCGTTCCATGTAGGTTTCGACATGGTAAAGCGGCGGGGGCGCCGGTTCCGGGGGCATTGCACTCTAAGGGTCGTGCTACCTCCGCCGCTAGCGCCCGGTCGCGCGGGAGCGCGACCCCACCGCGTTGTCGCCCGGTCGCGCGGGAGCGCGACCCCACCGCGTTGTCGCCCGGTCGCGCGGGAGCGCGACCCCACCGCGTTGTCGCCCGGTCGCGCGGGAGCGCGACCCCACCGCACGGCAACCCTTGTGGCATTTGACGCGAAGTATGTGAGTGGCCGGTGGCGCGGGAGCGCGACCCCACCGCAGCCCACGACCGCATGGCGTTGCACCCAAAGGGTTGTACGACAGGTATTGGATGCGGCTGTGGGGCGGTGGGCATAACTGAGGGAGGAGCTTTGTTTAAGCGGGTTACCGCCGAAGCGCCGAGTAATGGTAGACTTGCGTCAAGTGTGGTAAGTGGTTCAACAGGCGAGGTGGAAGTGATGAGGTTCAGAATTTACACATTGGTTGGGATTTGTTTAGTGGCAGGAGTTGCGATGGCGGGGGACTGGCCGCAGTTTCAGGGGCCAACCCGGGATGGCGTATCGGCGGAAACGGGTTTGGCGCGGTCATGGGGCGAGGCGGGCCCGCCAGTACTTTGGACGTTCGGGCTTGGGGAAGGGTTTGCTTCGGCGGCAGTTCGTGATGGCGAGGTGTACATTTTGGATCGTGTGCAGAACCAGCAGGACGTGCTGCGTTGCATTAACCTGAGTGATGGCAAGGAGTTATGGAATTTTGCGTACGATGCGCCGGGGAAAATCAGCCACAATGGGTCGAGAACCGCGCCGACCGTGGATGAGAAGTACGTGTTTTCGGTGGGGATGCTTGGCGATTTTTATTGTATCGACCGGAAAACGCATCAGCCGGTCTGGAACAAGAACTTGGTGCGTGACTTTGGTGGGGAGAAGCCGGGTTGGGGCGTAGTGCAGTCGCCGTCGGTGTATGGGGAACTTGTGGTTGTTGCGCCACAGGCTCCTGGTGCGTATGTGGTTGCGTTTAAAAAGGATACGGGCGAGATAGTTTGGAAATCGGTGTCGCTTGGTTTGTTGGGATACAGTACGCCTGTGGTTACGAAACTGGCGGGCGTGGATCAGGTGGTGATGGTGGGCGCCTGCGACAAGGGCGGGAAAACCCCGGGTCAAGTGGCGGGCTTGTCGGTCGAGGACGGTTCGATGCTTTGGGCGTACCACGGTTTCCAGTGCTACATCCCGATTCCGTACGCGGCGCCGCTGCCGGGCGACCGGCTGTTCGTGACGGGGGGATATAACGCGGGATCGGCGCTGATCAAGGTGAGTCATGACGGAGGCAAGTGGGCGGTCTCGGAAGTTTTCAAGACGGACCAGTGTGGCAGCCAGATTCACCAGCCGTTGTTTTACCAAGACCACCTGTACGTGAACAGCAACTCGAACGAGCGCGAGGACGGGATGATGTGCCTGACATTGGAAGGGCAGATCAAGTGGAAAACGGGCGGGTCGCTTGGCGCCACGACGTTCGATCGGGGCGGGTTGATGCTGGCGGACGGGATGATCATTGCGCTCGATGGGAAAAAGGGCGTGCTGTACTTGGTCGAACCGTCGCCGGACGGGTTCAAACCGCTTGCGGATGCGAAGATTTTTTCGGGCAAGGAGATCTGGGCGCCGCTGGTGCTTTCGGACGGGAAACTGCTTGTGCGGAACCAGCAGGAGATGAAATGCCTGAATTTGAAAGGTTCTTGAAGGACGGATCGGACGGATCCGACAGATCGGACTGATCGGACGAAAAGAGGGACACCCCCCAACAAAGGCGCGCTAACAAGCGCGGCGCTAACAAGCGCGGCGGGGGGCGTCCCGACGGCTTATGAGTATAGCGCGTAATTTGATAGCGGTCGGCGCGGCGGGGTTGGTGTCGTTGTTGGTGGCGGGCGCGGCTCTTGCGTGGTGGCTGGCGCATGCGCCGGTTGCGGGTGTTGAGTTGCGCGTGCCGGGGCGGGACGGGCGGCCGGCTGGATCGCAATTGGCGGCGCGGGAAGTAGACCTGGCGGGGACATTCGTGAAGTTTGATACCGCCGCGGCGGATCTGCCCGGGGAGTGGGTGCGGTTTCGCGGTCCGGATTTCGACAACATCAGCAAACAGCCGGTGCGTCTGGCGGACACGTGGCCGGCGGGCGGTCCGCGCCGGTTGTGGCGAGTCGATTTGGGGGAAGGCCACGCGGCGCCGGTGGTGTGGTCGGGTCGTGTGTACGTGCTCGACTACGACGAAAAAGCCAAGGCGGACGCGATCCGGTGTTTCTCGCTCGAGGACGGTTCGGAACTTTGGCGGCGGTCGTATTCGGTGATGGTGAAGCGCAACCACGGGATGTCGAGGACGGTTCCGTCGGTTGGTGCGGGCGGGTTGGTGACGTTTGGGCCACGCTGTCACGTGGTGTGTGTGGACCCGGTCACGGGCGATTTTAAGTGGGGGGTCAATCTCGAGCGAAAATACGGATCGAGGGAGCCGCTGTGGTACGCGGGCCAGTGCCCGTTGATCGACGGGGTGCGGGTCATTTTGGCGCCGTGCGGGCCCGACGTGCTCATGATGGCGCTGGACCTGGAAACCGGCGAGGAGGTGTGGCGTACGGCCAACGCGGGGAAGTGGGACATGTCGCATTCGTCGATCATTCCGATGACGATCGCGGGGAAGCGGATGTACGTGTATTGCGCGGTGGGGGGTATGTCGGGCGTTTCGGCGGAACCGGGAGACGCTGGGGCGTTGCTGTGGCAGGTGCCGTGGACGGCTCGGGTGGTTGCGCCGTCGCCGGTGCAACTCGAGGGGGGCAAGATTTTTCAGGCGGCGGGATACGGCAAGGGCGGGATGACGGTCGAGGTGGTCGAGAAGGGCGGGGCGTTTGAGGCGACGATCCTCGAGGAGCACGATCCGAAAAGCGGGATCGCGTGCGAACAGCAGACGGCCATCTACCACGACGGGCTGCTCTATGCGATCATGCCGAAGGACGCGGGCGCGCTGCGCGGCGAGTTTGTCTGTTACAACCAGTATGGCACGCTGGTGTGGTCGAGCGGTGCGGAACACCGGTTTGGTCTTGGTCCGTTCCTGCTCGCGGACAACAAATTTTACGTGCTCAACGACAACGGCACGCTTTCGATGCTTCGGGCGAGCCGGGACGGTTTCGAGCCGCTCGATCAGTCGCGGGTGCTCGATGGGCAGGACGCGTGGGGTCCGATTGCGCTGGCGGGGAATCGGATGCTGGTGCGGGACTCGATGCAGATGGTTTGCATCGACGTTGGCGCGAATCGGGAAAGGCCGTTATGAACGAGGACACTGGAATGAAACGAAGGATGTTTCTTGCACTCGCGGGCAGCGCGGCTGTGGCCGCAGCAGCAGGCGTTGGACGCGCCTCCGCCGCAGAACCCGCCTGGCGCGTTACGACGATCCCTTTAGACATGAAAGCGCCGTCGGCGCTGGCGGTCGGTCCGGATGGCGCGATTTACGTTGCGGGCGAAGACGTGGTGATGATGTTGAGTGCGGACGGACAGGCGCGGTTGCGGTTTGCGGTGCCGGGCCGGCCGGGCTGTTTGGCGATCACGCCCGACGGCAGGTTGCTGGCGGGTATGCGCGGGCATGTTGAAGTTTTGAAGACGGACGGATCGAAGGCGGGCGCGTGGCCGGACCTGGGGGATCGCGCGTGGCTGACGTCGATAGCGTGCGATGAAGAGAACGTGTACGTGGCGGATGCGGGGAACCGGATCGTTTGGCGGTTTGACGGGTGCGGCAAAATGCTGAACCGGATCGGCGAGAAGTTTATCGTGCCGAGCCCGTATTTCGATGTGGCCATAAATCCGATTGGGGAGCTTTGGGTGGTGAACCCGGGCATGCACGGGCTGGAGAACTACCGGCCGGGCGGCGACCTCGTCAGTTCGTGGCGCCGGCCGGGTATCGAGCCGGACTCTTTTTGCGGGTGCTGCAACCCGATTCACATTGCGTTCCGTACGGACAACTCGCTGGTGACGGCGGAGAAAGGCGTCGCCCGGATCAAGGTCTACTCGCCGGACACGACGCTGCTCGAGGTGGTTGCGGCGCCCGCGGCTGGGCCGACGCAAAACAGCGCGACGCTTGGCTGTAACATCGAGGCGGCCGTGGCGGATTTGGCCGTCGATGGGAAAAACCGTATTCTGGTGCTGAACAAGTTCGAGAAGGCGATTTTGGTTTACGAGCAACCCGCTGAAAAAGGAGCCGCGTAGTGGAAAGCAGGTTTGGGCGTCGCGATTTTATCCGGCTTGCGGCGACGGCTGCGGCGTGCGGGGCGGGATTTGCCGCGGTGCGCGCGAACAGCCCGGCGTGGACGTGGCAGCTCGACCCGTCGAAGTGCATGCAGTGCGGGCGATGCGCGACGGAGTGCGTGCTCGAACCGTCGGCGGTGAAATGTGTTCACTCGTTTCAGATCTGCGGGTATTGCGACCTCTGCAGCGGCTTTCTTGTGCAGGGTGCGAAAGTGCGCGACACCGGCGCGGAAAACGAGTTGTGCCCGGTGGGCGCGTTGAAACGGCAGTTCATCGAGGCGCCGTTCTACCAGTACACGGCCGACGAAACGCTGTGCATCGGCTGCGGGAAGTGCGTGAAGGGTTGCGGGGCGTTTGGTAACGGCTCGCTGTACCTCCAGTGCAAGCAGGACCTGTGCTCGGGCTGCAACGAATGCGCGATTGCGCGGAATTGCCCGGCGAAGGCGTGGGAGCGCGTCCCGCTTGGCTCGCCGTACCTGCTTAAGACGCGCACCGCGCCGGGCGGCGGGAATCCCGCATGAGGATGCGCTTGGTGGCCATGGCGGTCGTTGTCGCAGTGTTTGTGGCTTTTCATGCGCAGGCGGAATTCCGGTTTCCGATGCCGGAGTTCGAGTCGGGTTACCAATACCCGCCGATGAACACGCCGCCGCCTTCGCGAATCCCCGTGGCGATCGACGTCACCGTGCTGACGGTTGCGCTCGGCCTGACGGCGTACGCGGTGCTTCGCGCGCGGTCGCGCCGGCTGGTGTTTGTTTTGTCGGCGGCTTCGCTGGTTTACTTTGGTTTCTACCGTCAAGGATGCGTGTGCCCGGTTGGATCGGTGCAGAACGTATTTGAAATGCTGGTAGGGCGCGGGGTGGGTTTGCCGGTGGTGGTGGCGGTTTTTTTCCTGCTACCGCTGGTTTTCGCGCTGTACTTTGGGCGGGTGTTCTGCGCGGGGGTATGCCCGTTGGGGGCGGCGCAGGAGATGTGCGCGGTGTATCCGGTGCAGGTGCCTCGAACGGTGGAATCGGTGCTGGGTCTGCTCCCTTATGCGTATCTTGGGCTTGCGGGGGTCGGGGTGGCGACGGGTTCGGGGTATCTCATCTGCCGCTACGATCCGTTTGTCGGTTTTTTTCGGCGGGGCTCGAGTTTTTGGATGCTGATTGCGGGCGGTGTGCTGCTCGTCATCGGGATTTTCATCGCCAGGCCGTACTGCAGATACCTGTGCCCGTACGGCGTGCTGTTGCGATGGGCGTCGCGGTTTTCGAAGTGGCACGCGACCGTTACGCCGGCGGAATGCACGCAATGCCGGCTGTGCGAAGATGCGTGCCCCTATGCGGCGATTGTGTATCCGACGCCGGCCAACGCGCCGGTCTCGCGGAGGGAAGGCGCGCGGAAGATAGGCATACTTTTGGCGGCGACGCCGTTGATCATTGCGGCAGGCGGGCTGGCCGGTTACGGGCTCAGCAATACGCTGGCGCGGCTTCATCCGACGGTATGGCTTGCGGAACGGCTGGGGGCGGAAGAGACGGGCCGTGCGGCTGACGGGACTCCGATAAAAGTGTCGTTGGAAGTGGAGACATTCCAGGCCGGGCAGAAGACGGCGGACGAGTTGTATGCGGAGGCTGTGGCGGCGGCGGGGCAGTTCAAGCCGGTGTCGGCCGTTTTCGGTGCGTTTCTCGGGCTGGTGGTGGCGGGGCGGCTGCTTCGTCTTTCGGTAGTGCGGCAGCGGAAGGATTACGAGGCGGACAAGGCGTCGTGCCTGAGTTGCGCGCGGTGTTTTGATTATTGTCCGGTGGAGAAGAAGGGGTGAGCAGAGAGTATTGAGGACACTGTGGACATTGTGACAGAGTGGAACGGCACTACGATAAGGTTCTGGCTTCCGTGGCTGAAGCCGTTGAAAAGTCCCGCTGAAGCGGGCTATTAGAAAGGGCAGGCCCATACCACCCCATCTAAAGATGGGTGCAAAGAGGAGCCTGCTGAAGCAGGCTAAAAAAACTGGCAGTTATCGTAGTGCCATTTTGGACAAACTATACAGCGTGGACGGAGTGGACAAAGAGAAAATGAAAGAATGGCCGCGGCGGTTTGAAGTTTGGACGGAGTGGAACGGCACTACGATAAGGTTCTGGCTTCCGTGGCTGAAGCCATTGAAAAGTCCCGCTGAAGCGGGCTATTAGAAAGGGCAGGCCCATACCACCCCATCTAAAGATGGGTGCAAAGAGGAGCCTGCTGAAGCAGGCTAAAAAAAACTGGCAGTTATCGTAGTGCCATTCTGGACAAACTATACAGCGTGGACGGAGTGGACAAAGAGAAAATGAAAGAACGGCCGCGGCGGTTTGAAGTTCGGACGGAGTGGACAGCGTGGACAAAGTGAAAGAACGGCAGGCCCGGTTTAAGGTGCGGCCCGTGGCGCGGAACGCGTCGCTGGCGGTTGCGGTTGTTTCGGGCGCGTTCTCGGCCATTGTTGCTACGCTGCTGATCGCCAACTATGTCCAGATCCGATTTGCGGCGCCGCTTGACGACCCGGCCCTGATCGCATTGCGGCAGGAGATCATCAAATCGCCCGCGGCCACGCCGGAACTCGTCGAGCAAATTGAGACGCTCGACCTGCTGGCGCGGAAAGCGTACCTCACGAGCCAGGGCCATATCCGTACGGGCGCCTGGCTTTTGCTTGGGGGCGCGGGGGTTTTCCTGGCGGCGCTTCGGCTGGCGTCGAAATTCAAGCCGCGGGTCCCGGCTCCGGAAGCGGGGACAGTTCCGGAAGATTATTGGCGATGGCGTTTGCAATCGCGGCGTTTTATCGGTGGGTTGGGCGTAGTTTTCGTGGCGTCGGCGCTTGTTGCGGCGTGGTTCACCGATTTGAAGATTCCGAGTTCGTCGCTTGCGCCGACGAATTTTGTTCCGCCGGCGCCTCAAGTGACACCGCCAGACTGGGAGACCGTCCAGAAGAACTGGCCGTCTTTTCGTGGGCCGGGCTCTTATGGGGTAGCGTGGCACACGACGGCGCCGTCGGAATGGGACGGGGCGAGTGGCAAGAACATCAAATGGAAAGTCGAGATCCCGCTGCCGGGCCGGAATTCGCCGGTTGTGTGGGGCAACAGAGTGTTCCTCAGCGGGGCGACGGAAAGCCAGCGCGAGTTGTTCGGGTTCGACGCGGACACCGGCCAGATTGTCTGGCGCTACGTGCTGGACGCGGTCCCCGGCGCCGCGCCGCCGAAAGTGGCCGAAGACACGGGGTATGCGGCGTCGACGATGGTTGCGCACGGTTCGCAGGTGTTTGCGATTTTCCCGACGGGCGACGTGGTGGCGTGTGACTTTGATGGGAACTTGTTCTGGGAAAAGAACCTTGGGCTTCCGGACAACCACTACGGCCACAGTTCGTCGCTGCTGGCGTACGGCAACCTGCTGTTGGTGCAGTACGACCAGGCGAAGGGTGGGAAGCTGATCGCGCTGGATGTCTACGACGGGCGGGAGGCGTGGTCGGTTCCGCGCCAGTACATTTCGTGGTCGTCGCCGGCGTGCATTCCTTCGCCATTCGGGCCGCAGCTCATTCTCAACAGCGAGAAGAACGTTGATGCGTACGACCCGATCTCGGGGAAACTGCTGTGGCAGGTGGGATGCCTGGATGGCGAGGTTGCGCCAAGCCCGGCGTACGGCGGCAGGATGATCTTCGTGGCGAACGAATACGCGATGGCCACGGCGCTGACGCTCGGCGGGACGGAACAGGCGCCCTCGGCGGAGGTTGCGTGGGAGTGGGATGAGGCGCTGCCGGACGTATCGAGCCCGGTGGGAGATGGGACGTACTTTTACGTGGCCACGTCGATGGGCTACGTCGTGTGCTTGGAGGCGGCAAGCGGAAAAGCGATGTGGGACCGGGAGTTCGACGAGGGTTTTTATTCGTCGCCTGTGGTTGTGGGCGATCGGGTGTTTGTGAGTGACAAGGCGGGCGTGACCCACGTGTTCAAGACGGGCCCGGAATTTGTGTCGGTTGCGGATTCCGACCTGGGCGAGCCGATCTTTGCGACGCCGGCGTTTTTGGACAAGCGAATTTACATCAGGACGGAAAAGTACCTTTGGTGCGTGGCGGCGGAAGATGATGACTCAGCGTAAAGATAGAGTGGACATTGTGGACACCGTGGACATTGCGGACGCGGTGGACGCGATTGTCGCCCGGTGCGGGCGGAATCCCGACGCAGTGATCCCGATTTTGCAGGCGATTCAGAGGCAATTCCGGTACCTGCCGGAACCGGCGCTCGAACGCGTTTGCGAGATTTCCGAGATCAAGATGGGCGATCTCCACTCGGTGGCGACGTTTTTCCCGCAGTTCCGCACGCGGCCGGCGGGCCGTCATTCGGTGTGCGTGTGCGACGGGACCGCGTGCCACCTCAAGGGCGCGCCGGCGGTGTTCGACGCCGTCACGGGCGAACTGGGGATCGGCGCGGGGGAGGACACCGACAAGGAGGGGCTGTTCACCGTGCAGAAGGTTCGGTGTCTCGGTTGTTGCACGCTGGCGCCGGCGGTGCAGATTGACGCCGTGACGTACGGCCACGTGAGCCGCGGATCGGTTTCCGAAATGCTTGATGCGTTTCTCAACCAGGCGAGTGTGGCGGGGGCCACTCCGGCCGCCGCCGCCGCGAACGACGCGGCCTCGGCCGAGATCCGTATCGGCCTTGGTTCGTGCTGCGTGGCCAGCGGCAGCGAGCGGATCCGCGGCGCGCTCGAAGAAACGGTTGCACGGTACAACATCGACGTGCGCATCAAACACGTGAGTTGCGTGGGCATGTGCCACCAGACGCCGATGATGGAGATCGTCGCGCCCGGAATGCCCGCGAGAATTTTTGCGAAAGTCCGGCCCGAAGACGTTCCGGATATTGTCCTGGACACGTTCACGCCGCGCACCGCCGGCGGCAGAGTTCGGGCGACGGCGGCGCGGTGGCTTCAACACCTTTACACGGACGACGTCATGTGGGTTCCCGGCGCGCACGCACTTGATGTGCGGCGCGAACCCGTCTCGACGTTCTTGAACGGGCAGCGGCGCATCGCCACGGAGTACTGCGGCGAACTCAAACCGACCGATCTGGACGAATATGTTCGGCTCGGCGGGTTTACGGCGCTCGACCGCTGCCTGCAGCTGGCTGGCGCAGACGTCATCGCCCTGATCGAACGGAGCGGGTTGCGGGGCCGCGGTGGCGCGGGTTTTTTGACGGCGCGGAAGTGGCGGGAAGTCCGCAACGCGCCGGGCGCGGTCAAGTACCTTATTTGCAACGGCGACGAAGGCGATCCGGGGGCGTTCATGGACCGAATGACGCTCGAGTCGTACCCGTTTCGCGTGATTGAGGGAATGCTGATCGCCGCGACCGCCACCGGCGCGACCCGCGGGATCTTCTACATTCGCGCGGAATACCCGCTGGCGGTTGCGCGGGTGCGTGCCGCGCTCGAGAAGTGCGGCGAGGCGGGTTTGGTTGGCGGGCGCATCATGGGCCGTGGCCACGCGTTTCACGTCGAGTTGCGGGAAGGTGCGGGGGCGTTTATTTGCGGCGAGGAGTCGGCGCTGATCGCTTCGCTGGAAGGCCGGCGGCCGACGCCGAGTTTGCGGCCGCCGTATCCGGCGCACCGCGGGCTCCACGGATATCCGACGCTGGTGAGCAATGTGGAGACGCTGGCGTTTGTTCCGTGGATTGTGCGTCACGGTCCGGAAGCTTTCGCTGAGATCGGGACTGAACGCAGCAAGGGCACGAAAGTGTTTGCGCTGGCCGGGAAAGTCTTGCGGGGCGGGCTGATTGAAGTGCCGATGGGCACGACGGTGCGGGAGATCGTTGAGGAAATCGGCGGGGGCGTGGGGGAAGGGCGGCGCCTCAAAGCGGTGCAGATCGGCGGCCCGTCCGGCGGCTGCATACCGGAATCGCTTGCGGATCTGCCGGTCGACTACGAGAGCCTCACGGAAGCGGGTGCGATGATGGGTTCGGGCGGGTTTGTCGTTTTGGATGACCGGGATTGCATCGTCGAGATGAGCCGATATTTTTTGTCGTTCACGCAGATCGAGTCGTGCGGCAAATGCACGCCGTGCCGCGTCGGCACGAAGCAGATGCTCGAGATTTTGGGTGGGCTGTGCGAAGGGCGGGGCAGCGCGGATGATATCGGTGTGCTGGAGCGGCTGGCCGTGACGGTGAAGTTGAACAGCCTGTGCGGGCTTGGCAGAACGGCGCCAAACCCGGTGCTTACGTCGCTGCGTTACTTCAGAGACGAGTTTGAATCGCACATCAACGGCAAATGCCCCGCGAAAAAGTGCAAAGCGCTGATCACGTACTCGATCACGGAGGACTGCATCGGGTGCACGAAATGCGCGCAGCAATGCCCGGCCGACGCGATTGCGATGAAGCCGTATCAGCGCCACGAGATCGACACCGTGAAATGCGTGCGATGCGGCGGTTGTTTGGAAGTGTGTCCGGTGGATGCCGTGGAGGTCAATTAGGTGCCGCGCCTTAGAATCGACCAGATCGAGATTGAAATCGAGCGTGGCGCAACCGTGCTCGATGCTGCCGCCAAGGCGGGCGCGGATATTCCGACGCTGTGCCACACGCGGCAGACGGGCGGGCATGCGTCGTGCATGATGTGCGTGGTGAAAGACGCGGCGTCCGGCCGTATGCTGCCGGCGTGCAGCGCCAAGGCGGACGACGGGATGGAGATCGACACGCGGGGGGATGAAGTGACGTCGTTGCGGCGGGAGACGCTGCAGATGCTGCTGAGCGAGCACGTCGGCGATTGCGAAGCGCCGTGCACGCGCATTTGCCCGGCATCGCTCGATATCCCGCGGATGATGCGGCGGATGGCGGGCGGCGATATGACCGCGGCGGCGCGCGTCGCGAAACGCGCCCTTGTTTTCCCTGCAACGCTGGGCCGTATTTGCGCGGCGCCGTGCGAGAAAGGGTGCCGCCGCGCCCAGTTTGATGTGGCGGTGGGGATTCGGTCCTGCCATGCGGCGTTGGGTGATGAAATGCCCGAGCGTGCAGAGCCATCGGGCAAGACGGTTGCGGTGATTGGCGCGGGGCTGGCGGGTATGTCGGCGGCATTCGTAAGTGTGCTTCGTGGCCATGCGTGCCGGGTGTACGACGAACGCCGCGTGGCCTGCTCGGGCCTGCGCGATCGGTACGCGCAACAGTTGCCGGCGGAAGTCCTTGAAGCGGAGATCGCGTCGATTCGCGGGCTGGGCGCGGAGTTGATGCTTGGATCGGCGGTAGATATGGCGGCGGTGCTGTCAACGAGTGACGCCGTCATAGTCGCTTGCGACGCAGATGTGCGGGTCGCGCCGAATGTGTTTCGAGCGGCCGAACATGCGATGCCCGTGCGATCGGTGGCCAACGGCAAGGCGGGTGCACGAGCCGCGGATGCATTTGTGCGCGGGGTTGAGCAAGGACAGCCCAATCGCCGCTACAACTCGGCGATTGGAAAACTTCGGCCCGATGAGATCGAGGCGTACGGTGTCCTGCGCCTGATCGACAATCCGGTTGGCGAGGCGGGGCGTTGCCTGGGTTGCGATTGCCGCAAGCGGGTTTCGTGCAAGCTTCGGCAGTACGCGGACCAGTATGGGATCCGGGGGGCGGTGAAGCGTCACATGGCCCGCCCGTCCGTTGCGCCCATCCAGGTTTTCGGGCCGGTCTTGTTCGAGCCGGGCAAATGCATCAAATGCGGCATCTGCGTTACGCTGTGCCGGCAGTCGGGCGAGGACGGGGTGACGTTCGGTGGGCGCGGACTCGATTCGAGGGTGGAACTGCCGCCCGGCGGGAGCATTGGCGACGATCTCGCGGTCCGTTGCGCGCAAGCATGCCCGACCGGCGCCATGGCCGTGAGTGCGTGCGAGGAAACGTTATGAAGATTTGCCTGCTCGTTCCCGGCAGCGGCGGCTCGTTTTACTGCCAGAACTGCCTGCGCGACTATTCGCTGGTGCGTGCGTTGCGCGTTGCGGGCGAGGATGCGGCGATGGTGCCGCTCTACCTGCCGCCGTTCGGGGACGAGGCGGATACGTCGGAGCACTTGCCGGTGTTTTTCGGGGGTATCAGCGTGTATCTGCGCCACCACGTGGCGTTGTTGCGCCGTGCGCCGACGTGGCTCGACCGGCTTCTCGATGCGCCGTGGCTGCTTAAGCTGGCGGGTGCGCGCGAAGGTTCGACAAACGCCGCGCAACTTGGGCCGATGGCACTCGAGATGCTCGAAGGCCGGCACGGGTTTCAGAAAAAGGAGTTCGACCGCCTCATCAACTGGCTCGACAGGCACGAGAAACCCGATGTGATCCACATCTCGAACGCGCTTCTGATTGCGCTGGCGACCGAGCTCAGGCAGGCCATCGATGCGCCGGTTGTTTGCAGCCTTCAGGACGAGGAACCGTGGGTGGAGGCGATGGGCCTTCCGTACAGCAGGGCGTGCTGGGACGCGATCGCGGGGCACGCGCCGCACGTCAGCCGGTTTATCGCTACAAGCGGATGGTATGCCGACCGGATGGCCGGCAAAATTGGCATTCCGCGTGAGAAAATCGATGTGCTGTATCCGGGCGTCGAGATTGACGAGGCCGGGGGCGGGCCGATTTCGTTCGACCCGCCCACGATTGGTTTTCTGTCGCGCATTAACGAGGCGCAAGGGTTCGATTTGCTTGCAGATGCCTTTATTGACCTCAAGCGAGACCCCGCGCTCGAGAACCTGCGGCTGCGCGCGAGCGGCGGGTGCACGCACGCCGACAAACCCTTCTTCAAGGCCGTAATGACGCGGCTGGGCGCGCACGGCGTCCGCGATTCGGTCGAGATCGTGCCGCGATTCACTAAACCCGAGCGCAGGCAGTTTTTGCGGTCGCTGTCGGTTCTGTCGACGCCGGTTCGGGGTGGCGAGGCGTTTGGCGCGCAATTGCTCGAGGCGATGGCGTGCGGTGTGCCGGTGGTGCAACCGCGGGCGGGCGCCTATCCCGAGATCATCGAAGCGACCGGCGGCGGGTTGCTCTACGACGCGGGCACGCCCGGCGCGCTGGCCGGCGCACTGCGGTCGTTGCTGGTCGATCCACAGAGGGCCCGCGCGCTCGGCGGGGCCGGTAGAGCCGCCGTGAGGGCGCGGTATAATATGGCTGGAACGGCTGATGCTATGATACGCCTCTATCAGTCGGTGCTGCCATGAATAAGCGCGCCATCGAAAATGTTACTCTAGTTGCGGTCGCGGTTATGGGCGGGTTCGCAGCCGGATATTTCTTATTCATGATGCCCAATGCGCCAACTCAAATTGCTCCGGTTGAGCCGGCCCCGGAACCGGCGCGACTGCCGGAGCCGGTCGCACCACCTGCGCCCGCGCCGCAATTCAACAGCGAGTGGAACACGTATCACGGGCCTGCCACGTTTACCGGCGCAGTCGACGCGGATTTGCCCGATCGGCTTGAGCTTCTGTGGCGGTTCAAAGCCGGGGCGGCCGTCCGGCAGACGCCTGTCGTCCACAATGGCCTGATTTATTTTTCGACGGCGCGCGGCGAGATCATCGCGGTGAACCCGGAGGGGCAGCGCGTGTGGTCGCGTCAGTTGTTCAGTGGGGAGCAGGGCAAGGACGGCCCGCTCAGAGCGCAGATCGAGGCGCCGGTGTCATGTTTTGAGGGGCGCGTGATCGTGGGCACGATGGGTGGCGCCGTACATGCGCTGGATGCGGCGACCGGCGTCGAGCAGTGGCGCGTACAGATCGACAGCCCCGTGATGGGCTCGCCGAATTACCTCGAGACCGCGGCCGGCGGGCGCATCTATGTTATCGGGAGGGCGGACGCCGTGCTGCATTGCCTCGATGCCGCGACCGGCGCGATAGTGTGGCGGGGCGAGGCTATCGACCGGTGCGACGGCTCGCCCGCCGTGTCGGAGCGTGTGGTGGCGTTTGGGAGTTGCGCGGCGGCGCTTCACGTGTTTTCGCCGGACACCGGCGCGCTCGAGAGAAACATCGAGCTCGACGCGGACTCGCAAGTGGCGGCGGGAGTTGCGATTGACGGCGACTGGATCGTCTCGGGCTCGCGCAGCGGTAAGGTTGTGCAGGTGAGCGCCGCGACGGGCGAGGTTGCGTGGACGAATACGGACATCGAGGCCGAGGTGTTCACCACGCCGTCGCTCACGGCGCATCGCGTGGTGATCGCAGGCAACGACGGTTTCGTCTATACGCTCGACCGCGCGTCCGGAAAGCTTGTTTGGCGGTATGATGCGGGGGGAAGTCCTTCTTCGCCGGTCATTGCGGGGGACAAAGTGCTGGCGGCTGCCACGGGCGTTCTGTTCATGCTCTCGCTTGATGACGGTGGGAAACTCTGGGAGTTCAAAGTCAGCGACGAGATTACCGGGCCGTCCATCGCGCTTGGCCTCGTGTTTGCGGGCAGCGAAGACGGCACCGTGGTTGCGTTCGGTCCTCAATCGTCAATATCACCCAACTCTGCGGTAGGAGGCACTGAAACCCTATGACGCGTCCCATGACGACCTCAAAACCTGTAGTCGAATTGCAAGGCGTTTCCAAGGAGTACAAGTCAGGCCCGCAGTCGGTCCTCGTGCTGAAAGACGTCAACCTCGCCATCAACGCCGGCGAGCGCCTGGCGGTAGTCGGCCCGTCGGGTAGCGGAAAAAGCACGCTGCTCAACCTGATCGGCACGCTCGATACGCCGACCTCGGGCCGGGTGCTGTTCAAGGGGCGGGACGTTGCAAAACTGTCCGCGAAAGATGTGGCGCGGGTGCGGAACCGGGACATTGGTTTTATTTTTCAACAGCACCACCTGCTGCCGCAGTACACGGTGCTTGAGAACGTGCTGGTCCCAACGCTGATAGCGGAAGCGACGCCGCGGGTCGTGAAACGGGCGGAGGAACTGCTCGATCGCGTTGGGCTCGCGGACCGTGTTGATCACCGGCCGGGCGAGATCTCGGGGGGCGAGCGGCAACGTGTGGCGGTCGTACGCGCGCTCATCAACCGGCCGAGCCTGCTCCTCGCCGACGAACCTACGGGCTCGCTGAATCAGCAAGGCGCCGCCGAGCTTGCGCAACTCTTGATCGAGCTCAACAAAGAATTTGAAATGGCGCTGCTGGTCGTGACGCATTCGACGTCGATCGCCGAACGGATTGGCAGGATTTTCGAGTTGCGCGACCGCGCGCTGCAGCCGCGGAAGTAAGCCATGACACGGGTAACGCCCGGCTCTGCCGGGGGAGTTACAAAGGTTTGAGGTTTTCGGCAGTCGTTGGCGGGCATTAGGTGATGGCGCTGCATGGATGGCTTGTATGAACGCTGAAAGCGATTGGATTAAGTCACGCTAAAGCGCGCTGGAACAGGAAGGGTAGAATGCGTTATTCACCCCTGCTAAAGCAGGGTGCAAAGAGGAGCCCGCTGAAGCGGGCTAAACCTAGGGGTTATGAAGTTGGTTTCGTGTTTGCGGACCAGCCGGTTTGGGGGGCTCGCAAAGGTTTGATTTTTTCGGCAGTCGTTGGCGGGCATTAGGTGATGGCGCTGCATGGATGGCTTGTATGAACGCTGAAAGCGATTGGATTAAGTCACGCTAAAGCGCGCTGGAACAGGAAGGGTAGAATGCCTTATTCACCCCTGCTAAAGCAGGGTGCAAAGAGGAGCCCGCTGAAGCGGGCTAAACCTAGGGGTTATGAAGTTGGTTGCGTGTTTGCGGACCAGCCGGTTTGGGGGGCTCGCAAAGGTTTGATTTTTTCGGCAGTCGTTGGCGGGCATTAGGTGATGGCGCTGCATGGATGGCTTGTATGAACGCTGAAAGTGATTGGATTAAGTCACGCTAAAGCGCGCTGGAACAGGAAGGGTAGAATGCCTTATTCACCCCTGCTAAAGCAGGGTGCAAAGAGGAGCCCGCTGAAGCGGGCTAAACCTAGGGGTTATGAAGTTGGTTTCGTGTTTGCGGACCAGCCGGTTTGGGGGGCTCGCAAAGGTTTGATTTTTTCGGCAGTCGTTGGCGGGCATTAGGTGATGGCGCTGCATGGATGGCTTGTATGAACGCTGAAAGCGATTGGATTAAGTCACGCTAAAGCGCGCTGGAACAGGAAGGGTAGAATGCCTTATTCACCCCTGCTAAAGCAGGGTGCAAAGAGGAGCCCGCTGAAGCGGGCTAAACCTACGGGTTATGAAGTTGGT
>Ga0307380_10001463_pt1 | contig 34626 bp, 30 predicted proteins | sample UN3MG_FD_202239 | JGI IMG/M metagenome (GOLD analysis project Ga0307380, IMG submission 202239) | Soil microbial communities from Risofladan, Vaasa, Finland - UN-3 | ecosystem: Environmental > Terrestrial > Soil > Coastal area > Acid sulfate soil | place: Finland: Risofladan, Vaasa | collected...
TTTGAGCATTGCTGTGCTTCGTCTCAGCTTCTCCTTGAACTGGCCTTCCCTGAAGGCCTTGTGCCAGTTCTTGACAATGAAATAGCCGACCGAGCCGATCACGTCGTTGCGCCAGTGGCGGTACCACTTGCGCCAACGGCTCCGCAGGTTGGTCAACGGCAGCATGGCCAGCGGGAAGCGCAGGGTGTGCAGCATAACTCCGGGCAGGCGTCTGAAGCGGTAAAAGCCGCCCATAAGGGCAAGCATCGACTTGTGCATGCCCTCCGCCGTCAGAGGCGGGTCGGGCACGATGATCGGGAAGTTCCCGTCGTAGTACTCCCAGCCGATCTCACTGTTAGGCAGCACGTGGCCTTGCTTCTCAAGCCGCCTGCGCAGCATCGTCCCGGGTAGGGGCACGGGCAGGAGGACCTGCACGGTGTCCAGACGGGCCTTGCGGAAGAAAGTTCGGAAGCGCCTGACTCGCTCGGGCCCGCTCATACGGAACTCAACACCGGGGCGCATGGGGTAGGCGAAGATGAACATGCCGTGGACCAGGAAGCCGTGTTGGTGGTAGATCCTGGCCAGTTCCACCATCTCGGCCGCCTTCAGCCGCTTGCCCATGGCGCGGAGTTCCTCGTCGATGGGCGACTCGAACCCGACCGCCAGGCACCCGATGCCACAGTCTCGCATGGCCGTCAGCAGCTCCGCGTCGCGCGCGCAGTCGAGTCTTATCTGCACGGTGATGCAGAAGCGCAGCCCCATGCGCCTCTGATAGTCGCGGAGTATCCGGCAGAAGCGAAGGGTCTGGTCCCGGTCCTGCGCGAACTGATCGTCAACGATGAAGAACTCGCGCGCACGGTGGCCCTCTGCCAGGTAGCTCATCTGCGCAACCAGTCGTTCCGGACTGGCACAGCGCGCCCGCCCCTTCACCGCGCAGAATTCGCAGTTCATGCCGCAGCCGCGGATACGGCCCACTGGAAACACCTTGACCCGTGCGAAGCGCAGCAGGCCGAAGTCGGGCAGGGGCAGCGGTTCGAAGTCCTCAAGCGGTGCGCGCGGTTCCGTACTGGTTGGCGCGTCGTCGGTCAGGAAGCTAATTCCCGAAACCTGTTCCAGGGGGCGCCCCGAGTCGCGGGCCTCCAGCAGCTCCCGCACGGTGATTTCGCCCTCGCCGTTGACGACCACGTTGAGGCCGCCGCGCAGGCCCTGCTCGGGAGCGGCCTCGAGGTGCTGGCCCCCTCCGACGGTGAAGGCTCCAGCACGCCTGTAGAAGTCGGCCACTGTGATCAGTCGAGGTATGGTGCAGGTCAGTCCCCCGTAGAATCCCACGACGTCGGCCGGGCGCATCTCCTGCAGGGCCGCGTGATCCGGCAGGCCCTGTTCGTCCACAGGCCCCGGGAAACGGTAGTTGTTTTCATCGATGACCTCCACGTCCCAGCCGGGCATTTTGCTGACGCTGGTGGCCACGCAAAGCGGCCCGAGGGCCGTGGTCTTCTTGGCAATGTGGCTGTAGACGTTGAAGGCAGGGTATTTGGGGATGACCATCCGGAACATGCGTCGCTTGGCGGTCTGCCTCATCCAACGTTCCTCATACTGCCCATGATTCGCCCACGGCCACCGTGGGCCATCGGCAACCATTATCGGGTGAGCGAGCGCCCACCTCAACGGGCAAGACTCTGCCCGTGTGGCCTCCGTCAAGGTTCTCACACTGGAGCGGGCGTCTCCTGTCTCGTACCGAAACAGCACGCCATCAAGCCACGGAAGCCATGACCGAAATGGTTTGCCGCGAGGCGAAGGCGACAGACCAACACGTGCGGGATGCATCACGCTGTTATGAAACGGCCAGGGCGCTCCGGACCGCGCGCGACGCAGAAGCCGCGGGGCTCGGAATTCCAGCCAGAATGGCTTCAGCCCTCGACGTCGAAAACGCCTAGCCGTGGGATGTCGGCTCAACCATCGCAGAGCAAACTCAGGCGCAAGCGCACCTCAATGACAGTGGGCGCACCACAGCGCCTGATCTTGCGCCAGATCTTGCCCAGACATACCTGCACCGGTGCATCAACGGCAAATCCACACGAACAGCAGCAGCCAGCCTCGAAAAACTGGGCGCTACAGGACTCGAACAACCCGCGAAAACACGGCAGAATCCGGGATTTCTCGGGAGGGCGGCGCAGAATGCGGCGCACCGCGCGCCGCGGCGACGGTCAGCGACCCCCAGCTACGCCAACTGATCGAAGCATGGCCGGCCCTGCCGCCCGAAGTCCAACGCGACATCCTGGCGATGGTGGAAGCGGCCAAGCGATAAGCACCGTAGGAATTTGTAGGCCCTGCGGCGCTCAGACCGTGGCGACCAGTTCGGGGACATCCTCACGGCCCTTCGGCTGGGGTCAGCGGGCCGCGATGTCCGGCTGACCGACTCTGACAAACCGGGCACACCCCGCGCTCGGCCTGGAAGCATGTAAAAGGGTCCACTGGCGACCCCCTTCCGGCCCACACGGCCACGCACACCCAGGAAACGGCCCCCTGTTAGGCATCCGGCGCCAGACCCGCAGGAAGCCGTTGACTCGTGCCGCCCTGTCCGATTATCCTGCCCGGCCACAAGAGCGCATTGCTGCCGTGCGGCACTTAAAGAAGGGGGCGTGCCATGTCGATTGAGGTCGTCTGCAAATGCGGTGGAAGGTTCCGGGCACCCGACGATGCCGCGGGCAAGAGCGCGAAGTGTCCGAAATGCGGTGCTCAACTCGTAATTCCGCATTCAACGGCAGGCACCGCGACATCCGTTAAGCCCGTGCTACCGCCATACCCTAAACCGGGTTTCGTCCGAAAGAATTGGAGCTGGGCGCTTGTGGGTTGTGGTTCGTTGGTGCTCGGCCTTGTTATCGGCTATTTCGCCGGACGCGAACATCTGAAATACGAGATACGTCGAGGAATCGAGTCTGCTTTCGAAGGCCTCGCGGACTCACTCGGGCTTCCCGGGGACGATGATCCAGGGAATCTAGCTGCCAGACACGAAGGACAAGAACCCGACACAGCAGACGCGCGTGGCACGGGGTTGAGCGTCTTGCCGGATACCCGGCTGGCCGTTCAGTATGCCAAGGTCTACTTCAGTGGGTCCGACTTCATGTCCAGACCTGCAATCGAACTAAACGTTCGGAACGAGAGCCCTTCCCCCATTTCCCGAGCGCATTTTCACGCCGTAGTCAGGTCGCCCGGACGCACGATTCCCTGGCTCGAAGATGACTTCAGCTATGAGATACCGGGGGGCCTTGAGCCGGGCGAAGCCGCGCAGTGGCGGCTATCACCAAACATGTTCAGTGCGTGGGGCAAACTACCGGCAGAACGGACTGACCTGCAATTGGACGTTACGGTAGTGCGGATAGACGGTCCCACTGGGCAGCAGTTGTTCACCTGGCAAGCGGCCGAGCAGCAGGCGCCGTAGGACCTGTGGGGCCTAGCGGGCGTCAGACCGTGGCGACCAGCTCGGGGACATCCTCACGGCCCTTCGGCTGGGGTCAGCGGGCCGCGATGTCCGGCTGACCGACTCTGACAAACCGGGCACACCCCGCGCTCGCCCCGGAGATGTGTAAAAGGGTCCACTGGCGACCCCTTTTCGGTCCACACAGCGACGCTCGGCCCGGAAAGACTCGGCTTGGTTGCTGAATCTACCCCCCCTTCCGAATTTCGCGGAAAAGAGCGCGCGCCTGGCCGCCCGGTGGGCGCCAGAGTTTCCCGGAAGATTCTCCCCCCCACCCCCGCGCGCCGGAAAGACCGTCGCGCCCTGTCAGCCGGCTATTGCCGTCAGACCCGGCGAGCTGCCGTCCCCCGACCCCGGGCCGCTGGCCTGAGCTGTGCGTGCGTCCCTCACTGCGACACGGGGGCCTGTGGCCCCGCTGGCGCCGGGGGACCGAGCTGTCCCCTGGAAACCGACGACTCTCACAAACGCACAGGTCGCGGAGCGCGGCAGCCGAGACTGCGACGGAGCAGCCGGCCGGTCCCCTCGGCGGTGTCGGCAGCCCTTGCGGGGGGGGGAAGGGGGGCTGAATCCCTGGGGCTGCCCGAACGTAGACCGTGCCACCAACGGCGCGCGTGTGCCCGCGAAATTCAGGTTTTTTTTGGGGGGGGGAGTGTCGCGCGCCCGGCACGGCCCGCGGGGGGTGACAACTGCCTGTCACCAGTCTGCGCGACCGTCGAGCCCCGAGAACCTTCCTGAGACGCCTGCGGTTTACGCTGTGGAGTTCTCCCGCTATCCTGCTACTTCACTTGAGGCAAACCCAGGACAGAGGACACTATGCAGCAAACAGCTTCGATGGGAACGCTGGCGGCCGAATTCAGGGGATACCAGCGGGGCAAGTCCCGCCAACCACTGTTCCTCTGTGGCGATGCTCAGAAGGTCTTGCAGCAACTTCCTGACGAGTCCGTGGATTGCTGCATGACCAGTCCGCCTTACTGGGGCCATCGTCAATACACGTCAAAAGGTATCGGCCTGGAGCAGGACTTCCGACAGTATATCCGGGACCTAGCGGCAGTCTGCGCTGAGGTCAAACGTGTGCTCACCGCTTCCGGCTCCCTGTGGCTGAACATCGGAGACACCTACGCCGCCAAGAGACTGCTGGGCATTCCGTGGCGGGTTGCCATCGAGCTTACCGACAACCAAGGATGGATACTCCGAAATGACATCATCTGGAACAAAGTGAAAGGCGGCCCGGACAACACTACGGACAAGTTGCGAAACGTTCACGAGCATGTGTTTCACTTCGTCACGCAGAAGTCTTACTTTTATGACGTGGACTCCATCCGTTCGAACCCTAAGAAAAGCAAAGTGCTCAACGGTGCTGTGGTATCGGCTACTGGTGTCAGTGGCGTGCGTTACAAGCGGCAGATCCAGTTGTCAACAGCGTTATCCGACGAAGAAAAGAGCAATGCGTTCGCCGCGCTCAATGCGATTCTTGAGGACATTATCGAAAGTAAGCTGGCTGATTTCAGGATGATTATTCGAGGCCAGCAACGCACCACGCACTCAGACTCGGAGCGCGTTTCCGGACGAGCAAGGGAGCTGCGAGAGAAAGGCTTCTACTTCCTGAGGTATCACCCAAAGGGCAGCAAACCAAGCGATGTGTGGGACATTCTGCCTGAGGATACCCAGAAACGAAAGGCGCATTTCGCTCCGTATCCAGAAGACCTATGCAGAATCCCGATTCTCGCTACTTGCCCGGAGAACGGAATCGTTGTTGATCCGTTCTGCGGAACGGGAACGACTAACCTGGTGGCTTTACAGCTTGGGCGGAAGTCCATTGGGATTGACCTAGCCGAAGACTATATCTCAATTGCCCAAGAACGGTGCCATTTGCTCGTGTAGTTCAGAGAACGCAGAATCACTATGCCGCATACAACGACAAACAAGGTGCTGGAACTGTTCGGACACTCCACCCGTAAAGACCACGACTGGGCGCGTATCGTGGCGGACCAATCGTGCCCCTTCACGAACACAAGATGCTTCAAGGTGCGCAAGAGTGACCCGGACGTATCGATCGGAACATGCACCGTTCGCTACGGAAAGGAAAGACGGGACATCATCATTTGCCCCAACAGGCTATTGGAGCGGCGTCAGGTTTTCACCGACTGCCTACACCTTCTGACGCAACACGACCCTGGGAACGAGCTTCACGTTATTCCGGAAGTCTCAATTCCTGGAGGCAGTGTTGATTACGTTCTAGCATCGGCGAGAAGAGGAAGGGTGATGGACTTTGTGGCGATCGAGTTCCAAACGATAGATACAACCGGAACTGTTTGGCCAGAACGTCAGCGTTTGCTGAGGTCGTTCGAAGTGGAGGTAGCCGATAGGAATGCCGAATCGAAGAAACCATTTGGAATGAATTGGAAGATGACGGCCAAGACTATCCTTGTCCAACTTCACCACAAGGTTGACACGTTGGAGCATGTTGGCAAGCGGTTTGTTCTGGTGATTCAGGATTGCCTTCTCGAATACCTGCGAGACCAGTTCCAGTTTGGGCACGTGACATCGGTGCGGACCGGCGACACGATGCACATTCACTCGTATCGCCTAGAAGAAGACAGAAGCGAGTTCGGCATAGAACTTGACACTCGATTGAGCACAGACGCGAAGGGCGTGGCCGAATGCCTTGGGATTCAGGCAGAAACGAAGGTCGAGCTGGAATCGATTATTGCGGAGCTTGAGAAGAAGATTTCGGCCAGGACTTTGCTGAGGATTGACGGGCCTGCCCCATCGGGTAGGGACATGCCCGCTAAGTAGCGACCCATGGTGCAACGAGAAGGCGCCATGAACGACCCGCTATGGCCTGCAAGCGACGCGGGCAAAGGTGCGTCGGGGTCCTTCCCGGGGCACCCCCAGGGAGGGTCAGGACCCGTGTATTGCAGGACTTCTATACGCACGATGCACAAATCCTTGAGTAAGTACGAATGACGCACGCACAACTGTTGAACACAGAAGCGCTTACCAACCGAGAGCAGGAATGCCTACGCCCCCTATCGCCAAAAACGGGAAACTAAGGCCGTGAGCGTCCGCTTTCAGTTTGAGTTCGAAAATGGGAGCGTGACACTGGAGTCGGGCGAGGTCTTCAGCCCATGTATTCATGCTGTGGCAAGTTGGCGTATTGCGATTTCCAGAGGATACAGGATGGGCTACAATGCCGAACTTCTATACCAGACATCCGACAACCGCTTTGTGCTCGTATCGGCTTGCGTCGGCCCACCCTGGTGGCCCTCGGAGACCGTCGAGGGAGCACGCCTGATACGCAAGGACCGGGCGCGCAAGTGGCTTCTTGAAAACAACTTCATGTTGCCCGACTGCCTGTCGCAGGGAGTGAGGACTTTTCCGCCAGCACCGTCGGCCCGCGAAGTAGACGCTATGCCCGATGAGAGTGATAGCGACCGCAACAGCGGGGGCGAGGGAGTAGAGATAATGCTGACGCCAGAGACAACCGCAGACCTAATAGACCAACTGATCGTTGACGCTGAAGACTGGACGCGTCCGCGCCCGGGAGTCCTTCTGCTAGATGGCCCATACCCCGAGGACCGGCGGAAGGAAGACGTTCGCCTCGAACAAGTCCGACAGGGAATGGAAAAGTCCGGCAATGCAATCGCGACTGCGCTGGTGAAGTTCGGCGAGAGCGCGGCGGCGGTGCTGACGCTTTTGAACAGTGTGGCCAAGAAAGACCCGAATCAGGCCAAGAAGGGCTGGCCTTCGGTCAAAGTGAGCTTGCAGGAAACCGCGATCCGTCTGCGTCTGAAGGGTGAGCAACGACCGGAGCCGCCGGGGAAATCGAGGCCGTCTGACGAAGCGCCGCCCCCCGACCCCGAGGATGCCCAGGCGACCGACAGCATGAAGGCAACCCATTCGCCTGATTTTACGTCAGTCAACTGGTTCGGCACTCGATACGCCTTCGCGAAGGGCAATCAAGCCGAAACGGTCCGCCTGCTGTGGGAAGCATGGGAAGCCGGGGAGCACAGCCTGTCGCAAGAGACGATCGCCGAGAGGATGGAGTCCTCCGCCACGCACTTCGCGCTGCGGAAGGTTTTCCGCCAAAGGGTAGAGGGCAAGTATCAACCGCATCCTGCTTGGGGAACAATGATCCGGCAGGAGCGCAAGGGCTGTTACCGCTTGGTCCCGCCGGATCGTGGCTGATCCCGCAAGAATCCCCATTTGCGCCCCACTTTGATCCCGCTTTGCGCCCCACTTCGATCCCCTCGCCCCCGCGTATGATGGGGCCATGAACGATCAACGTCTTTGCACACTACGGGACTTGGCACAACGCTTTCGCCGGTTCGGCCTGTCGATGGCATGGCTGCGACGGGAGGCGCGGGCGGGTCGGATTCCATCTTTCAGGGCCGGAAACCGGCTGCTATTCGACCCGGACGCCGTGGAAGCGGCGCTTGTCCAGCGGGCACGTTGCCAATTTCTGACCGTCGACCCCGAGGACCTGCTCGACTACGTGGATGCGGCGCTTCTCCAGCGGGCACGTCGCCAAGACGCGGGCGGAAGGGGGCAGAGCGATGCCACTTGAACCGGAGCAAGCCTCGGGCGCCGTTGAGGCGCTCCTGACCTATCGGCAGGCGGCGAGGATACTCGGCGTGACAGCTCGCACAGTCTGGACGCTTGTTAACCGCGGGCAACTACGGGCAGTCCGCTTCGGCGGAACGGTCCGCATTGACCCGGCCGACCTGCGTGAGTTTGTCGAGAGAGCCAAGGGACCAGCATGAGCCAGAAGCTCCGTCCAACTGACGCTCTGCGGACGATCCGAGCTGTATTGAGGGATCGCACGATGTCTAGAAGCCAGCAGCTCGTTACGATCGCCGTGATCCTCTGCGCTGATTGGCGGACCGGCAAGGGCTGGGCGAGCTATCGCAGTCTGCGTCGGGAGTTCGGCCTATCCAATGATGCTGTGTCGGGGGCGTTGCGAGCCGAAGGGGACGGGCAGCGGTCCGGCAGTGCGATCGGGCGATACCTTGAGGTCAGCGGGCGAGGTAGCCGAGGTTCGGTGCAGTATCAGATTCTGTCCGTTGCGTCCGATAGTGAGCGCTCTGGCACGCGGAGCGCCGATGAGCGCTCCGGAGAACGGAGCGCGCTCCGGTCTGAGAGCAGCAGCGCTCCGGTTCTGGGTGGTCAGCGCTCCGAACGGCGGAGCCATTCTTACCCCAGTAATCTAACCCCAGATTCTAAAGAGTATAGCTCACAGCGACGGCACTGGTCGGCAGAAGATGCCGAGCGGGTTTACCAAGCCTACCCGCGGAAGATTGGCAAGCAGAAGGCCCTGAAGGCCATCACCAAGGCACTGAGCGCGATTGCTGCCAGAAACGGATCGGTGGACGCGGTAGCGTGGATGGTCGAACGTGTGCAGCGCTTTGCCAGGTCGGCCAAAGGGCAGGCGGGCGAGTTCTGCCCCCACCCGGCGACGTGGTTTAATGAGGGCCGATACGATGATGACCCAGCGGAATGGCAGAGACATAGTAGCACCGGACGCCGTGAACCGCAGCAACGAAGTCTCGGGAGCAATGACAAGTTCCTTCGCGACAGGCAAGCACGTTAGCTGCCGACAGTGCGGCAGTCCCGTCAATCCAGCCTGTTGGTCCCGCCTCAACGGTCTCTGCTCCCCCTGTGCTGTGAAATGGAACGCCAAGATAGGACAGCAGAACCAGTGGGAACATGCAAGCCCCGTCGAGCTCCTGCAACTCTGTGAGAACATCGGTGTGGGTCGGCGATTCTGTCAGAAGGATAGGCCGCCCAGCTACGAAGATACGGGTTTGCGCGAACGCATCGCCAAGCAGCCGTTGCCCAAGGGTGGGCTGCTGCTGATTGGCCCAGTGGGAAGTCACAAGACCCACATGGCAGCGGCACGAACCGTCGATGCTGCTCGGCGTGGGTTCAGCGCCTACCTACTGAGCTGGCCAGACTTCTGCCTTCGGATACGGGAGACATACGCCGGCAGCAGCGGTCGATCTGAACGACAAGTCGTTGAGCGCTACGCCCAGCTTGACTATCTGTGTGTCGATGACTTTGGCATCGGACGTGAGGATAGCAGCGAAAGCGAAGCGACGATTCGTCTCGCCTACCAGCTCATCAACCACCGCTATCAAAGGGAGGTCATTACTGACCTGACCTGCAACTGGACACTGGCAGAGCTGGGTATTCGGTTCGACCAGCGAATCGCCAGGCGACTCGAAGAAATGACAACGCCGTATGTGATGCTGCTGCCAGAGGTTAGCGAAGATGCAGGGCATTGAGGGAACAGGCGACTATTGCCGCCGAGTCCACCCAATGGCACGAGAGGGTGGCTCCTTGCTCCAGGGAGCGAAGCCTGACCGTCAAGGGCGTCGAGGAATTTCCCTTGGCAGCTCTAGGATTTTACTTCACTCAAAGGGAAGATGACGCTATGATAGGACGCATGCCGCCTCGCATCTACAAGGAAATCCGGAAGGCCATCGCCAAGAGCGACAAGAGCCGATACCAGATGTCACAAGAGACGGGCATCGGTCAGCCGCAGCTCTGCGATTTCATGAAGGGGGTCAAGGGCTTGTCCGTCGAAGCCCTGGAAAAGCTGGCGGCCTGCCTGGACCTAACACTCGCAGTCAAGCCGGCCAAACGCACCCGGCGGCTGAAAACCGGCAGAAAGGAAGGGTAACCGGTGGCAAGCATCAGTAACGATCGGAATGGACGGCGGCGCATCCTGTTCGTTGACGCCAACGGCGACCGCAAGACGATCCGGCTGGGCAAGGTCCCGCGGCGGTATGCGGAAGCTGTGAAGGTGAAGGTCGAAGACTTGGTATTCGCCAACACGACCGGACATGCCCCGGCTGATGAAACGAGCCGGTGGCTGGTGAAGCTGGACCGGGAGTTGTATGACAAGTTGGCGCGGGCGGGGCTGACCAAACGCCGTCAGATGGTGGCGCTGGGGGACTTCATCGACGGATATATAGTGCGCCGGTCCGACGTGAAGTCCTCAACCCGGCTAGTCTATGAGCGTGTGCGGCGTTACCTAGTTGGCCACTTCGGCGAGCACTGCCCGTTGCGGGACATCACCCCCGACGATGCCGACGCATGGCGGCTGCACCTGCTGGAACAGAACTTGGCCGAAAACACCGTTAGACGTAGCTGCGGCATAGCGAGGCAGTGGTTCACCTCGGCGGTTCGGGCAGAGCTCATCGCCGACAACCCCTTCGCGGGGTTGGTGGCGGCGGTCAAGGCCAACACCAAGCGCTTCTACTATGTGACCCGCGAGCAGGCCGACCGTGTGATTGACGCCTGCCCCGACGCGGAATGGCGGCTGTTGTTCGCCCTGGCCCGGTATGGTGGACTGCGCATCCCGTCGGAAGCCCTTCTGCTGCGGTGGGGCGACATTGACTGGGACAATGAACGTTTCACTGTGACCAGCCCAAAGACGGAGCGTCACGAAGGCCACGAATCGCGACTGGTTCCCATCTTCCCGGAGCTGCTGCCGTTCCTACACGACGCCTTCGAACAGGCCGAGTCCGGGGCCGAGTTCTGCATCACTCGTTACCGACGTGGGACTACGAACCTGCGGACCCAGCTTCAACGCATCATCAGGCGCGCCGGCCTGGAACCGTGGCCGAAGCTCTGGCAGAACCTTCGCAGCACCCGTGAAACGGAACTGGCCGACCAGTTCCCCACGCACGTTGCGTCAGCCTGGATCGGTAATAGCGTGCCTGTCGCAGCAAAGCACTACCTGCAAGTGACCGAAGACCACTTCAAACAGGCGGCGCAAAATGCGGCGCAGAAGCCGCGCGAAACCAGTGGAAATGATGCGAACCCGAAACCGGATACCGCGGGGGGAGAAGATATAAGTTCCAACGATTTCAACACTTTACCAAAAAAGACAACCCCCTACGCAATGCAGGGGGCTTCGTCCGATGGGCGCTACAGGACTCGAACCTGTGACCTTACGGGTGTGATCCGTACGCTCTAGCCAACTGAGCTAAGCGCCCTGCCCGACTACTCTACAGAACCCGCTTCGCTTGCGTCAACCCCCTGCCCGTTTGCGGCCGGCCGTGCCCCGGTGCCGATGTGCAGTGTCCTGCCGGTGCTGGATGGAGGGGGCGGTCAAGCGTGCGCCGACTCGGTACGGCGGGGTCGGCTCGCCTGCAAACAGAGCCCGAGCACCGCCGCTGGCCGCCGCCCCGCCCGGCGGGCCCGACACCTGCGGGCCGGTCCAGTCGGCACTGAACAACACGAAGTCCTCCATGTCGCAGTCACAATCCCCGTCGAGATCACCCAGCAAGCCGCCGTCCGGCTGAACGCTGACACCCGGAGGCGTGCTGTCACATACATCCTCTTCGTTCGGCACGCCGTCGTTGTCGATATCTGGATCGCACGCATCGCCCTCGCCGTCCCCGTCGAAGTCGGCCTGGTCCGGATTGTGCACCGTCGGGCAGTTGTCGTCGTCGTTGAGGATTCCGTCGGCGTCCACGTCATTTCCGGCGTATGTGGTCTCCAACTGCAGCGTCCAGCCGTCCAACTGTCCTTCGTATTCGGCTGCACCGTCACCCAGGTACAGTGTCCAGTCGCCCACGGCACTCTCGCCGATGAAGGCGCTGAGTTTGTCGACAAGCGGACCGCCCACGGCCGTGCTCAAATCGTCGGCATCGGGAATATAGTTGTCGGGCGAGACGTTGGCCGGATCCCCCACAAAATCATCCGTGCCCACCCCGGGAATGGATCCCAGCATCTCCGCCAGCACGCCGCTCGGCGCGGCGTCATCAAACGTAATCGGGAACCGGGCGCTGAAGTTCGAGCCGTCGCCGTAACTATACTCATGGTGGTCGGTGCCGTCGTCTGGAAGTCCGGCCACGCCCACACGATGCATCAACGTGACGACCGTGCCCGACGGACTTTGCAGCTTCACAACCAGATCGCCGACGAAAAAGATGTCCACAGCCATCTGGACCGTCGCCCGCACCACCTGATCCGTCCCGTCGCTGGGCACCGTGATCGTGCTGCCAGCCATCGACGCCAGCGTTCCGTCGTACGCGTCGTCGACGATGACCACATCCAGGCCCGGCCCCGCCGTGTACGTCTGCCCCATCGTCCAGCCCGGGGCATACACAAGAAAAGCAAGGGCAGCAGCCGCTCCTATCAGCCACGACCGTTTTCGCGCAGTCACCTCAGTACCTAACACCACAACTTCTCCGATCTTAAGGATTACTAACTCTGTCCCCGCGAGGTCGATATCCCCCTGCCCTCCGTCGCCCTTATCGACAGTTGTCGGATGCTCTGCTCTCCGAAAAACACAGCAATCGACGTCCCTCAGAACGCTTCGAACGTACACGACCGATAACCAATCCCCCGCCATCGCGTCGAGAATGCCATTTCGACACGAACGGGTTCAGTTCATCCTATTCCGCACCCGAGGCAATGGCAAACGCGTAGGCAGAGAGCCCATATGGACCGATATTCATCCGCTGACGCGCCGTGCACAGGCAAGGCGACAGCGCCCTCTTAAACGACCTTGCGCAGATGTCTGCAAGTCGCTTCTGCCGATCCGATGCAAACCGCAAACTCACCGTGCCTCCAAAGAAGCAGCCGCCCTGTCCAAGGAGAGCCTACCCACTCCGCGACGAAGGGGCCAGCCTGTCGCTCTCGCACAGGAAACCGCGCGGTGGGAGATGGATCGTGATTGCGTTAGTGTCCTGCGGTCGCCCACGCCACGCCCCACGAGCGCAGCAACAGGGGGCAACGTCTTACACGCCGATCGTCAGACCAACATGCCGCCTTACGGAGACCCCGTGAAGTCTTCACCAAACAGCCGGATGTCGGCCAGGTCCACGTCGCCGTCGTCGTCGAGGTCCGGACCGCCTGACAGCGTGGTCGCGCTCTCCGGCGGCTCGCCCGGGGTGTAGTTCGGGTTGAACGTCAGCAACACCCGATCGATCCGAGCCCCATCCTGGCACATCCAAAGATCCACCGTATGGATGCCGGGGGTGGGAACAGACACAGACGGCCTGGCGGTATTGGCCCGCTGGCTCCGCCACTCGAACCCGTCGCCACCGGCAAGCAGGGCGGCATCGGCCGGTGATGTACTGGTTGACGAGCCGTTCAGGCCGTAATGAACCGCTGCGCCCTCGGTGTCGGGAGCCCAGCCCTTCAGCCAGAGGTAGTAGGTACCCCAGCCGGTAAACTCAACCTGAAACTCCAGATGTGGCGACGAACTTTCGATCTGGGGGTCGCTTACCGACAGACCGTTGTCCGGCAAGGCCTGCACGTAACCGTCGCCGAGAGAGCCGTCGCCGGTGAGCACCTCCCACGCATGGCCGGCGGCCGCGCCGCTGCCGGACGCCCGCGTCGAGGCGTGCTCGGACTCCATCACGACCATCCACTGCGACTCTCGAAACACCCTCCCTGCGACCGGACCCGTGATCGACTCGACCAGCAGCGCGTAGTCGTCCAGATCGACGCCCCCGTCGTGGTCGATGTCCCCTCGCAGGTACTCGTAGGCCCCGATGTCGATCGCCCCGTCGGCGGGGCGCGGCGCGACGTGCGCCTCGGATACGTACTGGGTAGTCGGCAAGCAGCTTTCCCACACACCGTCATAATTCAGCCATTGCAGACCGCTCGTTCCTGCATCACGGCAGGCGGAAGCGGGCACCAGGTGGTAGTCCCTACCATCTGCGTAGGCAAAGCCAGGCTGCTCGCCGAAGATGCTGTCCGTGAACCCGGACGGCACGACCATACCTGCCTGAAACCAGTTATGGCTGCCGCTCCGCGCGCCACTGCCGTTCCAGCCGAACAGTTGCGTGGAAGGACCCGCCAACACGTTGTTGTACATATATAGATTCGTTGTTGAGAGCGAATGGCACCAGACGTACACGTTGTTCGACGCCGCCGACACGATCGTGTTGTTGATCATGGTCAGGGCGCCGTGGGCGCCGCCGTCCGTCCCGTCACCAAGCCCGATGATGTTTGGATTGTCAGCCGATAGGTTCTTGATGATCACATTCCCGATCAGCAGCGAGTTGCGGTAGTTGTTCGACGCCAGTTCCCAGCAGTAGTTGTGATCCTTGCTGACCCAGTTGCCCTCAAAGACGACGTGACTGGCCCGGCTCTTGAAGTTCTGGCCGCGGCGACTGTGGTGGATGTAACAACCGCGAACGGTAAGCCTCTCGGACGCCATGTAATGATTGTGGGTCAGATCCGTGCTCGCACTGCCCACATAGCCGTTGTACGCTGTCTCGCAGAACTCCAGCAGGACGTCGTCGGAAGAGGTGGTGGAAAACCACCCGTTCTCATTGTCATGAGAGTAGCAGTTGCGGAACGTGATATCGTCGCCAAGGATGTAGGCCGCCGCCGCGTTGAGCGATAGATACGGCGCACCCGACGCGTTGCAGAACTCGAGGTTCTCGACCACGTAGTGGTTGTTGTAATCCCACATGTAGAAGATGCCCCGATCGATAGTCGCCCCCGCCGCGTCGAAGACCGGTCGCTGGCCCTGCTCATTGAGGATTCCGATAATGCGGATGGGGTCGGCTTCGGTGCCGGAGTTATGGAACCAATGCTTGGTGTCCTGCGCCGTGGTCACCTGGTAGACCCCGTAGGCAACCCGAATCTCGTCGCCGGGGCCCGCCACGTCCAGAGCCGCCTTCAAACCGTTGATCGACGATACGTCATACACGGCCGCCCCGGCCGGAAGGGCCATGCTAACAACCAGCAGCACACCCGCCACTACAGGTCTGAGCATCCTAAGGCTCCTTCGAAATTAGCTAGGGGGTTACCGCAACTGAGGCCACACACAGCCACGAACGTCAATCGGCGGGCCACATCGCTTCCTTGCCCCTGCCGGATTTAAGTATATCAGACAGAAGAAGGTCCGTCCATGACCCGCAAGGCAGAGTCAAGCCCCGCCCTGGCCGGCTGCAAATAAGTGCCGCCCCCGTTCGACGGCCCCCCCGGGCAGATGGAGCAGATGAGCCAAACGCCCCTGCCAGCCCCCGCTCCAACAGGCTAGAGCGGCTTGACCTTCGGGCTCTTGCCGTACTCGATACCGACGCGGGCGCCGTCGGCCGTAATCGACATGCGGCCGGCCTCCATGACCAGCTCATTGATGTAGCTGTTGGCCGGCGTGGCGATGATGCCCTTCTCGTCGATCTCGCGCAGCATCACCTGACGTTTGGCCAACGCCTTGGTCTCGCCGACTCCCTGCGCGGCTTCCTCGATCCGCCGGGCCGACATCACGTTGGCCTCAATCGAGTCATACCCGTAGCCCACCGGCTTGAGCCCAACCCCCTCCCACGGCACGAGCCGCATGTAGTCGGGATTCACGTAGCAGAACGCCTTCATCCCCGGCGCTGCATCGACATAGCTGTGGCTAACGCCACGGAACTGATCGTTGTGCTTGATCAGCCCACCGCAGTCGTCGCCCTCGCAAAATAGGCACATACCCTGATCGTTCGAACCGCCGCCCATATCCGGATATCCCAAACCGGTCAGGACGTTCAGGATGCCCCCGTTCTCGAAAACGACCCGCGCGCCGGACCACATGTATCCCTCGTTACCGTTCGGGAACCGCCCGACTACTCCCTGCTGCGACACCTCCACCGGTCTGAGGCCGGTGATGAAGTAGACCAGGTCGACATAGTGGCAGCCAATGTACGTGAACGGGTCGGTGTTTTCGGTGGTAAACCAGTTCTGGAAGTTGGAGTGGCGGTAGTACCACGGCTCGACGAGCTTGCCCTCGCCGCAGCGAAACTGACCGAACTTACCTTGGCGGTACGACGCGCGGGCCTCGAGACTGCGGCGGTCGAATCGCTTGTGATACTCCACCCCCACGAAGAGCCCCCTGTCCCTGGCGAGCTGCTCGATCTCAGCCGCCTGAACATACTCAAGCACCAGGGGCTTTACCGTCAGCACGTGCTGGTCGTGCTGGAGGGCAAACTTGATGACCGCGTAATGAAACTGATCCGGCACGGCCACGATCACGAGTTGATGGGGCGACATGCCGCCCACCACGTCCTTGAACAGCTCCGGGTGCATCTTGTCCGCATCGGTCGCCAGGTCCGGATAGGCCTGGAACGTCTGGCCCGGAAAGGCCTGCTCGAACCTCTTTTGCTCCGCCAACGCTCGTAACGGCGCCGAATTGAGCGCGCACACATGGATTTGACCCACTGCGCCTAAGCGATGGAGATGGTACACCGAAGGAAGGATCTGGTCGTGCGTGATCATCCCGCCGCCGACAATCGTCACATCCAGTTTCATCACCGTAGCACCTTCCTGAACTGTCCTGCTCCGACCTCTCGATACGGCATCGAGAACCCACCGTGACACATCGCAGGGCGATTATACGTACACCAATCAGGCGACGGCAACCGCTATGCGACCAGACGGCAATTCTTGTGACGTAGCTGCCGCTTACGGTACCATGAGTTGCAGACAGTCTCGCACCGGTCGCTTCGCCGTATGTACGGAGAGCGCAGGACACATGAGCGATCCAGATCCGACGCGACGTGATAAACGGTCAAAAGCTCGCCGTCGAGCTTGACCGCCACCTGCCCCTCTTGCGACCGCTCGACGGTCACGCGTTCCTCGCCGACATCAGCCGCTATTCGACACGATAGCGCCGCTTCTGTCCGGCCGGAAGGGGCTCAGCCCACCAGCATAAATGGCCGTCGTCGGTCAACCGAGCCAACACACTGTGATCGTTGGTCTCATCGATCAGGGACACCGGGCCATCCACCGAAGCCGAACCCGACGTCGACCCACATGGGTCCGGCCGGTCGCATGCGATCCGCAGCCTCAATCCCAATGTGCATCACTTGTCGACTCCCCTCGACTGGCCCTGCACCAACGGCGTGTAAAGCTCCGCTCGCCGGCGCGACCAGCGGAAACTGCGCGCATCGACTCGATCGTTCGGTCGATCCCACCGGGGCGCCTCGGTGGGCCGATCATCCGGATCCAACTCCATGACCAGAAGCATCTGCTGGTTCTCGCTGCGGGCAACGACATCCCCCTGCGCGTCGATCAAAACCGCCCCGGTCGGAGCATCATCGATCGACTTTTCCGGCCACACGTATCCACATATTATCAGCGGCATCCGCGAATCGAACGCCCGCACACGCGCGATGTCCAGACATTTTGGCTGATTGTCCGCATGGGGATAGAAGAACCAGTCGGCCCCCTTCGCCTGATGCACGCGGGCTACTTCCGGAAAGTAGATCTCGTAGCAGGTCATCACACCGATGCGCCCGAACGGGGTCGACAACGGCTGCAGGTCGCCGCCGGGAGAAATACCACCTTCCCCATCCTCTCCCGGTGCCAGGTGCGTCTTGGCGTGTCGCAACGCGACCTGGCCGGACGCATCCGTCAGGACCATCGAATTCGTGGCGTGCCCGTCCGGCCAACGTTCCGTAATGCCATACATCGTCCAGATCCCGTGCTGCTGGCACGCCTGAGCAATCCGCTTCGAAGTCGGCCCACCGCCCGCGGGCTCGGCATAACGGGCGTACACGTCGTCGCAGCCCGTCTCGACATCCGCCATCGCCTCGGTCGTTCGCTGCATCTGCACGAACTCCGGAAAGCACACAAGCTGACATCGCTGCGCGGCCGCACGCGTAATCATCTCGACGATGTCTCGCCGACGCTGCTCGATCGAGACCGGCTCCATCGAGATCGCGGCCACGCCAATCGTTATCTTCTGCGACATAACGCTCTACTCCATCGCCTTGCGCAAGGTCTCGATGGCCGTCCGGGCCACCGTGTCGGCGTCGGGCCGGTAGTCAAACGGTTCCACCGATACCCATCCGTCGAAGCCTGACTCCCGCAACGCCTGCATGATAGGCCCGAAGCCGATCCCGTTCATGCCCGGACCGCGCCCCGACGGATCATTCGCATGTACGTGACGCGCCACACGACCGAAACGCCGAATCGTCCCGACAATTCCGTCAGGCATCGCCGACATCGCCTTCACGTCCAGCATGATGCCCACATTGGGATGGTCGACCTGGCGAACCAACTGCATCGCCTGCTCGGCCGTATTGACGAAGTTGGTTTCCTCGGGGCGCAACGCCTCGAAGCAGATGGTCACGCCGCGCTCGGCAGCGACATGCCCCGCCTGGCGCAGCGCGTCGCACGCCCGTTCCCAGGCGTCCGGCGGATCCTGCCCGGGTGCGACGTTCCGCTGCTTGGGCGAGCCATGGACCATGATCGATCCCCCCAGATCGCCACAGAAACCCACCAGCGTCGCCAGATACTCGACCGAGCGTTGCCACACCGACTCATCCGGCGTGGTCAAATGCAGACCCCGCGGCGAGACAAACAGCCAATGCAGCCCAACTATCCGCACACCGGACATTTCGGCTGCACGGCGAATCGCCCTACGACGCTCGGTGCTGATTTGTTCAACCGACTCGGCCAGCGTGAACGGCGCGATCTCCACGCCCTCGTAGCCCAGCGACGCCGCCTTGTCGAACACCTCTTCGATCGGCGTGTCACTCCATAGCTCGTTGCAGACCGCCAGCCGATACATCGCGCATGGCCCCTACGATACGGGCGGCGTAAAACCGTCCAGCGGCAACTCGACAGCTCGCCCCTCAATCGCCGATTTATAGACGGCCAGGATCAGCTCGATGCTCTTGCGGCCCTCCACGCCGTCGCAGGCGACCGGCTTACCTGTCCGCACGTGTCGCACCACGTCCTCGAAGATGTTCGACGGCTCGCCCGCGGGGGCCTCGGGCTCGGCGACGCTCTCATCCCGCGCCCGCCAGTACTCGCCCAGAACCGTGCCCCGGCCCGCGGCGGCCTTCGTGCCGTGCACCTCAAACTCGTATACGTCACTGGTCGGGAACGTCGTCGTGCCCACGATCGAGCCGAACGCACCACCGGCAAACTGCACCCCCGCCGTGGCAACGTCTTCGGTCTCGATCTGGTGATCGCGTACCGCCATCTGGCCAAACACCCGCTTGACGCCCCCCCCAAACCATTGCAGAAGGTCGATCAGGTGCACCGTCTGGTTCATCAGCGACCCGCCGCCGTCCAGCTTCCACGTGCCGTGCCAGCCTTCATAGTATGCGTCGGCGCGAAACCACTTCAGACGGGCTTCGAGCAGAATCAGATCACCCAGCAACCCCGTCTCCAGCGCCCTGCGCATCCGGTAGACCTTCTCGGTGTACCTCTCCTGAAAGTCAACCGCCAGCAGCACGCCCGCCTCGCGACACGCACCAATCAGTGAATCACACGCTTCCAACGTTACGTCCAGCGGCTTGGTGCAAACCACGTGCTTGCCCGCACGGGCCGCAGCCACACCCATCTCGGCGTGCATGCCGCTGGGGGTCAGCAGGAATACCACGTCGACCTCGTCTCGCTTCAGCAGCGCGTCGTAGTCGCGCACGACGGGCACATGAAGCTCCCGCTCGGCGCGGGCACAACGTTCGTCATCGATGTCACACACGGCCGACAACTCCACACCGGTGGTCTGCCGGCAAAGCTCCGCTCGCCCGAAGCCCATACCCAAACCGACGATCGCGAACCTGACAGCCTGGTCGGATCGGCTCATTCTCTGCCTCCTCGCTTCCAACAAAGAAACCGCCCCGCGTCGACAGAATCGCCGGGGCGGTTTGCGTTCAAGCCTGACGTGCCATCTGCCGGTAGACTCCAGCACCGGCGCCTTCGCAGCCGAACTCTAGTCGCCCACCGGTTCGGCCCGCGGCACCTGAGTTGCAGAGTCCGGCGCCATGTAGCTTTCCTCTTCGTCGGTCAGTTGCTCGATGCGGTCCGCGGCGTAAAGCATGGTCGACTTGTTGAAGGTCTCGTATTCGATCACCGCCCGGTACAGTTCCAGTGCCTTGGCCCGCTCGTGCAGGCGGCGGTCATAGATAACGGCCGCCTCGAACCGCGCGGGCAACTGGATATCCGGATCCCACTCCCACGCGCGCTGAAACCAGCGCACCGCAATCCGTTCATCACCCTTGAAATATTCCTTGTGAATGAACCCACACCAGTAGGCAGCCTCCGCGATCTTGTCGCTGGTGGGGTACTCTCGGAGCAACTGCTTGAGCTTGGCCAACGCTTCCTTCATCTTTCGCTCGTAGTAGAGCGCAGGAACGCCATGCCCGCCCTCCTTCATGAGCTGCATGGCTTCGTCGAACAGCGCGTCGGCCTCAGCAATGGAGTCAGCCGGCTTGAAAGCCGTATCCGGCACCTCCGCAGCCAGCAGATATTTGTACGGCTTGATATGGCGCAAGTCGTCCAGCTCGTGCTCGGCCCAGGCAAGCTTGTCGATCAAGCCGTTCTTCTCGTAGTAATCGCGCAGCGCCGCCAGATAGCGCGCATACAACGCACGGCACCTGACCACCTGCTCGACCATATCCACCTCCTGCTGGCCGATTACCCGCACCGGTTCAACCTCGACGCTCTCGGGATTCGTTAGGTCAGTGGTCGGACCGGGCGGGGCCTCGGGCTGACCATGAAGGGCGTCCGTCTTGCACCCGGCCAGGCACGCGCTGACGGCCAGGCCCCACACCCACACCGAAGCTCTCGCGCTCATTGGGCCACCTCGCATCCACCGGCCGATCGGCGAAAATGGGCCGGAACTCTGATTACACCCGCCACGCCACGCGCGGTCAAGCCCGTCCGGCGGTGCCGAATCACTACCACTGCGCTTCCTCAAAGGGCCCGCGAGGACCCACGCGCTTCTTCGGACGGCTCTTGATCAGGGCCACCGCCAGCCGCACGTCATCCGACCGCGTAATCTTCAAATTGCTGATATCAGACTCCACCACGCTGACCGGATGACCCATCGCCTCCACCAGTTGCGCGTCGTCGGTAATGGGCCCGTCCAGCCGGTCGATCTGCTCGTAGGCGTCGAGAATCACCTGCCGTTTGAAAACCTGCGGAGTCTGCGCTTCGTAGAGCCCTTCACGCGAAAGGGTCTCCTCCACCACCTTCGCCTCGCTCACGCGTTTGATCGTCCCATACAACGGAACCGCCAGAATGGCCGCACCGCTCTTGCCCGCCTCGGCAAACACCGCATCGATCCACTGCTCGGCGACACACGGCCGAACCGCATCGTGAATCCCCACCAGATCGGCCTGCTCGTCCACCTCTTTCAGCGCGTTGGCCACCGACTCGTGCCGCTCGCCGCCGCCAGCCACCGCCTTGACCCCCATCAGCGCCAGATTGGCCGCATACTTGGTCTTCACCATCTCCAAATCCTCCGGCGCGACCACTACAATGTGCTGGCAGCAATCGTCGCGGTTGATGAAAAGCTCGATCGAGCGGATGAAGACCGGGCGATCCTCCATCAACGCAAACGCCTTCTTCACCTTGCCGTCAAACCGCGTGCTGGCGCCGGCCGCTGCGTAGATCATCGCCACTTTCGCCATGAATCACCTCCGCCGAACGCGGGTCAACCGATGGTTGCCGGGCTGTTATACCAGAACCTGCCTCGGACACAACCTCGCCTCTCCTTGCGATCGGGTAGGCCAGAGGCCTTGCGGCCTCGGCCTCCCACACCACCGGACATGCGGAGCACGCATCCGACGGTTCCTGGACATCGACGCATAAGCGGTTGACGATGCCTGTCGCTGTGACTCGCACCCAGCGGTACCTTACGGGTTCCGCCCGCTACCTTCCGCTTCGGGCCCTCTTTCGAGGCATCTGCAAACAGCGATCAGAAAAGCAACCAGGCGCCTCCGAACAGGTTCGGCCCTTCGCTACGTCAAGACGTGGCTACTATTGGCCTCGGCTGACTTCTGCCCATCCCTCACCACGTCTCGCGACGTGATTAGCCGTTCGGCAGATGAGCAGACCTCCCGGGGTAAGACATATGACCTTCACCTCGTCCCCGCCGCATCTACGCCCGTTCGAGTCCGGATGGCATTGGGCTTTGCGTCTCTTGGCCCGCTCGCCCCTCGACGGACGCCTCATATGCGATTCGTGTCCCTCGGGCCGGAGCTTTGCTTACAGCTTCCTTCAGACCTCGCCTCGCGGCGACGCCCTTGCTGTTCGGCTAGGGGTTCCTGCCATCAAGGCCCCCAGAGGACTTGCACCTCCAAGTCAAACGCCATGCCTGGCACACCAAGAAAGGAGGCCGGCACCAAAACACCGGGCCGGCCTCCTGTGGCTCACAAGAGCAAGCCTTGTCCTACGTCTCGTCCTGCTTCGGCTCGGCTGTTTCCGGCCCGGACGATTCCGGCTCGGATGGCTGCTCGGGTTCACCCGCGCCCTCAGCGGCCGCCGCCTCATCCGCCTGCGGAGCCGCAGGCGGCTCGAACGGTTCTTCCTCCTCCTCGACGTAGACGTCCTCCAGATCCGTCGCGTCAACCTCGCGACGAAGAAGCAGGTACATCACCGTACTCGCCGAGAAGAAGAAACTGGCCACAAACGCCACAACCGTACCGACCACCAGGAACACGAAGATCGCAATCAGCACCGCCGCCACCTGTTCAGCCCCACCGAGCGGCACGTGACCGAACCGGCCAAACAACGATACGCCCCACACCGGCGCGCCCCATATCGCGTCGAGCTTGCCGTAGGTCGCCAGCTTCGACGCCCCGTCGACGTTCATCCCCAGCCCGGCGGCCGCATGGGCCAGCCGCAACAGCAGAAAGGCCAGGAATTTCATGAACAACAGGCAGATCGTGCCGTACACGATCGATACCAGCAGGTACCAGCCAAGCCGCCACGGCCGAGAGTAAATGTAGCTGAAGCTCCGGCTGATCGCATCGAAAGCGTCCGAGCCCTCCGTGGCAATAGTCGGATACATCAGGTGCGTGCCCGCCGCAGCTCCGATCGCCACCAGCGCCATGACAAAACCCGCCAACAGCGCCAGGGACCACAGCACCCCCGCCAGCAACTGGCCGGCGGCAGGAATCGCGCCGACGAACCCACCGACAAAAGTAATGGCCCCGATTACCGCAATCAGGATCAACGGAATCAGCGGCGCCGTCAGAAAGCTGACAAATTTGGTCAGGCTGAACTTGACCGCCTCACGTAGCGAGATCTTCTCGTCGCGCGTGGCGTGCAGCGCCGCAAGGCGGCAGATCGCCCCGCCGGCCACCGCCCACACCACCAGCCAGATCGCCGTATAGATAACCGCGAACAGCCAGTGCGCGTAGAAAAACCAAACGCATACCATCACGCCCCGCTTCACCGAGCCGACCAGACCGGGTAGCTCGTCGGGGCGATCATCCGTCCAGAACTTGCCGGCCAGCACCGAACGCATGGCCAGACCCACGGTCGTAATCCCCTCCTTCATCATCGTGTCGAAAATGTGCCGACCACGACGAGACACCCCCTGATCCAGCGCCGCCCGCAGCGCCAACGCGTCACGCAGCGTCGCCCGGTCTTTCTCCAAACTCTTGGCGTCCTCCTCTCGATCTTTCGCGTCGGTCAGATTGCTGTTCAGAATCAGCAACCGATCCATCGCACCGCTGGTCGTCAGATGCGGCGGCACGCTGCCCCCCCCCTTGGTCAACATGACCAACAGCGCGTCGTGCGCCTGCTTGACCTGCCGCTTGCGCGCAGGAAGCTCACTCTCGGCCCGCTCGCTCGCTTGACCGGTCAACTGATCCACCTGCTTGGTGAGAATCTGCTGCGTGTCCTTGAGACGCTGATCGAGCGCCTCGACCGCGTCGTCGAGCTTCCTGTCCAGCTCCTCCTCGATCCGACCGCAGACCCCTCCTTCTTCCGCCAAACCCCTGGCCTTATCCCGGTCGCTGCGCAGATCCTCCAGCGTCTGCATGGCCAGACTGGCGTCGGCCACCACCCGACGTTCCTCCGCGTCCCGCCGCCATTGGCTGAATGCGTCGCGAGGCCAACTCAGAAATGCCTCGACCTCGCCGCCCGGCGCCGTCTCGGTGGCCGCCGCGTCCACCACCACGCGCCGCCCCCAAATGCCGTCCATCAACCGCCCCGCCCCGTAAATCGCCAGCACCGCCAACAACGCCAGCAACAGCTTCGGCGGATGTACCGACAGCCGGAACGAGCGAAACAACTGCGTAAACGGGAAGCATTCGGACCAGTTTATCCGAACCAGCTCTTGGCGTTCCTCTGACATGAACATGTCCTCCTACGTGCCCCGCAGCCCGCGCCCTGTCTCGCACCCACCGTCATCCGATCAGGTTTCGATCTAAACGGTCTTCGTCGCCCCGCACAAGACGCACGCCTACGGCAGTCTGGGTAACCGCGCCAACAGCTCTCGATCTGCCGGGCCTCATTATAACCCCCGTCGAAAGCCGGGCAACTCGTTTCTGCAACTTTTTGCCGACCCAAATCCAGTGGCCACAGGGCTTTGGCCACGCTAGACGCTCCGATCCCACCCCTCAGATCGATCCGGTTGCCCCTCCCCCAATGGGCTGGAAAAGCCGTACTCCTCGTTCAACCACCGGGCCAGATCCAGCCACTGACAGCGTGGGCTGCAGAATGGGCGGTGCGGCACCTCCGACCGATCAGCGTAGACAACCCGACGTCCGCACGTGGGACAGACCAAGGATGGCATCGTCCCAACCATCACGAATCCGAAGCCGCCTTGCCGCTCGCCCCTGCTTTCGTCTCCGACTTCTTGGGGGACTTCGAGTCTGAACCGACACTCCCCGCAGCGCCCTCTGGCTTGTCCTTCTTGGCCGCCTCCTTGTACCCGGCGCTGCGGTAATCCGTCTGATAGAACCCCGAACCGCGAAACAGCACGCCCGCCCCCGTGCCAATCAGGCGCTTCAACGCCGTTTGGCCGCACGACGGGCATCGCCGTAACGGCCGGGCCGTTATCTGCTGGTACTGTTCAAAATCGTGCCCGCACTGCTGGCATTGGTACTCATACGTCGGCATCAGTTTCCTTCCTCTGGCCCAGGCGTCGACTGCGTGTCGGCCTGCGACGGCTCGCCGCCGTCGCCCGCTGAGACGATCACCCCCGCCGGTCGCAGGACACGCTCGTGCATCCGGTACCCCCGACGCTGCACCGACAGGACCATGCCCGCGGGGCACTCATCGGAAGGCTGCTGAGCCATCGCCTCGTGCTCGAACGGATCGAACTTCCGGTCCTCCGCCTCGATCGGCTCCACACCGTGGTCCCTCAGCAGCTTGAGCAGATGATCATATACGATACGCAAGCCCTCCACCACCGCACCCACCGACTCAGCCGTCTTGGCGGCCTCGAACGTTCGTTCGAAGTCGTCGATAACCGTTAGTAGCGACCGGGCAAAATCCGCATTCGCAAATCGCACCGCCTCGCGTCGCTCCTTGGCCGACCGGTTCAACAAATTCTGATAGTCCGCCTTGGTCCGCAGCAACTTCTCCTTCCACTGCGAGATCTGGGCCTCAGCGTCCTTTACCGCATCGGTCTGCGACGAGGCTTCTTGCTCCTCTCCCGCCTGCTCGACCTTGCTCGATTCGGCAGGTCGGGCGTACTGGGTAACCTCCTCCTCGCTGGCAATTTCGATTCTTGGCTTCTTCTTGCTCATCGTCGTTCGCCTTGATCCGGTCCCACTTGCTCCCATATCCGGTCGACGTGGACCACGCAGACCAAATCGTCGCGCTGTCCGTTCGGCCGAAGCGCCCCCTGTTCGTGAATCCGTAGCTGGGCACCGTCAGACACGCTCTTGGGCAGCTGGAGCAAAACGGTCCGGTCTGTATGCGCCCGACCCACCCCATGACATCGCCGGCACAAACCGACGTGAGTCCCACCGTAACCGACCGAATAACCTCTCCCCCGGCAATCGAGACATCGCTCATGCAGCAGCGGAACCGTCAGGACCACCCCCCGCTCCGCCTGGGCCCGACTGACTCGTACGTGTCTGACCTCGATGGCCCCGTAACTCTGCATGTACGCACCGCCCATCCGTCGCCGCTAACCTGACCCCAGGTTCGCCAGATGCTCCTTGAGCCGCTCGAAAAACGACTTCGAGTCAGGCATCCCCTTCCCATCTTCCGTCTGAGAAAACTGCTGAAGCAGTTCCCTCTGCTGCTTGCTGAGACGACGCGGGATCTCCACAGCCACCTGCACCAGTTCGTCCCCTTGCCGCCCGCTGCGCAGGTCCGGCAAGCCCTGACCGGCCAAACGAAACGTCTGGCCGTGCTGCGTCCCGGGCGGGACCTTCACCGTTGCCTTGCCGCCTAACGTGGGTACTTCGATCTTCCCGCCCAGCGCCGCAACCGCGAAACTGAGCGGCACCTGGCAAATCAGGCTGTTGTTGTGGCGCTCCAAAAATGGATGCCGGCGAACGCGTACGTGCACGTGCAGGTCGCCGCGCGATGCCCCATCCTCGCCCGGCTCGCCCTCCCCACGCACCCGTATACTCTGACCGTCGAAGATGCCCGCGGGAATCCTCACCGTCAGCACCCGCTGTTTGGCGTGCCGTCCGCTGCCGCTGCACTGGCTGCACGGCGTGTCCACCAGCGTCCCCCGTCCGCGACAGCTCGGACAGGCCGTCACCATCCGACCGAAAAACCCCGCGAACCCGCTGGCCTGCTCCACCTGGCCATAGCCGCCGCATGTCGGACAGGTGCGACGCTGGCTGCCGGGCTCGGCACCCTTGCCCCTGCAACGATCACACATGTCCTGCCGCTCGAACTCCAGCGTCCGCTCGGCACCGCCGGCCACCTCGGCCAGCGTCAGTTCGACAGCCGTCTCCAGATCGTAGCCCCGGCGACGACTTCGTCGACTGCCCATCCCCCCGAAGCCACCCCCGCCAAATATGTCCTCGAACATCGAGAAAATATCGTCGATGCCCATGTGGCTGAAGTCGTGCATCGCCGCCCCGCTCAAACCGGCATGACCGTGACGGTCGTAGATCTGCCGCTTCTGCGGGTCGGATAGCACCTCGTACGACTCAGCCGCCTCCTTGAATCGCTCCTCGGCGCCCTGCTCCTTGTTGCGGTCGGGATGATACTTCAGCGCAGACTGGCGATACGCCTTCCTGATCTGCTCAGGCGACGCATCTCGCCCAACGCCCAGAACCTCGTAATAGTCGCGCTTGGTCGCCACAACCATATGTCGCTAGCTGCCGACGCGCATGGGGCGGACACATGTCCGCCCCAACCCAACGCAAACCCAATGCCCCCTACCCACTTATCATCGGACGGCGCCCGCCAACTCCTTCTTCTTATGCTCGTCCTTCAGCTCCGTCACCAGCACGTTGGTCGTCAGCATGAGCCCCGCCACGCTCGCAGCATTCTGCAACGCCACGCGAACCACCTTGGCCGGGTCGATGATGCCGGCTTTGACCATATCGCCAAATTCGTCGCGGGCAGCGTCGTAACCCCACGCGCCCGTCTTGGCCTTGATCTGGGCTACGACCACCCCACCGTCGCGCCCCGCGTTCGCGGCAATCTGACGCGCCGGCGCCTCCAGAGCGCGAGCGACGATGTCGCAACCGACCTTCTCGTCGCCACGCGCGCTCTCGCGCGCCTTCTGCACGGCTTCAATCGCCCGAATGTGGGCTACACCGCCGCCAGGAACCACGCCTTCCTCAGCCGCCGCCTTGGTCGCGTGGAACGCGTCGTCGACCAGGTCCTTACGCTCCTTGACCTCCGTCTCGGTGGCCCCGCCCACGTGGATGACAGCCACCCCGCCGGTCAGCTTGGCCAGACGCTCCTGAAGCTTCTCACGATCGTAGTCGCTTGTCGTCTTGTCGATTTGACCGCGAATCTGCTCGATGCGAGCCTTGATCTCCGTCTTCTTGCCCGCACCCTCAATCAGCGTGGTGTTCTCCTTGTCCACCACAACCCGCTTGGCCCGGCCAAGCTGCGAAAGCTCCACGTTCTCCAGCTTGACGCCCAGATCCTCGCTGATCATCTGACCGCCGGTCAGCACGGCGATATCGCCCAGCATCGCCTTGCGACGGTCGCCGAAGCCCGGCGCCTTGACCGCACAGATCTGAAGCACGCCGCGAAGCCGGTTGACCACCAACGCCGCCAACGCCTCTCCCTCCACGTCCTCGGCGATCACCAGCAACGGCTTGCCCGACGTGGAAATCTTCTCCAGCAGAGGCACGAACTCACGCAGATTCGAAATCTTCTTCTCGTAGATGAGAACGTAGGCGTCATCGAGCACCGCCTCCAGCGTGGTCGGGTCGGTCATGAAATACGGCGAGATGTAGCCCTTGTCGAACTGCATGCCCTCGACGTGTTCCATGGTCGTATCGAGGCTCTTGCCCTCCTCCACCTCGACCACCCCGTCCTTGCCCACCTGCTCGAAGGCGTCGGCCAGCTTGTCGGCGATGTCGGCCTCGCCGTTGGCCGAGATCAACGCCACCTTGCGAATATCGTCCTTGCCTTTGACATTGACGGCCATCTGCTCGATCTTTCTGACCGCCGCCGCAACGGCCACGTCAATCCCACGCTTCAGCGCCATCGGATTGAGCCCCGCCGTCACCATCTTCAGCCCTTCGGCGTAGATCGCCTCGGCCAAAAGCGTCGCCGTCGTCGTCCCGTCGCCGGCTACGTCGGACGTCTTGCTGGCCACCTCGTTGACCATCTTGGCGCCCATGTTCTCAAAAGGCTGCGGCAACTCCACTTCCTTCGAGACCGTCACGCCGTCCTTGGTGATGCGCGGCGAGCCGAACGACTTCTGGAGGATGACATTTCGACCCGTCGGACCCATCGTGACCTTCACCGTGGCCGACAGCTTCCGAATGCCCTCCAGCGCGTTTTGCCGGGCCGACTCCTCAAACATCAACTGCTTCGCTGCCATCGTTCGCTCCCATTTATGCGATCGCCACAAGCCTCCGTCAGATCCAGCGGGCCGACGGGCGGCCTGTCGCGTCGATCAAACGTGCCTGCCGCCCTATTCCACGACCGCCAACACGTCCGACTCTTTGAGAATCACGTACTCCCTGCCGTCCATCTCGATTTCCGTGCCGGAGTACTTGCCGTAGAATACCTCGTCGCCCACCTTGACATCTATCTCGCCACGCTCGCCCGAGTCGAGCAGGCGGCCCGGTCCCACCGCCAGCACCTTGCCGCGCTGCGGTTTCTCCTGGGCCGTATCGGGCAGTACGATGCCTCCCGACGTCACCTCTTCCGCTTGCGCGGGCGCCACCAAGAGACGGTCGTCCATCGGTCTGACCTTTACCTTCGACTTCGCCATCGCCTTTAGCCTCCGCATTCCTGTCGCCGGCCGATTCACCTGGTTCCTGTTATCACGCGCCGAGCCGACGCGACTACATCATGTCGTCCATATCTTCCATGCCCCCCGGCCCGCCGGGCGGCGTCTCGTCTTCTTCCTTGGGCTCGTCGGTTATCAGGCAATCCGTGCTCAGCAGCACTCGCGCCACACTGCTGCCGTTCTCCAACGCGGCCCGCACCACTTTGGTCGGGTCGATCACGCCGTCCTTGACCAAATCACCCATCTTGCCCGTATCCGCGTTGAGGCCGAACGCCCCGCTGCCGGCCTCCACGTCGGCAACCACGACGTTGCCCTCCATGCCCGCGTTGTCGGCAATCTGCCACAGCGGCCGTGCCAGCGCCCAACGTATGATCTCAACGCCCGTCTTCTGGTCCCCCGTCACCTTGACCCCATCCAGCGCCTTACGCGCCCGCAGCAGCGCTACTCCGCCGCCCGGCACGATGCCCTCTTCAATCGCCGCCCGCGTGGCGTGCAACGCGTCCTCGATCCGCGCCTTCTTCTCTTTCATCTCGGCTTCGCTGGCCGCCCCGACGTTTATCTGCGCCACGCCGCCCGCCAGCTTCGCCAGACGCTCCTGAAGCTTCTCGCGATCGTAATCGCTGGTGGTCTCGTCGATCTCGCGGCGGATCTGCTCGATGCGGCCCTTGATGTCCGACGTCGAGCCGGCACCCTCGATGATCGTCGTGTTCTCGTTGTCGATCCGGACCCGCTTGGCCTGCCCCAGATCGGCTATCGACACAGTGTCCAGCTCAATGCCCAGATCGTTGAAAATGGGCTTGGCGCCGGTGAGGATGGCAATGTCCTGCAACATCGCCTTGCGTCGATCGCCGTAGCCGGGCGCCTTGACGGCCGCACATTGCACAATGCCCCGCAACTTGTTGACCACCAGCGTGGCCAGCGCCTCGCCCTCGATGTCCTCGGCAATGATCAGCAGCGGACGCTTGACCTTGGCAATCTTCTCCAGCAGGGGCACGAGCTTGCCGACGTTGCTGATCTTGTCTTCGTAGACCAGCACGTACGCCCTCTCCAGAGCAACCTCCATCGCGTCCTGGTCGGTCACGAAGTGCGGTGAGAGATACCCCCGATCAAACTGCATGCCCTCGACGACCTCGACGGTCGTGTCCAGGCTCTTGCCCTCCTCCACCGTGATCACGCCGTCCTTGCCCACCTTGTCGAAGCAGTCGGCCATGATCTGCCCGATGCCGCGATCATTGTTCGCCGAGATGCTCGCAATGTTGACGATGTCATCACGCTGGTTGAGCCGAATGGGCTTGGACATCTTGCCCAGCTCGTCCACCACGGCCCGAACGCCCTTCTCGATCCCTCGACACAGGGCCATGGCGTCGGCGCCGGCAGCCACGTTCCTCAGCCCTCGGCGGTAGATCGCCTCGGCCAACAGCGTGGCCGTCGTCGTGCCGTCGCCCGCGACATCCGACGTCTTGCTCGCCGCCTCCTTGACCAGTTGGGCGCCGAGGTTCTCGTACTTGTTGTCGAGTTCGATCTCCTCGGCCACGGTGACCCCGTCTTTCGTGACCGTCGGGGCACCCCAGCCCTTGTCCAGAACGGCGTTGCGTCCCCGCGGCCCGAGCGTCGCCTTGACCGCTCTGGCCAGCTTTTCGACACCCTTCAAGAGGCTCTGCCGGGCCTCTTGCTCGAAGGCCAACTGCTTCACCGCCATCGTCGCCTCCTCCTCATGTGGAGCTGTCTACGCACCGTTTGAAATTCGATCTCGCGCCGTCCAGCCGGCCGCGGACAGACTCCGTCCGCTCGGCCACGTTATAGGCTGATGCAAAGCCCATGCCAACCAACAGCCCCAGGCCAATCAACCTAGGATCATCTGTAACCTCTTGTAATTAAGTACTTTATAATGATCCGCCTCACTGGACGCAGCTCCGCCTGCCGTTGGTCCCCTGCCAGTTCGGCACGTGCCCCACTAGCCCCCGCGTCTCGGGAGTGTCATTCTGACAGCCATGGCAGGGGTGGCCAATCCTGTGCCAGGGCAAAGGGTGGGAGCGTAGGGTGCCCCAGCCCGTTCGTCGGGCTGGGGGACAGACGGATGGCCCGTCCCTCCTGACAACCTCTTCCGGCCAACCTTTTCCGGCCGACGAAGCGGCCCAGTCTGAATCACCTAGCCCATCGTCGGCAGGTCAGGCAGGTCTTTGGGGTGCTCGGGAATCGTGTCATACCGCTTCTCGGTTGCGACCTTCTGAACCCATGTCTTGGCCGCCTTCAACAAAGACGCGACCAACCAGTAACGCAACGGGTCGGGCGGGCCGGCCTGGGAGACGGTGGTCAAGGCATAGCTAGCCGCTTCAGCGCACTCGGGCTTGTTCTCCTTCAGCCAATCGGCGTCGTGTCCGCCCAGGTAGGCGTACATCCCCCAAAGGTACCCCCGCGTGACGGTGAACCGCGGCGGGTCATCTCGAAGGATGTAGCGTATCTGGTCATTGCAGACGCCGTGGCGCTCGGCTGCTCGCGACTGGTCGCCGCCGATGATCTCGATGTAGATGTCGAGCCGATCGATGATCCTGTAACCGCAGCGATTCTGAAGGAGACTGTCAAAGCCTTCACCCTTGAACATCGTCGCGAGAATCGGATTGTGTGCGCTCCTGGCACGCCACCGCTTGGCCGACTTCATGGCTTCGTCGTTGGGTCTGGGCTCGGTGAAGAACTGTCGGACCAATTCCACAAAGCACTGCGCGGCCTCGATCTTGCCGGAGGTCGGCTGCCCAAGCGTCTCGGCAACTCTCAATCGGAGAGAACCGCTGTCCTTTCGACCCGCCAGCCGGGCCTCGACGGCGTCGGCCCTCCGTAAGGCGGAATTCATGACCGACTTGGGCACGTCACCGCAGCGCCCGGCTCTGGTGCGCCATGCCTTCTGAGTCCCGACCATTCTCATGAGCTGCCGAAGACCTTCCAGCCACCGATGGGAGCAAAGCTCGAACCCATACTTCGGCATGGCCTCCCTTACACGGACAGCCCAGTCAGGCAACTCGCCGAGGGCCAGGGCCATGCGGTTCAGAGCTGTTGCGTCGGCATCCAGAACGTATTGATCCCCGACATGGAAAGCGCTCGTTTCCCAGCACTTCTTCGTAATCCGCTCGGAGATGTCCCGGGCCATGACATGCTTCTTCACTTCGTCCCAACTCTTGAAGCCATAGAACATGGCCAGGGCGAACTGAACTTCCTTGAGCGGCACCTCCGCTGCGAGGATGTCAGCGTCCGCCGCTGCATCGAAGCGTCTGAGCTTGCGCAGCACCTGGCACGAAGACGAGTCCCCGGCCTTGTGGGCCTTGAGAACGTCCTTGGCCTGCTCCTTCAGAAAGCGAAGACTGGGATTGGCGGGGAGAGATGGAGTCATGAGACACCTTCCTTTCCGTAGCGCCCAGGGCCCGCACGCTTGGGCAGAAAAGAAGGTCTCTGTATCGGCCTTGCGAAGGTGGATTCGATCCTTGCCGCGGACCGGGCGGCGGCCTTCGTCCGCCAAAACCCACACTACTCACCGGCAACCCCGCTGTCAAGATTTCCGCTTGGAGTTTCGCTGTCACCGATTGCCGGCGACCTGTTTCCACCTGTCCCGGAAGGCGTCTGTTACGTGAAGCGGCGGCGAGCGCGCCGCCGCGAACGACCTCTTCACGACACGGTTGCTGGCGCTTGACGGTACTTACCACGTCCTGCCGCAGCCGGGGCACGGCACGGCCAGGATGCGGGCGGCGGCGTGACGGACCTTGTGCTTCGGGTCGTCCAGCGCCTTCTGCAGGCCCTGGACGACGCGCGGGTCGCCTGCGTCGCGGTAGGCACCGATGGCAACGACCGCGGCAAGGCGAACGTTGAAGTTCGCGTCGACGGCCCGGTCGAGGAGGTGGTCCAGGCCTCCAACGGTCCTGACTGCCGGGCGGCCGGTGATGAACGGGCCCGTTGCAGCGGGGTCGGGATGAATCCGTCCGGCAAACCACCTTAAGGCCTGCCGGCGGACTCGCGGGGACCGGTCCTCCAACATCCGAGCCAGCTCCCCCAGGCTGCGATCATCCCCGCGCAGGCCCAGGCGAGTGGCGGCGAAGTACCGTTGTCTCGCCGACCCGGAATGCGACAGGGCCAGGTCGACCCGATAGCCTTCCTCGCCGTCCTCCAGGATCCGCCCGGTCTCTTTTCGCAGCGATTGGTGCCAGGCTGACGGAAGATGATGCGTGGCGGGACCCTTGGCGCCGAAGACGCGAATGGCCCGCTCCAGGCTGCGGGTGAACGCTTCGTCAGGTGCGTTGTCCTTGCATGCTTGCTCGACCATGGTCAGTTCCTTTCGCAAGGCCGTCCGGCCGCGCTGGAGACGCCCCTTGAGCGTCCCCTGGCTGACGCCAAGGAAGCCGCAGATCTCTGCGTAACTCAGCCCATCGGCGTAGTAGAGCATCAGGGCCTCGCGATCCTTCTCGTTGACGCCGACAAGGGCCCGCTGTACGAGCGTCCGCTGCTCGTTCTCGCCGGCAAGTTGCTCACTCGACGGGGCCAAGTCGGGGCATTCGCCGCGCTCGGCCGCCTTGCCCAACAGGGCCTCCTGCCGCTGCCGGTCGCGCCGAACCTCGAAGGCCGTGTTGCGGGCAATCCCGCAAAGCCAGCCCCCGAACCGAACGGGGTCCTTGAGTCTCGGCAGATCGCAGTAGGCACACAGGAACGCCTCCTGCGCCGCGTCCAGCGCCAGATGGAAGTCGGCCAGGATTCCCAAAGCCACGCCGTAGACGTGATCCTGGTATCTCCGGACCAGGGCGCAGAATGCCTCGGCTTCACCGGCCAAGGCCGCGCCGACCAAACTGGCGTCCGTCTGCTCGCTCATGGGCGAAATACGACCGGCCGGGCGTGGCAAGATTTGAACTTGCGACCTGCCCTTGCGGGCTGCTCTGTCTCTGAGCTACGCCGCCCAGCCGGTCACCATTATGTGGACTTTAGCCATTTTCGACCGGGTAATGCCGTTGAGGACCCCCGCTGGAGCCCGCCAGCCAATTCCGAGCAACTCGGGCCTTGCATAGGAACTTGCCATTAATTCGTAACTCATTGTAGT
>Ga0307380_10001464_pt1 | contig 34621 bp, 28 predicted proteins | sample UN3MG_FD_202239 | JGI IMG/M metagenome (GOLD analysis project Ga0307380, IMG submission 202239) | Soil microbial communities from Risofladan, Vaasa, Finland - UN-3 | ecosystem: Environmental > Terrestrial > Soil > Coastal area > Acid sulfate soil | place: Finland: Risofladan, Vaasa | collected...
TGATATTTCTGTCTCCCGTGCTAAGGAAAACTTCCTGCCCAGCCTGTCCTTTGGCTACAGTCTCCAAAATACAAATTCACCCTCTTTTTCGTTCATCGAAGCCGAAGAGAAGATCTCAACAGAGTACAAAGATTTCTCAGCCTCCATTTTTCAGCGTATTCCAACAGGAGGAGAATTTTCGATATCCCTCTATTCGTACAAAAACGAATCAAACATGAAATTCCTGTCAGTTAATCCTCGTTACGCAAGCACACTCCGATTTAATTTTACCCAGCCCATCTTGAAAAACTTTGGTTTTAAAATCAGCCGTAAAGAAATCATCATCGCCCAAAACAACAGAGCTATTTCAGAGGGTCAGCTTAGAGGAGTTCTAATGGACACAATTTATAACGTGGAAAGTGCTTACTGGAATTTTGTCTATAGCATCGAAAATCTTAAAGTGAAGAGGCAGTCCTTAGAATTGGCTCAAGATCTTTTAGCTAAGAGTAAGAGGGAAGTCGATGTAGGAACCTTGGCACCCATAGAGATCCTGAGTGCTCAGACTGAAGTGGCAAGCCGTGAGGCAGATATCCTTCAAGCAGAAGCTATGGTTAAGAATAATGAAGATCTTCTAAAGACAATCATCAACCTGGCAGCCGAAGAAAAGGGAGTGGAGGCAGATATTATTCCTGTTGACAAACCGGCCTTCGCGAAAAAAGAGGTAAGTCTTGAGGACGCCCTTCTTACAGCCTTAGAGAACAGACCTGATTTACAGGCGAGCAGGATTGACGTCCAGAATAAAGAAATAAACCTGAGTTATGCCAGAAATCAGCTTCTGCCAGACTTGAGCCTCCAGGCATCATACTGGAGCCCTGGCATATCTGGAACTAAAATCATTTATGACCCACTCGATCCTTTCGGCGCTCCGATTATGACTATTCCAGGAGGATCCTCTGCTGCTCTAAGAGATGCCGTTGATTTCAAATACAAGAACTGGTCTGTAGGATTAACACTCAGCATTCCTCTTAATTCTGTTCTCTCGCGTGCAGAATATGCCCAAGCGAGGGTTAATCTTGATCAGGCTATGTTTAGGCTTGAAAATCAGGAACAACAGATTTTTCTTGAAATAAAAAATGCAGTAAGGGCTGTTCAGACTGATTATAAGAGGGTACATGCTTACAAAATTGCTCGAGAGCTGGCCGAGAAAAAATTGGAGGCAGAGGAGAAAAAATTAAAGGTAGGTTTGACTACTAATTATGTTGTTGTTCAGTATCAAAGGGATTTAGCTAATGCACGCAGTGCCGAACTCCAAGCCATCATCGATTATAATCTCTCTTTAGCTCGTCTGGACAAAGCGTTAGGAACAACGTTAAAAAACAAGAATATCAGATTTTCTGATATCTCTGAGGATGTTAAGCGAAAAACATAAAAGTTCTTTACGGTCAGCTTCGAAGAGGAATGAAGAATGGATGAAATAGAGATAATTGATACGAACCCAGATAATATTTGTGACTACGGATTTTGTGGTATCAAAAACGTTAAGCAAGAAGGATACAAACGAAAAACTAACTGGTTAAGACAGCGTTTTTCTGAAGGCATGAGATTCAAAATTCTTCATTCAGCCCAAGAAGGATCTGTCGGTATGATTGAATATATCCCGGGCAGATATGCTTGGAGAGCAGCTGAAGCCAAAGGCTACATGGTCATTCACTGTTTATTTATTTTGTATAAGAAATATCAAGGAAAAGGTTATGGGTCACTCCTGATAGAGGAATGCATAAAGGACGCAAAAAAGGAAAAGATGAACGGTGTGGTGGTTGTCACGCGTAAGGGACCCTGGATGGCAAAGAATGAATTATTCTTAAAAAACGGGTTTGAGCTTGTTGATGAAGCACCGCCTGATTTTGAGCTTCTTGTGAAAAAGATTAAAAAAAGCGCACATTCACCCAAATTTAATGGAGATTGGAGAGAAAGGCTGAGCCGATACAGCAAAGGGCTAACGATTATTCGATCAGACCAGTGTCCTTACCTTGAGAAATGGATTAAAGAAATAAGCGAGACTGCCCAGGAAAGGTATGGTCTAAAAGCAAAAGTTGTCGAGCTAAAAACCTGCAAGGATGCCCAAAATGCTCCTTCTGCCTACGGAACCTTCAGTATAATATATAAAGGAAAACTCCTTGCTGATCATCCCATAAGCAACAAAAGGTTCATGAACATCATGAATAAAGAGGTGTAAGGAATTCCTAAACTCCTTTTTTAGATCGAAATCCGCCTGGGGAACCGATTAGTTGTATTATTTTAAGAAATTTCATTCAAGATTCAGCTATTTGGGAAGATATTTCCAGTACCTTTCGTCCAATCTATATAAATACTAATACAAACGCAATTATTCCAGTGTCATCGCGAGGAGCGAAGAAGATTCCTTCGCTTTGCTCGGAACAGGCTGTGCGATCTCGTCTTTATAGGATGAGATTGCCACGCTGCGCTCGCAACGGTGGATTGCCACGCCCTTTCAGGGCTCGCAATGACATTGTAAAAATATATATTGCGTTTATACTAGGACATTAAATAAGAAGAGAAGCACATGATTCTGCGCTCTCTTATTGTCCTTGAGCTTCTTTAAATGAAAAGTATGGAGGATTGATTTGAATAGAACATTTAAGCTTGGATTTCTGTTTTTCTCATTATGCCTTTACCTATGCCTGCAGGTTGTAGCCTCAGGATTTACTACTAAGACAGCAGGAGTGAATCAGAGGCTTGATGATAGAGTCAGAGATTTTCTTGACAGCCACAGACATAGTTGGAGGGATATGAATGTTCCTGAATCTGACGGTAAAGTCCTCTACGATATTATCATCAAGCATAAATACAAGAAGGCGCTTGAAATCGGAACATCCACAGGCCATTCAGGGATATGGATTGCCTGGGCACTCAGTAAAACCGGAGGCAATCTGATTACAGTGGAAATAAATGAAGGGCGTTATAAACAGGCTTTAGCGAATTTTGAAGAAGCCGGACTTTCCGATTACATCGATGCCAGACTTGCCGACGCCCATGAACTTGTTCCCAAACTTAAAGGCCCTTTTGACTTTGTTTTTTGCGATGCGGATAAAGGCTGGTACAAAAATTATCTTATGGCAGTCTTACCCAAGCTTGAGGTTGATGGATGTTACACGGCTCATAACGTGTCGGGCAGACGTAGAGGGCGCATGTGGGGAATAGGAGAATTTGTTGATTATCTGGAAAGCTTGCCCAATATGGAAACAACATATGGTGATTCTAGCTGGTCGGGTATGTCAATCAGTTATAAGAAGTCAGAAAAATAAGTTTTGTTACTTCAAAAAAAGTAATCCTAGTCTACCCTGATCATTGTTAACCTATTAGGACATCATAAAATTTGCTTCCGTCAACGAATTTGGTCACGGATTTGGTCATTAAAAACAAAAGAGAAGCAGGTAAGCGATTGACACATTTGGGACAGATAAGCGGATCAACCTCGTAAACCTTCTTTATCATCTCCGCCCAGCCTTTGGAGGGAACATATTGAGTTTCTTCCTCAATGAACGGAAGATGGGTTGTATCGCTTTCTTTCTTGCGCTTCTTACCTCTGTGGGCATTGGAATAGAGTCCGTAATAACGGACCATCACTTGACCCTTATCCGGAATGTGGGAAGTAACACGTGCGATGAATTCCATATAATCCATCCTTTCTTTCTCAGGCATCTCCTTGGCATACTGGTAGTTTACCTGGCCTTCCTTCTCTGAAAAAGAGAGACGCTTTAAGGAGAGAAGGGGCCTGATCATATATTTACCGACTCTTTCTGCCTCTCTCTTGCTTGTGGCTCTCACCTTGCTATGAACATTAAAACCGCTGTATCTCCAGCGAAGGACCTTTCTTACAAGTTCATTTGAGCAGTTTTTGGCTACTTGATATGATAATTTATCGAAAATCCCCAGTCCTATCCTCCCTGAGCGAATCAGCTCAAGATAACGACCTCTCTAATATGGCATATTATTCAAAGCATTTATTGTTTATTAGATTTGACTATTTACTCATTTATTATTAGTATATGTACGACACGTATTATTAGTATATTTACGACACAGCGAAAGGACCAAAAGCAAATTTCGATAAGAAAAGTAATTTGATATGGGAATATTCTTAGCTCCAGATTACAACTAGAATTTTGCGATAAGATTCTTCTTGCCCCTAATAATGAATTAAGAAAAAGAAAGATGAAAAGAATAATAATCGCAATCCTTTTTATGAATTTAATAAACTCTTCCAGCATATTTGCAGTTGAAAAAAAAGATGGTCATTCAATCCAATTAGCTGAATCCCGAATGTTTTCATCTGCTTATAACAACGATTCTTTTTCTCTGCTTTTTTCCCATGACGTTAAAAGGTCAATATACAAAATACAGTCTAGCAAAGATATCTTCGCTACTGAAAGTTTTCTTCCGAGAATAAATGATTCAACAGCAAAATTCAGTTTAGCAAAAAAAGATTTATTCGGTTTTTCTTTTAAAATGCCTCAATATAGAATTTCAACATCGAAAAATAAAAATGATTATTTAAAAACAGCCCAGGAAGTTGTTGGGATTAATGCAGTTGTATGGGCTTACGACAAGTTTATTTTGAATGTGGGTTGGGCAGACATTTCTTTGAGATCAATCCATGAAAATCTTAAAGATGGCTTTGATTGGGATGCCAACAGTTTTCTATGCAACCAGTTTGAACATCCTTATCATGGAGCCATGTACTACTCGGCAGCAAGGATTAATAGGTTGAATTTTTTTGAATCTACAATATATACATTTTTTGGGAGTTTGACGTGGGAACTTTTTTGGGAAGCGAATCGTCCATCTACAAATGATGTTATCATGACTACCTTTGGGGGTATAATATTAGGTGAGACATTATTTAGAATCGCAGATCTTGTATTAGATGAAAGTTCAAGAGGGTATGAAAGAGCATTTCGACAATTTTTGGCTTTTTTGATCAATCCAGCTTTCGGATATAAAATATTTGCCGGAAAAGCTTTTCAAATAGGAAATCGTCCTCAAAAACATTATTATAATATTGAGTTTCCAATTGGAGTCTGTAGTTTATTCACGAAAAAGCCATATTTTGTAATTGAAACACATTTAGAATACAAAGACGCATTTAAAAGCGAAATTTCTGAATTAAATCCTTATGATTGGTTCTTATTTGATTTCAGATTAGGAATTAATGATGAAGGTTTTTGTGATAAAGAAATATATACCACTGGATTGCTAATTGGAAAAAAGGTTAGAAATAGTCTTGCTGGTCTTTTTGGAGTTTTTGATTATGTTGATAGCCGGATTGCTGAGAAAATGTCTGCTGTTGGTGTGGGACCTGGCTTTGTGATTAACTATATATATGATTCCAACTTGTTTCTAAAAAGTTATGGAGTTTTATCTGTAATATTTGGGAGCTCTAGTTCATCGCTTGATCAAAAGTATTACAACATTGGTGAGGGGACAGATAGGCCGTATTATTTTGGACTAGGAATGCTAGGAAGAATTGAATTAGAGCTTGGAAAGAAAGGTCTTGGCAGTATCCATACTGGTTTTTCTCAGTATTGGGAGCATCTCACATTGACTCGTGCTCACGAATTCCTATCAATTTTATCTCTTAGTCTAAAATATGACTTATCAAATGGATCACAGATAAGTGTTGGATATGAGTATTATTTAAGACATGGAACACATCACGAACAGCGCATGACCAGATCAAAAAATGTAATTCGTGCCTTGTATGTTATAAAATTTTGAAAGTGCAAATCAGATGCTGAGGTTCTGCAAAGTTAGGAAAGTCTGATCCATCCTTATCCACATATTGACAAATCTTTTTTATCTAAATTGCAATCTAAATCTGAGAGTCGAGGGCGAATTGGTTTCGATTGACTTCAGCGTAAATCTAGTCATCATCATATACTTGCTTTTCAGCCAATTCTGTTCTGGCTAGTATATATTCTTGAAAATAAAACAATTAGGGTAAATTTCCTCATAAAAAGTAATCTTAGTCTAACCTGATCATTGTTAACCTATTAGGACATCATAAAATTTGCTTCCGTCAACGAATTTGGTCACGGATTTGGTCATTAAAAACAAAAAAAAGGCAGGTAAGCGATTGAAAACAAAATGGTGGGCACAGGATTTGAACCTGCGACTTCTACCGTGTGTAAAAGGCACAAAAAGAAGAAACGAGCATAAGAATAGGTGATTTCCCCAGTAGGGTGTCGAGAATCAGGCGTTTAGGATTTTGATGCTTTTTGATATTTTTACGGATTTTTCTATATTCTTGACAAATTTTGGTCACAGTTTGGGCATAATTTTAGATCCAAGCTCTGGAAGTTAAATAAATTTTAGTTTACGGTTGCCTGCCTTTTAAGATATTTATGACATTTTTCTTTGTCAAAAGTTTAAGGTCTGAGGGCTTTTCGATGAAAGGTCTGGTATCTTCAACCGCCTTCTCCCAATTAATGTCCTCAAGCTTTTTTGTAACAGGAATGGTCCAGTTTGATTCGGTGATTTCAGGGCCTTTCCAATCTGTCTGAAGGAGGGCTTCAGTCAGAAATTTGATATTTGGTTCCGGCCAGGAGGGATCGGACAAATACCAGAAAAGGTCATATAGATCACGGCCCTTAACATACGGGCGGGCGAGTATCGCATGCAGTTTGCCGCTTAAAAGAGATGCCTTGTCATAGTGCAACATGTTAAGCATCACATAGCGGCGGATGACAGATGTTTCTGTGATTCCTCCGGCAGGAGGATTGCTGTCAATTTCAACCTTAAGCGAGAGCACTTCTGATCTATGCGTGGAAAGACCGAGGTCGTATGGCAACGCTGGGAATCGGATAAAAGCAGATTTTACCGCGGCCCTGTCTTTGATCTTTGTATCTATGCTGTAGGCTTCGGCTTCGAAAGATTTACATACGCTCGCAATAATTCCACTAAAATTTGGGGCAGTCTTTGAGCTTTTTAGCGCAAAATCAAGATCCTCGGAATAACGAGGAAGCATATATAGGAATCTTAGCGCTGTTCCACCATGAAAAATCCAGGAACGGAAGGCGCCGTTTTCCTGGAGAAATTGGAGAATTCTTGACTGGCAGTATTCCCGCACTCGGCTTCTTGCCAGCAACTTGTTGGTCGTTTCGGCAATGATCTGCTTGATTTGTTCTTTCATGATTCTTCTAATTCAGTCAGAAGGATCTTAATCCTTCGAGCAGCTCGCAGTAGCTTTCGGCTGCCGCTTCTATCGGCCAGTTCAATCAGAAGACCTGAGTTTAAGGTTTCGGAATTCTGCAACCTGAGCTCCCGTAAATAATCAGGGTTGTCTGAGCCTGGCGTAAGATAAAGCAGGTCCAGAAGCGCCTTTTCCGGCGTGGCGATAAAAGCTGACTGTCCTTCACCCAGATCAATGACCTGATAGCCAGAAAACAGTGCCTTTTTGATGTGTTTAAAGATGAATGAACCCAGGGGAGTAACAAGTTCTTCTGGCCGGCCTGTGGTTATGCTGGTAACGGAAGGAACATATTCGGGAATGAAGCCATGATATTCTAAAGCCGATTGTAGGCTCACATATGAAGCTCGTTTAAGCCGATTAGCAACAAGAAACGGATGCGGGCTCGTTTTCTGGTGGCGCTCAGACAGAACATACAAACTCCGGCGAAGCTGGATGAGATTCCCTGATTTAACCCAGCGGGACAGCTGCCTTCCCAGGTCGGCTGAATCAACTGCGCCAGAAATCAAGATGCTTGAGTGAAAAACCGGTTCTCTTCCGACAATTTGAAGAAGTTCATTCCATTTCATGGCAATAATATGCCATAAATGGCTTATTAATGCAACAAAATTTGTATATCAAATTTCTTTCAAAAATAATTAATGGAAGATAGGATTTGAAAGTGGTGGGCGATGCAGGATTTGAACCTGCGGCTTCTACCGTGTGAAGGTAGCGCTCTACCCCTGAGCTAATCGCCCAACCCATCTATTTTTATTCAATTTGTCCTTTGTTGTCAATTTTTCCCTTTTCTTAACCTGGAACAAGTGAATGCCGAATAACTTGGATTGACAAGGTTTCATTTTCATTTTATAAATATGGTAATGGCAATTAGAAGGTGTCCATACTGTAAAGCCATTATAGATGGGGTTGCCGAATACTGTTCAAACTGCGGCACCCAACTTCTTTTTCCCGAGGATGAAGATAAAGAAGAGGAAATCCCTGGAGATAAAATCGTAGAGGAAGAAGAGAAAGAAGAAGAGACTTTAGAAGCGGAAGAAGCGGAATCAGAAAAAGAAGAATCTTCTCCTGAAAGTGCAGTGGAAGAAGGAGAAGAAAAAGAAGAAGGGGGAAAGGAAGATGAAGAGAGAGAGGAATTAGAAAAAGCTGTCACTCCTCCTCAAGTTGAAGACATTGATATCAAAGCCGCCAAGGCGCTCAGAATGAAGGAAGCGAGAGAAATAGTGAAAAAAGAGACTGAGAGACTCTGGGCATCTGTCGGGACGGGAGACGTGGGAAGACCCCCAAGCGTCGATATAGAATTCCCTATGCCTCCTGAGGAAGAAGAGGCCCCAGAAAGCAAAGAAGAACTTAAAGTTGAAGAAGAAAAGGAAGAGATAGATTTAAGGAGCATAAGGCTGAGGAGAACCCCTGATTCTGAAGAGAGGGAAAAAGAAGAGATTGAGAGATTCATGGAATCCATCAAAGCGGAAAGAGGAAAGGAGGATCAACCCTCAGAAGAAGAAATTCCTCCGTCTGAAGAAAGAGAAAGGGAAGAGAGAGAAGAGATAGATCTAAGGAGCATAAGGCTGAGGAGAACTCCCGATACTGAAAAAGGGGAGAAAGTGGAGATTGAGAGATTCGTTGAATCCATCAAGAAAGAAAGGGAAAGAGTGCGGGAATATTTTACTCCGGAAGAAGAAATCCTTCCTCCTAAAGAAATGGGCGAGGTAACTTCAGAAATTAATGAGAAAATTCCTCCGTGGGCAGAGAAGATAAAAAAAGAGCCGCCTCAAGAACTTGGAGATAAGGAAGAAGAGAGAAAGATAGAAGAGCCTGTAGAGTCGGGAGAGGATTTTAAAGAGAAAGAGATAAAAACTCCAGTAGATGAGCCCCCTCCTCCAACAGACGAGCCTCTTCCTGAAGAGGATAAGTCCCCTCCTCCTGCAACTGATGAGCCTCTTTCCCCAACAGATGAGCCCCTTCCTCCAGTAGATGAGCCTCTTTCTCCAACAGATGAGCTGCTTTCTCCAACAGATGAGCTTCTTCTCTCAGAAAAAGAGATCGGCTTCCCTGAAGAAGTGGACCAGAAAGTTCCCTTTGCCAGGGAAATTAGAGAAAAAAGAAAAAGAGCTGTGAAACGCCGTCGTTCCAGATATTATACCTGGTTAAAAGCCAGAGCTTTTGACTTTGTTTTCATCGCAGCTTTCAGCCTCATCTGCCTCGGGCTTGCTTCTCGTTTGATGGAGGTCTCTTTATTTAGATTGATTTCAGCCTCAGGACCTCCAGTTCTTGTTTTTTATTTTGTTCTTCTGTTGTTTTATTTTGGCTTTTTTATCCTTTTTCTGGGAGAGACTCCGGGCGATCGCCTCTTTCCTCGTGATTAACTAACCTCCACTTCATCGCCTAACTTGAAACTTTTTCCAAGAAACTTTTCTTTTGCCATCTCGTCTGAAGCGATATCTTTAGGATTGCCTTTGATCAAGATTTCACCCTCATCAATGATGTAGGCGCGGTCAGCTATTTTGAAGGTATCCTGGACATTGTGGTCAGAGAGAATGATTCCTATTCCTTTGTTTTTCAGCTTCAGCATTATTTTTTGAAGCTCGGTTATGGTCAAAGGGTCAATTCCCGTGAAAGGCTCATCCAGAAGAAGGAATTTCGGCTTTATAAGGAGGGAGCGGCAGATTTCCAATCTTCTTCTTTCGCCCCCAGATAGGCTGTAGGCAGGCTGTTTTTCAAGATCATGGAGCCCAAGCTCCTCCAGAAGCTCTCTGATAATTTTTTTTCGCTCTTCTTTTCCTATTGGTTGGAGCTCAAGAATTAGCTTGAGATTATTCGCCACAGACGCCTTTAGGAAGACAGAATGTTCTTGAGGAAGATAAGTGATGCCCTCCGCAGCTCTAAGGGGGCTTGAATATTTTGAAATATTTTTCTCATCCAGAAAAATGTCGCCACTGTCAGGCTTAATGAGGCCCACGATCATCTGAAAAGTTGTTGTCTTCCCGGCTCCATTTCTTCCCAGAAGACTTATTATCTCACCAGAGCTTATTTCAATATTAACTCCTTTGACTACAGGGCGGAAGCTGAAGCTCTTTCTCAGATTTTCTGATTTGAGCACAGACATTGTTTTACGGCTTTTCAAGACGGAGGAGGAATTTTTTGAGCTCGAGCCCGCCAGTGAAGCCTCCTATACTTCCGTCAGAGGAGAGAACTCTGTGGCAGGGAATAACAATAAGCAGGGGATTCCGGGATAGAGCTTGACCAATGCTCCTGTAGCCCCGGTGATTCATTTTTTCGGCAAGAGATTTATAAGTGCCTGTTTTTCCATAGGGAATTTTTCTTGTTTCCAGCCAGACTTTTCTCTGATAAGGAGTTCCAGAAATGAAGTCAAGACGAAGGGAGGTGAAGTCTTCTTTCTTCCCCTCGAAATATTGGCTAAAGAGTTTTTCTTCCCGGTGAAAGTTTTTTCTCTGAAGCTCAAGAAGGATAGACTTTCTTTTAAAGAATTCAGTAATCTCTTCAAAACGGTTTCGGTTCTTCAGGGACGAAGCGAGGCTTAATCCCTTTTCACTCTTGGCAAGGAAGATTTTACCCAGGGGAAAATCAAGGATGGTGTAGAACATGCGGTTTTCTAAATACCTAAGGAGAGTCTTTCTGCAAGAGGAGAAGGCAAGCCTTCCTTCAGTATTTTTCTCTGAGCTTCTTCAATATCATACTCCATGCGGTAGAACTTGACTTTTCTTGCTTTGGAATCATAGATGGCGCATGCTGCCAGAGGGCTTCTATCCCGGGGCTGTCCAACCGCACCCGGATTAATAAGGTATTTAACGCCTTTTTCAATTTTAACCTCGTTGGAGTTGCCTGTCATAAAAGTTCCCTCCACAAGATGATCTTTTTCAGTGTAGACAAACGGGAAGTGGGTATGACCAAAGAAACAGATGGGAGTGGTTATATGTTCGAAAGCTTCTGCGGCGTCGAATTCTCCAAAAATATAATGATCTTCGTCAAAAGGGGCGCCATGGCAGATCATTATATCCTTGTGGATAATCTGTGGCCCAGTTTTTAGACGGCTGAGAAAATCCAAGTTTTTCTTCTCGATGTGGTCCGCTGTCCAGTGAATAGCAGAGGCGGCAATGGGATTAAAGGTCTGGACAGAGTCGAGGCCGCAGACAGCCTTATCGTGGTTTCCCCGGATTATAGAGAGGGGTTTAAGAGAGCGAATTTTTTGGATGATTTCGTTAGGAGAGGCGCCGTAGCCAACCAGATCGCCGAGAAAAATGTAATGGTCAATTTTCCTTCTCTGGATAAGTTTATGAAGCGCGATATAAGATTCTAAATTTCCGTGGATGTCTGTGAAAATCAAATAGCGCATTCTTCTATTCCTTTGGCTTTTTCTTGTAATGAATTATACATTTTATGGGCCTTGTAAGAGCTTCTCACCAGAGGGCCTGATTCAACATCTCTGAACCCGAAATCTAAAGCGATTCTTTTCAGATGTTCGAACTCAAGAGGGGAATAGTATTTCAGGACAGGTGCGTGTGTTTTTGAAGGCTGGAGGTACTGGCCTATGGTTAAGAGATCGCAGAAGACTTCTCTCAGGTCAGAAAAGGATCGGATGATTTCTTCTTTTTTCTCTCCCAAGCCAACCATGAGTCCTGATTTGGTCACAGCAGCCATTTCTTTCGCCTTTTTCAGAACAGCTAAGGACCGATTGTAGTTCTCGCTGGGGCGGTTTATTTGAGGGTAGAGGCGCTCTATTGTCTCCAGATTATGATTTAAGATATCTGGCTGGGCTCGAGAGACTTGTTCCAGAGCCTTCTCATCGCCCTTGAAATCTGGTATCAAGACCTCTATTTTGACCCCGGGTGTTCTCTCTTTTATCGCCCTTATTGTTGCGGCAAAGAGAGAAGCTCCGCCGTCAGATAGATCATCCCTTGTTACCGAAGTTATGACTGCATAGCGGAGACCAAGCAAAGAGACAGCCTCTGCTACATGCTCAGGCTCGTCTGGAGAAGGGGGGGAGGGGAATCCTTTTTCCACGGCACAGAACGCACATCCCCGCGTGCAGGTTTCTCCAAGAATCAGGAAAGTGGCTGTCTTTCGGGACCAGCACTCAGCGACATTAGGACACTTTGCACTCTGACAGATTGTGTTGAGCTTCCCTTTTTTAAGGGTGTTGGAGACGTGGAAATAATTTTTGTGAGAGGGGAATTTAACCTTAAGCCAATGCGGCTTTTTTGTTGGTTGTATTTCCGGGAGGGCCGACACCATTCCTGCTCTGGAGAAAAATAATTGCTTAGCCTAAATTAATAATAGTTTCCTCTTAAAGTCGAGATGAAATATTAATACTCTAATTCTTTATCTCTCTTCATGCGTCTCCGCATCCGTTTGCGTGCCAGGGCATCCTTCATTCTTCTTTTCTCGCCGGGCTTATAGAAGACAGAATGTTTTTTAATCTCTTTGATTATTGCTTGCTGTTGAACTTTTCTTTTAAATCTTCTAAGAGCACTTTCTATTGATTCGCCTTCTTCAACAACTATGAACGCCAAAAATATTCACCTCCTTAGTTGTGTTAGTATCAACTTCTTATATCTGAATCTTCCTGCCATGTCAAGGCAAACCCAATAAAATGTAGGTGCCTTGATTTAATTATGTAACGGCTTGATTTGTTTTGTAGGAGTTTGATTCATCTTGTGTAGGGGCTTGATTTATCAAGCCCACCTTTGTGGTTTAATTAATTAGATCTATCCATATATCTTGTAGGAGTTTGATTCATCAAACCCACATAGATGCCTTTACTGACGGGGTTTCGGTCTGATTCCAAGATAGTAAGCAATGTTTGCGTGAGGGTCGATCTTCGTTTTTATCCTGCCTGGCAGAGCGCTTAGAACCGGATTTAAGCCAGGGCCGTGTCCTGAAAAGTCACTCCACCCATGGATACAAACACCAATTGTCACGGCGCCTTTGTATCTTCCATTTCCGTAGTAATCGTAATGGTCTCTGATGGCCACGAGGTCTCCGAGCTTGATATTTTTAAGGTCGTATTCCTCAACAATTTCGGGGCACGTAGTCTGAATATCGTAATCAAGAGCTTCTATGAAGGGCCATCCCAACCCTGAGCCCATGATATGCCCCGGAACCTCCATCACTACAGGTATCACAAGCTGCTTACCCTCTACTTTAATGCCCATTTTTTCCAGTAGCTCAGGGGAAAGCTTGTTCACTCTCACATCTTCGAAGCCTTCGATTTTTAGGCCCACGCCCTTGGCTTTGACCTGAATTTTATCATCCAAGGCTAGATTCTCAAGCACAGTCTTCGGGAACCAGGCAAGGTCGTCTGAGCCAGCATGTCTCCCGATGTACATTCCCTTGGCTCCCTTAGCCTCGCCAGAGATAACTTTTGCCTCGTTGCCGATACACCCGAGAATAGCTATTGCACATTCGCCGGCGCGTTGTCTGTCGCGACCCTGGATGGTGACATCAGGCTCGACATGGTCAGCGTTCGCCCAGCCATAAGTTGCATCTCCGAGTGAAACAGTGTAGTTGATCGAGGCCATTCCGATGCTTAGCTTTGGCCTACCCTCGTAGGTCGTTGAATACCCCCGGCTTCCAGCAGGCTGGACAATAGCTTGAACAGCGGTCGTGATGAGCATATCTTTATTGGTTTTCAAAGCGGCTGGATTTTTGAGCGGAGCGGATTTCTTCATCTTTAGACCAAGGTACTTGCCGATGTTTGCTGTCGGGTCAATCCGGGCCGTTAGCTTGTTAGATCTTGTGGATAGGATTGGCGTCACGCCAATACCAAGACCTGAAATGTCGCTCGGTCCGGCGCAGACAACGCCTACGGTTGCCCCTCCCTTGAAGTATCCTTTTCCGTAATCAGTCTGGGTGTCTTTCAAAAGGACAAGATCCCCGAAACGCAGCTCGTCCAAGCCGTATTTCTTGATATCAGGCGGATAACAGGTCTGAATATGCCAGTTGCCAGAGAGACTTCCACTACCCGCACCCCGACCAACAATCTCGGCTGGTATCTCCTTGACCACAGGCACCTCAAGCTTTCCTCCCGCATTTTGAATGACAATCTTTTCCAGTACCTCAGGAGCTAAGCCATGAATAAATACATCCTTGAACCCTTCAATCTCAAGGCCGACTCCTTTGGCCTTTACGTGCAGGGTGTTACCAATTTCAAGCTTTTCCAAAACGCTGTCCTCAAAATGAACCAGCACGTAGCTTTCAAACTTCCCGACGATAACGCCCTTGTCTCCCTTAGCCTCACCTTTTAAGACTTTCACTTCGTTGCCTATGGAAGTAAAGGTGAGCCAGGCGCCTCTGCCCCGTTCTTGGCCAGTTCCAACTGTTGCTACACCCACGGTTGCCCTGTCGCCGGAAGCCCAGCCGAAGACCTTATCGTCGATTTTCAGGTTATAGTTGATACCACCAATTCCAATCGCCATCTTGGGTTTTCCATCCCACGTTGTAGTATATGATCTGGAAGGCTCGGCCGGGGCTATCTCGCCTTGAACCGCAATCGTAAGTAGCTTGTCTTTATTTGTCGAGATGACTTGCTTTTTAGCCTGGCCTGCAGCATGAATTGTGTCTGACATAATAAAAGCAATGCACAGTAGAATTCCGAAAAGAATCAAAATTTTTCTCTTCATAACTCCTCCTTTCCATAAAAAGTAGAATCCAGGATAAGATTAATTAAGATTAATGAGGTAAATATGAAAAGTCAAATATATTAACTCGTTTATTACAGCGGTGACACATTATTTCATTTCTTAGTTCTTGAACATTCAATTTTATTGTGATAAAAACTCAAGAAAATCACAAAATGGCCAAACCTCTGAGGGAAATTTGAATAAAGCACTTAAAGAGCATTTTTCAAGAGAAAATATTTCATTAGGAGAGCATAAAAGTCATCTTCTCCCTTAAGTGGATGGACACAAAAGTAGATATCAACCCGAATTGAACGAATAGTATAGGATAAGGACCTGTTTTGTTCCCGGATTCTCCGGATTACTGTTAAGTAGAGAAAAGAAGGTGAAAAGCATGATGAAAAAGACGAGAAAAAAAATCATCATCTTTAGCATTCTGGGGATATTCATCACATCTGTCTTAGTATTTTTTCTAAGGAGTCCGATCGGAAGGGCGCTCCTAAAATCCAAAAGTCATTTTATTGCGCATACAGCTAACTCAAGAGTTCTTTACGAGCCAGGAGCTGAAAGGTTTGCTGACAGGATCGCTGACTTTTTGCCAACAGCTGTAAAGCGGGTAGAAGAGGGACATTTTCTTCCGTTTAAAAAGCACTTCAAAGTTTATGTATTCAGCACCCAGAAAAGCCACAATGAATCTACCGCTAACCCGACATCTTATCCCATACGGGGAACTGCAATTCAGGGGAATGTTTTCATAGCACCCAGCGCGTTTTCATTCAAGGGTCTGGACACCCACAGAGAATCATTGATCCATGAGTTATCCCATCTCCACCTTAGCCAGAGACTGGGATTTCTCAAAAGAAGAAGAATCCCCTCTTGGTTTACTGAGGGGCTGGCAAATATTATAGCCGGGAGCGGGAGTGAGGGAATTTCCGAGGATACGGCCGTCCAATCCATCAAGGAAGGGAGACATCTTATTATTCCGGAAAGGCGAGGATTTTTAGATCGAATGCCAAGGACAATACAGGAGGCAGGCCTTACAGGCCCCATGTATCACAAACAGAATAAGATGTTTGTGAATTATATCAATAGTCTAAATCCTGAGGCCTTCAAGAAATTGGTTTTGGCCGTTCAGAGAGGAGAAGCATTTTCTGAGTCCTTCCTCACATACATCGAGATGAGCCCGGAGGAGATGTGGACCCGGTTTAAAAACGAACTTTTATCGACCGGAAACAAAGGAAGCTACTTTGAATATAAGTAGGCTTCTTTGCTTAAAAAATTCAATCATAATCAGGAGGGCTTATGAAACGAAGGGAATTTCTTAAAAAAGCTGGTTGCGGAGCGGCTGGATTTACCGTCATTCCTATGGCTCAGGCCTCCGATGACGCCAAGGGGGAGCTGATCCTCCGCAGGTACGACATTGAAGTCGAAGTCGTTGAGGTGGGTCCGAAAACCCGCTGCCATAAAGTGGGAGAAAAATTTAAGTGGCCCCAGGAAATGGGCAAGTTGTGTCATTGGCTGGGAAGCGCGCTGGATCCTTTTTTAACGGGCCTGGCTGGCGGCGCAATCTATTCTTGGAGGTATCAGGGCACTCCTTATGAAAAGGTCATCGATCCTGAGGGGGTGACCACTGAGTTTATCCGCTGCCCCGACCCATCAGAAGCTGGTATCGTCGCAAGAATTACTCGCACATTTAAAGAGAAGCGCGTACTTAAAGGCTAAAAATGAAAACACCGATTTTATTGATGATGCTTTTCACGCTGCCATTTTTGGCTTTAACGGCTCAGCCATCAGAGCCAGGGAAAATTAAAGTGGCCATTGTCAAGAACGACTCAGAGGGTCCTCGGGCCATGGCTGAGAGCGGGCTTGTGGCGATGCTGGAGAGATTGGGCTGTGAGGTAAAGAGTATCGACACGGTTGTCCTGACCGAAGAGGAGCAAAAGCAGTACGGGGATTGGAACAGGGATGCGCTGGAGAGCGGTCATATAGGTTGTCATGTTGCCAAAAACCGCAGAGATGAAAGCCTGATCATAGGGCTTCTCACCAATTGTACGGACTTGCTGGGAATGCTGGCCGGGCTGCAGCATCTCAGACCAGCGGAAGGACCGGCAGTACCCGACCAAAGAAGCCTGCAGAGGGAAGGTTTGGCCGGGATAAAGCCTCTGCGAGTGGGGTTGGTCTATTTTGACGCCCACGCCGACTTCAACACTCCCGAAACCACGCTGAGCGGAATGCTGGGCGGAATGCCTGTCGCTATCTCAGCCGGGCTCTGTTTGACCAGGCTCCGGATGAAGGCGGGCCTGGACCCGGCTCTCCCGACGAAATACATCGTGTTTGGTTGCCTGAGAGATGTGGACCCCCTGGAACAGGAGCTGCTTGACCGTTCTCAGTGTGAGTTTCTATCCGTCGGAGAAATAAGGTCACTTTCGGAAGTAATCGACAAACAGATGAAGAGGCTCAGCGTGCTGACCGATGTGATTTATGTCCATGTGGACATGGATGTCCTTGACCCGGCCGAGGTTCGGGGACACTCCCTTACCGTTTCCCAGGGGCCTACGAGCAAGGAGCTGGCAGCTGCTATCCAAAAAATGTTTGCCTATCCCAAAGTCTCTGCTATCGGGATCGCTTCGCTCCCGTTCGGCCAGCGTGATAAAGAGGGAATCTCACTCCAAGCCGCTTACCGCCTGATCGAGGGCGCCGTAAAGGGAGTCAAGGGAAGATAACAGCCAGTCAATTTGTTTGCTCGGATTCCAGGTTCAAAGCACTGCTGAAAAAAATGAATCTGGAATAACAGTCCGCATAGCAAACAAAAGACAGAAACACATAGCCATAGAGCATTACGAAATATTCCTCTCCCTGATGGATTTTTACGCTTGAAACTTGATATTTTTTTCTATATGATAATGAAAATCTTTTTGAAAAGGAGAGGGATATCATGAAATTATGTTTCTGTCGTTTTTTATTATCTGCAGGTATCCTCGTTGTGGCCCTCGTCTGGTGGCCTGAAACCTGGGCAAAATGGGTTGTTGTCGTCGCCGCCGGCCTCCTGGCCATCCTTAGTCTTTTTTATAATGTATGCTGCTGCAGGAGTCTCAAGAAGGCAGAATAGGGGTAATTCCTTCCGATTTTTGGCCAGTCTCAGAAAAAAAGAATAGAGTAGTAGAATCAGCCCCTTCTCGCTTTCTATTTAGCCTTAAAAGAGTACCATATATATACGTCCAAAAAGTGAACACTTGTTTTGCATCTTTCTCTGTAAATCTCATTAATACAAACGCAATTATTCCAGTGTCATCGCGAGGAGCGAAGCGACGTGGCGATCTCATAAAAAAAGGTAGAGATTGCCGCGCTTCGCTCGCAACTGCGGATTGCCACGCCCTTTCAGGGCTCGCAATGACATTGTAAAAATATATATTGCGTTTATATTAGTAATATAACGAATCAGTAAAGTTGGCTATCGACCAGTGAAGAACAAAAACATTCTAACCAGACAGCTAGGGCTCTTCGATTCAGCCATGATGATGATGGGAATCGTCATCGGTTCGGGCATATTCCTGACCACAGGAATCATGGCCCAGGCTATTCCTTCAGCATCCCTGATCTTGCTGGCCTGGCTTGTGGGAGGTCTTTTGATTCTTGCCGGGGCCTTAACCTATGCTGAGCTCGGGGTGTCGCTGCCAGAAGCAGGGGGACAGTACGTCTATCTCAGAGAAGCATACGGTCATCTCTACGGATTTCTCTTCGGTTGGAAGATGTTCCTGGTTAATATGACAGGATCTATCGCAGCCCTGGGGGTAGGCTTCGCCGAGTATTTCGGGAAGTTTTTCCCTTTCCTCTCTACTAAAGAGGTTGTCTTCTCGACCCAGATTAGTCTCTTCAAGAATAGTTATTCCTACTCCTTATCCAGAGGGCAAATTGTCGCCGTCGCCGTAATTGTCCTTCTCTCTGCGGTTAATTATGTCGGTGTTGGCTTCGGAAAAAATATCCAGAACGTCTTAACCGTGATAAAGATCGGAACAATCCTGGCCTTTATCATTTTTGGTTTTATTTTTGTCAAGCGAACATCTGTGGACTTTTCCATCAACCCAGGCGGATGGAGTTTTGCCCCGCTAATAACTGGTTTCGGTCTGTCTCTTGTAGCGGTTTTTTGGGCCTTCGACGGCTGGAACAACATAAACTATGTGGCCGGAGAAATAAAAGATCCTAAGCGAAATCTCAAGTATGCGCTGATATTGGGCACAGCGGGAATAACCATTCTTTACGTCTTCACGAATGTAATCTATATCCTCGTCCTTCCGATAGAGAAGATGAGTGGAGTGGCTGCCGTGGCAGAGCAAGCCTCTTCATTTCTTTTCGGGACGACTGCTGCCGGGCTCATATCCGCCATGATTCTCATCTCTATCCTGGGGGCGCTGAACGGCGCTATTTTTGTCGGCCCCAGAGTTTACTATGCCATGGCCAGAGACGGGTTGTTCTTTAAAAAAGTGGGGATGGTTCATCCCCGGTTTAAGACTCCTGGCTTTGCCATTTTCCTCCAGGCAATCTGGGCTTCTATCCTCGCTTTGACCGGCACTTTTGAACAGCTTTTTACTTTTGCCATGTTTGCCGGCATCCTGTTCTGGGCTCTGGCAGCAGCCTCGATATTCACTCTCAGAAAAAAATATCCTGATCTTCCCCGGCCCTACAAAGCATGGGGTTATCCTGTCGTGCCCTGGATCTTCATTATTGCTCTATCAGGTATCTTATTGAATACTCTAATCAGGAGGCCGTTTGAATCTCTGGCTGGGGTGGTACTGATGGTCATCGGAATCCCCGTTTATTACATCTGGAAAAACAGAGGAGAGTAGATCAGTCGGGCCGGCCGATTGGTTCGCGCTTGAGGATTGCCGTCAGACAGTGGAGTGATCCCCATCCTTTTCGAAGCTCGGTGATATCTATTTCGCTTACCTTGATACCGTGATCCTCGAGAAACGTTCTAGTCTCCGGAAAACCAGAAGCTATCACAACCGATCCGGGCGCCAGGGTGACAAAGTTTAAAGCGAGCTCCTGTGTTTCTCGGGAAGAGGGGGCCTCTAAAAGATTGAAGCCTCTTTTTTCAAGCTCTGTCCATACATCCCTGGGGAGGCGGGCAGGGTCGATAACGGCTGTTTTTTCGGCGACAAAGCTTATGATGCTGTCGATGTGGGCATATCCGTAGGGAATCTGAAGATACAGAAAATGCTCGACTCCCATGGAGCGCAGGAGCTGTTCGACCTGCTGCGCCCCTTCCTTATTGGCCCGGTTCCCGGTGCCTATGATGACTGTGCCCGAGTCCACCCAGAGGCTGCAGGCTGTTTCGAATATTCCCTCGCCAGAGATAGTCCTTAGGATGGGAACACCCAGCAAAGCCAGAGCCTCTGCAGCATATCTTTCCTCTCCCCGCCTGCAGGCCATGGCCTGTCTGCCAACGATGGCTCCCTGGGGAGTCATCAGGACAGAATCCCTCATGAAAAGAGCATTGGGCCTGTCTTCACGCATCTTTTCCACATAATGGACTTTTACGCCCTGCGATCGATAAAGCTCAGCGAGAGAGTCATGCTGCGTTCTGGCTTTCTCCGCATCCATGACGTCCAGCCATCGGCACTCTTTGGGGTCCTTAACTTTTTCTATCTCTTTTCCCGGACGCCTTAGAAGAACGGCTTTCAAGGTGCCGACTTCTGAATCGCAGCCCCAGTCCCCGCCCCAGTATTCTGTTAGCTCATCCTCCATGGAAGTTTCATGCGCAAGCCATTCCTTTCTTGTTTTCGTCGGTTTCATCGTTTTTCTCACCACATTATTATAATGCTCGATTATGATAATCTATTATGCGCCAGTTCTTGATTGTTTCTCATTATCCATAAAAATCCCTTGTAAGTAAAATCATTACGTGAAGCGTAGAAGATTGCTTCGTTTGTCATTGCGAGCCCCAACGGGGCGAAGCAATCCCTCAAGAAAAGGTTGAGATTGCCGCGCTTCGCTCGCAATGACATTTAGATTCAATTTGACTCTTTTCTCATTAATTATTATCCTATTGTCAAGTAAACCGAGGGAACAATGGGCGTAGAGTGTCCTAAATGCAAAACAGAAAACACCTCTGATTCCGAATTCTGTAAAAAGTGCGCCACGCCACTTCCTTCCCTAATCTAAGCAATGTTGTGAAATCTATTCATTCAAAGACATTTTATGTGCGGTATGAAAGCAGATCCGTATAAAAAAATCGCTAAGTTGTATGACACATTGCTTGGACCTCTAACAAGCGGCTTAAGAGCACTTGGAATGAAGATGTTTCCACCCAGAGAGGGAATGGCTGTTCTTGATGTAGGATGCGGGACTGGAATTCACCTCGAGCATTATCAAAAGGCCGGGTGCGATGTGTCTGGAATTGATCAGTCTCCGTCGATGCTTCAAGTGGCTCGTAATAGACTAGGTGAGAGTGCGAATCTTTATATGGGCGATGCTTCTAATATGCCTTATCAAGATAAAGAATTTGACCTTATTGTTATGTCAACGGTCCTGCATGAAATGCCGCGCGCAGTTCGTGCGGCAGTGATCAATGAAGCAAAACGCACCCTTAAGGAGGAAGGTCGGATTTTACTGATCGACTACAATCCTGGTCCGATTCGACCTTTAGAAGGATGGTTTTATAAAAGCATAATCATCTTCGCAGAAATTGCGGCTGGACCAGAACATTTCAGGAATTATCGCGATTTCATTGCCAATAAAGGCTTTCATACGCTGATATCAACCCATGGCTTATCAGTTGACGAGGAAAAGATTGTGGGTGGCGGGAACATTGCCCTGTTTTTATTACGCACAGATCAGCGTCTTTGACAAGATTAAGGTAGCCTGTTTCCATACCCTCGAGCGGGAAAAAAATTGCCAATCCCAGCCACCACAAAAGGATCAATATCCCTGCCAACAATAGCGCTTTCCCGCCAAAGCAAATGAATTTTTACAGAGTGATATAATTCGTACCCGCACTGGGTTTGACCAGTTCCTGTTCCATGAGATTCCTCCCTTCATAGAATTGTGCTTATTATAAAAAGCAGGATTCGTTTGTCAAACAGTCAATCGAGCCGAGGATTCAAGGTTTGTAATAGTTGATTTTTTAATTCTTGATGGATAGGCAGTTAGATTGATATTTCAATATATTTTACTTTCGTAGATGGCTCAGGAATCGCCAACCCTTCTTTTTTTAATCCTTCAACATGAAATTCAATAGCTTCTCTCATTCGCAGTAGTGTTTGTTTTACGGTTTGCCCGGTTGCCACGCAACCCGGCAGGTCTGGACTGTATGCAGAATAGTTATCTTTAGCCTTCTCTATAATTACCGGATATTTAAACACTTTTGTGCCTCCCATGTTTTAAGCCGGCCTGATTTAATATGCTATTGAGTGTTCCCTTAGCAAGCTCATCATTCATATTTCCAGCAATAGTGACCACGCCTTTTTTATCGTGATGTTTATATTGCCTGTGACTACCTTTAATTCTTACCATGAACCAGCCATCCTGTTCAATAATTTTTATGATCCCCTTAACTTTCATTTCAATCGTCCAAAGACGGATTGTTTTATATTTCGACTTTTTGATAGGGATAGGAAATTTATAAAATTATAAACTCGTTAATTTTTATTTCCGCAACTTTATAAACGATGATTAAATCTGTTATTCTCATTTTTAAAATGCTTAAATTAACTATCTGATATTGCCCAAACATCTGTCATATAGTTTGACTATTTTATTTTTAAGGATTATTTTATAATCAAAAAAATTAGACGGGACCGCATAAGCCATGAAATGCTCCAAATGCGATAATGAGAATCCTTCCGATTCCAAGTATTGCAAAGAGTGTGCGACTCCTCTTCCTCCTTCTGAGGAAGTATCTGTTTCTCACCCCTTGGCTTCCCCAGATTGAAAAAGACAACTGAGCGGATTAGCGGCTAGAGATGGTTGAGAGGGAGGGGGATTCTCATTCGCTTCGCACCTTGTCAAAAGGAATCAGTTAGTAGTAGTATGATACTCGGAATCTGTAGCTTAAGAAATCAGTAAAAAAGTCTGAAAGCGCTTGACGACATACATTCTGTGCTACAGTCCGGCGCAAGTCATTTTCAAGCAAGGAGAAACAGATATGGGTGATAAGGGAAAAAAGGATAAAGGCAAAAGGGAACAACAGAAAAAGGCCCAGCTTAATCTAATGGAAAAACGAAGGTTGAAAAAAGAAAAGAAGAATAAATAAATGCACAGTGCTGTCCGGTGATGACCTGCCCCCCATCAATGTACCACCTGTAAAGTTAAATTTACAGCCTTAAAAGCCAGCAGAACCGGTGGTTTGTACCCTAAAGAGCTATGAGCCGGTACCGGAAATTTTCCCTACGCCAATTCTCTATGACCAACCTGGCATCGCTTCCCTCGCTTCTTTGCTTTTGAAAGCTTTTTTGTGCTCAGTTCTCGCTTAGAAGTTTTTGAGGACGGAAATGTCTGCTTTGGACTATTACTGGTAACTATCTCAAATTTATTTCGGATTTCTCTTCAGGAAGAAAAGAACCGCAAGAACGATAAAAACAAAACTTTGAATCACAAGAAACATATTCCATGTCAAACCCTCGACTATCAGATTTACCAATACTCCTTGTAAGCCAAATAGCAAAAAAACAACCGCTACGACTGACATAGCTCCGGACATTGCTGTCTTATCCTTTAAGCTGCGCATCCAGAAAGAAATGATTCCCAGGCCTATTTGGCTTATAGCTAACACCATTTGAGTTGAAATAAGAGCCGGGTTAATAGATTCAGAAGGAGTTTTCAATAATTTCATTAGCGCCTCCGGAGCGAACAACCCAAATAGGCCCCAAACCATTGCGACCACTACAGGAATCAAAAGCAGGTTTTTCTGTAGTTTCATTTTACACTTCCTTTGTTTAAATAAATCAAGAGAGACGGTGAATATTAGTAGAGTATTATGAAACCGATCTTGAAAAAAAGTATGATGAAATTATCACGGATGGATATTGAATTCCGGCCCAAAATAGTCGAAATACTCCCACAAAATTTATTAATTACATAATGATTATAAAAAAAATACTTTAATGTCAAACAGAAAATAAATCGGATTATTGCCTTTTTATCCTGAAATTTATCTCTAATACTTGACTTTGATCTGGTTAAATAGAAATATATTCAGTACTCGTTGAAGGTCAGGAGTTAAGCATGAGAAAAAGTTGGGGAGTTTTTAGATTTTTTATCATTCTGATTCTCTTGGCAAATCAGTTTTTTTGTACTGCACAAGAAAACAAAGGAGTTGTTGGCAAAAACGGAATGGTTGTTTCAGTGGATGAGTTCGCTTCCCAGGTAGGAATAGATATTCTTAAAAAAGGGGGAAATGCTGTGGATGCTGCCGTAGCCGTAGGTTTTGCCTTAGCTGTCACGTTTCCTGCTGCAGGAAACATCGGTGGAGGAGGATTCATGATCATCCGGTTCCCCGATACGGAAGAAGCTGTTGCTCTGGATTTTCGTGAAATAGCCCCCGGCAAAGCGACTCCTGATATGTACCTGGATGAAAAGAGAAATTATGTGGAAGAGAGGAGTTTGTTCGGGCATCTTGCAGTTGGAGTTCCTGGGACTGTTAAAGGCTTTGAGCTCGCAATGGAAAAATATGGGAACCTGAAATGGGAGGATGTTATAAAGCCTGCCATAGAGCTTGCCGAGCAGGGATTTAAGCTGAATAAAAGGAGGGCAGATTCGTTCAACCGGTTAAATGAGGAATTTAAGCGGGGGACTAAGGAATTTCTCCGGATTTTTTCCAAGCCAGACGGGGCTGAATTCAAAGAGGGGGATATTTTTATTCAGGAAGACCTTGCTAGGTCACTGAGGTTGATTGCCGAACATGGTTCTCAAGCCTTTTACAAAGGGCGGATTGCGGAATTGATCGCTCAGGATATGAAAAAGCATGGCGGTTTGATCACAAAGGAAGACCTGGGAAAATATGAGGCTTTTGTAAGAAAACCAGTTACAGGAACTTATCGGGGATACCAAATTATTTCCATGCCACCGCCAAGTTCCGGTGGCACGGTTTTGATTGAAATGCTTAACATTCTTGAAGGTTTTGACCTGGGACAAAAGGAAAGATATGCGCCTGAGACCTTGCATTTAATTGCAGAGGCGATGAAATTTGCCTATTTCGATAGAGCCAAATACATGGGAGACTCGGATTTTTGCGAGGTCCCAGTCAAGCTTTTAACCTCGAAGAGTCATGCAGAGGATATTCGGGGAAAAATCGATCTAAAAAAGGCAAATCCCAGCGCAATAATGGGCGAAGAGATTCTAACAATTGAAAAAGCGAAGGAAACGACTCACTACTCAGTCATAGATAGGGAAGGTTTGGCAGTGGCGACAACTTATACCCTTAATGGATGGTATGGTTCAGGAGTTGTTGCCGAAGGGACGGGAATCCTGCTTAACAATGAGATGGCAGATTTCAACATGAAACCCGGATATACGGATAATAAGGGCCTAATCGGCACGGGACCGAATCTCATAGAGCCTTACAAGAGGATGTTGAGCTCTATGACTCCCACCGTGGTCATTAAAAATGGCAAAGTGTACATGATTACAGGAAGCCCGGGAGGCAGGACAATTATCAATACAGTTTTGAATGTGATTGTTAATGTTATTGATTTTAATATGCCGATTCAGGATGCTATCGATGCCGCCAGGATGGACCATGAATGGATGCCTGATTTATTAAGATTGGAGAAGGAGAGTATTACTGAAGAATTGATTGAATCACTCAAAGCTATGGGGCACACTATGAAGGAGCCTTCTCGTTGGCGACAGGGGGATGCCCATAGCATACTCATTGACCCCAAAACAGGGCTTTATTATGGGGCAGCAGATAAGCGCTCTCAGGGATCCGCCATCGGATATTAAGCGGATATTCTTTAATCTTCCATCTCTGGATAATTTATGTGTGTTGGTGGAAATGATAATAAGATCTTCGCTTTCCAAACTCTGTCTTCCGAATGAAGAATCGGCGTTTACGAGCGCAAGATAGAAGTATGGGGCTTTCTTTATATAGACCACCTTGTTGGATAATTTCCCGGTATCTCTGTTTTTCCAGAGAATAGGGACTCCATCGGCAGAGGCATGAATGCTGATTATGGCGGATGTGCATTGTTCGTTCCTGAAAAGAGATCCTCATTTTGAATTCAAATGTTTTCTGTAATATAATCTTTGATAGCAACTATAAAAGCATAAATATCAAGCTGATAAATTTAAGTATCATTTTCTTAAGGAGGACTTCTATGAATAAAGGAGTTATATCCATTGCAGCAATCTTTCTAATAATTATTTCCGCCTGCACTACCTCTAAAGCACCTCCTTCACCCGAGATAATACCTGAGGAGAGAGATTTTAATTTTTACCTGAGGCAAGGAGCTCTGTCTTTGGATAGCAGTGATTACGAAAAGGCTATAGAGCAATTTAGCAAAGCTATAGCTTTAAGGCCTGATTCATCAAAAACATATAATTTTTCAGGGATCGCCTATTTTAATCAAAAAAATTACAAATTGGCTAAGAAGCAGTTTGAAAGAGCAGTTGTTATAGATTCCTCCTATGCAGAAGCTTATAACAATTTGGGAAGTGTATATTTCATGACAGGACAGTTCAAGGAGGCGGAAAAAATGCTCAGGAAAGCTCTTTCCATATCCTCTAACCTTGTCTCTGCTAACTATAATTTGGGAGCACTTTTTTTAGCCCAGAGTAAGGTTGAAGAGGGCACGCTTTATCTTTCTAAAGGAATTGCGCTTGATCCCGATTATTTAGAAAAGCACAAAGCCTATGCCACTAATATTTCTTCTCCTTTTTTTAATACATCAGAAATGTTCTTCATCTATGCTAGACTTTATGCTTCAATAGGAAACGTAGAAAAGACAGTGGAATATCTTAAAAAGGCAGAGGGGGCAGGTTTTAGCGATTGGCATAGGATTATGAAAGAAAAGGATTTTGAAAAGGTCAGAGAAGATCCAAGAATAAAAGATTTCCTTAAACAAAAAATATAGAGGACACCGATGGTGAGGCATACAGAAGGCATCCTCTCCAGGTACTTATTATTGCGATGAATCCAAAATATTAAGAGGAGGTATCCATGAAATCAAAGTATTATTATTTATTGATCTTTCTCATATTTATGCTTTGTGTCGGAAGCAGCCATGCTGCTATTCCTGAGAAATTTCAAGAGTTAATCAATAAAGGTGAATTCTCAAAAGTTCAAGAACTTATGAGGAAAGAGATAGCTGTTAATTTAAATCTATCTTCATTAGATAGACTTGAAATTATTTTTGAAATCGAGAGATTGGAGAGGATTAAAAAAGATTTCACTAGATCTAGCGCAGAAGTCATTGATTATATTAAAAAATATATTCCTGATGTAACTGATAAAGATTTAGAAAAATGGGAAAAGGAAAAATCACTGGAATATATGATTATTGATGGGCAAAAAAAATATTTTAATCCAGCAGCGTATAATCTATTTCTAATAAATAAAGAAGCAGAGAAAATTAAACAGGAAAAGGAAAAGCCAAAAGAACCTGAACTTTATAATCGCGTCGAAGGTGCTCGAGAGATAATTGAGTTGGCTAAGGAAGAAGGATGTAAATATGTTAAACCAACGCAAGTTCGTATAAAATATTCTCTTTCAGTGAATAAAGACGCTGTGCCAGAGGGTAAAATCATTCGTTGTTGGTTACCATTTCCTCGAGAAAAATTGAATCGTCAGACAGATATCAAACCTATTTCAGCTTTCCCTGAAAGATATATTTTGAGTGATAATCGAGATTATTTACAGAGGACTATTTATTTTGAAGCACCTGCTGTTAAAGGTCAAAAAACAACCTTTAAAGTTATTTTTGAATACACAGGTTATGCATTCTATAATAAGATTAATCCTGAAGAAGTTAAGCCAGTTCAATTAAATGAAGAATTAAAACCATTTATCCAGGAGCGACCTCCTCATATCGTTTTCACCAAAGAATTAAAAGAACTTTCAAAAAAAATAGTGGATCAGGAGACCAATCCATATAAAATAGCCCAAAAAATATTTAAATGGATTCACGATAATATTCCATGGGCATCAGCTCGGGATTATTCAACTATCAGAAATATCGGCAAATACTGCTATCAGAATATGCATGGTGATTGTGGTATACAAACTATTCTTTTCATGACCTTGTGCCGGATAAACGTCATTCCTACAAAATGGCAATCTGGCTGGACAACTACACCCGGCAGAGCAGGGATGCACGATTGGGGAGAGATCTATTTCGAACCTTATGGCTGGCTTCCGGTTGATGCAACTTATGGTTTGCTCGACTCAAAGGATGATGATCTGAAATGGTTTTATCTGGGTAATATGGAGAACTACAGACTTATTGTGAATGATGATTATACTCAGCCGCTCTATCCTGCAAAAATTTATCCACGTTCCGATACTGTAGATTTTCAACGTGGTGAGGTTGAGTGGGAAGGAGGAAATTTGTTTTTCGATCAGTGGGATTATAATTACGAAGTGGAGTTTATTAAGTGAAAATTAGATGTTTAAGTTGAAAATAGAGGTGGTGCACTCTGGCTAAGATCTTTCTTTTCTGGAAGAAGGCTTGCAAGACTTGGTTAACAACTTTTTGATTACAAGAAGAGTCTTATTGCATCCTTCAAAAGCTCTAAGTAATAATTGGGCAGAAGTGACAAAAATAAAAAGAGATTTGTGTAAGAATGTCGTTAAATTAATTATTTTACTACATTCTTATCCTAAAAATGGTGCTAAATACTAACATTTGGCGACATTGAAACAAACAATAATTTTAAGTAGGATATATTGAGAATATTGCATAATGAATTCCATGATGACTTTTCAATAGGAGGCGAACATGAAAAAGACACTTATTTCTGTGCAAATTTTTCTTCTCGTTTTAATTTTAATATGCACCTCTCCTACTTTTTCCGAAGAGAAAGCGAAGGCCGATTTTTCCGAAGCCATCCGGCTGATCGATACCTGGCTTGAGGCGCAGCGCGATTATGACAATCTTCCCGGCATATCGGTTGCCATAGTAACGGATCAGGAAATACTCTGGAGCAAAGGCTATGGGATGGCCGATCTCGAAAAAGAAGTTACTTCATCTCCCAGCACGATCTACAGTATCTGTTCGATTTCCAAATTGTTCACTTCTGTGGCCATAATGCAGCTCCGCGATGCCGGAAAACTCCGGCTCGAGGACCTTGTCGCTGATCATCTCTCCTGGTTTAATCTCCAGCAGCAGTTCCCGGACACAGGCCCCATAACCATTAGATCCGTCCTCACCCATTCTTCCGGCCTCCCCCGTGAATCGGACTATACCTACTGGACCGGACCGGATTTCCCCTTCCCCTCACCAAAACAGGTCAAAGCCAAGCTCGGCAGTCAAAAAACCCTGTACTCCCCTTCCACTTATTTTCAGTACAGCAACCTCGGGATGACTTTGCTGGGAGAGATCGTTGCCGAAGTCTCTGGAATGCCCTACCAAAAGTATATCGAAGAAAACATACTGAAACCTCTGCGGCTGGCTAATACGCGCACGAAGCTTCCGGAATCCATGTGGAGAGGCGAATTAGCCACAGGATACACTGCCCTCAAGCGTGACCGCACCCGCAGCATGCTCCCCCTATTCCAGGCCGAAGGCATCGCCGCAGCCGCCGGCTTCTCCTCTACGGTCGAAGACCTGGCCCGGTTTGCGTCCTGGCAGTTTCGTCTTCTGGAAAAAGGAGGGGAAGAAATCCTCAAAGCGTCAACCCTCCGTGAAATGCAGCGGGTGCATTGGGTGGACCCCGACTGGAAAACCACCTGGGGACTGGGGTTTTCAGTCAGGGAAGTGGATGGAAAAACAATGGTCGGCCACGGAGGGTCGTGTCCAGGCTACCGAAGCACTCTGAATATAGACACCCACAAAAAACAGGCCTTCATCGTCATGATAAATGCCCAGGGTGTTTCCCCGGGCAAATACGCGACAGGAATGAGAGATATCTTGAAGAAAGCTACAGACAAGGGCGAAGGGGAAAAAGCAGAGGTCGACCTCGAAGCCTACGCGGGTCATTACAATGCACAGCCCTGGTGGGGAGAAACGGCTGTCCTTCCCTGGCAGGGTAAACTGGCTGTTTTCGGACTGCCGTCTGAAAATCCTGCTGAGGATTTGACACTGCTGAAACATATCGAGGGTGATACGTTCCGCCGTTTGCGCAAAGATGAAACCCTCGGGGAAGAAGTGGTGTTTGATAGGGATAAGACCGGAAAAGTAGTCCGGATGTGGCAGCACAGCAACTACGAGAATAAAATCAGATAAACGCAATATATATTTTTACAATGTCATTGCGAGCCCTGAAAGGGCGCGGCAATCCGCAGTTGCGAGCGAAGCGCGGCAATCTCTACCTTTTTTTATGAGATCGCCACGTCGCTTCGCTCCTCGCGATGACACTGGAATAATTGTGTTTGTATTAGATAAAATAATCGGCGATATATATGTAGCTGCTGTAGTATGTGACTATGGGACTTTTTGATCCGGTTATTAGATAATTAGGTGTACTATTTCATGAAAGCCTTTGAAGGAGACGCTCCAACCACCCCGATACACGTTATGATATTCTTGGTGTTGGGATGGCTTTTTCTATTCCTGAGTCATTACAAATCACGCAAAAAATAAAGGAGTTGTGTCTCAACGTTTTGACATTGCAGAAATTGAGAACAGTCCCGAATTTCTCTATGTCAATGAGATTGCTGCGCTTTGCCCGTAACGACACTTTTAAGAAGGAGTAGGCCCTTTTTTCTGCCTTATAAACAGAATGTCGTTAAATTAATTATTTAACGACATTCTGTTTAAGTCCTATCTATAGATTATCCTTTCTCCAGATAATAAAGGAGCGTTCCTTTGTGCCTCCCCGCTTACTGTTTTTTATCTTCATCATCGACAGCCGGCGGTTTTTCGAATTCAAAGTGCCGGCCCATGATGTATTTTTCCAGCCACTGGAATTCCTTGTTCCATCTGTAGAGCCTGTGCCTCAATTCCCTCGGGCCATGTCCTGAACGCGGGAAAATGACAAGCTCTGTGGGCACCCCGTTGGCTTTGAGGCCGCGGTACATCTCCACACTCTGAGGCAGCGGGACTCTCGGGTCTTCCTCCCCGCAGAGGATAAGCGTTGGCGTTTTGGCCTGATGGACATAAAAAATCGGGGAATGCTCGCGGAATGTCTCGAGAGGCGAATCCTTGTGCCAGGGATTCCCTAAAAACCAGGGCGTGCGGTATATCCGGACATCGCTCTGGGCGTACATGGATATCCAGTTCGAGGCACCCGCACCAGAGGAGGCCGCTTTAAACTTGTCTGTATGGGTGACAAGCCAGTTCGTCATATGTCCGCCGGCACTCCATCCCAGTGTCCCCAGCTTTTCCGGGTCGGCGATACCTTTTTTGACCAGAGCATCCACTCCCGTCACAACATCATCGTCGGCATGAAGGAAGTAATGTCCGACCATATCGCGGAGGAGCTCATTGCCGTATCCTGTGCTTCCCCTGTAATTGGGCTTTAATATGGCGTAGCCTCGTCCAGCCCGGGCATGAGTATAGCCATCAAAGGTGAGCTTATCCGATGCCGCGGGCCCGCCGTGGGTATGAGCGAGAAGCGGATAACGTTTTCCTTTTTCATAATCCACAGGATATACAAGAACACCTTCCACTTCCTTTCCGTCCGTGCTCTTCCAGCGGACCGTCTCGTATTCAGCCAGCTTGAACTGCTTCAGTTCAGGATGAGGATCATGGATCATTCGGGCTGAAAGACTCTTCATGTCCATCATCCAGAACGTAGACGGATTATGTGGAGAATCCACATCATAGAGGATGGTCTCGGTTTTTGGATTGTAATCGAAACCGTAGATGGAATGCTCGCCGTCTGTAATCTGTTTGAGTTTCAGACCGTTGAGCCTTAAAGAAAAGATTTCGCTGTGAACTCCCATATTCGCTGTAAAATAGATAGACTTCCCATCCGCCGACCAATTTGTCTCATACACTTCGTAAATAAAATCGGGGAGAGGAGCTTTCGGAGTTCCGCCCTTGGCAGGGACCGTAAAAAAATTGGGCTGGTAATAATAGTCCTTCAAATTCGGATCAGCATCCGCTACGAAAAGAATCTGGCTGTTGTCCGGGGACAGGGATATATCGGTCTCATAAATCCCGTTCTTGGTGATTTGGAGCTTGGAACCATCCTTGAGGTCCATGATCCAGATCTCACAGTTGAGAATGTCATCGTAAAGCGGCGTCGGCGCTGCGGTGAAGAGAATCTTTGTTCCGTCTCCGGAGACTGAAAACTCACGGATTGTGAAATCGCCCTCAGTCAGGCATTTCTCTTCCTTGGTTTTCATGTTAAATACCCAAAGATGAGTGGGCTCATAATCATGCTCGAAAATGTAGGCGTCATCCTTTGCTTTTTTCTTTTTTTCTTCTTCTTTGGTTAAAGGATCCTCGGCAAGAAAATAAACCTTCTGACCATCGGGCGACCAGCGGTGACTCTTGACCCCGGTTTTATGGTCCGTAAGCTGGATGGCTTCCCCGCCGCTGCTTAAAAGCAGATGGATCTGAGCTTCATCACTCTCCCGCTTGGTAGTGAAGGAGATATATTTTCCGTCAGGAGACCAGATGCCGCTCCCTTCTCCGTCTTTGCCGTTTGTCATCTGAAACACATTCGTGCCGTCAGCGTTCATCCGCCAGATGTGAGAGATGGTGCGGTTCCTTTTCCAGTTGGCTTCGCTCTGGGAGAAAAGGAACTGACTGCTGTCAGGCGAAAGCCGCAAACTGGATACTCTCTTGACGTTTATCGCATCCACAAAAGTCATGGATTTCTTCTCTGCGGCATTAAGAGAGACACCCGAAATCAATAGAACGATTAAAAAGGCAAGAAGTGCCCAAGACGCTATGTTTTTTCTCATGTTAACCTCCTGGCATCGAATATATCCAAAAATCCTCTTTGGTTCAACACTAAAGTTCTTTGGATTCAACGTTCACAGCAAAGTCAGAGCACGAGACAGAAAAGAGACTGAACGCGTGGGCAAATACATGATCCGCCCCCTGCTTTCACTCCAGCGGCTCTCTTTCGATTAGACAGGCTGATTTTTTCTAATAATCGCAAATTTTACATTGACAGGGGATGTTTCCTCTATCTATTATTATCTACAGAGCAGGTCAGAAGGTGGAAATTGAATAAAAATGAGCCAAACTCAATGCAGTCCCAAAAACCAATTTCCTATGTTTCTAGTATCTATCTTTTCCATGCTTGCAACCCCTCGGACTTCTTTGTGTTAGCTTGCTCAATGTACCTGGTAAAATACATTCTCCTTTTCCAAGAATTTCCAAAACCTTTTTTAGTTCATTATTTCGGCCCATGCCAATATTATAATGTATTAGTACATTATTTTGACTAAAAACTTATTTTTTTCTTTATTTTTATGATACTTTTTCAGAGACCTCTTTGAAAAAAATGCTAGTAAAAAAACATTTCTTCTTTCAAGTAATTTTTTTGTTGAATCTATTTCTAGCTTAGTCATAATATAATATATAGTAGTAATATTTTGATCTTGTTTAATATGCATTTCAAAAAAGCACTAGAAAAATTCCTCAATCTTCCTCTAAGAGCCAAATTTATCCTTTCTTTTCTTGTGGTCATTAGTCTCGGAGGTATAGTATCGCTCATTTTTGGAACAAGGCTCGAACACAAAACTATTTTTTCTCTAGCACAGGCCAAAGTCAAACATGATTTAGCCTCAGCCTGGATGGTTTATCATGAAAAGCTTAATGATGTAAGAGACATCGTCAGATTAAATTCTACCCACGAATCAATACAAAAGGCCATAAAACACAACGAAAAAGAGATTCTCAAAAAATATCTTGGTCGTGTCACGAAAGAATTTAATTTAGATATGTTAACCTTGACCGATACTCAGGGGAAGGTGATTCTAAGAACCACACAACCTGAAATAATGGGAGATGATCAATTAAACGACCCCTTAGTCATACGAGCTCTAAAAGGAGAAACAGTAGCAGCTACTCAAATCATCCCACGAGAAGAATTGTTAAAAGAAGGAAAAGACCTTGTTGCACGCGCTTATTTAAAACTCATCCCTACCCCCAAGGCAGCTCCCCGAACTGAAGATTATGAAGAAAACGGAATGATGCTTAAAGCTGCATCCCCCCTTATTGATGAAGAAGGGACTATACTCGGAGTATTGTACGGAGGAATACTTCTTAATCAAAACTATGAAATTGTGGACAGGATTAAAGAGATTGTATACAAAGGAGAAAAATACAAAGGGATAGAAACAGGCACAGCAACTATTTTCCAACACGATTTAAGAATCTCTACCAATGTCAAAAAAGCTAATGGAGAAAGAGCCATTGGTACCCGTGTCTCAAAAAAGGTTAATCAGACGGTATTAAAAGAAGGAAAACCGTGGATTCACCGAGCATTCGTGGTTAATGACTGGTATATTGCTGCTTATGAACCCATAAAAAATATTGATGGGAGAATCATCGGCATCCTTTATGTGGGGATGCTGGAAAAGCCATATATTGATTTAAGAAACAATGTCATGATCAAATTCACAGGGATGGCCATTCTCTGCGTTGTTTTCCTTCTCACGATCCTTTTCTTTATCACCTCA
>Ga0307380_10001465_pt1 | contig 34599 bp, 28 predicted proteins | sample UN3MG_FD_202239 | JGI IMG/M metagenome (GOLD analysis project Ga0307380, IMG submission 202239) | Soil microbial communities from Risofladan, Vaasa, Finland - UN-3 | ecosystem: Environmental > Terrestrial > Soil > Coastal area > Acid sulfate soil | place: Finland: Risofladan, Vaasa | collected...
CTAGCCAAAAATATTTGAAATTTATTTTATCTAACCACAAAGACACAAAGAGGAATGTATATTTATTTTTGTACTTTGTTGCTATCATTGGTTGAATTATGAAAAACCAAGATTCAATAAAGCCAATAAAACCGATTCCCCTGAGGTTAATCTAGTTGCCCGGCAAATTGCAGACGCCGCATTCTGCGTACATTCCAACCTGGGACCCGGTCTGTTGGAAAGCGTCTATGAAAATTGCCTGGCGTATGAACTTAAGAAACGAAAGCTAAGGATTTCTCAACAGCTTTCCTTAGCTGTGCTTTACAATGGCCAGCAGTTGGATTCAGGTTTAAGATTAGATTTCCTTGTTGAGCAATGCGTGATAGTCGAGCTGAAAGCCGTGGAAAGACTTCTGCCCTTACACCGCGCTCAAATCCTGACATATTTGAAACTTACAGGATACCGACTGGGTTTATTGATCAATTTCAATGTCCCGGTTATCAAAGATGGTATCAAACGAATAGTTTTATAAGCCCTTTGTGTCTTAGTGTCTTTGTGGTTAAAAATGTAAGAGATATTCTCTTAGAGTGAATTTGTAAGAATCTAAAAGGTTTCAATGCAGCGGAATCTCTTCATACCAGCAGTTATCGTGCTGAGCTTCCTGGCAAGTATTACGGGTAAAAAAATTATCGATGGCGGTCTTTCGAAAAGGACTTCCGTCTCAGGCAGTCATGTTCTGCTTTCCGGGCAAAATGCCAGGATAGACCGGATTGTCTCCATGGCCCCAAGTATTACTGAGGTGCTGTTCGCTCTCGGTCTGGGGGAAAAGCTGGTGGGAGTGACAAGGTATTGCGATTATCCTCCCGAAGCTTTGGCAAAACCGAAAGTGGGAGGCTATCTCGACCCCAATTATGAGGCTATTTTCGCCCTCCAGCCGGATCTGGTAGTACATTTGACAGAACAGGAGAAAGCCGGGAGGTTTTTCAACGAGATGGGTCTGCGGACCCTAACGGTCGATCACTCGGATGTCGCCGGGATACTCCGTTCCATCCCGCAGATCGGTGGAGCCTGCGGGGCCGGAGGGCGCGCCGGGGAGCTGTTGGATGATATCAGGCTGAGAATGAAACATATTCAGGAGAAGGTGAAAGGTCTCCCCAGACCCAGGGTCATGGTCACGGTCGGACGAAATCTCAGCTACGGCACCATGCAGGATATTTATATCTCTGGCAGTGACGGCTATTATAATGAGTTGATCGAGCTGGCCGGCGGCCTGAACGCATACCGGGAGCGGACAGTCGCTTTTCCGGCCGTTTCTGTGGAGGGAATCCAGCAACTGGATCCCCAGATTATTATCGAGATGATTCCCAATCTGGAAAAAGACGGTCTTGATAAAGAAAAAATCACCCGTGCCTGGGATTTCACTTCGGGCGTCTGCGCAGTAAAAGATGGCCGGGTCTATGTTTTCGGAGAGGATTATGTAGTCAGGCCGGGCCCGCGTTTTATACTCCTGTTGGAACAAATGACACGGGCCATACACCCGGAGCTGAACTGGGAGATAAGATGAACGAAACAGTGCTGGAGATTGAGAATTATTCCCTGTACGGCGGCAGGAAACAGATTCTCAAGGATGTTTCTTTGACTGTCCGCAGGTCGGATTATCTCTCGATCATCGGTCCCAACGGCGCGGGAAAAACCACTTTGCTCAGGTGTCTCACCAGGATCCTGACCGGAGGGAAAGGAAGGATCACTCTCTGCGGCAGGAAGCTCGAGAGTTACGGCCAGAAAGAGCTGGCCAGACTGGTCAGTTACGTGCCGCAGCTCGATGGCCGGATACTGCCTTTTACTGTGGAAGAGTTTGTGTCCATGGGGAGATACCCGTACCTGAGCCCTTTTTCCTCGCTGACTGACGAAGACAAAACCATCGTGCGCCGGATTCTCGAAATGACCTCGACAGCCCGGTTTGCCGACCACCGGATGGTGACCCTGAGCGGCGGGGAGCGCCAGAAGGTCTTTATCGCCGCGGCCCTGGCCCAGGGCGCTGATATCCTGCTTCTGGATGAGCCGACCAGCTTCCTGGACTACAAACATCAAGTGGAAATAACCGGGCTGCTCGAAACACTCAACCGCGCGGACGGCAAAACGATTCTCGCGGTGACTCACGACATCAATAACGCAGTGCTTTCATGCAACAGGATTCTCGCCCTTAAAGATGGTGCGGTGGTTTTTCAGGGCACCGCCGGGGAGCTTATGCGAAAAGACCTGCTTGAGAGTATATATGACACCGCCTTCCTTTTTATCGACCATCCACAGGAAGGTCTCCCGATAATTCGGCCTCAGGAGCGCGGACTATGAGGAGATCCTGGACCCTTCTCGCTATCGGGGCGGTCTCACTGCTCGTTCTGGCCGGCTCGCCGCTGGTGGGGATCAAGTGGATTCCCCTGAGCGCCGTTTTCCAGCCCTCCTCAGGAGGAATCCAGAGCGAGATTTTCTGGAAGATCAGGTTTCCCAGGGTCTGCACCTCCTTTCTGGCGGGTTCCGCTCTCGCTGTCGGGGGACTGGCCTTTCAGGCGATGTTCCGCAATGTACTGGCCACGCCTTTCACTCTCGGTGTGGCAAGCGGAGCCTCGCTCGGGGCGACCCTCTATGTGGGCCTGGGGCTCTCTTTCTCGCTTCTCGGGATCCCGGGAGATTCGCTCTCGGCGTTTCTGGGAGCGCTGATCGCGATCTTTCTCGTATATTCTCTCTCGCGGCTGAAAAAGGGCTTCACTACCTCATCCATGCTGCTCGCCGGGGTGGCGGCGAGTTTCTTTTTCTCAAGCCTGATCCTGCTCATCCAGTATGTGAGCGACTTCACCAAGTCGTTCCAGATCCTGCGCCGGCTGATCGGCGGGATACAGGTCACAGGCTTTGACTCTGTGCTCGACCTCTTTCCCTTTGCAGTCAGCGGAATGATCGTGATCGCCAGCCTGGGCCACGAGCTCAACCTGCTCAGTATCGGTGAGGATATCGCCACGGCCCGGGGGGTGAGTGTTAAAAGAGTGAAGAAACTTATTTTCCTGGCCGCATCGCTCATGGTCGCAGGCGTGGTCTCTGTCTGCGGCCCGATCGGTTTTGTGGGCATGATGGCTCCCCATATCTGCCGCCTGCTTATCGGGCCGGATCACAGGTATCTGACCGCTGCCTCCCTGCTGTTCGGCGGAGGCTTCCTGACCCTCTGCGATACCCTGGGACGCACCATGCTGGCGCCGGTCGAGCTGCCGGTGGGGGTGATCACCGCGATCCTGGGCGGGCCCTTTTTCCTGTGGCTCCTGGTGAGCGGAATAACAGAACACGAAACCTTTTAATTACCAGGCCGGCGGATCGGCTTTGCAAAAATTCAGGCGCGGCTGCGGCGATTTGTAAAAATCTTGAATTGCCGGATTAGCGCTCTTAATTTGTTGAAAATAATTTTTTTTAGATTCAAATAATGTTGAAACCTTCGAAAAATGTTATCCTTTTACCAAAAGAATATTGTTTGCTTTTTTATAACGCCATAAAAATCAATGTATTATTGTAGGGGCGGGTTTCAAACCCGCCCCTACAGGTAAAATTTATCCTGTTGCCTTGGATTTTTTCAAAGGTCTCGTTATAATATTGTCCATGTAATTTCTTATGGAATCTTCTTAAAAATTGTGAAGCCCTGAAAAAAGAAAAAACAATGGACCCCCTGATTATCGAAGAAGTGAGCAAGAGTTTCGGCGAAGTGCGGGCAGTGGAAGGCTTGAGTGCGCAGCTTCCGGCAGGAAGCATCTATGGTTTCCTGGGGCCGAACGGCGCCGGCAAAACAACCACTATCAGGATGATAATGGACATCATCCACCCGGACAGCGGACAAATCCGGGTTCTAGGGCAAACCGCGGTCGAAAAAGTCAGGGAGCGGATCGGTTATATGCCCGAGGAGCGCGGCCTGTATCGAAAGATGAGCGTGCGGAATGTCATTTCATACCTCGGGGCCTTGAAAGGTATGCGAAGAACAGAGCTTTCCACGGCAGTTCCCCGGTGGCTTGAAAAGGTGGGCCTTGACGGGTGGTCGGACAAGAAAGTGGAAGAGCTCTCCCGCGGCATGCAGCAAAAACTGCAGTTTGTCGCCACGGTGATAAATGAGCCGGAGCTTCTGATCCTCGATGAACCCTTCTCCGGCCTGGACCCGATCAATCTCGAGCTCCTCAAGGGAATCATGCTCGGCATGCGCGATTCAGGCAAAACAGTTATCTTTTCCACGCACATGATGGAACAGGCGGAAAAAATGTGTGATTTTATCCTGCTTATCGACAGGGGGGAAAAAGTTATCGATGGCACACTGGAAGGGATCAGGTCACAGTATAAATCCAATGTGGTTCGAGTGGATTTGGAAGGCGACACTAGTTTTATAGGCGGGCTTCAAATGGTTAAGGAAACTAAAAAAGCGGACGGGAGACTGGAAATCGTGCTTGATGAAAAGTGCGACCCCCAGGAGTTTCTGAGAATTCTGGTGGAAAGGGTCCGCGTGCGCGCATTCGAGGTGAAGGTCCCCTCTCTGCATGAAATCTTCATTCACCTGGTGGGGAAAAGCGATGATCGGTAAAATCCTCAAGGTCGCCCAGAGAGAGTATATCGAGACTGTCAAGACCAAAACTTTCCTGGTGAGTATCCTGCTCACTCCGGTCCTGATCGGCGCAGTCTTGCTGCTGACCCGTTATCTCCAGAAAGAAACCTTTTCCGGCCCCAGACCTCCCAGGCATATCGCGGTAATGAACCTTTCTGACAGTTTATCCGCAGAGCTCGACAGCGTTTTCGCCGGTTACAACGAATCGCAGCCCCAGCGGCAGATTATCCTCAAGCAGTACACAGAGGACGACCCGGCCAGCCGGGATACCCGTGTGGAAGAAGGCAAGAACGAGGTACGAGACGGCAAGCTGGAAGCCTGTCTGGTGATTGATCAAAAAGTGCTCGAAGGTGCGGGCCGGTTACACTTCTATACCAAAAAAGTGACTGATTTCGAGTTCTCTTCCACGGTCAGGCGTCTGGTTAACGATGCGGTGTTCAACAGCCGTTTCCGCCAGCACGGCCTTTCTCCGCAGTTAATTGCCGAGCTCCGCCGGGGAGTGCCGTTTGATGAGGTCGATCTCAGCGCAAAAAGCGAAAAGAAACGGGACAAAATGGCCATGTTCATGGTGCCGTTCTTTTTTCTGATGCTGATGTTCTTTGGGATCTTTGCCACCAGCCAGGGTTTGCTGATGAGTGTGATCGAGGAAAAAACATCGCGAGTGATCGAACAGCTCCTCTCATCAGTCAGCCCGTTCCAGCTCATGGCAGGCAAAATACTGGGGCAGTCCGGAGTAGGATTCACTCTGGTCAGTCTTTATGGAGCGGCCGCCTATGGTACAGCCGCTTATCGCGGGATGGCCGATGTGGCAACGGGCGGTATCATTGTCTATTTCATTATCTATTTCGTTCTGGGTTTCCTGCTGATTTCCTCCATGCTCGCGGCTGTCGGTTCAGCCTGCAACACGATCAAGGAATCTCAGAACCTGATGGGACCGATAATGATACTGCTTATGCTTCCGATGATCGCCTGGTTTTTTATCGCCCAGCATCCGGAGGCGACACTGTCGATAGTCCTGTCGTTCATCCCGCCGATTACACCGATGGTGATGGTTATTCGGATTGCCGCGCAACCGGACCTGGCGTTCTTTCAGATTTTCGCCTCGATTGTGCTTTTGGCTCTTTCCGTGCCGGCAGTGATGTGGGCCTCGGCGAAAATCTTCCGCACCGGTATCCTGATGTACGGGAAACCGCCGTCTCTGCGGGAAATTCTGCGCTGGCTGCGCTATGATTGACAACTGCACTGTCAGCCGGGCGCACGCGTGCTTTTTGTCCCTGCAGCAATCAAAACCCCAAACGTGCCGTTTAGCCAGGCTTGCCTATGCGCATACTTCTGGTCAACCCCAACCGCTACCGCACTCCTCCGGTCATGCCGCTAGGGCTTGAGCACCTGGCGGAGGCACTGAGGCAAAATTCATCTCACGAAGCCCGGATCCTGGACCTCTGCTTCGCGGATGATCCGTCAGCGGCGCTCAATGCAGAGCTAGAGCGTTTCGAGCCGCAGGTCGCCGCTTTGACTGTCAGAAACATCGACACTACCCTGTACAACAATAACGTGTTTTTCCTGGATGAGATTAAAGCGATGGCAGACCTGCTCAAGGGTCACGGGGTTCCGGTAGTCCTGGGAGGCGCCGGTTTTTCGTTTTCTCCCCGGGGCGTCCTGGAATACCTGGGCGCGGAGTGGGGGATAAGCGGACCTGGCGATAAAGCTCTGGTTCACCTGCTCGACCTTTTGGAGACAGGGCCTCCGCCTGCCGGGACAATCTTAAACGGCTGGCAGTGGGGCGCTGACCCCGATCTTCAGATCGTGCGCCCGGTCTCAGGGATCGACTGCCGGGCTTACCAGGCCTGGGGCGGTATTTTCGGCTTCGAAACCCAGAAAGGCTGCCTGGCGAACTGTTCATACTGCCCGGAAGGCTCCGGCAGGGTGATTTTCCGCAATCCGCGGCGGATCGTGGAGGAGCTGAAAGGGCTGTGTGAGCTGGGTTTCACAGATTATCACCTCTGCGACTCGGAATTCAACCAGGACTTGAGATTCTGCCGCGAGTTTCTGGAGACCCTGATAAAGAGCGGCCTGTCGATAAGCTGGGCCCTTTACATGAAAACCTCTCCCTACGATGAAGAGCTTTTCCGGCTGCTGAAAAGGAGCGGAGCGAACCTGGTGACCCTGTCCGTGCCCAGCGGCCAGGACAGCCTGGCCCATGCCGCGGAAATCCGTGCTCTTTGTGCAAAGCACGGTATCCGCCTGGCAGTTGATTTTTTTTCAGGGTTTCCCGGGGAAACAGCGGATCAGGTACGAAGCGCTATCGAGAGCCTGCGCCGGATCAGGCCGGAGACGGTGGGGGTCAATACTTTTATCAGGCTTATCGAAGGCACGACTGTCACGCAAGAGGTTCTCGGTTCTTCAGAACACCGGAAATACGTACTTGGGGAATTGGCTGATAATCGATATCTGCTCCGTCCGGTTTTCTACAACAGAATCACAGTGGAGTCCCTGCGCGAGATGATCGGGGAGGACCCGGTTTTCAGGATCGAGGGTTTCGAGAGAACGACCAATTACGAAAGGCTGAGAAGTTCCGGTGTCTAAAGCGGGAAAGCGGGGGGTCGAGTAAAGAGCAAAAAATCCCACTCAACTTTTCAATCCTTCAGGCGAGCTTTTCACGCTCGCGTAAGATTCCTTCTATCTCTCTTCGTACATCCTTTTCAAGCTCAGGCACCTCGTGCCTTGCCAGTATCTCGTGTACCCGGCTGTTGAGGGTCTCGAATATATCCTTTTTACCGGCTGATTTCCAGTGTTCGAGGGGCGCCCGGTTGAAAAACGAGGGCATCCAGATCTCGGGGCAGTGTTTGAGGGTGTGCTCATGCAGCAGGAAATGTCCGCCGGCTCCCACCTCCCGGATTACATCCAGGGCCAGAGTCTCATCGTCGATATCGATACCCAGAGTGGCCTGGCGCAGCATCCCGATCAGCTCATCGCACAGCAGGATCATCTCCATCGAGCTGATCATGCCGCTGCCCAGGTAGCCCACATCGTGTACCAGGTTTTCCCCGCTCAACAAGGCCAGCAGGATCTGGTGGGCTGCCTCGGCCCCGGCCTGGGCATCGAGTGTTTTGCTGTCGGCTGCTCCGGCCAGCCCCCAGACCGGAAGCCTGTAATAATGGGCCAGGTCCCCGAACGCGCTGAACGCTGTGTGGAATTCAGGGGAGGCGTAAGTGTAGCTGGCCCAGTGCATGTCCATGGCGGTGACATTGCCCCCGTAAATAAAAGGCGTTCCAGGCGCAGCGAGCTGGGTCAGCACCAGCCCGGCGAGGCATTCCGCATTACCGAGAGCCAGGGCCCCGGCCAGGGTCACCGGAGCAGTGCCTCCGGCCATGCTGCCGGTTGGGTAAACCACAGGAATACGGTGTTCGGCGCAGAAAAGCAGCATCTCCATTCCTTCTTTCGTGTGAACCAGCGGGGAGATCGGCTCGCTGTAGAGGATAGCGAACGGCCGGGCCGAAACCTCCCCCGCACTGCCGCGCAAGGCAAGCATCATTTCGTATATCGGCTGAATGTCTTTCAGGCCCTGGGCCGTATAGACTAACGGTTTGGTCGTGCCGGAGAGCATAGCCTCGAACTGGTGGACAAACGAGCTGGTGCCGGGGTAGTCATCAGCAATGGCCATGCTCATTACAAAATCGATATGCTTTAGGGCATCGACCAGACGGGCCAGCTCGAAACTATCCTTTTTGCGGGATTTGCGCACCTCTTTTGTTTTCGGGTCCAGGGTCTGAGGGGTGTCGGAACCGGTGCCGAAATAGACATTCCGCCCGCCCAGGCGCATGACCGGTTTTCCGTGGCGGTCGAAGAGGATAACCAGCTCCGGTGCGCTGGCCAGCGCGTTTTCAACCAGCGAGGCTGGAATTCTTACAATGTCGCCTTTGGACTCGATAGCACCATGGTCACACAGCAGTTCCCGCGCCCTGTCATGAAGAATGCGCGTTCCCGGATCCTCGAGGATTTCCAGTGAGGCCAGGTGTATTTTCTCGATCTGCTCTTCGGTCAAGGTTTGCAGTTTTAATGCTGGAGTATAAGAATTTGTGCTCATTTTATAACCCTGCGAAAAGGGGTTGAACACCAAATTTGCCGCTGGATGCGGAGAAGTGGTTGAATTGTATTATAATAAGCGCTATCCGGTCCGATTTGTCAAGGAAAGGACAAAAATCCCGCAGGCCCCGGAGACCGGTCATTATGCCGTAAAAGACAATATCCCTGGGTGGACTGGCACCCGGCAGGAGTATATATTATGGGATACCGGGCGGATAAAATATTTCCCCTGGCAAGGGTTACGCGCCTCATGGGACACACGTCCCGCCCGGGGTTGCCTGTCAACCTTCAAGCGCGGAGGCACTATGATGTTCTTTCGCCGGAAGGAGCCTTCCGGGGCCGTGTCCGGCACTAGCAAAAAATTTTTCACATCTGTTAACAGCAGGAGGAAAACCCGATGCAAAGAAATCGACTGTTTCCAGTGCTTGTTGGTTGTGTCCTGTCAGTGCTGCCCGCAGGCGGAAGAGTACAAGTATTTGCAGAATATGCAGGCGCCAGGGAGCTACCGGTACATTCGGATGTTTACCAGCGGATAAAGTCCGAGGTGGACAAGATCCGGCTGATCGATACCCACGAGCACCTGGTTACCGAAAAGTTGTGGCTGACCCAGAAGGTTGATTTCTTTTACTGGTTCTCGCACTATTCGTCCTCGGACCTTGTGTCCGCAGGGATGCCGGAAAAGGATCAGGATTATCTTCTGGATGCCGGGAACAGCCTTGATGATCGCTGGAAGCGCATGGCGCCCTACTGGCCGCTGGTCAAGTTCACTGGCTATGGACAGGCGCTGCGCATAGCCGCCCGCGACCTCTACGGGATAGAGGACATAAACGAGTCCACCTGGCGGGAGCTTTCGGCCAAAATATCAGAGGCCAGGAAACCGGGTTACTACGATGAAGTACTGCAAAAGCGGGCCGGGATCGACATTTTGATCCATGACCAGGTAAGGGATGATCCTTACCTGGCCGCGGAGAGGCCGAAATATTTCGTGCGGGTCAAACGCCTGGATAATTTCATAAGTTTCAAAAAAGAGGATCTAGAGAGTTTCGAAAAAGATTACGGGGTAAAAGTCAGATCCCTCGGGGGATTGCTGGCCGCATTGGACAAGGCGTACGAGCTGCTGCTTGCGCAGGGGTATATCGGGATAAAGAGCGGCCTGGCCTACAGCCGTATTCTGCGCTATGACGATACCACGCGGGAGGAGGCCGCCCTGGCTTTCAAGAATATTATTTCAGGAAATCCCTCTCCAGCCGAGCGCAAGCCGTTCGAGGATTTTATGATGCATGAAATTGTCTGTCGCGCCGGGGAGCACGATCTGCCGGTTCAGATCCATACCGGACTGCAGGAGGGCAACGGCAACATCATCACCAACTCCCGGCCTACCCACCTGGTGAACCTTTTTATGAAATATCCCGGGACCAGGTTCGACATTTTCCACGGGAGTTTTCCATACATGGGCGAGCTGGCCACACTGGCCAAGAACTTCCAGAATGTCTATCTCAACATGTGCTGGATGCCGGTCATCTCTCCCACAGCGAGCAGGCTTTGGCTTCGGCAGTGGCTCGAGACAGTTCCGGTGAACAAGATCATGGCTTTCGGCGGGGACTATCTTTTCGTGGAGGGGACCTACGGCCACAGCGTGATCGCCCGGCGGGTGGTAACAGAAACCCTCACCGAGATGGTGGAATCAGGGTACCTGAGCGAGGGGGAAGCGGTGGAGGTGGCCCGGCGCATCCTGCGTCAGAACGCCATCGAGCTTTTCAGGCTCGAGCGTTTTCTCAAGTGATTGCAGCGAGATGAAGGGACACTCTTGTGGAATGAGACTTTTCCAGTCCGGTGGCGGAGACTCTCAGCCGGGGCTACTCGCTGAAAGGGCCGCCAGCCGGTGCGCCTGCCGCAGAGGCTCCGGTATTCTATATCTGGAGGTGCAGGCCAGCACGAACTCCGCTGCTTGTTCAATGCTGATTTTAAAGCCCGGTGAAACATAGACCGGCTTGACATTTTCCCTGGTGCGCAGGACAAGACCCAAGGCCCGCCCCTGGTCATCAGCCAGCAGGGCTCTGGAACCCCGTGACAGCCCGGGTTTTTCTGCCTGGCCGAAAAACTTTTCCTTGGCGCAGCCGAGAGCGGGCAGGTCAAGGATCAGGCCTAAATGAGCTGCCAGCCCGCAGTGTCTCGGGTGCGCGATCCCCTGACCGTCGAACATTACCACCTCAGGCTCGACCGGAAGCCGGGCCAGGCACTCGAGAAGGACCGGACCCTCTCGAAAACTCAAAAGTCCGGGAATGTAAGGAAAGCTTATTTTCCGGCGAGCGCAGGCAGAGGCCACAAGATCGAGCTCAGGCATTGAAAACACGGCCACTGCGCCGTATGCCATCTCCCCCTTGAAAGCGGCATCAGCCCCGGCGACTGTTTTAATCTGAGAAAGGTTATTTTCGAAGATGAGCTGCCGGGCCAGCTCTTTCTGGATAAGAAGCGCTTCCCTCGGGGTGACATCCCAGGGATGAAGAGATTTATACTGCATACAGCAGGCTATGATGATTGTCCCACAAATAATGAGTATTATGGTTGTATTTAAACAAATCCATCTTTTCAAAGGGGGATGGGATATCATGCAATCTTCAGCCCTTGCAACTGATTAAAAGACAGCATCTTAATTCCAACCTTTTGTAAAGGGGGTCAGGGGGGATTTTTGCCTCCCATCTCCGTTTCTCCGTTTCTCCGTTTCTCCGTTTCTCCGTTTCTCCGTTTCCCCGTTTCTCCGTTTCCCCGTTTCTCCGTTTCCCCGCTTCTCCGTTTCCCCGCTTCTCCGTTTCCCCCCTCCACCACACCCTCACTCAGCCGACCGGCATACGCGGAAGCCCACCACGTTGCCATCCACCAGCCACCAGGCACCGCGCGGACGCTGGGGGTCGCGCTCGTTCCACCAGTCGAGCTGCTCCAGGCGGTTGGCTGAGCGGAGCTCGCTCGCCGGGTCATCCCAACTGCCCCCGCGGAGAGTGGGTTTAATGTCCTTTATTGGTCCAAGAGGGATTTCCGGGCCCTGCGGCTCGACATTCACCCCGGGATTTTTCAGCTTCTTATAAAAATCGGGATCGTAGCCGTCCAGGCAGAACTCCCACACATTGCCGAGCATATCGTGGATGCCGAGCTCGTTCGGATGCTTGAGGCCTACATTCTGTGTCTCCCAGTCGCTGTTCTGCTCGTACCAGGCGTACTCGGACAGTTCCGCAGGGTCATCCCCGAACGAATAGGCAGTCTGGCTGCCAGCACGGGCTGCAAACTCCCATTCGGCCTCTGTGGGCAGGCGGTAGTGCTGGCCGGTTTTCTTGGAAAGCCACTCGCAAAACATGCTGACCCCAAGCCAGCTCACCCCGATAGCCGGTTTTTTGCTGCGCCCCATCCCGTGGTAGAAATCGCCGTAATAAGGCGAGGGCCTGGTGATCGCATCAAGGCTGTCGTTAAGGGCGATATCCACCCGCTGCCTGAGCCATTTGATTCCCTGTTTGATCCAGGTAGGGTTGATTTTGGGCGAGGGCAGGGTAATCGCATCGATCATTGTCGGGTCTTTGGCGAAAGCGTACTTTTCGTACTGCTCCCAGGTAACCTCGGTTTTCCCGATCCAGAAAGGTTCGACCCGCACTTTGCGCACCGGCCCCTCATCCGTCTCGTGTCCCGGCTCATTTTCAGGGCTTCCCATCTCGAACTCGCCCCCGGGCACATAAACCATCTCGATTTCCAGCTCAGTGCCTGGAACTTTTATCGTATAGTTCTCGGGTGGAGTCACAGGCTCCTTGCCGCAGCCGGGCATAACGACAAAAGCCGCTGAAACCAAAAGCCATAACACATCTTTAATCATCTGATAACCTCTCACCACTGGTTCTGATTATGATACCGAATCTGTCCTGCTCGTGCGAGGCCAGCCGGGTTTGAGAAATACAAATCCATTTAATCTATAAAAATCTAGCCAAAAATATTTGAAATTTATTTTATCTAACCACTAAGTAACTATGTTGCTTAGTGGCTTTGTGGTTAAAAATGTAAGAGATATTCTCTTAGAGCGAATTTGTAAGAATCTACGCCTTGTCCGGGACTACGCCCGGGAAAGGTGGCCCCTGCGAGGCAGTCAATATTCAACAATTTGTTCCAGTCAAGAAGTCAGGAGTCAGAATAAAAATGGATAAATCCCAGCTACACCCTTTTTCAAATAGGGACAGGTAGTTCCCTTGATCGCATATCAGACTGGTAAATGCAGGAGAAAATGAAAAAAGCCTTAAAACTCTTTTCTCCAGGCAGCAGAGATTCTTTTTTTACCAAAAGTGTAGTTGCTACACCTTCTGACTACTGACTCCTGTATTCTGTATTCTCACATCGACAATTTGTTGTCGATGTAGGCGCATTAAGCGCCTAATCTCAGGCCGTCTGTCCCGGTTTGGGCACGGGGTGGATCGGCAGCGGGCCGAACTCGTACTTTGCCGGAGAGAGGTCCAGGGTCGAAGCCATCATCTCCTCCCAGGTGATCTCTTTGCCGGTATATGCGGCCTGCCGGCCCATGATCGCTGTCAATGTGGTTTCGGCGACAGTCTGCGCCTCATTGATCGGCTGTCCCTTGCGGATACTGGCGATAAGATCGGCATGCTCCTGGACATAAGGGTTGACTTTTCCACCGGTGTATCTCCAGGCATTTTTACCTTTCAGGATCCACCTGTCCCAGTGGGTGCTGCTCGATCCCCCGGTACCGATCACGAATTCGCCAATCAGCGCCTGGGTGTTCTCCTGCTGGCGGCACATGCTTGTCAGGTGCACACCATTTTCATATTCATAGTCGATAGCGAAATGGTCGTAGACATTGCCGTAGACCTCATCCGTGCGCGCCTGGCGGCCGCCCACTCCCAGGGCTTTTACCGGGTGCGAGCCGAACGCCCAGTTGATCACATCCAGATTGTGGATATGCTGCTCGACAATGTGGTCTCCGGAGAGCCAGTCGAAATAGTTCCAGTTGCGGACCTGCCATTCCATGTCTGTCCAGCCGGGCTCGCGGTCCACTTTCCAGAGGTAGCCCTGGTTCCAGAAACACCGGGCGGCAACGATCTCGCCGATCTGTCCCTCATGGATTCTTTTCATGATTTCCACATAGCCGGGGTCATGCCGCCGCTGGGTGCCGGCGACCATGGCCAGGCCTTTTTCCCTGGAGAGCCTGCCGGCTTCCATGAACCTCCGGATTCCGACCGGGTCGACCCCCATGGGCTTCTCAGCGAATACATGTTTCCCGGCCTTTACCGCAGCCTCGAACTGGACCGGCCGGAAGTGGGGCGGGGTGGCCAGGATCACCAGGTCTACATTGGTTGCCAGGAGTTTCTCGTAAGCGTCGAAACCTACAAAACACCGGTCATCCTTGACCTCGATACCTTTGAGCGGGCCCCCCTCGCGCTTGGGGTCGGTCAAAGTCTTGAGGCACTTGTCCAGCCTGTCCTTGAAAAGGTCAGCCAGGGCTACCAGGCGCACATTGGGCGCTGAAGTAAGGCAGTCATCGGCCGCTCCTGTGCCCCTGCCGCCGCAGCCGATAAGGCCCACGCGTATCGGATCGGCATTCTGTCCATAGGCGTTCCGTACTACAGAGAAGCCGGCCAGGGCGCTTGCCGCCGCGATCGTGCCAGACTTGATAAATTGCCTGCGGGTCTGTTTACTGGGGTTGGTTATATTATTCACTTTGTATACTCCTGAAGGGGTGGTAAAGAAAGCGAACTCAGTCCCGGAGAAACAGATTTAAACATTAAGCACGGGTCGGTCTTAAGGGCTGTGCAGTCAGACTCAGGCCCGGCGCCTGAAAGGAACCGGCCTTTCTTGCAGGCTTAAGACATCCTTCTGAGACAGGGCAGACCGCCTGCCCTGGGTATCTTTCATAAAAACACACCTTGTCACGCCGGCTGCCCGGGTTTGGGCACCGGCCGCACCGGCAGGGGGCCGAACTCGTATTTCGCCGGGGAGAGGTCCATATCCGAGGCCATGAGCTCATCCCAGGAGATCTCCTTGCCGGTGTAGCAAGCCTGACGGCCCATGATCGCGGTCATGGTGGAGGTGGCCACATTCTGCGACTCGTTGACCGGCGTTCCCTTGCGGATACTGGCCAGCAGGTCGGCATGCTCCTGGACATAGGGATTTACTTTCTCTCCAGCGTATCTCCAGGGTTTGCTGCCTTTGAGTATATACCTGCCGCCATCGGTCTGGCCGGTTCCGGCGCTGCCGGCGATAAACTCGGCTACCAGAGAGTCGGCGCCTTCCCACTGGCGGCACATGCTCAGCAGGTGGATGCCGTTTGCATACTCGAAATCAATGGCGAAATGGTCGAAGATATTGCCGTAGACCGGTTCAGTGCGCACCTGACGTCCCCCGACGCCCAGCGCTTTGACAGGGTGCGCACCGAGAGTCCAGTTGATCACATCGATATTATGGACATGCTGCTCGACAATATGGTCGCCGGAGAGCCAGCAGAAATAGAGCCAGTTGCGGATCTGCCACTCCATGTCCGACCAGCCGGGCTGATGTTCCCGCTTCCAGAGGCCGCCCATGTTCCAGAAACACCGCGCGGCGATTACCTCCCCGATCTGGCCGTCCTGCACCCTTTTGATCAGCTCCTGATAACCCGGGTCATGCCTGCGCTGGGTCCCCGCAACCACGCATAACCCTTTCTGCTCCGCAAGCTTCCCGGCGGCCATGAATTTCCTTATTCCAACCGGGTCGACCGCTACGGGTTTCTCGGTAAAGACATGCTTTCCGGCATTTACCGCAGCCTCGAAGTGAATCGGCCTGAATCCGGGCGGTGTGGCCAGGATCACCAGGTCAATATCAGTGGCCAGGAGTTTTTTGTAAGCGTCGAATCCCACAAAACAACGGTCATCCTTGACCTCGACACCCTTGAGAGGCCCCTCCTTACGGTTCGGATCTGTCAAAGTTTTGCGGGATTTGTCGATATTTTCCTGGAAAAGATCCGCCAGCGCCACCAGATGCACATTGGGCGCTGCGCTAAGACAGTCCTCAGCAGCACCGGTGCCTCTGCCGCCGCATCCGACAAGGCCCAGGCGGATCGGGTCGGTATTCTGGCCATAAGCGCTGCGCACTATCGAAAAACCGGCCAGAGCGCTGGCAGCCGCTATTGTTCCGGACTTGATAAACTCCCTGCGGGTCTGGTTGCTTTGATTCAGTTTTCTGCTCATTTTTACCCTCCTTTGGGGCCGATAAGTAAAGCGGGATCAAGTCTCGCGAAAAAACTCAGGTATCAATATTTCTATTTAAAAACTGCTGTTTTATTCTCGATACTTCATTCCGGACAACCGGTATCGAAAGCTCCCTTTTGCATAGTTCAGAACTAATTACAGGCCAGATCACATAAAACTTTTCAATATAATCAGCCTTGGATTATTATGGAAGATTAATTTGGATTGGTCCCGGAAAATGGTAAAGGCGACATGAAAAAAACGATGCTTTGGGAATATGGGGAATGAATGTTAACCCTGAACTCTTGTGGACTGGTCAGCTGAAAAGCAATTCCTCTTCGCTGGGATTGGGATTAAAGAACTTCATGTGAACTCTTTTCCCCTTCGTTTCTGTTTGTTCAGTGACTGTCACTACCTTGCCCAGCAAGTCACGGATAGTTAATTCGGACTTCAACTCGAGGCTGAAAACCAGAATATCATCTTTTGCCAGTTTTTCCTCGGTAGTGAAAACCATTTCTCCCCTGCCGATATTGATAATCACACCCTCTTTTTCCGCTTTGGATTTTTCATCGGCCGATAAGTAACGGTTTTTCAGGCTTTCATTCCAGGGGTACAGTTTAAACTTGAACGGGAGGCGGTATGTGATCCGGTAAAATTCCCGCGGCGGGATTTGCTGAATATCCTCGGCGTGGGCCAGAAACAGGAATAGCGGGGCGCTTTCCTCGACAGGCTGGAGCGAATAAGTCTGGAACTGATAGTAACCGTCATTCTCACGATAAAAGGAAACCTTGAACGGATGGCTCTTGTCGAAGCGAATGAATTCTCCTTTCAGGCTAGGGTTGACCACCGCGATTATATTCTCATCAACATCCAGCACCAGGGAGGAAACAGCCATGCTCTGGTCCCCGTGGGAGAAATCCAGGGTAATCTTCTGCCCGGTTTTCAACTGTATCGTGGTAGTGATACCACCGAAATGATAGGCGACCTCGCCGAAAAGCCTTTTTCGCAGGGCGAAGATTTTGTGGATCTTGCGGTGCGCCTCAGGGCTGGTTCTCACCTGGTCGGTAAGCTCATGAATCAGCGGGCCGAAAAAACGGTTGAATCCCCTGAGAGAGCTGAATATCACACTTGGATGGATCTTGGTTTTAGTGCCTAAAATGGATAATATTAAGTCTCTTTCCTCTCTGTCCAAGTTGTGCTTCTCGGCAGTCTCGAGCATGTACTTGCGCTCTCTGCGGCGCGCCATTAAGGAGTTCAGATACATGAGCAGAAACAGCAGAGAGATAATAAACAAGATAATAAACAGAGCGATCATTATCCCTTTAGTACCCGGCTCGGGCCACTTGAATAATTTAAGGGTTTCCCTGAAACTTTCATCCATGATCGATCCTGACTTTTTTTGAGGTTTAAGAGTGAAGTTCCGTCAATAATAAGCTTGAACCGGAACCGGATAAAGTCCCCCTGAACAATCTGTTTACATCAAATCACAAGTTAAAACTCTTTGACAAAAGCATGCACTTTTTTCACCCGGCGCAGGTATTCTTTTATTTCCCGCGTCAGGAAAGCGCAACTCTCGCGGTAACCTTTTGCCTTATAATAAATAATAGTGTCTGCATAACAAAAAAGCCAGATACGTTTCACGCCCGCCTTTCTGGCATAGCTTTCCACACGGGCCAGAAGTTTCCGGCCAACACCCTTCTTGCGGACATCTTTTTCCACCAGCAGTTGGTTGATATAAATAGATTTCCCATCCGCACTTCTCGTCGAGAGGATCACCCCCAGGAATTTTCCATCCTCCTCAGCAATGAATGAGCAGTCGGCCTGGTCTATTGCAATAATCATGAAAATGGAGTCGCGTTCCTTAGGCAAAGGAGACCAATCCAGATCATTCAACAGAAAAAAGTCGTTTTTTTTAAGCTTCCTGATACGCATTTTGCGGACTTTCTCTTGAGAGGTGGACAGCGGGGACAAAAAGTGGAGCTGCGGTAAAATTACAACTCTAATAAAGATTGTTCCAAGTCCGGATAGAATCAAGTTTTATTCTTGTACAAGGGCATAATTTTGTATCCGATTTGTAAAGGAGCAAGGCAGGCAACGCCTTTATGAAGCTGTTATTCAAGCGGAACATGCTTTGGCAATTCGTTCTATGGATTCAAAGCGGATAAAATTTGGGACGGGATATTGGAAAAGGGGGCCGGCACTCTTTTTGCGAAACTCGTCCATTGGTTCCTCAACCCCTGGTGTTCTGGCAAAAAGAGTGCCGGCCCCCTGCCGCAGAGCCTGTCAAATAAACCAGGCCAAGTTCTAAGCATCTCATTTTCTAATCCACAATTCCGCTTATCAGCTCCCCCCCTGTTTCTTTTCACCTTTTTCGCCGGACAACTTTTCCTTGAAAAGCTCGCCGATCCCGGCGATGCTGCCCAAGATGCCCGAGGTCTCGAGAGGCAAAAAAATCTTTGTCGCCTGGCCGTCGGCAATCTTCTGCAGGGCCTCGAGATACTTTATCGCGATCAGGTCGTTTGTGGGCTGGCCGCTGTGGATAGCCCCGAAAACGGTCTGGATCGCCTCAGCCTCGCCCTTGGCCACGGTCAGTTTCTGGTATTTGTCAGCATCGGCGACTTTCTTTATCGCCTCGGCCTGGCCCTCGGCCTTGAGGATCGCCGACTGCTTGTGGCCCTCAGCCTCGAGGATCATCGCGCGCCTCTCCCGCTCGGCTTTCATCTGGCGGTGCATGGCCTCGGTGACATCCTTGGGCGGGTCTATCCGCTGAAGCTCGACCCGGGTGACCTTGGTGCCCCACTTGTTCGTAGCCGCATCAAGGATCTCACGCAGCTTGGTGTTTATCAGCTCTCTTGAAGTCAGGGATTCGTCAAGGGCCAGATCGCCGATCAGGTTTCTCAGATTGGTCTGGGCGAGTTTGGTGGCCGCAGTGTAATAGTCGGCAACATTATAGGTAACCTGGATCGGGTCAGTGACCTCGTAATAGATCACCGCATCCACCTGCACCACGACATTGTCCTTGGTGATCACCCCCTGCGGGGGAACATCCACTACCTGTTCCCGCATGTCCACCTTTATCATTCTCTCCAGAAAGGGGATGATCACGGTCAGCCCGCTGTCCACCGTACGCTGGTACTTGCCCATCCTCTCGATCAACCCTTTTTCCCAGGGCCTGACAGTTTTCAGTCCCGTAGCGGCAACCACGAATACTACGATTGCCAAAATGAAAAACAATCCCAGATAAGCTTGCATTTTACTCTCCCTCGTTCAAAGGTTTGACCACCAGGTGTGTGCCGACCAGCTTGACAACCGCAACTTTTTTATCCACCGGGATGATTTCACCGGTCTCACTGTCTGCTCTCCATTCCTCTTTATCTATTCTCACGCGGCCGGTATTCTTATCGTTATCAATCTCTTCCAGCACTATTCCGCGCTTTTCAATAAGCCGGTCCGCGCCGATCCCCGGGGGCTGCTTTTTGGAAAACCTTTCAGCGAACTTTCTGGAAATGGCAAACAGGACGCCTGAGATAACAATAAAGCTTCCCCACTGCCATGGAGCGCTAAAACCAAAAATTGCCAGGACTCCCGCTACCGCGGCCCCGATACCGAACCACAAGAGGAAAAAGCCGGCGGTAAATATCTCGCCGATAATAAAAAGAGCGGCAAGAGTAATCCAGATCCACCAGACATTGACACTCATCGCTGCACCTCCTTAAAAAGATCTTTCGGGCCACCATCTCCGGTCAAAGTTTAGCTGATTTTCTCTATTTTATAGACAACAGAAGTTGCAAAAAAAATCCCGAATCAGAATTTTTTTTCATCCTTCAGGTGGTTGATGCTGGTTCGCGCTGCCGGAGCCAGACCGTATTAAATAAGAAATTTTTACAGTCGACAGGGAGAGCACCGACAAATCGATTAAATCGTATTTAAGGCAGGATAGCGTGTCAAGAAAAAAATGGCAGAGCTGGCGCTGAAAAGAGAGTGGGACAAATAAAAATCCATCGGTGTATGGCCGGGGGTAGTTGCAATTGATTAAGCGCGGGTGTCAGTAGATTACTCTTGATCCCGTATGCTTTCGATTAAGAGTTTAATAAAAATGGCTGGGTAAGCCTCTTAATAAGCTCCTCCCGGTCAGGATATTTCTTAATCAGAGCCTCGCGGTCTCCTCCCTCGTAATCGGAAAAGTCGAAACCCGGCGAGACAGTTGTGCCTAAAAGGGCAAAGGAGCCGCCAGCCTCTAGAAAGCAGCCCTGCCAGGTGCCTCCGGGCACTACAACCTGCACCTCGTGGCCCTTGTCTATCCGGCGGCCTAATCTTACCACCTCCGAGGTTCTGTCAGGGTGGAGCTTGAGCATGAGTACCGGGTCGCCGAGATAGAAATGGAATATCTCATCGCTTGAAATCCTGTGCATCACGGAGCATGTCTCAGGTGTCAGAAGGTAATAAATGGCCGTACAAAAAGATTTGGCACTCCCGTACCTTTCCGGCAGGGCTGCCTTTGGAATTTTCCCCTCTGATCGATAAGTCTCGCGGTAGTAGCCGCCTTCTTCCGGCAGAGGGCTCAAGCCGTATTTTTTGATTATCTCCCCGGCGGTAAGCATAATATCAATATTCCTTTTAACCGAAAATTAATGGAAGCCGGAATGATTATTTATTCAAAAATTTTGCAGGGACACTTCGAGAAGCGCCCCTGCAATTAAGGTGATTTATATACTTACTCCCGGTTTTCAGACATGGATTACGGCTGGTAAATCTTCTTCTCTTTCAAAGCTTTCTGGAATGCCGCCAGATCCCACTTGAGCTCGATATTTTTATTTAGATCGATCCCCACAATCTCTCCATCTTTATCGAGATGTCCCGGCCCGAGCATTTCACCCCAGGTCCTGGTGATTTCCCGGCAGTATGGATTGTTGAAATATTCGTAATGCAGATAGTTCCAGTAGCCGGTGAGAAACCTGCCGTCGCGCACAATGAACCTGAGCTTGCCCGAGTCTTTGCGCACGAACATCTCGAGCGACCAGACCCCGTCCCCGGCCGCGAGATCGCCGTGGGTGCCGTTGTCATAGAGAACCACCGGAATATCGGCATAGTAGCCCTTTCTCTCAAGTATGGCCCACCTGTAGCGAGGCGTGTAGCTGAAATTTCCCCGCACGCAGAGCGGGGGCTCGAACTCCGGCAGGGTGCGGGAATCGATACTGATCAGAACCCGGACCATATTTTCCAGGAACTGGCCAGCGGGTACAGAATCCGAGGGTTTGGGCGCCGGATTCGGCACCTGCTTGATCACGTAGCTGTGGGGGACCGGTTTATTCAGACGGTGCTGGGCTGCGAAAGCCTCTCTTTCGGCGCGATCCAGGTTTTCGGTCGAGACGCCGGTCTTGAAAGGAGTAAAATCCCGGGGGCTGCCTACACCCTCGAGCAGCACCTGGCGCCACTTGGTGTAGAAAGCCTGGTGACGGATTTCTGTCTGCTCGAACACCTGGTAGGCCTGGATCATCTGCGGAGTATTGCCGTAGCTGGAGAGGTTCACGCCCTTTTCGAACTCAGTGCTGCTCAGGATATCGATCTCGCGCCCATCGATCGAGAGCTTGTACCAGCCCTGGTCGAGGTGGTTGATTCTCAGAATGTCCCGGTCCCAGGCATCCGGGTAGTCCATCACCTTGAGCATCAGGGCCCTGGTGGAGGGATAGACCGGAGTGGGCAGACGGAGGTCTTTTCTGGTGAAAGAGACAGCGGTCGGGCTGGCCTTGAAGTCGCTCACGGTGCAGTCTTTCTCGAGCTTTACCTTGTTCTCTTTGACGCAGATTTCGACTTCCGCCACCAGGGAGAAGGCCTGCATGCCCTCGAGAATGGCGAGTCCCATCTGCAACTCGCCATCCACATTCGCATGAACACCCTCTTTGGTGAACATAAAGTTGCCGTCATATCCCTTCAACTCGTCTATAACCATGCTCGAGGCATAGTTGAGATCCACGAATCTCAGGCCTTCCCGGGTGGCGAACCTGCCCAGCTCGTAGGAGAACCGGCGCAGGGTCTCAGGGTACAGAAGAGTTCTAAGGTCTTCGGGTTTTTCCACCTTTCCCCGGACCAGGTCCGGCCGGCAGCTCAAATCGTACGGCGTAGCTGAAATGAGCATGATCTCAGGGCTTGAATGCCTCCTCATCAGTTCGACCTCGTCTTTCATGCCCTTAAGGTAAGCCTCCAGCCTCTCAGGGTCGAAAGGTCCATAGCCCCCGTCATTCATGCCCAGCATGACAGTCGCCTTGGTCGGTTTGCAGAGCTGGATATCGCGCCTCAGGCGGTCCACATTTTTAGTAACATCGCCGCCCCAGCCGAGATTGAAAAACTCCACTTTCCAGTCCGGGTAGTGGGTCAGGACATAGTTTTCGATCAGCCTGGGATAGACACCGTAATCGGTGATACTGTTGCCCCAGATCAGCACCACATCGCTGTCCTGAATAAAAAATCCTGGTTCTTGCGCGAATGAAACCGATACCGAAACAAGAAGGGCCAGCACAATTCCGTGAAGCAGCCGTTTTGAAAGCATGAAGAAAACTCCTTTGATATAGGAAAAGGGCTAGGAACTCAGTACTCGGAACAAGTAATTAATCGTATATCAGGCAGGCGCAAAACGCCGCTCAAGCTCTTTTCGAGCCAGGTTCGCTTTCTGTGCGGCCTGCCTGGAGCAGATCTTTGCAGGCTTCAAGCACCATATCAACCGTAATATCGCGCATGCAGCGGAAATGACCCAGGCGGCAGTATCTGGGTCCGTGAGCCGAGCAGGGGCGGCATTCAAGACCTCGAACCTCGACCACCCGGCAGAGCTGCGAGAGCGGCGCAAACCCCAACTCCGGGGTAGTGGCCCCGAATATGGCCACGGTCGGGACATCGAACGCCCAGGCAATGTGCATTGGAGCACTGTCCCCGGTGACCACTAGATCCGCTTTCCGCAGCAGGGCGCAGAGCTCCCGCAAATCGGTCATCCCTACCAGGTCAACCACTAAGGACTTGCAGGCTGAGAGCACGCTGTCCGCCTGGGGGCGGTCGAGAGCGTTTCCGACCATGATAACGCGGGCTGAGAACACTCCTGCCAGGAGATCGATCAGCTCAGCGAAGCGCTCGGCCAGCCACATCTTGGTGCCCCACACAGAACCCGGGGCAACGATGACCAGAGGTCCCGAGCCTTGAGGGGGCCCCAGACCCAGCTGGCCGAAAACATGATTCGCCTCTTCCGCGGTAACCGGCAAGACAGGCTGTTTTGAGAGCTGAGAGATATCGACGCCGAATGGCTCGAGCAGGCTCAGGTTCCGCTCGGTCTCATGGAGCCAGTCAGCTCTGGGAACTCTCAGGCTGTAGAGGCGCTCCCCGGCGCTCTCCTTGAATCCGACCCTCTGAGGGATGCCGGCCAGGCTCAAAAGAATCGCTGTGCGCAGGCTCCGGTGAACCGAAAAGACCAGCTCGAAATGTTCTTTTCTCAGTTTCCACGCCGTTCTGAGCATCCCCCGAACGCCCCGGTCCCGGCCGTGTTTGTCGTAGATTATCAGAGCGTCAAGGTAGGAAAGGCCGCCGAGCAGCCTGGCTCCGGCTGGGGTGGTGCAGAATGCGAGGCTGGCTCCCGGAAAATGCTCATAAACCGCGCGGACAAGGGGCGTGGTGAGCACAATGTCACCGGGAAAAGCGCTGTTGAAAATCAATATCCTGTCGTACAATTTAAGCACCAAGCCTCTTGAAACTTCTCTGATTGACTATCACAGGCCTCTTTTCCCTGCGGCCAGGAAAAGAGGACTGCCGACAATTGGTTTTCACCTGAACGAATAAGTAACTTTATTTCGGGATCATTACTGCCACGGGCAGGATCATCTCTTCCGGCGATATGCCGCCGTGCAGGAAACTGCCGTAATAGCGGCTCTGATACTCCCGCAGCTTGGTCGGATAAACAAAGTAGTAATCTTCAATGGCAAAGATGTAGTTGACATTCATTCCCAGATAAGGCAGTTTCGCCCTTTTCGGGTCGCGCACCAGGAAGGTCACCTGTTCTTCGCTGTTGATATTGTCGCCGAATTTGTAGCGCAGGTTTGTCGAGGCGTCCCGCTTGGCATAAACTGTCACCGGCTTAGTGCAGTGCACGCTGCCGTGATCAGAGGTCAGGACCACCGGCACTTTCTGGCGCGCTGCTTCCTGTACCACTCCATAGAGGCTCGAGTATCTGAACCAGCTAAGGATTAAATCGCGGTAAGCCTGCTCATTGGGGGCGATCTCAAGCAGAATATCAGATTCGCTCCTGCCGTGGGTCAGGATATCGATAAAGTTAAAAACCAATGCGGTCACGCCGCCCTGCAACATGGAAGGGATTTTTTTGACCAGGCGCTGGCCTTCCTCTTTGGTGAACACCTTTTCATACCGCAGCGGTTTCCTGAGCTGGACCCCGAGCCGTTTGAACTGCTGGTCGAGAAGTACACGCTCGTACAGGTTGAGGCTCCCCTCATCATCCGAGCCGACCTGCCAGTACCTGGGGAACTTCTCGATTATCTCTGCCGGATAAAGTCCGCTGAAAACAGCGTTCCTGGCATAGGGAGTGGCTGTAGGCAGGATTGAGAAGTAGGTTTTTCTTTCGATATCGAACAGATCGGAAATCTGCGGCAGGAGCTGAAACCACTGGTCCATTCTCATGCAGTCGACAATGATCAAAAGCACCGAATCATAGTCCTGGATCACCGGCAGAAGGAATTCCCGCACTACATCCACGCTCATCGGTGGTTTCTCTCCCTCTCCGGCAGAAAGCCAGCCCAGGTAGTGGTCCATAACATGGTGGGAGAAATCCCTGCGCCACTGGCGCTTGAGTCCCTGAAGGAGACCGGCCAGCCCCTCCTCTCCTGTCTCGGCAAGTCGGCTCTCCCACATTATCATCTCGGTATAGGTCTCAGACCAGTCTTTCCAGGTAAACAGCTCGCTTCTTCTTTCCTCGAGCTCCCTGAACCTGGAGACAAAATCCTGGGCGGTATGCTGCTGGCGGATCCTGCTGCCCTCGAGCAGCCGCTTGCACACCGAAAGCACCTGATTCGGATTCACCGGCTTGACAAGGTAATCATCCACCCGCCTGCCGATAGCCTGGTTCATCAGGTCCTCTTCCTCGCTCTTGGTCACCATCACTACCGGCACATTCGGGGCGATCCTCCTGATTTCGCTGACCGCCTCGATACCCCGTTTTCCCGGCATCTGTTCATCGAGCAGAACCAGGTCGATTGCGCTCGAGCTCAGCACTTCCAAGGAGTCGACCACATTGGTCGCGGTCTCCACCTGGTAGCCTTTCTGTTCCAGAAAAAGAATCTGGCTTCTCAACAGCTCGATCTCGTCATCCACCCAGAGGATCTTTTTTGATAAATCGTTTGACATCGGAAATATCTCTTTTCTAAATTTGGGTTTGGTTCACAAAGACTTGCCAAACTTTTAAAGACGCGCTTAATTTAATCAGCTCAGGATCGACCATGTAATACTCTTCTGTATCCTCCTGTTTTTATATTCAATTCAATTTTGGAAATTATCCTCCGGCTGTCAATGATAGAGACACTCAGAGCAAAAAAAGAGCGCGAGCTTAAAAACCCCGGTGATCCCTCCATACTGGTGGTGCGGTTCAGCTCCATGGGAGACATCCTGCTTACCACCCCGGTGCTGCGGGCTCTCGGGCGCAGGTGGCCGGGCGCCCGGGTGAGCTTTCTCACCAAGAGCGCATTTGTCCCGCTGCTTCAGGGGAACCCGCACGTGGATGAGATAATCCCTTTCGCCGGCCACGGGAGTCTGGCTGACCTTCTCGCCCTTACCCGCGCCTTGAGCGCGCGCCGCTGGGACCTGCTGGTTGACCTTCACAACAGCCTGCGCAGCCGCATAGTGCGAAAAATGGTTCCCGCGGACTGCAGCGTAGTATACCCGAAGTATCTGCTGAAAAGAACCCTTCTCATTTACTGCCGTCTCGATCTTTTCGGCCATGATATCCCTGCTGTCCCTGAACGCTATGCGCTGAGCCTGAAAGAGTTCGGGGTGGAGCTTGACAAGGCCCCTTGCGAGCTTAAACTGGATGCGGGCGAGTGTCGTGAAATCCGGGAAATAATCGCCGCATGCTGGCCCGGGGGCGCCCCTTTTCTCGCTGTGGCTCCGGGCGCAGCCTGGCCGACCAAGCGCTGGCCTGCTGAGCGCTTTGCCGCGTCGGCCCGGGAGCTTGCCGGGCGTTTCGGCCTGAAAGTGGCTCTCTTAGGAAGCGGAAACGATTCAGGAGCCTGCGGCAGGGTGGCTGATTTGTTAGGGGAGGAAAACGCTCTTAACCTGGCGGGCAGGCTCGGTTTGCGGGCCTCGGCTGCCGCGGTTGCGGCATCGAGACTCCTGTTGACCAACGATACGGGTCTGATGCATATCGCCACTGCTGTGGGCACCCCGGTAGTGGCTCTTTTCGGCCCCACCACGCGCCATCTCGGCTATTTCCCCTACCGGGCCACTGCGGCCAGGGTGGTCGAGAAAAAGCTCTGGTGCCGGCCCTGCACGCACAATGGCCGCAGGCGCTGTCCTCTCGGTCATTTCCGCTGCATGAATGATATCGGGGCGGACAGGGTGGTGGAAGCGGCGGGAGAATTGCTAAAAGACCGTTTTTAATCCCTCAGCCTGTTGTTCTTCAATAACACCCCCCGCATGCTTCCGCGCACACCCCTCGCAAGAGGGGATTCAAGAAGACCGCTTTCGCCCGGCCATATCTCATACCAAGTTACAATTAAAATGATATTTATTAATCAGGTCTTGCCTGTCGAATATTGATTTAATTTTATAACTGTCAAGGAGTCAGAAGACAGGAGTCAGGAGTCAGAATCCCTCCCCTGCCCGGATTACAGCCCTTGGTCATTCATAAACTCAGGGTTTGATGTTTTTGGGCGGGAGTGCAGCTTCTGACTTCTGGATTCTGATTTCTGACAACTTATTATATTTTTGGTCCCGGCCTTGCCGACTTAGGAGCAGAATATAAAGTATCTCTATGAATGCAACTTGTTATAAAATATCAATTTGCAGGGACATGGAATGCCGTCTCCCTGCGATCATGAGACAGCAATCAATCTCATTTGGGAGATTTAAGGGGCAAGCACTGGATAAAAGAACAGATGTCTAGCGGAAAACATGCCGCTCGATCTTATCCAGCCCCACGCCGCGGCGCAGGAGCGGCTCCATGAAACGCCGATGGGTGGGGTCGATATAGACTTTCACGATTTTGCAGGTGCGCACAGGCATCACTGTGCTGGTGGGAGGCTCGGCCGGCAGAAAAACCGTATCGCCGGTGCTGACCTTGAGCTCGTCCCCGCCTTCACCTGAAACTAAAGCCAGGCCCTCGGCCACAGTCAGGACCGTGAAGCTTCTCCCGCCGGTGTCCACACGGTAGGTGCTTTCGAGCTCGAGCAGCTCGACACTGAAATAACGGCAGCTCGCCAGGTGGGTAATCCGGTTGCCGGCCTCGAAATAGGATAGCCCCTCGATCCTGGCCGGAGTGCGGTTATCGAAGTCCGTGACATCCAGGCCCTTGTCGATATGCAGCGGCCGGGGAGTACCATCCGGCTTGAGCCTGTCCCAGTCATAGAGCCTGTAGGTCATGTCCGAGTTCTGCTCGATCTCGAGCATGATCGTGCCCTCGCCGATAGCATGCACCACTCCGGTGGGCATGAAAATAAAATCGCCGGCCTGCACCTCGAAACTGAGGAGCATCCGGTCTATGCCGCAGCCTGTGAGGAGCGCCTGGCGGAACTCCTCGGGCGTGGTTCCGGGTGCGAGTCCCCGGATAATTCTGGCGGCGGGTTTTGCATAGACCACATACCAGCACTCGGTCTTGCCGGACTCACTGTCGTTCTCGGCGGCATAGGAATCCGGCGGATGCACCTGAAGGGAAAGGAGCTGGTTCGAGTCGATAAACTTGGTGAGCAGGGGAAATACTTCACTGGCTGCGGGAGTTCTGCCGATAAGCTCCTGGGGATTGTTTTTGAAAAGCTCATCGAGAGGCGCTCCGGCCAAAGGTCCGTTGACCACGCGGGTGATATCCTCGCGGTAGATCGAAAGCTCCCAGCTTTCGCCGATCAGGACATCGGGGGGCAGTCTCTTGTTCAACACTTTCTCCATCAGCCTCCCCCCCCAAAGCTTTTCCTTGAAAACAGGGGCGAGGAGCATGGGATAAAGAGACTGTTTCGACATTATTTACCTCCGTTCGCCGGACCGGAGCTCCCTGAGACCCGGGCAATCAAATCCTCGACCGCCTTGAGCAGCTCAGGGCAGCCTTCGCCTGTGCGGGCCGAGGTCACCACCACCTGGTCGCGGGTCACTGCGCCGCCGAGCGAGTCGAGCAGGCTCTCGGTCATCCGGCAGCGGCGGCTCCGGCTCAGCTTATCCGCCTTGGTCAGGGCGATCACGGTCGGGATACCCCTTTGGGCGAGGTAGGCGAGCATCTGAGAGTCCAGGTCCGAGAGCGCGTGACGGATATCGATCAGGTGTACCACGCCGCGCAGGAGCTTGTTGCCTTCCAGATAGCGTTCAATATTTTCGCGCCAGAGCATTCTGACTTTCACAGGCAGCTTTGTGTAGCCGTAACCCGGCAGGTCTGCCAGGTAGAAAGCCTGATTGATCTTGAAAAAATGGATCTTGCGGGTCTTTCCGGGAGAAGAGCTGACAGGGGCCAGCCTGCGCCTGCCGATCAGACGATTCAAGAGGGAGGATTTGCCTACATTGCTGCGCCCGGCGAAAGCCAGGTGGGGGAGGTCTTCCGGGAATTTGTCCCCGGGACGCCAGAAAGCGCCCGCCGGCTGGATCGAAGTAATTTTCATGGAAAGACCGCCCCTCGTGAGGTTACTCCCGGCTAACGGATTAAAATCATTCAAGACCGGACTGTCTAATGGCGATAGGCCGGGAGCTGATCGACCTCTTTGGCCGGGAGAAAGTCGGGCTGGGGAAGTTTCCTGGGCAGCGGTGCGGCCAAGGCGATTTCGAGCACTTCGTCCATTGACTCGACAAAAATGATCTCGAGTCCATCCCGCACCTCTTTTGGCAACTCCTCCAGATCCTTCCGGTTCTGCTGGGGGCAGATCACCTTTTTAACCCCGGCGCGCAGGGCGGCTACAGACTTCTCGTTCAGGCCCCCGACCGCCAGCACCCTTCCCCGCAGGGTTATCTCACCTGTCATCGCCACATCTCTTCTCACCGGGATACCGGTGAGGGCGCTCACCATGGCTGCAGTGATAGCAACCCCTGCCGAGGGACCATCCTTGGGGGTGGCTCCTTCAGGCATGTGGACATGGAGGTCGATCTTGCGGTAAAAGTCCTCTTCGAGCCCGAGCGCTGAGTATCTCGAGCGCACGTATGTAAGGGCCGCTTCTGCTGATTCTTTCATCACCTCCCCGAGCTTTCCGGTAAGCAGAAATTTGCCCTTGCCGGCAACCGGAGCCACCTCGATCAGGAGAACCTGCCCGCCGGCGCCTGTCCAGGCCAGGCCATTGGCGAGACCCACAAAGTCCTGGGTCTCAAGCTCAGTGTCGAGAAACTTGGGAACTCCCAGGAAAGTTTTAAGAAGCCTGGGGGTGAGTTTGATCGGAACTGTGAGCTTCCTGCGGGAGGCGATTCTGCGGGCTGCTTTGCGGCAGATCGAACCCAGTTCGCGTTCCAGGCTGCGTACCCCTGCCTCCCGGGTATAGCGCTCGATAATCAGATCGAGCGCCTTGTCGTTAACAACGATGTGTTTGTTGCCAAGCCCATGTTTTTTCATCTGCTTGGGCAGGAGAAAGCGGCGCGCGATCTCTCTTTTTTCGTTGTGCAGGTAGCCCGGAAGAGTGATTGTTTCCATGCGGTCCTTGAGCGGCTCGGGAATCATCTGGATATAGTTGGCGGTGGTGATAAACATCGCTTTGGAAAGGTCGTAGTCGACCTCCAGATAATGGTCCACAAACTGGCAGTTCTGCTCCGGGTCGAGGACCTCCAGGAGCGCGGAACTTGGGTCGCCGCGGAAATCCGAGGACATCTTGTCCACCTCGTCAATCAGGATCACGGGATTTGTGACACCCGCTCTTTTCATGGCCTGGATGATTTTCCCAGGCAGCGCTCCGATATATGTCCGGCGGTGTCCCCGGATTTCGGCCTCATCCCGTACTCCGCCCACCGAAAGCCGCACCAGGCGCCGGCCCAGAGCCCGGGCAATCGACTTGCCCAGAGAGGTCTTGCCGACTCCCGGCGGCCCCACGAAACAAAGGATCGGGCCCTTGAGCTCGCCCACCAGCTTGGCCACAGCGATAAACTCGACAATCCGCTCTTTGATCTTTTCCAGCCCGTAGTGGTCCTGATTCAGAATTTTCGCCACCTTCTCCACGGAGAGCCGGTCCCGGGTGGTCTCCTTCCAGGGAAGAGAGAGAATCCAGTCTAAATAGTTGCGCACCACTGTTGCCTCAGGGCTCATCATGCTCATCTTGGAGAGTTTGGAAATCTCCTTCTCGCACTTTTTACGCACCTCTAGCGGCAGGTTTTTCTTGTCAGTAAGAGATTTAAGCTCTTCAATTTCATCATAGCTGTCTTCATCGTGGTCCAGCTCCTTGTGAATCGCCTTGAGCTGTTCCTGAAGATAGAACTCGCGCTGGTTCTTGAAGATCTGTTTTTTCACGCTGTCATCGATTTTGCGCTCGAGCTGCAGGATCTCTATCTCAGCGTTAAGGTACTGACAGACAAGCGCGAAATGCTTGGCCAGCGTCATTGTCTCAAGCAGCTCCTGTTTGTCCGGCATCCTGATCATCAGATGGCCGGCAATTATGTAACCAAGCCGCATGGCGGTGTCCACGCTCTGGATCGCCGAAAGCAGCTCATCGGGCAGCCGCGGGTTGAGCTTCACATATTCCTCGAACAGGCTCAGCGCTTTGCGGCTTAAAGCCTCGAGCTCCTTGGAATCCATGGTATAAAAGGGCAGGATCTCGAAACGCGCGCGCAGATAGCTCTTAGCTGGCAGAAAGCGTTTCACCTTTATCTTATCCAGACCTTCGACCAGAATTTTGAGGGTGCCATCCGGCAGGCGCACGGACTGCAGAATCCTGGCGATTACCCCCACGCGGTGGAGGTCTTTGCCTGCTGGCTCCTCATTTTCACTATCGAGCTGGGCGAACAGCAATATCATCCGGTCAGTCAGCATTGCCGCCTCAATACCCGCCACCGAGGTCTTACGGCCCACCATAAGCGGGATCACCATATAAGGAAACACCACCATGTCCCTGAGCGGCAGCACCGGCAGAACATCCCGGGCGTGAAAGACTTCGTCATCCTTAACGAATGTAATCAGTCTTTGTCCTGGCATAAGCGTTAACGACCTTTCACTGTAAGGTTAATCTAAAAGAACAAGCCTCCCGCGCTTCAGGCACAGTCGAGGCTTTGTCTCCCAAATTCAATTGTACCGAAACAGTCCTCTTTACGAAAATATACCCCGATATTTGCCTAAAGTTTCCGCACTACTTGCTGATCCTGCGCTCTTTTTTCGGAAAGGCGCGGATCAGCAGGAAAGGATTTTCCTTGACCTGGCTCGTGAGTTCCGAGAGATTCCGGCTTGCCTGATTGACATTGTCCAGAATCTGCATCAGATTGCCGGCATTATTCAGCACCAGCCGATCCACGTCTTCAACCGTGCTGTCAATCCCGGCCAAAGTGCTGACAAGCTGATCTATGGCTTCGCGGGTCTCGATCAGAACATGTCTGAGCAGCGAATCGTTTCCTGCTATCATCTGGTCGACATTGTTGATCAGGGTATCAAGCTGTTCAATCGCCCGGCGCCCGCTGGCCAATGTGGCGATAAGGTCCGGGGAACTTTCCTGAATAAAATTGTTAATCCCGGCGACAATCGAATCGATCCGGGCGATATTTACCGGCTTGAGCAACTTGTTGGCCCGGCTTAAAATCACCAGCAGGGTATCACCCACAAATCCTATATGCTCCATTACCTCATCCATGGTGGTCAGCTCCTTGCTGGGAATGCGATCGCCGGGTGAGAAAAACGGCGCAGGCTCGATTTTCTGTTCCAGCTCCAGGTGCTGCTCGCTGGTAATGGAAATAAAGCTCAGGTAGGCAAGAGTATTATCCTTGATCCGCAGACCCTTTTGAATTTCGAGGGTTAGCTCGATGCCGCCTTCCGGGTCATCTGCAAATTGGACATTGCTTATTTTACCGACCAGCATGCCCCCCATCCGCACCGGGGAACCGACCTCGAGGCCCCCGACATACTTGAGCCTGACATAGTAATAATCCATTTTTTTCCAGAACCTGGACCCGGTAATGCTAACCATAAAAACGGTAAAGAGCACCACGGCGATAAAAATCCAGATCCCGGCTTTAATCTCGGATGCGCGGTAACGCGAGTGTCTAGGCATATCCAGAACCGGGTTAAAGGGAAAGTGGACAAAATGACTAAAATGAGTTCGAGGTCAAAGCCCGCGCGTACCGTCCGATCTCGTCTTCTCCGTACTCCTCGGGCCGGCGTTCGATAAACTGGCGCACGCGCTCGTGACTGCAATTTTTAAATTCTTCCAAAGTGCCGCTGAAAATCACCTTGCCGCCGTGCAGCATGATCACCCTATCGGCGATAGTATACATTGAAGCCATCTCGTGAGTGACCACCACGATAGTCATTTTCAGGGCTTTCTTGAGTTTGAGGATCAACTGGTCGAGCCCGGCGGCGACTATTGGATCGAGTCCCGCCGAGGGTTCATCGCAGTAAAGGATTTCCGGGTCCATGGAAATGGCCCGGGCAAAAGCCGCCCGTTTGCGCATCCCCCCGCTCAGCTCGCTCGGCATGTATTCTTCATAGCCGGAAAGTCCCACCATGTCAAGCTTGATTTTAGTCATGATCTGGATTGTCGACTCCTCGAGCCGGGTATGCTCCCGCAGGGGAAGAGCGACATTGTCCCCGACAGAGATCGAGTTAAAAAGCGCCGAACTCTGAAAAACGACGCCTACTTTCCGGAGGATCTCGGAAAGCTTTTCCTCATCCAGGCTGGTGATATCCCGGCCTTTAATATAAATCCTGCCTGACTCGGGCCTATGCAAGCCGATCATGTGGCGCAGCAAGGTGCTTTTACCGCAGCCGCTGCCCCCCACAATGACCATGGTCTCTCCGCGCCGCACCTGGAGATTCACATCATCGAGAACAATTCTATCCCCGTAGGCGACAGCAAGGTTCTCGACTCTGATTATATTTTCTGTTTTCTGCCCGGAGTCCATCGCCGCCTACCACAGGTAATAGAAGAGTGAGGTAAAAAAGGCATCGGCCAGGATAATCAAGAAGATCGAGACTACGACACTTTGGGTGGTCCTGCGCCCTACGCCCTCTGCTCCGCCCTCGACCATAAACCCCATGTAGCAGCCTGTCAGCCCGATAAGGATGGCGAAAACACCGCTTTTAATCAGCCCGGTGATCATGTCCTTGAACACCAGCGCCAGAATCGTGCGGTTGAGATAGCGGGCAAAGCCCAGATCAAGGCTGAAAACGGCGATTGAAAAGCCGCCGGCTATGCCGACAAAGTCGGAGATAACAGTCAGGCAGGGCAGCATAATAGCCAGGGCCAGCAGTTTCGGCACAACCAGAAACTTGATCGGGTTAAAGCCCATGGACTGCAGGGCTTCGATTTCCTCGCCCACTTTCATGGTGCCGATCTCAGCGGCGATACCCGAGCCGGAGCGGCCGGCCACAATGATCGCGGTCATCAAAGGGCCCAGCTCTCTTGTCTGGGCCACAGCCACCAGGTCCGCAGTGAAAATGGTCGCCCCGAACTGTTCGAGCTGATAGGCGCTCTGCATGGCGAGGATCAAACCGATAGAAAACGAGATAAGCACCACGATCGGAATGGCGTTGACACCCACCTTGACCATCTCGTCGAAAGAGCTCCCGACCCGCAGGCCTTTGCCGATTACCGGGGCGACAAATGTCCAGTAGAGGCTGTCCAGGATGAGATGATAAATAAAATACATCCTTTCCAGGAACTCCAGCCCCTTGCGGCCGAACCAGCCGAAAAAAGTCTGGAATAGACCGTGCCTCTGATAAGACAGTTCTTCCGCCATAGCCTCAACGCCCCTTTTTTCCTGAACCGGTCTCTATAAAAAAATCGGCTTGTCAGGATAAAGCCGGTCAAAATTCACGTCCGGGCTTCTCTCAGGCTGCTTTCCATGCACTCACAGAGAATCCCTGCCCTGAAACAAAAGGCCCGAGCGGTCGAATTGCGGCTGCCATCCCTCTCGCTCAGCCTGTTTTCGTGGCCTCTTGTTCGGTCTCAAATATCGAGAAGACCTTATCGAGTCTGGCCAGCTCGAAAACCTCCCGGACTGAGGGTTTCAGCTCCGCAATGCGAAAATCCCCTTTGTACCTGTTCACGATGTGCAAACCCTCTACCAGAGTGGCCACACCGCTTGAATCCATGTAATCGACCCCCTCGAGATTGACAACGATCAACCGCACCTTTTTCTTGCCCAGCTCGGTGATCGCTTTGCGCATTTCGGGACTGGAGTACAGGTCCACATCTCCGGTCACTGAGATAACGGCCAGGTCATCCTCTTGGCGCACCTTTACTTGTAACATTTTCCTCCTTGTCACCGGAAAGATATTTTACCAGCCTCAGGACAGTTCCTGAGTTGCGGCATCTTTTATATTGAACCTTGTCCATGGCAGAATGA
>Ga0307380_10001466_pt1 | contig 34596 bp, 28 predicted proteins | sample UN3MG_FD_202239 | JGI IMG/M metagenome (GOLD analysis project Ga0307380, IMG submission 202239) | Soil microbial communities from Risofladan, Vaasa, Finland - UN-3 | ecosystem: Environmental > Terrestrial > Soil > Coastal area > Acid sulfate soil | place: Finland: Risofladan, Vaasa | collected...
GCAGCCCGCTGTGCTTGACGACACCATCGATCTCATCCTGCGTCGCATCGATACCCTCTTGCAGAGCCACCTGAGAAACAAGCAGCTCGCGTTTGAGTGTGTCGAGGACCACTGGCTCGAGCTTGCGCGCTATCGCCTCGAACTCATCCTCTGAGTGCTCCTTGTTCAAAAGCCCCTCTTCAACCATCCCGATCATCATTCGAACAGTGCGGCTTTTAAGAACCTTGGGATGAACCTCGAGCGGATTGCACTCAAGGAGCCTGTCCAACATCGCTTGCTCCTTCATCTGCTGATGTTCACGGTCGTATTTGTCCTGAACTCCATGCTCGAGCAGGTTACGCAGTTCCTCGAGCGTCTGGGTCTCGCCAACCATCTCGGCAAAAGAATCGTCCAGCGGAGGCAGGTTCAGCTTCTTAATCTCCTTGACCTTGACGCTCGCCCGAACTTGCCTCCCGCGCAGGGCCTCGTCGGGGAAATCGTCCGGCACTGTGTAGTCGCCGACTGCCTCCTCCTCAGACCTCCTGCCGACAAGGTGCTGCCCATATAATCTTGTCTCGGCAGACAGAACCTCCACACTCTCGCCCGGTGCGGAGACGATGACCTCGTCATTCTCGCGGCCTAAAAACGCTGCATCCACCGTAATCCTGTTCCCAACTTTGACCTCAACGTCGGGACCCTCGACCGGCCTAAGCACCGCAAAACTCTCCCGGAGCCGCTCTATCATCTCATCAACCTGTTCAGGTGTAACCTGTTTGGCAGGCGCAATCCTCACATGTATTCGATCATATCCACGTACCTCGGGCACGAAGTTCGCGCGGACATTCAGCCTGAACGCAAACGGTTTGCTCTCCTCAAGTGGCACGAGCGACTCTACCTTGGGAGAGTCTATCAGGGGGATATTCTGCTCCTGCGTTGCCAGCATTGAATACGCCTTCAAAAGCGACTCGCGAACCTCCTGTTTGACCTTGCTGCCGAACTTGCGCTGAACAGCGCTGTTCAGTGCCTTGCCGGGCCTGAAACCAGGGGCGATTACCGACTTGCGGTAGCGGTTATAGGCTCTACCGAACTCCTCGTCCACCTCCTTCGGGCTGAGCTCGACATCAAGCGTCTGCTGCTCGCCTTCCCTCGACGCGGCCGTTACTCTCATAAAAGACCTTCTCTCCGATAACGTTACCTCTTGTCCAAATCGCCTCAGCTAAGACCGAGGCAAGGAGATATGCCCGTTTATTAACCCAACGGAAACGACTCTGCAAGGTTTTGCCTACACACAAAACCAGCCAGGCCAGACCTCGCGGAGGCTTTCAGGAGAAGGACTCGAGCGCCGCAAGGAGCTCCTCCGCCGAGACAGTCGCCGTCCCCCTCTTCATCACGACTAGCCCGCCGGCGATGTTGGCGAGGTGGGCTGCCTCGCTGAACGTCGCGCCAGCTGCAAGCGCCGTTGTGAAAACGGCCACGACAGTATCTCCCGCGCCGGTCACGTCAGCGACCTCATCGGCGCCGAAGATCGGTATCGACTCGCTGCCATTCTCGTCCAGCAGCATCATCCCCTTGCTCCCGCGTGTAACAAGAATCGCCTCGAGCGAGAGTTTTTTACGGAGCATCTCGGCGGTCTGAGCAAGCCTGACGTCGTCCGTCTGAAGCGGGACTTTAAGAACCTCCTCGATCTCGGTCTCGTTCGGTGTTTGGGCGGTTACGCTTGAGTAGCGCAGCAGGCCGTATCGCGTATCGACCGTGATCGGGACGTCCCGCTCCCCGGCGATGCCTCGAACAGCCTGGTAAAGCTCGTCTGAGACGAGTCCGTGGCCGTAATCTGAGATGATGATGCCGTCGGCAGCCTGAGCTGCCTTCTGGGTTCGAGCAAGTAGGTTTGAGCGGGCCTCATCATCAAGCTTTGGCGCAGCGCATCTGTCCATCCTGACGATCTGCTGGCGCGCCCTGTGCCGACCCCCGGCGAGTATCCTCGTCTTGATCGACGTGTTCACGGCCTCGAGGCGCAAGAGAGCGTCGCTCTCGATGCCTCGCCTCTGCGCCTCTGCCCAGACGGCGTCGCCGTGGGCGTCCGTGCCTAAAACGCCGGCCAGAAACGTCCTTGCTCCGCAGGCGCGAACGTTGTTTGCAGCATTGCCAGCTCCTCCAAGAAAGACCTGCTCCGAGTCGAACTCCAGTATTAGCACGGGCGCCTCGCGAGAGATTCGCGACGTGTTGCCGAGCACGTAAACGTCTGCGATCACATCGCCAACTACGAGAACTGTCGCGGCTTTGAAGCGCCGGACGATTTCACGCAGTCTTCTCTTCATAAGGATGACCCCGCCGGGCCAGCACGGAGCTCATATCTGCACAAAGCTGCCGTCATCTGGCGATGTTGGCCAGGACTTTGTCGGTCTCACGAAGCCGATTGCCGATTCTTCGAGTGATGTTCACGATGATCCTCATAAACGCATCGAAGTCCTTCGAGTGCAGATCGAGCAATGCCGCCCTCGTGATAATCAGCACCTTTGTGTCTTGTCTCGCAATGAGAGACGCAGACCTGGGCTGGCTGTCGATCAGAGACATCTCGCCCGCAAAATCGCCGGCCGCAAGCTCTGCTATCTTAACTGCACCTTTTGTATCGCGGTTCAGTATTACATCAACCGAGCCTGACTTGATTATGAACAGACAATCGCCCAGGCTGCCTTCGGCGGCTATGACGGACTTGGCCCCGTAGGAGCTGGCGATGGCGTTCTTGGCGAAGACCGCCAGGGCCTCCTCGCCAACTCCCTCGAACAGAGAAGTCGCTCTGATGACGTCGATATTCTGCATTGGTCTATTGGTTCACAACCAGTTCTGGCCACTCGCCAGTGTTCCCGTCTGCGTCTCGGGCGGTGATGTGGAGCAGGTGAAGCCCGCGTGGGAGCTCGTATGGCTTGGTCATGATCATGCCATATATACCGTCTCCGGCCGCGAAATCCCCGCTTAGTCCGTCGTCCAAAAGCTCGATCTCTTTAGCCACGCCCGGATGGTTCTCGAACGACAGAACTACTGATGCGATGTCAGAGAGACCATCTGGGTCATCGACCATAGCGACCGGATTGAGCGTGCCGCCCGATTCTGGCGTGAGCTCGGACGAGAAGAACCCAGCCAGCAGCACTCTTGGCGCGTCGGGGTTTTTCGGCCCAGCGCCGCCCGTGAACGCCGCCCGCTGATCAACCTGCCAGTCGTCGTAGTCGCCTACCGGCAGGTATGGCCAGACCACGATCTGCCTCCCGTTTCTGAGCGAGGCGACAAGCTCAAGCGTGTAGTAGCCCGGCACGAGCGACCCGACGTGCATATCAAGAGTGTAGAAATAGGGAAGCGTCTCGTCGAGCGAAATACCTAGTGGGCTGCCCCCAATATAGAGGTCGAGGCTCTCTATGGGGAACGCTGGGTTAGCGTAGGCCTGCATCTCGAACTCCCCGCCAGCCGCGTTCAGGTCGGTATTGACAAAGCCGGCCGCAAAGACCGGCACTCCGGACGGTGTCTCGGCTGAGCCCATGAGCCAGTCAACCGCCCTTGAAAAGAGCATCTCTCCCTGTTCGGCGTCATCGACGTCACCGATCTCAAACGTAAGATAGACTCCGCGTGCGTTCAGGTTCTCAGCGCGGACTCCCATCTTCTGACTCTCGTCATCAGCAAAATGCAGAAACGTATCGCAGCCTTCAAGCGGCGTGAGGTAGTCAGGCGTGGCGGGAAACTCCTCGGCCAACGATGGCAAGGCTCTCATCCCCCGATCTAGTGCCGCCGACCTCGCAGTGGAAGGTGTCCTCGAAGAATGTCCCGCCCTCATTATACATGTTGTAGTATGACCCGACCAACTGGCCCGTTAAGAGAACGTTCGCGCCGAGCTGCATCGCATCTGCCACCGCGACAGGTCTATATGCCAAATACGGATAGTGGGACATGTAGTATGGGTTGTACTTAGCATCGAAAATAACCAGGCCACCGGCGTACTTGCTGAGCGTTGACTTGCCGGGAAGCTGCCTGATCTCGGTCTCCCACACGTCAGCCGAAAGGCCCTTTTGTGCAAGCGCCTCGAGGGTTTTGTGCCTCATGCCCTCGGCGTCAGCGAAGTCGTCCGCAACGAAGAGGACGTTAGACTCTTGCGTGAACGTCGTCGGGCCAAACGCGCAGGCGTTTCTCTTGGTCCCCTCGTTGCCGTTGGCGTCTTCGGCCGTGATGTCAAGGAAGACATCCTCGTTCGCCGGCATCGCCCCAAAGCCTACGTACAGGTCTTGCGTGTAGCGCGTAAACAGGACCTTGCCCAGCCCATCGCCGGCCCTGTTGTGCAGCTCGCCGCCGATCGATGCGATCCTTCCCGGCTCGATCACGAGCGCCACGACGTAGAACGAGCTCCCCTGATTGACTTGAGTTGGCGACCCTTCGGAGTACGCGACCCAGGGCGGCGTCTGGTCATTGCCGGTAACGGTTACGGGGAAGCTGCCAGTCCATCTCCGGCCGCCCTGCTCCAAGAGGTCGTAATCCACATCGTATTCGTAGCCGTCCGGAGTGTCAGATTCCAGTATCTCGATGATGTTATTCTGACTCTCAGAAGCCTCTATCGTCTGACCTGGCTCAATGTCGCCGTACGATGCGGTGTTGGTGGAGATCTGCCCTTGATAGCCGCCCCTGGCGTTCACGTATGGACTCCTCACGAATGTCCTTATTCGAACGTTTGACGCGGTAGCATTGCCGGTATTGGATAGCGTTGGCAAAATGACGATCAGCTCGCCCGGGTTGGCTTCCTGGTCCCCGTTCCCAACAAAATCGTATATCCGATGCTCCAGAAACGCAACCTCCGGACTGCGCCCGAGCGTCATCCTAATCGCGCCTGCGAAGATAAGAGCATCCACATCAAATCCTATCTTCACCCCGAACTCCAAAACGCCGTCCGCCGGGCAGCCAGTCGCGATCTTGAAGCGGAAAGGCGAGGCGCACTGAACTTTCTCATGCCCCTGAACTATCGGAAGCTGCGTGAGGCCATCAGTTACCTCGATAAACGGCGAGTCGGACTGAAGCGCGATGAACGACGAGGAGACCATACTACCAGTCAGATTCCTCACCTGCACGCTGAGGTCGAGCGTCTCGCCCGGGTCAGCTACGCCGTCGCCGTTGCCCTCAACCTCGCTGATTGACCAGCTGGCGATGGAAACGTCTGAGATGCCTCTCTTGGAGAAAATCTCGACGATGCTATTTCGGTGCTCCGAACCGAAGCACTCCTCATCCGCGTCGAGTGCCGCGTCTCTTGCGTCCAGAAAAGATGGAGTCTCGCTGCCATAATAGTAGAGCGTTCCCAGGGCGATCCTGTCTGCCACATCCGCCCCATACTTCTTGCGGATGTCCCACAGCGCACCAGACCATATCTGGCCGTCGTGATGCCCCTCGCCGACTAGGTCGAATGGATAGACCATGTCGTTATCCAGGTTCCGAAGATAAGGGGGCATCCACCACTCGCCGACCAGCGGGTCATCGTGCAGACTGCACGTGAAATAGTCCGCATAGCCCTCATCGAGCGACTGAGCGGAGAAATCCCTCGAGGCAGTGTTGTGAACGACTGCGTGCCCATATTCGTGCATCACTATGTCAGCATCGTGGGCGGGGTCTCGCAGCGTGCCGTCGCCCAAGGAGATACTGTTGTAGGTGGGGCTGTAGAACGCGTTGTTCATGTCCTCACTGTAGTGGACGGTTACGCTTATCGGTAAGTCCATCCCGTCGAACTCGAGGTGGTCCTTGAGCCAAGCGTGTATCAGGTTGACGTGATAGAAGGCACAGACCTCGTCAAAGTGCGTGCTCGTCGGAGCGTAGTCCCACACGAAGGTAGCGTCGCCATCCCAAGATGCCCGACTGAAGTCATCGTTGAGCGCTTTGCAGTAGGGCCCTTCTATATGGGCAGAGACCTCGCCCTCCGCATCGTAATACCCCTCCGCATCGGTGTAATAGACGTTAACGCCGGCGGTGGCCTTCATGTCCCGAATCGGCATCTCTGCTTGCGGCGTCTCGCCCGGGTTGACGTCATAGACGTTTCCGGTGACCCGGCTGAAAAGAAGCTCGTTCTTAAGGTATAGAAGGTCTCCGTTCTGCGCATCGACCAGCAGGACGAAAAGGCCCAGCGGCTTCCGACAGAACACCTTCACCTGATAGGCAAGACGAAAGCGCTCCGTCGGCGCGATGACCAGCCTGGCCTGCTGCGAGAGGTCGGTCTCCTCGCTCGGCGAGAGAAACGAAAGAGCAACATCCTCCGCGTCCTGGGCCGTAAGTAAAGGCTCCGTTGCGCAGTGTATCCCACGGTAGAACTCGCCGTTGAGCCTGCGTACCACGCCAGCGCCATCGATGTGAACGGAAAGACCTGCCCGCCAGACTGGGATGCCCTCGTATTCCTGCTCAAACCTGTAGTGAGAGTAGCTGTAGGACCGCGACGTCTTGACAAGGGTCAGGGCATCCTCGCTAGGACGGATTGAATAAAGCTGCCCAAAACGGTCGATAGCCTCCCTCGCCACGAGCGACTCGTCCGCACGTTTGGCCCAGTAAAGCCGTCCTGAGACGGAACGAGGGCTGCCCGTCTTCTCGCTGAATTGCACAGCGACTGGCCGCTGGGCAGTCAGCGAATCGAGATAGTCTAGCTGCGCCTGAGTTGGCGCTCCTGCTTGGTGCTGTGCCAATGGCACTTCTGGAACTGCCGACTCATTTTGCGGCTGAACAAAAGCGTGCAAGATGCCCGGAAACGCCGCTATGAAAGCGACCATAGCCAACAAACAAACAATGAACCTTTGACCTGTCATCGAATCCTCCCTCAACGTAGATAAGCAAAGCTAGAAGCTACGGAGATGATAGTTGCCTAATTCCCGAAGTTCAATAATACGGCAATAATAGAACAGATTGAGGGGTAGTTTGGTTCACCGAGCGGATTGACAGCTCTTTCTTCGACCTGACGCCGGCAGACGCCTCGCGGGCGCTGGTTCGGCGCTACGGCTGACGACGCATTTCAAGCGCTTGCGTCCCGTTACTGAGGGCACGGGTGTGCTACATCGTGCTCCATTCACTCAGTCCAGCGAGCTGCTCAAACCATGCCTTGAGGTCGCTGCCCTCCCCGGGTGAGATAATTGTCGCATCGTTCATGTCCGCCTCGATGCTCTTGGCCAACCCTGTTTCCGGTGGCAAGATGATGAGGGTATCTATTCCTTCACGACACAGGGCGTCCATAACCCGTGTCCACTTGACGGGCATGAAGAGCTGCTGCGAGAGCAGGTCGAGGATGTTGCACTCGATAATGCGCTGGCCGTAAATGTGTTCGATGATTGGCGTTGCGGGGCTTTGAAATTGTACGGTCGCCAACTGTTTTGCGAGCCTGCGGCCGCGAGATTCGAGGATACTCGTGTGAATCGGCGCATCTACCCCAAGTAGTTTCGCCTCGATTGCGCCTCGCCTATTTGCGCCATCGCAGGCGGCAGCCATGGCCTTTCTATGCCCCGAGAGCACGAAGTGCGTTGGGCCGTTGATGTTTGCAAGATAGACTTCGCCACTCTCGGCCGCCACCGAGCACACGAGGTTGAGCTCCTCGCGGTTTAGCCCAACTATCGAGGCCATCTCGAAGTCGCCCCCGTCAGCAACCTCGTCAAGAAGGTCGCCGGCCATCAGCACAATCTCCAGCCCTTGGTGGAACGACATGGACCGGGCAGAAACAAGCGCAGCGTAAATGCCTACCCCGTGCTCCACCAACAGCGATACCGGCCCATTCATCTCCTCCGTCAGAACCTTGAACGAGGCGACGCTTGCGATGAACGTCCTAAGCTGCTGAATGGTTCGCTCCGATAGTGGGGACCCGACTCGCTCGATGAACTTCTCCCCCTCCTCAACCGTCGGCCCGGCTGCCGAAAGCTGCTTGAGGCGTCCAAGCAAGTCCGAGACAGGAGACAAGGCCTGCCCAGGAAAGCATACTGCGGTCCTCATGGATTACTCATTCCGAGAGCGCTCGCGAGGTGCGGACAGTCTGAGAACCTTTTCGCATCAGTTGCGGGTAACACGTCGCGAACCCTCCCTCATTCCCACAAAGTGCGCTAGTGCCCCACGTAAGCGACTGCGGCGATCTCGACGTCAACGCCGAGCGGGAGAGCTGAGACCTGTATCGTCGCCCTTGCTGGCGGCTGCGTGTCGAAGAACTGCGCATACACGTCATTGATGGCCTTAAACTGACCCAGGTCGGTTACGAAGATGTCGCACTTGACCAGATCGCTGACCGAGGCCCCAGCCTCGTCAAGGATGGCGGCAATGTTCCTCATTATGCGCTTGGTCTGCTCGGCGGAAGAGCCGCCTGTGAGGCCTCCTGTCTTGGGGTCAATCGCTATCTGGCCTGAGATGAACAGAAAACCGCCGGCGAGCACGGCCTGCGAGTAGGGGCCGACCGCGGCCGGTGCTTTGTTGGTTGCTATGATCTTTTTTGGCATTCTCACTCTCATTCGCGATTTGTCTATTTTCTTTCTATTTCAATAATACCCTCAATATCCTTCAGATGATCCATCGCCTTCTCGATCTGCCTAGCTGAGGAGCACTGGGCATCGATCTTGAACAAAATCGAGCCGTCCGGCAGCCTGTCGCTCCTGGTCTGCCGCAGGTCAACATTGGCGTTCAACAGCGCCTTGGTGATATAGACTAAAATGCCCTTCTTATCCACCGAGACGAGCCTCAATCTTGTGTCAAATAGAGATGACTTCGGGACGTCCCACCTGATATGTCTTATTATCCTGATGTTGTCCGGCAAAAGCTCCTCGACCCGCGAACATTCGATCCTGTGGATTGAAACGCCGCTCCCTCGTTTGATGTAGCCCACCACGCGGTCTCCTGGCAGAGGGTGACAGCACTTGGCGAGAATGACCTCCGACGCTGTCGGGTCGGAGATTACTAGTCCCTTCTTGTAGGCGCGGATGCGGGCGAGCAGGTCGGCCTGAGGAGGCGTTTTGGCTACCTTGAGAGTGTGGACCTTCTCGTAGAGGTTCTTGGGCAGAACAAACTCCAACGCGTGCAGCACCTTTATCTTACCTAGCGAGACCTTGACGAATAGGTCCTGCACGTCCGACAGCCCGCTTCGGTCGATGAACGACGCAAGGCGGGGCGACTTGTAGAACTCCTTGCTTGGAACGCAAGCCATCCTTAACTTCTCGTCCAATACCGACCGCCCTATCTCGGCCATCAGATGCCGCTCTTCGAGCTTGAACCACTTCTGTATCGCGGCGCGGGCGAACGGCGTTTTGGCGAACTTCAACCATTCTTTCTTCGGCCTTGCCCTCTTGTCGGTTATGATCTCGACTACGTCCCCAGTCTTCAACTCTTGGTCTGGCTGCTTTTGGACGCCTCCGACTTTCCCTGCGACGAAATGGTCCCCGATGGCGGTGTGTATGCTGTATGCGAAATCAATGATCGTTGAGCCCTGCGGGAAGCTCCTTATCTCCCCCTTCGGTGTCATCACGTAGATGTCCTCAGACTGAAGCATCGTCTTGATGTCATCCAGCAGCTTTGTGCCCCTGTCCTTCTCTATGTAGCTGGTTATGAATTCCTCGACCCACTGGCTGACGTCGCTCTCCTTGTAAAGCTTTTTGAGCAGCCTCTCGTCCGCCATTGCCTTGTAACGCCAATGTGCGGCTATGCCTCGCTCGGCGACTAGATGCATTTTTTCGGTTCGTATCTGCACTTCGAGCTGGTAGCCGGGCCTGACGAGAACAACCGTGTGCAGTGACTGATACATATTGGGCTTGGGTGTAGCTATGTAGTCCTTGAACGCGCCCGGGATGGGGCGCCAGAGGGAATGAACCTCCCCAAACACCCGGTAGCACTCGCTCTCAGTCTTGGCGATAACCCTCATCCCGACTATGTCCAAGACCTCATCGATCGTCAGTCCTTGACGCACCATCTTCCGATATATGCTGTAGTAATGCTTGCTCCGTGTGGTGATTTTGGCATCGATGCCAGCGGCCACTAGATGCTTACGGAGAGCCTTCTCCGCACCTTTCAACGCGGCGAGGCGCTCGTCCTCCGTCGCCCTGAGCTTCTCAACAAGCTTGTTGTAGATGTCCGGCAAGAGCGACTCGAAGGCCAAGTCCTCCAGCTCCGACTGAACCTCGCCCATCCCAAACCGGTACGCAAGAGGCGCATACAGGGTGAGTGTTTCCTTCGCCGTCCTCTTCTGCTTCCAGTCAGGCAGCGATTTCAGAGTGCGCATGTTGTGTAGCCGGTCGGCTAGCTTTATCGGCACCACTCTCAGGTCTTTGCCAACCGCCGCGAAGAACCGCTTGAGGTTCTCCACCGTTCTTTCCTCCCTCGACTCCAGCATAAGCCGGTCGACTTTGGTCAGCCCCTGGACGATCTCGGCCACATCATTTCCGAACTCGGCGGCTATCTCGTTACCTAGATTTTCTCTTGTCTCGATAAAGCGCTGTCTAGCGAGGGCCTCGTCAGATATCTCTGGACTAGCAGACACCACCACATCGGCAGGCGATGCGTCCTCCAACACGTCGTGTAGCAGCGCGGCCGTGATGAGCTCCGGCGCAAGCTCCCATTTCGTCAGGATCTCGGCCACCGAGAGCGGGTGCTTTATGAAATCCTCCCCCGACGCTCGCTTTTGGCCCTTGTGGTATTCCGCGGCAAACCGAAACGCCCTCTCGATATCGTGATCAGCCGCCGTATCAGGATACCTGGACAGCAATGCTCGCTTGATCGCCGCGAGCCGTGCCTCGTAATCCGCCGCGATGTTAAGATCTGTGGCGGACTTGTTGAGGACCACCGTTCAGCCCTTATCTTCGTCTTTTAGGCGAGCCCGCAGCTTGAACCGCCGGCTTGCCCGAGCCGATGTGCTTTCTCTTCTGTCTGCTTCTGGAGTACATCTCCCAGTCGTACACGATTGGGCTGGCAACGAAGATAGAAGAGTATGTGCCCACAATGACTCCTATCATCAGCGCTAGCGCGAAATCACGTATGACCTCGCCGCCAAGAACGAACAGCGCAAGAACGACAATGAAGGTTGTGAACGACGTCAGGAGCGTTCTACTAAGGGTCAAGTTGATGCTGGCATTCAGCTGCTGGGCGTAGGGCAGACTCCTCATTGACTTCGAGTTCTCCCTGATACGGTCATAAACAACGATCGTGTCGTTAAGCGAGTAGCCGACGATTGTCAGAAGAGCGGCAACGATCGTGAGCGAGAACTCCCGGTTGAAGATCGAGAACAGCCCAACCGTTATGCCGACATCGTGGATCAGGGCAATTACCGCAGCCACAGCGAACTGAAACCGAAAGCGAAGCGAGACATAGATGAGTATCCCGAGCACGGCCCAGAATATCGAAAGTAGAGCTTTCCCACGCAGGTCCTTTCCGACCTTCGGCCCAACCATCTCCTGACGGACCACGGTGAGACCGCTGGCATAAGCCTTGTCCCTGAAGTAATCAACTGCCTCAGCAGGTATGCCAGGGACGGACAGCAAAGCGTCCACATTGGGAAACAGCCCCCCGAGGGCGTTTCGCCTCTCGACTATTGTTCCGGCAAGCGTCTCCGCTCCCTCCCTTTTGTTCTTGAAGGCTTTGAGGTCTTTCAGGTGAAGGGCGAGCTCCTTCGGACTGATCGCATTTATGTCGATCGTGCGCCCCTCGCCTATCTGCTTGTCAAAAGCCGCACGAACTACCCCCACAAGCTTGGGCACAAGGCTATCCCCGCTTGCCTGGGACTTTTCCACATCCTTTACCCGGATGAGGACATCCCGGGGCGAACCAAACCCCTGTATCGTTGCGCCCCCGTAGCCGATACCTTCCAGGCTATGCCTCAGCACAGAGATATCCACTGGATTGAGGAACTTCAGTTGGATGAGTGTCCCGCCCTCGAAATCAATGCTGTAACTTGGGCCGCCCTTTACGATCAGCGAGATGATGCCGGCAAGTAGCAAAATGGCCGAACACGCAAACGCGATCTTACGGCTCTCAATAAACTTGAATTTCGAGTCCTTAATAATGTCCATATTCTCTCTCCAAAGAGCGGTCTATTATATGCTCAATCGCTTGATTCTGCACTTTTGAAGCACTATCTGGAAGACCAACTTCGATACAAACAGCGCCGTAAACATGCTCGCAAGAATGCCAAGTATCAATGTAACTGCGAAGCCCCGTATCGGGCCTGTCCCAAACTGAAACAGGACGACGGCCGCGATCAGCGTAGTAACGTTAGAATCCACGATCGTCAACAGAGCGCGCTTGAAGCCGCCCTCCACTGCCGCTCTGATTGTTTTGCCAGCCCGGCGGTCCTCTTTGATACGCTCGAAAATCAGGACGTTGGCGTCAACCGCCATGCCGACCGTGAGAATAATGCCCGCGATGCCCGGCAGCGTCAGAGCAGCTCCCGATAGCGCCAGGCAACCCATCAGCAAGATCAGGTTCAAGACCAGTGTAAGATCAGCGATCAGACCTGAAAGACGGTAGTAAAACAGCATGAAAAACACCACAAGCGCGCCCCCGATGATCACCGAGGTAGTCCCCTGTCTGATCGAATCCAGGCCCAGCGTAGGTCCGACGGTTCTCTCTTCAAGATACCTGACGTTCGCAGGAAGAGCCCCTGCCCTGAGAACCACTGAGAGGTCGTCCGCGTCCTGCACCGTGAAATTGCCCGTGATCTGCCCCTTCTCCGTGATGCGCGTTTTTATCGACGGAGCGGACTCGACAACGTTATCAAGAACGATGGCGAGCCTCTCATTGATGTGCTTCTGAGTGAACTTCCCGAAAAGCCTCCCGGCTGACCTCGTCAGCCTGAAATCCACGGCCGGCATGTTGAACTCATCGTGCCCCGTCCTCGCGTCCTCCAAGTCAGCTCCCGAGACCCGAACCTCGTTCTCAACGAGCGCATAACGCGCCTTGCCAACTGTTTCGGCGGCACGCCGAGGAGGCGCCATCTTTAGCAGCTCGTATCCCTCCGGGACACTGCCTTTATACTTCTCCAGCAGCGCTTCTTTGCTGGGGGCCTCGTCCTTTAACAGCCGAAGCTGGAGCATCGCAGTTCGGCCGATGATCTTCTTGGCGCGCTGCGGGTCAACCACACCGGGCAGCTGAACCAGAATCCGATTACCGATCAAGCCTATGCGCTGAATGACCGGCTCGGCTACACCAAGTTCGTCCACTCGGTTTCGGATCGTCTCCAGCGCTTGACGGACCGAGTTCTCCCTGAGACGCTTGTCTTCAACGGACTTGAATGTAAGCTTCAACTCCCACTTGTTGCCCGCGAGCTTCGTCGGATAAACGTCAAAGCGGCTCTGCTCGTCCCTAAACTCTGACAACGCCGAATCCTTGGCGCCCGTGCTCGGCAAAACGAATCGGACCGACAGGTCATCCGCCACACGCTCTGACTCAACTGGTATCTCGTGATCACGAAGCAGATCGGCCAACCTGACCTTCATCTCCGAAAGCTCTCCCTTGAGCGCTGTTTCTGTCTCCACCTCAAGGACAAGGTGTATCCCGCCCCTGAGGTCAAGACCAAGCAGTACTTTCTCCTTCGGAGGATATGCACACCAACCGACAAGCACGACCAGTGCGACAGCAAAGATCGATTTACCCAACAGGTTCTTTTTCACATCTAGCCCCTTCCTGGCCCTCTTCTTCTGCTCTCAACTGTCTAACCTTCAAGCAACGTAGCCGATTGATCGCCGCGCCAATCTCAAAACGCCTCGGCCTGGCGTAATCGCCCCGAGCGAACGGGCATAAGATATCAAGACCCCGCTCAGAAATGTCCCTGTCAATCCTCTCTACTAGGTCCGGCATTGCCATGCTGCTGTCGAGGTCCTTCAGATACTCGGACACACCATAGTAGATCGCATCGCCGATCGCGCGAGTCTGACAGTAGTCAACCAACTGGTCCTGAGCAGAAATGTCGCTCTCGCTCTCACCGTAAAGAATCTTGCCCTTGCCCTTGATGTCGATCTTGACCTCATTACGACCTGACCCTGCGCTCAACGACCGCTTGAGAGGGCACCGCTTCGTCAGCTCACCGAAATGCTCCCCACTTTCAATCTCGCGCCGAGTCCGGTGCTCTATCGCTATACTCTGCGCCTTGACTGTCATGTCCTTCACAAGGTATTTGTCCAGAACTAGCACGACGTCCGCTACATCAAAGTAATCACCGGAGCCGCCCATGACAAGTATCGAGGAGACCCCAAGGTCAGAATACATCTGCCTGATCTTATCCACGAACGGCGTGATTGGCTCCCGGTCCTTCGGGACCAATTGCTGCATCCTGACGTCCCTTATCATGAAATTCGTCGCCGATGTGTCCTCGTCGATCAAAAGCACCTTTGCGCCCAACTGAAGCGCCTCGATAATGTTGGCGCTCTGGGAGGTGCTTCCGCTTGCGTTCTGGGTCGTAAATGCCCTTGTGCTCTGCCCAAATGGCAGGTTGTTGATGAACGGCCTTATATCGACCTTCTCAACGTTCCGACCCTCCTCTGCCTTCAGCTTGACCGCTCCATCCACGGTAACAACGAACTCACGACCATCCCCAGGGATGTGATTGTAAACGCCTCGCTCCAACGCCGACAAAAGCGTCGATTTGCCATGGAACCCGCCCCCCGCGATCAACGTAACGCCGGGCCTAAGCGCCATCCCTCTGACCGGCCCACGGTTTGGCGTCTGAATCTCCATTTGCAGACTTGAAGGAGAGTTGAACGGTATGACTATGTCCGCACCGATCTCCCCAGGCTTGACGACATCCAGCGTTTCAACGTCAACTACGATACCCCTCATCGGCCTGTCGTCTATCCCGCTTCGCCGCGGCAGAATCGAGCCGTCCGCCACGAACGCTATGAGGCCCAACTCTTCGAGCTTATGGCGTATGAAATCCTGGTCCTCCACAACATCGATGTGCTTCGACATCGCGTTCTTGTCCAGATTCTGGTATTTGAGAGATTGCCGGACTATGTCCGGCAGAATCCCGAAAAGCATTGCGTATGCCTCGTTCCCGAGGATGATGCGCCCGTCCGCTGGGAGCCCGGCCACGAACCGCGCCTCGACATACTCGTCCGTAACGTTGACGGAGCTCCTCTCCAAGACCTCCTGACCGCAGGACGCAATGGAAAGCGTCCCGCTTTTGCCAGAGCCGCGTATCTTGCGCCGCGAATCGGAGCTCACCGCCTCAAATTGACGCGTCAGGAAATCCTCCAACGCAACTCGACGAGTCGGGGTTGAAAAGAGCGCCTGTGGGAAACCAGCGACTTGCTGCGGCACCCGCACCCGCAAACGCGAAGGTGCTGCAAAGGGATCGCTTTGCACCTTGTCGAAGATGAGGACGTAGTCCTCGAACTTGTATCGACCGGCAAGGGACTTATACGATTTATATCCTGACCTGTCGATGCTCTTGAGTTTTGCCTTCAGATCGTCGCTATGTAACATTCTTCCTCAGCTTCAAAAAACCACTCAGGGGCACTCGGCGTCACCGGCTCAAAACTGCCGCATCGAACTCCTTGCGGTGCTCGAAATCCAAAAGCCCGCTCATGAAGTAGCGTAGCCGGAGCGAACCTGTACCCTCTGTTACCATAATACGCTTAAAAGCAAAAATGTGCTCAGAATCCTGAGCCGCACCCCGCAACGTCGAGCAGGCAGCGATGTAGCCCGCATCTCGGGCGGCCTTCACGGCTCTAGTGTCAAAAAGCCCGTAAGGATATGCGAAGGTTGAGACCTCGACGCCTATCATCGATGACAGCGTGGCCTTCGATTCCGCCATTTGAGCCTCGATCTCATCAGAAGCAAGCGCCGTGAGGTCCACGTGATCACATCCGTGAGAGCCGATCTCGAAACCGTGCCCAAAGAGCTCCGACAGCTCTTCAGCATTCATTATCTCAAAAGACCGACTCTTATTCCGCCAATTGCTCCGCCCACCAATACAGCTCGTCAAAACGTAAAACGTCGCTGTGCAGCCAATCTCTGAAAGCACAGGATAAGCCTGCTCAAAGCTGCTCTTCGCACCATCGTCAAACGTGAGAGCAAACTTGCGCCTCAATGAGGCAGCGTCCCCGGCCCTCAGAAGCTCCGCAAGCCGTTGAACAGTAATCGATTCGTATCCGTGACCAAGGAACCATTCGGCGGTCTCCCTGAGCTTTGAACTCCTCACAACCAACGGCGAACGAGGCACAGATGAGCCCTCGGGCGCAACGTGGTGGAACATGAATATGGGAACTCTAGCTCGCACTATCTCGGCCCCTGTCGCTGCCTCCGAGCAGGACATCATAAATGCTCTGTAGCCTTCTGAGCATAGTCTTCAGGTCGAACCTCGCCTCTGCCATCGCCCTGCCAGCTCGGCCAAACGCCTCCCTCTTCTGGCAATCTACGGCGAGCTCGCTCATTCTGCTGGCAAGCCCATCAACGTCGCCATCGGGGACAACGTAACCACTATGCCCATCGTCAACGATCTCCGGAAGCGCCCCAACGTCAGACGCGATGACCGGCTTTGCCATCGCCATCGCCTCCACTGCCGAACGTCCAAAGCCCTCCGTCCTGCTTGGCATGACAAGCACATCCAGCGCTGCAAAAGATGGAACAGGATCGTCTTGATGGCCAGCGAATATCACCCGCTTCGAAAGCCCTAACTGCTCAACCATCCGCCTGAGCTCGTCCTCGAACGAGCTGCCCTTGCCCCTCGCATCCCCAACGATGAGCAGCCTTGCGCGCTCGAGGACCCCGGCAATGCGAGAGAAAGCCTCGACCAAGAGATCAAGCCCCTTCAGCCGATCGATGCGGCCAACCGCCCCGAACACAACCGCACTGTCATCCAACCCAAACCGCCGGCGCGACTCGCCCCGGGGCGTTGTGCGAGCAAACCGCTGAAGGTCAACTCCGTTAGGAACGTAAAAAACTCTCCCCGTCAGACTCTCAAAGCCCGAAAGCACGTCCACCGCTCTGCCAGACGTGCAGATGGCGGCATCACTCTTATGCAGCCCATACTTCCTCGCCTTGTCCCGGTCGATCTCCGTCCTCACGTGAGCCACGACCGGCGCCACGACCGGCTTTGCAGCCCAAAGCGCGTATGGGACGTCCCAGACGCTGTTGGCGTGCAAAAGCGAGACCTGATACGAACGAACCGCTCGCCTGAGGCGCCCAATTGCCAGCGGAATGTGCAATATGCTCTTTCCCTTCCTAAACATCGGCATCTTGATTGACACGACATCGACTCCATCCCGAGAGCCGTGCCACGCTGGCTCCCCCGAACAGGCGACGACAGGCTCAAAACGGCCTCGCTCGAGGCCGAAAACAATATCCCTGAGACTTTCCCAAGCGCCGCCGGGCCTGCTCGTCCCGCTTATGTATAAGACCCTAACCACAATACCGCTGCAATTTTTATGTCCCGCGTTCGACCGCAGAATGCCATCGCCCAAATGGCACTAGCAAGGGGTGGGTTGCCTGCCCGCCAGGCCAACGTTACTTCGAGGCGCCAGTCTCGGCGGACATGATGCCGGCTATGGCGCTTCGATCAACCTCAATCTTAACTTTTTCCGCGACCTTGATGCTAGCTGTGTTCTCGGAGACTGCCGCGACCGTGCCGTGTATGCCGCCGCTTGTCGTTACTCTGTCGCCAACCTTGAGGTTGCCCTGCATCTGCTTAACATCTTTCTGTCGTTTCTGCTGCGGTCTGATGAGCAAGAAATACATAATGCCGAAGATCGCAAATACAAGCACCAGTCCGGACATGCCGCCTCCTCCCCCTTCACCCTTGCCGCCGGTCGCCATCGCGGCGGCAGACGACTCGATCAGCGCAAGAAGTGAAAAGACCGCTAAGGCTTGGAATACCATTCTTGCGGCACATCTTTGCACAGTTCGCAACAACGCTGACTTAAACAATGTCAATCTCCTCTTGATGTTTGCTCTCGAGTTCGGCCAAGAAACCCTCCAGCTGGCCATTTCGTATTACATCCCGAAGCCGGGACATCAATCGCATATAATACCGAACATTGTGGATACTATTCAACATCGGCGAGAGAAGTTCCCCCGACATGTACAAATGCCGCAGATACGCCCTGCTGAAATTGCGGCAGGTGTAGCAATCGCAGCCCTCCTCGATGGGCCTCTCGTCCCGAGCATACTTCGCGTTCTTGATCACGAGCCTGCCGCCATCCACGAAGAGCGTCCCGTTTCGAGCATTCCTCGTCGGCATCACGCAATCGAAGATGTCCACCCCCTGCGACACAGCCCTCGCCACATCCATCGGGAAACCCACGCCCATTAGGTATCGCGGCTTATCCAAAGGCAGCTCGTCTGTGCACACACCCACCATCTCAAACATAGTCTCCTTGTCCTCGCCAACTGCAAGCCCTCCGATCGCATACCCGTCGAACCCCATCTCCACCAGCCTATGAGCACACTCCACCCGAAGCTCCGGGAAAGTTGCGCCCTGAACGATCCCAAAGACCGCGCTACCCTGACCAACGTTCCGCGCCGAACGCTCCGCCCATTCCAGCGTCAGGTTCATCGACCGGCGCGCGTAGTCGAACGTAGTCGGGTATGCCACGCATTCGTCCAGAACCATCGCCACGTCAGAGCCAAGCCGAGCCTGCATCTCGATCACCCTCTCAGGCGTGAATAGGTGCGACGAGCCGTCGAGATGAGAGACGAAATGAACCCCCTCTCGCTCGATCCTCCTGAGCGTCTTCAGACTATAAACCTGAAAGCCTCCGCTGTCAGTTATGATCAGTCCGTCCCAATCGATGAACCTGTGTAGCCCGCCAGCGGCCCCGATGACGCCGATTCCAGGCCGCAGATACAGATGATAGAGGTTGCAGAGAATGCCCTGCACCCCGTGCGCGACGAGCTCCTTCTGCGGGACGCCCTTCACTGTGCCCTGCGTCCCCACCGGAAAGAAGGCCGGCGTCTCAACCGTCCGGCCGTTCACCGAAAGCCTACCCACCCTGGCACCGCACCCGGCGCTCTTCGCCTCTATCTCAAATCTCAACATCTTCCTGTAACCTCGGGGCCGCCGCCGGCACAGCCATGTCGCTTAGGCGCTGCAGTTATGCTGCCACCCAAGAGGAAACTCCCGGTTTCGCAGCCAACACCGCGCCGCTTGCATCTTTCGGAAACTCTTCTCCTGCACCCCGCCTCTATAACACAGTCCCGCGTCCCTTTCCAAGCTGAAGGCTTTGCTCGTAACCATCGGCTCGGGTGACCGGGTATGGTAGGTAAACCACGCTCGGAGCAAGACCAAATATGGGGGCGTTTGAGCGTGGTCCGCGCGAGCCGTCGGGTCGGTCGCACGAGTCGCAGGGTAACCGGCGTCCCAGATAAATGGCTGCCGCTTGTGATGCGAGCAATCGCCGCGGGAACGGCATCCGGCGGACCCCCTGCTCTGGCGCCTTCTTCCTTGCGTTACAGCAAGGTTCTGGAAAGACGCGTGAAGTCGGCTGCGCACTGCTTGCCGTTGAATTTGACAATCCGCGACTGCCACAAGCATTATTGGAGGCATGATTCAAGAAAGGGATAATCGGAACCCTGTTTATCGGATGTATATAGACGAAGTTGGAAATCCTGATCTAGAGAGCTCCGACAATCCCAACCACCAGTTCTTGAGTCTGACCGGCGTGATCATTGACCTGAGCTACGTCAAAACCACGCTGTATCCACAAATGGAAGCACTCAAGACCAGATACTTCGACCCTCACCCTGACGAACCATTGATACTCCATCGGAAAGACCTGATGAACGCAAAGCACCCATTTGGGAAACTCAGAGATGCACAATTGAGACAGCGATTCGATGACGATCTTCTGGAGCTCCTCAAGTCCTGGCAATACACGGTTATATCAATTTGCATCAATAAAAAAAGACATAAAGAGACATATACAACCTGGAGATATGAGCCGTATCACTACTGCTTGAACGTGATGTTGGAGAGATTCGTCTTCTTCTTAGAGAATTCTAATAGCCAAGGTGATGCCATGGCAGAGGCGAGGGGAGGTAAGGAGGATATGCGTCTGAAGCGATCATTCGCGAGGCTTTGGGAAGGGGGGAGTGACTATGTTTCGCCTGAACGCTTCCAGGCAGGGCTGACCAGCAAGCAACTCAAGGTTAAGCCCAAGGCGAACAATATCGCAGGACTTCAATTAGCGGACCTCATCGCTCATCCCAGTCGTAACGAGATACTCAAGGACTACGGGCTGCTCCGAAAAGAGATAGCGCCGTTTGCGAACAGAGTCATCGCCATCTTACAGCAGAAATACTATCAAAGCCATTACGACGGGAGGATATTCGGGAAGAAGCTGTTGCCTTAAAGAGCCGTGCGCCAGAAATAAAAAGGGCCCTTGCGGGCCCCGATGGCATTAATACCATCCACCTCCGGAATTCCGGATTGCAGATAATATGACCTACCTGTTTAGGAAAAGCAAGCCCGGAATCTCGTTATGGACACGGCGTCCATTATTTGCCGCGGGATTAATATCCAAAGCACCACGTGATGCGAGCAATCGCCGCGGGAACGGCATCCGGCGGACCCCCTGCTCCGGCGCCTTCTTCCGGTTCAAGCACGAGGTTGTGGCTCATTGGTTCCTAATCGCGAAAGGCTCTTGACTTGGATGGGCGCCACACTAACATGGACTCTTGACGAGCTCGGCGCATCCATGACCGGATGTCGCTCAGAAGCATATGAGTTGTGAGAATGGTGCGAAAACCTTCCGCTATACATTTGAACGGCAGTCTCCACGGTCCTCTTCGCGGTGCAGAGGATGCCCGGAAGACAGCATTGAAGCTTCTTCCTGAGACCGAAACCGCACCAGTCACGGGCACGAATAGGAATAGACGAGCCCGTCGGATGATCGCCTTTGGCTGGTATGGCGGCAAATACAATCATCTCGAATGGCTTTTGCCTCTACTGCCCAAGTGTCACCACTATTGCGAACCTTTTGGGGGATCGGCCGCAGTTCTTCTTAACCGGGAACCTTCGCCTATTGAAACATACAACGACATACATGGAGAGGTCGTGAATTTCTTCCGCGTCCTGAGAGACCAGAAAGAGAGGCTAAAGGCTTACAGTTACGAAATGACAGATGCCGAGCACAAGCGGCTCGCTGAAGTGTTGATCCAGGTCAAAGGCAAGGTCGCGCTGTCGGGATACCGTTGCCCTCTTACGGACCAGCTGTATTCCTCTTTCCGGAGAATCGACGCACCCACCAAGAAATGCCACTCCTCGAAAGCGCCTCGGGCGGAGGCGCTCTGGATCAACTACCGCGTGGAACAGCGCAATCCAAGGGATTACCTCACGATAGAGACGCCCAGAGGTGCGGTGCCTTGCGAGGTGATCCTAAGTCGCGTCTTGCCGGTCGTGTAGGCATCCTCGCCGTTGCCAAACTTGCCCTCGAGGCGGATGGTTAGAGTGCCCTCGATCGCCCCACCCTCCGCATCAACAATCGTCGCTATCTGAGATTTGAGCTCTGCCGGCACAGCCGCGACCGTAAGCGACGTCTCCGTGTCCGCGGTTGAGGCAGCTATTTGAGAGTATATGTTCCTCTCGAAAGTGAACGGGGCATAGTTGGGCAGTGCTATCTCGACGAGATACTTGGTGACAAGGACGTTATATGAGGGGTCGATGTTGCCCTCCGAATCGAGATAGTAATCAGAATACTTGTTGAGCACATAGACGACAGCGTTGTCATCAGTGCCGAGATCGTTCGCGTTCACGCTGGACTCTACGTAGGGCAGGCCAGTCAACGACTCGATCCTCGTTATCTGTAGCCCCCAGATGGTTGACTGCGAATCATCGTCGCCAGTGCCACCGCGCCTCGAGCAGCCTGTCAGAACAACCGTTCCGGCAAGGAACAACAGACCGATAATCAATAGACTCTTACGCATTTATGCCTCCTGATCTGTGTCAATCAATCCTCTGACTTCTCCGGCGCTTCCTTGCCGGTCGAGCCCTTGGAGCCACCGGCCTTCGATTCGGTATTGGCGCCACTTTTCGGCTCACCTGTCTGCTCGTCCGCAGGCGGCTCTCGCTCCCAGATAGCGCCCTTCCGTTTGCGGATCTCATCGAAGAGCTCTTTCATGCTGGTCTCATAATCGCAAATGGCGGCCTTGGCCTCAGCCGTTGTTTCTATAATGGTGGGCGTGATCAATATCAGCAGCTCGGTATTCGTCTCTATCACCGAGGTAGAGGAGAAAAGCTTCCCAATCCAGGGAATATCCATGAGAAGCGGAATGCCTTCTTTGGCCGTGTTGACGTTCTTCTTGATCAGGCCGCCGATGAGAAGCGTGCTCCTGTCATCCATGAAAACTGTCGTCTTCACCTCCCGACGGTTCACGATCGGTGAATCTGAGCCACCGATCTTGTTGGTCTGCGCATCCGAAACAGTCTGGTTGATCTCCAGCTTGATCGTCTTCTTCTCGTTCACATGCGGCTTGACGTCCAAGATGATGCCCGTGTCCTTGTATTGAATCGTTCGTCTCGTGTCGAATGAGCTCACCGACGTTGAGCTGCTCGAGGTCTCGCTCGTGACGATGGGAACGTCCTTCCCGACGTATATCTTCGCCTCCTGGTTATTCGAGGCGATAATACGCGGCGTGGAGAGGACGTGGAGTTTGGACTGACTCGCGTAGGCATTAAGGAGACCTTTAAGCCTCTGGGCATCGACAACGTTCAAAACAAACCCGCTGCCAGACGGCACACCCAACGCCTGGGCAATATCCGAAACCACGTTGAAGTTCTCACCACCAACCGTTGCGCTACCCTGCCCTTTGAGCGACCACTCGAGCCCAAACTGCGTCGTCTTGTCCAGCGTCAGCTCTGCGATAAGCACCTCGATTAGCACCTGCTTGGGCCGAATGTCCAGCGCCTCGATCGTCCGCTTAATCTCAGGATAATTGGCCGGGTCGGTTACGATAATAAGCGAGTTGGTGAACTCGTCGGCAACTATGTTGACATCACCGATTACCGACCCGGTGCCGAAACCGGGCTTGGTCCCGGCGCTTCCGCTCTCACGGACTTTACTCTGAAAGGGGGATTTGCGTGTGCTGGAACTCGCCCGCGAACCTGTGGACTTCGTCTTGCTCTTGGAATAGAGGCTACTGAGGAGCGACGCCAAGGACTTTGCCTCGGCGTTCTCGAGGTAGTAAACGTATGTTTTCTCGGCCCCATAAACATCGACGTCCAACATCTCGATGATCTGCTCTATGGCCTCCAGGGCAGCCTTTCGGCCCAACACAACCAACGAGTTGGAACGCTTGTCGGTGATGATGACTGGCTTTTCCCCCAGGCCGCCCAAGGTGCCGGAAGCCTCCGTGGACGTCTTACTGGACCTCGAGCTGCGACTCGACCGCCGAGACGTCGAGGAAGAAGATGTTGAGGTCTTTTTGGCAGAGAAAAGCTTGTCCAAAATCGACGCAACCTCCCCCGCGTCCGCAAACTGAACCTGATAGATTCTCAGCCTCTCGGTGGCCGTCGGCACGTCCAGCAGCTTGATGAACGTCATCACACGCTTGATGTTAGACTCAAGGTCAGTGATGATGAGAAGCATCGTGTCGTCGTTCGTAACCTCGTATGCCACGCTCGAGAGAAACGGCTTGATCAGCTTCAGCAAAGCTGACGGCGGTATGTGCTCCGTGGGAACGATTTGTGTTACGAGAGTATCCTCGAGCTCTAGCTGGTCGCCTGAGCGACCCACGTAGGTCTCTATCGGCAGCTGCCTGGCGCTAGGCAGGGGAACGATCTTGTAGAAGTCCCGGCCTGAATCGACCATCGCAAGCCCATTCATAGTCAGTATGGACTGAAGAATGAACCACAGGTTGTCCGGCCTGACAGGGCGCCAAAACCGCGTCGTTATCTTCTTGCTCTTGACGCTGGGGTCAACGATGTAGTTGAAGGTGCCGCGCTCGGGCATAATCTTGATGAACATCTCGAGCACCTGTTCGATAGGAGCGCTCTCCAGAGTAAGATAAGGCCAGGCCTCTCGCTCCTCGAGGCTCTCGGGCAGCTTGCCCCTCGGGGGTTTGCTCTGAGCCGTGAACAAGACCGTATCGCCTGACACGCCTTCTTCCTCTGGCTCATCGCTTTCCTCCTCAACCTCGGCCTTGCCGACTGCTTTCGTTGCCACCGTTGACGTTGAGGCCGCCACCTGGGGCAGGATATTCCCCCGCTCCGCCGGCCCGCTCTCGGCCTTCTCCTCAACGGGCTCCTGCTCTCGCTGTTGAACAACGTCCTGTTCCGGCCCGGCAATAGCAGGGCCCCCTGTGAACTTCTCTTGCTTGAAAACGTGAACGCAACTTGTTGTAAAAAGCGCTGCCACAAGGAGCACAAGACACAGTCCAAACCTGCGCAGGCGCCGGGGCAACATGATTTGCCTATTCAACATACTCACCCCCTAGGGTCAATGTGTGTGCTTAACAATTGCAGGGGCCTCGTTTACACTAGAACAGACAGACGAGCACATCCGCTCCACAAACAATCGCTCCATCCCCTCACCAGCCGACACCGGCCAGGGCACGCCATCCATAGAATAGCCTCGGCCATCCCTCACTTTCTCTTCCCCGCCTTTTTTAACGCATCGAGAAAACGCTGAGTGGCCTCATCCTTGCTGGGAGGCGACGCCGGCGTTCTCCTTTTTATGGGCTGCCGCCCGGTCTTCTTGCTCTCTTCTTCTTCGGCCGCCTGAGGAATGCTTGACTTTGTAACCTCTACCTCAAAGCTCTCCTTGCCGTTCGAGAACACGACGAGAGTGGGTCTGATCTCTGATATATACCAACCGTTCTTGACCTCCTCACCCACCCTGTAGGAGCTCGCCTGGAGCAGCTCGCTCGGCGTGGGCGTTGGCGTAGGCTTGCTCCTGCGACTGCTACGCCTACGATAATGTCTCGTGGGCTTTGGGGCCTGGGCTTTCTTGGCGGGTATCTCCGCCACTATCGCGTACTTGACCCTGTCGTTGAGAAGCATGATCCCCAAAACCTCGAAATTGGGCTTTTTGTCCTCCTGGGCGTCATCTTTCCCTGGGGTCGGCGAGGGTTCTGGCGGGATATATCGCTTCCGGTCAGGTCTGAAGAGGTCGTTGTCAACCATTTGGCCATAGCCCAAGCCGGCAGCCATCTTATCGAATGAATACTGCTCACGCTCGATCCTCTTGGGCGGAACGGGGTCGGCCTTGATCTCCTCCCCGAGCGGACCCTGCCATATCTCGCCGAGCCAAACCGCCCCACCAACAGCAGCCGCAAATAGCGATAGATTTATCACGAAAAGCTTCCGAAACACCTGTCAGAAAACCCTACGGCAATTCATTGAGGACATATCCCACAACCTCTATATCAATGAATATCTTCTTGGGGTCACGCTGGTTCTCAGGTCTAAGCGTCAGCTTCGTTACCTGAAGCAACATCTTGTCGTTCATCACCTTCGTCAGAAAATCCCTCAACTGAGATAGCGAGCCGGCCGCGCTAAGCTCCACAGGCACTGAGATGAAACCGGCCCGTTCCTCGGCCTTCATTATCTTCTTACTCCGTGTCTCAAGCTTCGATTGCTGGAGAAAACCGTCCAGCGTCTGCTGCAACTTCGCGCCCGCAACGTTCGGATTTCTGGCGTGAATAAGCAGCGCCTCGAAGTTAGCCCCTATTTTCTTCAGCTCGTTCAGCTCGTAATCGAGCGCAGCCCTCTGCGAGATCAACTGTGCGCTCTTCTCATACTGAAACCGAACGCTCTCAATCTCGTCCGACGTCTTCCGGCTGTAGCGGTATAGCGGCACGATAGCGAATCTGATGAGAACGAATACAGATATCACCAAAGAGCCTATTATGAGAACCTTCCGGTCCCGTGCGGTCAGCTTCATTCGTCCTCGTCCCCCTCCGAATCCCCCTCCGAATCCCCCTCCGAATCATCCGATTCGTCATCTGCCTCGCCGTTTCCCTCGGCATCCTCCTCGTCATGCGATGTGCCTTCAGTGACGGAATTCGTCGAGCCTGTCGCCGGAAGTCGATTGTCAAACATCCGACCTGCCTGCCCACGCAGCAACGGATTCCTGAACGGCAACTCAGACTCAGAAGATCGAAACGTTCTATCCATCCCAGTAGCCATCTCTGGGTTACGAAACGGCAGCTGCAGCGACTCGTCCGGCCCCTCGTAGTAACTCTCCTCATCGTTCTCACCTGGACCTATCAGCATATCCTCAGGGGCAGGCAGAGGACCTATCAGCTCCTGCTCTCTCTCAAGCCCCTCCTGTTCGTTGAGCAACTGCCACTGGTTCTTAATATCGATCTCGACCACAACACTGAATTGCTCGCTGTCCTTACTTGATGTTATCCGTCCCTCAAAACGAGGGTTCTTGAAAATCGGAGACGCCTCCAGTTTGGCGAGTATCTCCTCCGGCTTGCCCGAACGACCGTTGATCGACAGCCTCTGATCCTTGAGCCGGAAATTGCTCAACCATACCTTCTCCGGCCCAGCACTAGGCAGACGCTTGTCGAGCTCCTTGAGCACCAAGAGGGGATTGAGAGTCTCCTCAGATAGCGACTTCAGCTCCTTCAATAGGTTCCCCCAGGCCGCCACTTGATGCCGAGTCGCGGAGATCAGCTTCACCTCGTTGCGGAGCGATTGAACCTTCGACTCAAGGAAACTGACCTCCATCTTTTCCCTGGCGATACTACTGGCCAGAATCGCCACTAACAGAATGCACAGCGAAACTGAAAGACCGATCATGAATCGCTTCCCATAGAGCTTGCGCCTCGGTCGGCGCTCCGCCGGCAGAAGGTTAGCCCCCCCGACCTTTTCCTCGAAGTCGCGCATGCCCAAGCCTATGGCAGAGCAAAGAGAACTCGCCCTCTCCGGCGGCACGAGCGAGCGTATCTTCTGATGCGGCTGAAGCAGCCTGACACGGCCCGCAAAACCCAGCTCCACAAGCGTCCCCTGGAGATTAAGAGCGGTGCGATACTCACCAGATAGATATAGCTCGTCGATGTAAACGTTACCGCCGTTCTCATCTGCGTATGAGGATAGCTCGTCGAGGATGGCCTGAGCTTTTCTGATCTCTCCCTGTTTCTGAACGCCAACCGAATCCCCACCCTGTACCGCCAAGTTCGTCTCTCCGTCGTCCCCACCGGAGCCCTGGGCTGCCTGAGCGCCTGGCGCCTGGCCCGAGAGCGCTTTTGCGAGGTCCTCCTCAGAAATAAAGCCAGAATGAAATAATACCTGACCCAGCAGTGCATCGCCCGCCTTCTGCTGTTCAGCAAGAGCCAGCTGAAGCTGCTCCTCCGTTATGAGCCCCCGCTCCATGAGTTTCTCGCCGAGAAGTGCCCTCTTCGGCGTTAGCCTCTGCCAACTTGAACTCAGTCCCCCGTGCTCAAGATCGATTGACCGGCAGTGCATGAGCTCCTTACCCCTCAAGATGACCACATCAGCGCTGCCATCATCGCAATCAACGAGAGCGCAGGTGGCATCGTCCGTCAGTTCGCCGAACCGGGCAAAGAAATCCACAAGCCCGAGGGTGGAGACCGTGATCGCGGACGGCGCAAGGCCGATCTGTTCTACGATACCGGCGTATCGCAAAATGAGGTCCCGTCGCGCAGCGATAATGGCCACTTTGAGCATGTTGTTTTGAGATTCGTTTCGCTCAACCACCTGGGCATCGAAACAGACCGAATCCGCCGGCAGCGGCACGTGCCGTTCTATCTCGTAGGAAAGAATCTCCCCGAGGCTGACACCTTGAACTCTGGGCAGCTCGGCAAATGTGAAGAAAGCGCTCTCCCGCGGGATACCGATCAACACACTGTCAGGCTTTATGCGATGCTCCTCGAGGAAGTGCGAGATGCCGTTCTGCACGAGCATGTCGATGTGGTCCTCGGAATGGTCCTCAACGCGAGCAAGGTCGATCACCTCGTAGTCGATCAAAGTGTATCTCGTCAAGCCCTTGCCGAGGTGGGTCAGGATAACCTTGTCCCTTTTGAAGAGTATGCTCAGGCTGGACTGAAGTGATACCATTTAGCTCCTCTTGACCTTTACTTTAGAGGCTATATGTCCGACCCAAACTGGGCGTAAACGGAGCCAACGTAATTATCGTGCCATTCCATGATCTCGACCCTAGGCCGCCTGAGACTGCCAACCTTCTTGACCACGGCCACGATCGTCCGCGTAACGTCCGATGATGCAATGCGCCCGGTTGAGGAGATCGTGAATCTCGTGGACGTAACGCGATGAGTTTGGGCGCGAGCATTGGTCCAATCTCCGCTCTCTCTCTGCTCCAGCTCCTGCTGAGCCCTCGCATCAGTCGTCAGCCCCGAGAGAAGGTCGTCCGAGGCGGTGTCGTAATAAAGCCCGCCGCCCCAAGTGGTCAGCAGGTCAAACACCCCGATGAACTCGTGGTCCTGGCCGACACCCCCGCTCTCCTCCTTGCGGAACCCATATTTCTCAACATTACCAGTGCCAAAAAGTATCTCCGGCGTCATCTCGCGAACCAAAAGAAGCTCTCGAACCGAGTCGAAATTGGCGTTCTTGCACAAATATGGCTCGCTCATCCCCTGCTCCTCGTAGTGCGCCTGATAATAATCATCCTCGGCACCGTTCGCCCTGTGAAAGTCGTCCGCGTCCCGCCAGTCCTTCATCGAGTCGACTATCGTGTCGGCAATCATGTCATCAACTCCGGAGTCCACAATGAGGTCTCTGAACCTCTCGTCATTGCTCGAAAGCCTGATGTCAAGCTTACGACGCTCGTCAACGATCTGGTAGTCGAAAGAGCCTCGACCAAGCCGAATCCCCTCGCGCGACGGCGAGGCCTCGTCCATCTCGAGCTCGCCCGACTCATCCCACGTCACCTGCCGAGACACAAAATAAAGCTCGCCCGACCCGTCCGGCGACCCAAAGTAGTACTCCTTCGACAGGACCTCTGCTAGCGCCACGTTGATCCCCGCCATAGCCAGATAATATGCCTGCGCCTCGTCCCTGAAATTCGTCGCAACTAAAAGGTCAACTCTCTTCTCGAAAGAGAACTCAAGCGCCATAACTGTCAACAGCACCATTATCCATATCGTCATCAACAGCGCGACGCCCCGATTGCTCCCCAGGCATCGACTCTTGACACCAAACCAGGACGCCTTCCACCTTTGACATTCCCTCTGAAAACGCGCCACCTGAGCTCTGGCCAGCGAACACCCGGTCACTGCTCCTCCACCTCCGCAAGCCCGCTGGCCAACGAGACCTGCCGATTGAAGATCGGCACCACAAACGGACCGAGAGTCTCCTCCTCCCCATCGCGATCAACCGTCATCGTAATCTCGACCGACTTCGGCAGATAACGCTCGATCTCCTTCGACTGCTCAACAGAATAGGCCATGTCCGACGACGTCTCGCTAAATGAATCCCACGTGTCCAACCACTCGCCCGGCTCAAGTGTAGAATCGTTCCGCAGAACCTGTTCAAAACGGAGGCGGATATTGGGATCATAAAAATATCTGAACGACATCGAGGTTACATCGGGATCGAGCCGATACAGCACACCCTCCTCAAACGGCTTCTCCGAGAACGGATTGCCCTCCCGCATCACCAGACCCTTCTCATCCTCTGAGCCAGACTCGTTCACTAAGTAAGTTACGGCGCGAAGCCCGAACGAGCTCTCCTCGCCCGTAAGTCCGGCCTCCTTCGTCACAAAACTAATGCTGTCATGTTGCCCCGAAAAGAGAAGAACTTGAGTCGAACGTATCTTGCTGCCCTGCTCAAACATCCTCACCTTGAAGGGATAAGACGACTTTAAGTCCTCAACCATCTGCGAAATCGCCACCCTCGTCCGCTGTGTGCTGTTCCCTCGCCGCTCGCCGGTCGCCCATGCCTTCGAGGCAACCTGAAACGATGCAAGGATTATTGCCACGATGATTACGGTGATCGTGCTTGCGATAAGAAGCTCAAGAAGCGTGAAACCGCGGCGATTAAACGCTGAGCGCATCATTGAGCCTCCTCACGAAATGCGAGCGTCTTCAAACTGGTGAGCTCGTAATGCCGCTCGTTTGGGCTGTCCCCATTTCGCCATGTAACTGTAACCGTGAGCTTAAATACGTTCACCGGGACGATCGCGTCGTCGGCGCCTATCTGCTCGATGAAGTCCGCCGTCTGCATGTCCTTCTCGTTGCCGGGGTCCATGTCCTCTCCCACAAGCTTCTCTGCTTGCGCTGTCCACGAATAGCCCTCTTCCTCGCCCGAATCATCGTAGCCGTCCTCGAGACCGTTCCTCAAGACAAGGTCGTCCATGACCTGCTGGGCGACGAACACCGCTTTGGTCAACCCCTTATCGATCCTGGTAAGCCTTAACGACCCTGCAAACAGCTGCATGATAGCAACCAACCCAATCGCTAGGATGGCCAGGGCCACCATCACCTCTAAGAGCGTGAAGCCCGAGCGCCCAAACAACTGGTCTCGTCCCTTGGTCATCTACACACTCTCACAAATAATCCTCTGGTGTTTTGATCTTCACCGAGCCCGTTACCGGCTCTATCTCTATAACAAATGACCGACCTGATTCGCCCTCCAGCTCGATCAGGCCGCCGGTCGATGTGCCTCGGGGAAAGAAGAAAACGTTGCAGACACCGTCCTCGTATTTCTCATCACCGTAGGTGAAGCTCGCCATCTTGACGCCTTTCTTGAGCTTTCTTGTTTTCTTGACCAATTGAGCCAAGGGGCTCTCCCCACACTTGCCTCTCGATTCGGGCGCGCCTTCTGAGGCGCCGAAGGCCGAGTCCCCACCGAGACCACTTGATGTCGAAAGCGACCCGCCGCCAAGAGCTGCGGAGCCGCCACCGAGAGCTGCGGAGCCGCCACCGAGGCCGGCAGTACCCGCCTCAGCTCCGAAGAGGTCGGAGCCGCTCGCCCGACCGGACCCGCCGCGGCGCTGCTCCTTTTTCTTGATGATCAGGTCGTAGGTCCCGCTGTTGAGGTCCAGTTTAACGATTGCCAGCCCCTTGCTGCACACAGCCTGGCTTCGGGCGAACCTGAGTGCGGCCGCGAGGTGCTTCACCTCTCCTTTTAGTCGCATGCCCCTAATGCTGCCCACGAACGCGGGGACGACAAACGCTGCCATAAGCCCCGCGATCAGCAGGACGATCAGAAGCTCGATCAGCGTGAACCCCCGCAGCCGAACCGTGAGATTCGGACTGCAAGGCTCAAACTGCGGACTACCGGCCGGGGTGTGAGAACAGCGAATCCCAGACCTGTATCCAGAATCAAGAGCTCTGGATTCGGGACCTAGCACTTCGCCCAACACTAATCCCAGCTATTGATCGGGCCAGACGCCTCGCAGCCCTGGGAGTTCAGCCTGTACGAGCGGCCGTTGTCAACCAGCTCATAGGAGTAGTCGTTGCCCCAGGGGTCCTTTGGGATCTTATTTTTCTTCAAATACGGCCCGTCCCAATTGGTAGCGTTCGACGAGATCAGCTCCTCCAGCGAGCTGGGATATCGCCCAACTTCAGCGTTGTAGATGTCCAAGGCCGTGCCAAACATCTCTATCTGCGTCTTGGTGGACTGGATTTTAGCTTTCTCGGTCTTGCCCACGAAGGCCGGGACCACAATCGCGCCCAGAAGACCTAATATCACAAGAACGACCAAAAGCTCTATCAGCGTGAACCCCCTTGCATCTCGCCGGTTTATCGCCATAGACAGCGCCCGCAATCTAGCTAGTAGCATCTTCTCCTTCTCCTATCTCCGTTACATCTCAATGTTGTTGATGCTGAATACTGCCATCAGCATTGAAATGACGATGAAGCCGACTACTACGCCCATGACAAGGATCATCATCGGCTCCAGGAGCGAAATAAGCCTCTTGAGCGTGTTTCTTACGTCCACCTCATAGATGTCGGCAACTTTTCCGAGCATCCCCTCGAGCTGCCCACTCTCCTCGCCGATCGTTACCATACTTACCGCAAGCGGTGGGAATACGCCGCTTTCGGTAAGTGGGCGCGATATGCCCTTCCCTTTCGTTATCGACGATATGATATCTCTACTCTTCGTGCCCTTGCCATTGGCGTTGATAGCGGCCCGCGACAACGCCTCGGATATGACTCGGTTAGTAATGACGTCTTTCACTATCTTCAAAGCTTGTATCAGCGGGACACCATTCTCCAGCAGCGTTCCGAGCGTGCGCGCAAAGCGCGCCACCTCTATCTTCTGCAAAAGCTCTCCCAAGATAGGCACTTTCAACTTGAACTGGTCAAAGGATAGCGCCGTCCGCTCGTTCTTCAACGTCTCCCGTGTCGCCACAACAACTGCGATAAGTGCCCCCAAAATCGCCCACCAATACGACTGAAAGCCGTTGGAGATCGACATGAGAATCTGTGTCGGGAGCGGAAGAGCCTGTCCCATGTCCTCAAAAATCTGTGCGAACTTCGGGATCACGAACATCATTAGAATCACAACCGCCGCACCACCGACAAATACCAACAGAAGTGGATAGATCATTGAAGTGATGATGTGCTCACGCATCTCTTGAGAGCTCTCCAAAAACTGCACCAAGCGGCGCATGACCGACTCCAAGGCGCCGCCCCTCTCGCCGGCCCTGACCATGTTCACGTAGAGCTTCGAGAAGACCTTCGGATACTTCCCAAGCGCGTCTGCGAACGAGTTCCCGCCCTGAACACCCTTGCGAACGTTCTCGAGAACACGCCGAAACCGCTCTCTGTCCGTCGTGTCAATCGTTATCCCTAGCGCCTTGTCCAACGGCACTGATGCTTCTAGCAGTGTGGCCAGCTGCTGGGTCGCCGCCAGAACATCACGCCGGCGTATCCGGCCCGTGAGCTGCTTGAGGTTCAGCTCCAGTGAAAGGCCTCTCTTGGACACATAAGCCTCAACTTTGAGCGGGAAAAGCTCTCGCTGCTGAAGGGCCTGAACAACTAGAGAACGCTCCCGGGCATCCATCGTGCCCTCTGTTACGTTTCCCCGCCTGTCAGATGCCTTATATACGAAGACCGGCAATGCTCATCTCCAATTGACAATGTGGTGCGGCAGCAACCTCTTCAGACCAGATTGCACTTCACTAGACCTCAACCAGCTCTTCCTGGGTAACCCTCAGGACCTCGCTGATACTGGTTATCCCGTCAACAACCTTCTGCCAGCCATCCTCCCGCAGCGTCCGGGTCCCGTGCCGCAAAGCTGCCTGTTTAAGCTTCTGCGCGGCGGCGCTCTCCAAGACCAACGAGCACATTTCATCCGTCATTACTAACAGCTCGTAGATGCCGACTCTCCCCTTATAGCCCGTGCGATTGCACTCATCGCAGCCAACCGCCCTGTAAATCGTCTTGGGTATGTTCTTGAAGTCGTGAATCCCAATCCGAGAAAGCTCCAGCTTCGACGGCGGATAAGCCTCTCTGCATTGCGGACACAGTCGCCTCACGAGCCTCTGGGCAAGTATTCCCTCCACCGTTGAGGACAAAAGGTAGTTCTCTACGCCCATATCCAGCAGCCTCGTGATAGTGCTCGGAGCGTCATTCGTGTGCACAGTGCTGAAAACGAGGTGGCCAGTAAGGGCGGACTGTATCGCAATCTCCGCCGTCTCAATGTCTCGAATCTCGCCGATGAGAATAATATCGGGGTCCTGACGAACGATCGACCGAAGCCCATTGGCGAATGTCAGGCCGATCTTCGGCTTGACCTCGATCTGATTGACGCCCACGAGCTCGTATTCCACAGGGTCCTCGACCGTGATGATCTTCTTGTCGGGGGAGTTGATCTTATCCAGAGCAGCGTAGAGAGTCGTCGTCTTGCCACTTCCGGTCGGCCCAGTAACGAGAACGATGCCGTGGGGCCTGCGGATCAGAAACTCGAACTCGTCAAGCGTCCTCTTGTCAAAACCCAGACTCAAGAGATTATATCCCATGCTCTCCCGGTCCAACACCCTCATGACGATGCTCTCTCCGTGAAGCGTTGGAACCGTGGAGACACGAAGGTCTATCTTCTTACCACCCACCTTCAGACCAATTCTGCCGTCCTGAGGAAGCCTCCGCTCCGCTATGTTCAGGTCCGCCATGATCTTGATCCGCGAAACAATTGCAGACTCCAATGTCCGAGGCGGAGATTCAACGTCGTGAAGAACACCATCCGCCCTGTACCGAATCTTCAGCTGACCCTCAAAAGGCTCGATGTGAATGTCGCTAGCACCCGAGTCAACAGCACGCGAGATCAGCAGATTGACCAGCCTGATGACTGGCGCCTCAAAGGCTCTGTCCCGAAGGTGGCTGATGTCCTCGTCCTCCTCGGAAGCGATAAGCTCGAGGTCCTCCTCATCGAGGTCCTCAATGATCTCGCCCATAGTCGCGTCGCCGAAACGGTCCTCAAGCGCGCGCATGATGTCTCGCTGGGATGAGACCAGTATCTTCAAATCCTTGCTAACGCTCAACCTAATGTTGTCCTGCGTGTATTTATCGAGCGGGTCGGCCGTTGCCAGGACGAGTTTGCTGTCCTCGAACCGAAGCGGTAGTATCAAATGCTCCTTTAGGAACTTGGGGGGAAGCGATGGCAGTTCTACATACTCGTCCGGGAACTCATCATACTTGAGATGGCGACAACCTGAGTATCCGGCAAGGACCTCCGCGAGGCCATCCTCCGTTAGCTTCTGCGAAGCCAACAGCGCCTCAACCGCGCCGTCATTCGAT
>Ga0307380_10001467_pt1 | contig 34595 bp, 29 predicted proteins | sample UN3MG_FD_202239 | JGI IMG/M metagenome (GOLD analysis project Ga0307380, IMG submission 202239) | Soil microbial communities from Risofladan, Vaasa, Finland - UN-3 | ecosystem: Environmental > Terrestrial > Soil > Coastal area > Acid sulfate soil | place: Finland: Risofladan, Vaasa | collected...
GGCAGCGGCGCCACGCGGCTCAACTTCAGCGCCGACAAGGAACGATACCAGGTGGGGGAAAAGGCGACCATCTTCCTCCCCGACGCCCCCCAGGGGCGGGCGCTGGTCTCGCTGGAGAACAACTCTCGCATATTGAAACAGATGTGGGTGAGCACCAAGGCCGGCGAAAACCGCTTTGAGATAGAGCTTGACGAGAGCATGAGCCCCAACATCTATGTCCACGTCACCTTGCTGCAGCCCCACTCGGGCAAGAAGAGCGACACCCCCATTCGCCTGTACGGCGTCATCCCGGTCATGGTGGAGAACCCGCGCACCCGGCTGGAGCCGCTGCTCAAGGTAGTCGGCGAGCTGAAGCCCCTGCAGGAGTTCAAGGTCGGGGTGGAGGAAAAGTCAGGACGGGCCATGACCTACACCCTGGCCGTGGTCGACGAGGGGCTGCTGGGGCTGACGCGCTACACCGCCCCCGACCTGCGCCGGAAGTTCTACAACCGCGAGGCCCTGGGCGTCCTCACCTGGGACCTCTTTGACGATATCGCTGAAGCGTATGGTGCCGATCTTTCGCGCCTGCTGGCCCTGGGCGGCGATGAAGAAGGCGCCGCCGCCGGCTCCGAGAAAAAGCAGCGGCGCTTCCCGCCGGTGGTGCTTTTCGCCGGACCTTTCTCTCTGGAAGCCGGGAAAACAGCGGAACACAAATTCACCATGCCGCAGTACGTAGGGGCGGTACGGGTCATGGCCGTGGCCGGCCGCGATGGTGCCTTTGGCGTCGCGGAGAAGTCGATACCGGTGCGCCAGGACCTGATGATCCTCCCCACCCTGCCGCGGGTCGTCCGGCCGGGCGAGACCTTCGACCTCCCCGTCTCGGTCTTTGTCAGCCATGCCGGCATTCGCAAGGTGCAGGTCCAGATCGACGCCGGCGACCGCTTCCTGGTGGACGGGCCGAAGATCAAGGTTATTGAATTCAAGAAGCCGGGAGACGAGATCGTCTTCTTCCCCGTTACCGTGAGCACGGGCGTTGGCCAGGGCTCCGTTTATATCAAGGCGACGGCCGGCTCGCGCAAGGCCGAGAGCCGTACCGCTATCCCCATCCTGGCCGCCAATCCGAGAATCATGGAGACGCTGCACGCCGAAGTGCCGCCCGGTGAGTCGCGCCAGATCGCGATCAAGGCGTTCGGGCTAAAGGGGACCAATGATGTGACCCTGGAGTACTCGATGCTGCCTCCCTTCAACCTGCAGAAGCGGCTGCAGTTCCTGATCCGCTATCCCCACGGCTGCCTGGAGCAGACCCTCTCCACCGCCTTCCCGCAGCTCTACCTGAAATACCTGATAAAGCTGGACGCCGGGCAGCAAAAAAAGATCGAAACATATATTGCCACGGCGATCGAAAAAATGCGCAGCTTCCAGGCGCCCAGCGGCGGGTTCTCGTACTGGCCGGGTGAATACGAGGTGCATCATTGGACATCGGCTTATGCCGGCTATTTTCTGCTGGAGGCCTCCCGCCTCGGGTACAGGGTCCCGGTCACCATGCTTGATCCCTGGAAAAAGCATCAGAAAACGCTGGCCAATTCCTGGACGGCGGGTCCGGAGCAGGGCCGCCTGGTACAGGCTTTCCGACTGTACACCCTGGCCTTGGCCGGGGCGGCCGACCTGGGGGCCATGAACCGTCTGCGGGAAAACACAGGGCTGGAGAGCGCCGCCGCCGTGCTTTTGGCCGGGGCGTTCCAGGCCAGTGGCCAGGGCGAGGCCGCCGAAGACCTGCTGCGGAAATGCACGTGGCAGATCGCGAAATACCGCGACGACAGCCGCACCTTCGGTTCCGATTTCCGCGACAAGGCCGTTATGGTGCGCACGCTGGTGCACATGGGCCAGCCCGGCCGTGCCAGGAAATTCCTGGACGAGATCGTCGGGGTCATGGCCAGCGACACCTGGTATTCCACCCAGGAGACCGCCTACGCCCTCATGGCCATCGCCGCCTATTACGGGGGCTCCCCGGCAAAACCCTTCCGCTTCAGGGCGGGGTGGCAGGGCGAGGCGCCCAGGGAGGTGGAGGCCGTCGTCCCCTTCTTCCAGCAGGAATATTCCCCCTTCACCGCCAGGGAGCGCACGCTGACGGTCGCCAACCCGGGCGAAGGCCGGCTGTACGTGACTGCCACCATCGCCGGCATACCTCCTGCCGGCGGGGAGCAGGCGCATGAGAACAACCTGCGCCTGCAAGTGTCCTACCAGGACATGAACGGCGCGGCGCTGGACACGGTGCGCCTCACCCAGGGGAATGATTTCCAGGTGAAGGTGGACATCACCAACCTCAGCAAGCAGTCGCTGCACAACCTGGCCCTGACCCACATCGTCCCCGCCGGCTGCCAGATCGCCAATCCGCGCCTGTTCACCGACGAGCCGGCCGGCGGCTACTACGACTACCAGGATGTCCGCGATGACCGCATCCTCACCTATTTCCGCCTGGGCGCCGGCGCCAAGAAGACCTTCACGGCGGTGCTCAACGCCTCTTACGGCGGCCGCTTCTACCAGCCGGGGATATCCGTAGAGTCCATGTATGATCGGTCTTTCCACGCCAACAGCACCGGGAAATGGGTGGAAATCACGCGGTGAGCGCTTTCTTTTGCAAGCGCAAGAGGGCCCTGCTGCTCCTGGGCGCCGTTCTGCTCGTTCTTTCCGTGCTTTTCTGGCTGGCTTTGCCGCGCCGGCTTTTCAACGATCCGCTTTGCCCGGTATTGTTTTCGGCAGACGGCAGGCTGCTGGGCGCCCGCCTGGCAGCCGACGAGCAATGGCGTTTTCCCAGGATGGAATCGGTCCCGGAGCGGTTCTTCCAGGCGTTGCTCCAGTATGAGGACCGCCGTTTCTTCCGGCACGGCGGGGTCGACCTGCGTGCGGTCGCCCGGGCCATGTGGACGAATATTAAAAACGGCCGCATCATCAGCGGCGGCAGCACCCTGACCATGCAGGTGGTGCGCATCGCCCGCAAGAATCCCCGCCGCACCTATATGGAAAAGATCCTGGAAATGATCCTGGCCCTGCGACTGGAACTCTCCTACTCGAAAAAGCAGATCCTGGACCTGCATGCCGCCAATGCCCCCTTCGGGGGAAATATCGTGGGCATCGACGCGGCCTCCTGGTTCTATTTCGATCGCGGCCCCGAGGCCCTGAGTTGGGCGGAGGCGGCCTTCCTGGCGGTCCTGCCGAACGATCCCAGGCTCATTGCGGGCGAGAAGAACCGCCGGCTCTTAAAGCAGAAGCGCGACCGGCTCCTGCAGCGCCTGTCGCAACGGAAGTTCCTCTCCCGCCTGGAGCTTTCCCTGGCGCAAGCCGAGCCCTTGCCTGGGGGGATGCGGGCGGTGCCGCGGCTGGCGCCCCACCTGCTCGACACTTTGGCGGCGCAGCAGCCCAAGAAGCGGCTGTTCCACTCCTTCATCCGCCCCGGCCTGCAGGGCACCCTGGCCCGGATCGTTCAGGCCAACGGCGACAGGCTGCTGGCTGGCAACATCCGCAACCTTGCCGCCCTGGTCGTCGACAACCGTCAGGGAACGGTCGTGGCCTACGTAGGCAACATCCGCCGTGATTTTCGGGCCGATCACGGGCAGGATATAGACCTGCTCCGCTGTCCGCGCAGCACCGGCAGCATCCTCAAGCCCTTCCTCTACGCCGCCATGCTGCAGGAGGGAGGGCTGACCCCCACGACCCTGGTTGCCGACACCCCGGCCCATTTTTCCGGCTACGTGCCCGAGAATTTCGACCGGCGCTTCCGCGGCGCCGTGCCGGCGCACAACGCGCTGGCCTGGTCACTGAACATCCCCGCCATCCGCATGCTGCAACAGTTCGGCATCCCCCGTTTCTATAACCTGCTGAAAAAATGGGGTTTCACCACTCTCAGCCGCCCCCCCGGCGGCTATGGCCTGACGCTGGTCCTCGGCGGTGCCGAGGCGACGCTCTACGAGGTCACCGGGTTATACGCCGGCCTGGCCCAGCTGGCGCTGGGCGACGCCGGGCAAAGGCGCGAGGTCCGCCTGCTGCAGGTCGACGCTCCCCGGCAGTCGAGGATGAGCGACCTGGGCCCGGCCGCCGCCTACCTTACCCTGGAAGCCCTGACCGAGGTGAACCGCCCCGAACAGGAGGGTTTCTGGAAGCAGTTCTCCTCTTCCAAGTGGGTGGCCTGGAAAACCGGGACCAGCTTTGGCCTGCGCGACGCCTGGGCGGTTGGAGTGACGCCGGGCTTCACGGTCGGCATCTGGGCCGGCAATGCCGACGGCGAGGGCAACCCCGACCTGACCGGCCTGTCCACGGCGGCGCCGGTCCTTTTCGAGGTCCTGCAGGCGCTTGACACGGGCGGTTCGATCACGGCCCCAAGGCTCTGGCTGAAAGAGATCAAGGTTTGCCGTGATTCCGGTTTCCTGGCCGGTGAATTCTGTCCGGTCGTGAGCGTCAGCATGCCGGTCGAGAGCCACTTCCAGCAGGTCTGTCCCTATCACCGGCTGGTGCACCTGGACGAAACGAGGCGCTATAGAGTTGATTCCAGCTGCGAATCGCCCGCGTCCATGGTCCATGAACCATGGTTCGTCCTGCCGCCGGTGCAGGAATACTATTACCGCCGCTACCACCCCGAATACCGCACCCTGCCTCCTTTCCGCAAGGATTGTTCCGATTTTTTCCAGGCCGAGTCGGGAAAGCAGGTCATCAGTCTGGTTTATCCCGACGTGAAAACAGCGGTTTTTATTCCGATCGATCTGGACGGCAAACCCGGCCAGGTGATTTTCGAAGCCATCCACCGCCGCCGCGAAACCGCTATTTTCTGGCATTTGGACGACCGCTATCTGACCGCCACCCGTCATTTTCACCAGGTGGCATTAAACCCCGGGCCCGGCCAACACCTGCTGGTGCTCATCGACGAGGACGGCCACCGCCTCGAGCGCCGCTTCCATGTCCTTAACCGCGAAAATTGAAAATTGTGATAAAAAAAAGAGGTGCTGCTATCGGGATGTCCCGAGTCGCTCGTAGCGCCGCCGCCATGTGCTTGCACATAGGACAAGCTTGGCTTACAATGGAAACGGATCGGTGAGGGTCCAGCATGGCGACACGGAACAAGAAAGGCAGTCGGGAAATCAAGTACTGGACGACCAGCGGGCCGGACAGCACCTTCGGTGACGAAAAATACAGCCAGCTGCGCATGGCGCTGGAGGCGGCCGATATCGGGCTTTGGGATTGGGAACTCGATTCGAACCGCATCGTGATGTCCGCCAATATGAAAAGACTCCTGGATATCGGCAACGGCGGCGAGGACGATTCTTTCGAGACATTCCTACAGGTCATTCATCCCGATGACAAGGCGCACATCGCTGCTGCCCTGAATAAGGCCATCAAGCAAAAGGGCGCCTTCGATGAAGAGTTCCGGACGGAAAAAAAAGACCGGACGATCCACTGGATGCGCATCCGCGGCCGGGTTTCCATCGGGACAAACGGCATCCCCGAACGCGTTATGGGCAGCATCCACGACAAGACGGAACGAAAGATGGCCTATGATGCTCTTGAGAGCGCCCGCAATGAACTGGAGGAGAAAGTGAAGGCGCGGACGCGAGAGCTGCTGAATTCGAACGAGCAGTTGCGGAAGGAGATCGCCATCAAGAACAACCTGCAGAAGCAGATCATGGAGATCAGCGAGAAGGAGCAAAGGCGAATTGGCCAGGATCTTCACGACAGTCTTTCCCAGCAGCTTGGCGGCATCGTTTTCATGGGCCAGGTCCTGTTCGAAAAACTGAAGAAGGTCGGCCGGCAGGAAGCCCAGGACATGGAAAAGATGATCGTCCACCTGCAAAATGCCCTAACCCACACGCGGGACCTGGCCAAGGGGCTGTATCCCACCCTGGCGGAAGGCGGTCTTGGCGCCGCCCTGAATGAATTGGCCGTCGCGGTCGGGGAGCTGTTCAATGTGACGGTCACGGTTAAGTGTGAAGACAGTGTGGGCACTCCCGACGAGGCCGTCACCATCCACATCTATCGCATCGTCCAGGAAGCGCTGAACAACGCCATCAAGCACGGCAAGGCCACGCGCATCGCCATCCGCCTGTTCCGAAAAAATAATTCCATCGTGCTCACGGTGGCCGACAATGGGGTCGGTTTTCCTGAAAAACCCAACCGCAAAGGCTTGGGATTGAACATCATGGAATACCGCGCCGCGTCGATCGGTTCATCGTTCAAGATCGAGACGCGCAAGAACCGTGGTACGGTTGTGAAATGCATTTTCGCGAAACCCGATTTTTTTGCCGACCTGGAGTAGTATGAATACGAAGAATGAAGCCCGGAAGAGCTTGCTGTTCGTAGTCGACGACCACCCGATCATGAGGGACGGCATATCCCAGCTCATCAACCAGCAGGCCGACCTGGAGGTCTGCGGCACGGCAAGCAGCGGACCTGAAGCGCTCGAGGCACTCAACCGCATGGACCCCGATCTGCTGCTCGTCGATATTTCCCTGAAGGGAATGGACGGCATTGAATTGATCAAGATCGTGAAAAAAAGAAAGAAGCGAATGCCCATGCTCGTCCTTTCCATGCATGCCGAGGCATTGTACGCCGAGCGGGCCATTCGCGCCGGCGCCAAAGGATATGTCATGAAGCACGCTTCCACCGATACGCTCCTGGCGGCGATACGAAAAATCCTGGCCGGGAAAATATACTTGAGCCCGGCCATGACCGAAAAAATCCTGGAGAAAGTGAACCGTGATGACCTGGCCCGGAACGAATCCCCTGTAGCCTGCCTCAGCGACCGCGAGCTCGAGATCTTTAAACTGATCGGGCAGGGTTTGCGGCCGCATGGGATTGCCGAAGAATTGCATTTGAGTGTCAAGACGGTGGAAACCTACTATTCCCGCATCAAGCAGAAGCTCAACATCAAGGACGCTTCCGAGCTCCTGCAGATGGCCATCGCCTGGCGTGCTGACCTCGAAGAGCCCGAAACGCTCACCTGAACCACGGCCGCCGCCGTCCCAATTCCTGTAATGGGAACCCCTTACAAAAGAAAAGTGGAATTCCCTTATTGTCAATCCTTTGCCGGAATAGGATAGTGGAGAAAGTCATGGAGTGAATTAAAGGAGCGAAACTCATGGACATGATCAAGGCAAGATGGGAATGGCGGACATTCGGTGCGACGTTCGGCGAAGCGGAGACGAGGATCAATTCCTTTCCCAAGGACAAGGTCCGGAACAGTGCGGAGGTCTATATCCTCTCGAAGCGAAGCACGGACAACACCAAGATCCGCGACATGCTCATGGACATCAAAACGCTACAGCAGGTGAACGGAGACCGGCTGGAGCAATGGTTCCCGGTCATGAAGGCCGGCTTTCCCCTGACCTCGCCGGTCCTGAATGACGTGTTCGAGGCCTGGAAGGCCGCGCTGCCGACGCTGCGGCGGGATGCCTACGGCTATGAGGAATTCCTGGGCGAGCTGGTGGGGCCGCATCCCGACCTCAAGATGGTCCAAGTGGAGAAGGAGCGGCACGGCTTCATGATCAATGGCTGCATCGTCGAGATCGCCAACCTGAAATTCGACGGCCAGCCGATCCGCACCGTCGCTGTCGAGATGGAGGACCCGGTCGCGGTCATCAAAACGGTGCGCGAGCTCGGCCTCGACGGCTTTGAGAACATCAATTACCTGAAGGCGCTGAAGCGCTTCGTCAAAATGGACATCGTTTGATCCAAGGAGGATAAGATGAAAAAAATGGTCTTTTTATGTGTGTTGATTTTGTTTTTTGCTTTCGCTGCTGTTGCCGAGGAGGTCGAATCGCGTGATCTCACGAGCCGGAGCGATGACGGCCTGCTGCTCTTTCAATCCGAGGACGGCAAGTTCAAGTTTGAGCTCGACGGCCGCATCAACCTGGTTGCCGGCATGTACATGGGCAACGAGAATCCCCGGAGCAACGGCATCGAAGTACGTCGCGCCCGCCTCGGCCTGAAGCCGACCTGGGGCGACTGGTCGGCCCAGTTCGACATCGACTTCACCGGCGTCGAGGCCGAGATCAAGGACATGTGGATCGGCTACGGCGGCTTCAAGAACATGATGATCACCCTGGGCAACCACAAGGGACAGTACAGCGTGGAAGAGGTCACCTCCTCTCGCTATATCACCTTTCTCGAACGGGCCCAGCCCAACGCTTTCGCCCCCGACCGCCGCATCGGCGTCAGCGTCGCCAAGTGGGGCAAGAACTGGCGGGCGTTCGCCGGACTCTTCGGCGAGGAAGCCGCCAATGCCGACGAGACCGGTGAGAACGAGGCGCTCAACTACAACCTGCGCCTGAGCTTCCTGCCGTTGTTCAACGACAACTCCTTCCTCCATGTCGGCGGCTCCTTTGGCCACGCCCAGCCCAACGCCAGTGACGGGGGCTCGGTCAGGTTCCGTGCCCGTCCCGAGGCGCACGTGGCCGATACTCGCTACCTGAGCACCGGCAAGATCAAGAAGGTCGATTCCTGGGACGAGTACGGCCTGGAGCTCGCCGCCGCCTTCGGCCCGCTCCTGCTGCAGGGCGAGTACATGTCGGTCAACGTCAACCGCCTGGAGAACGAGCCCAAGGCCAAGTTCTCGGGCTACTACGCCTTCGCCAGCTGGCTGATCACCGGCGAGAAGCGCCCCTACAGCATCGAGGAGGGCGAGCCTGCCGGCCGCATCCACCCCAAGAACAAGTCGCTGGGCGTCTTCGAGCTCGCCGCCCGCATCAGCAACCTCAACCTCAATGACACGGGATCGGGCATCATGGGCGGTGAAGGCAACAACATCACGCTGGCCGCCAACTGGTACCCCTATCCCAACCTGAAGTTCGCCGCGAACTACATCATGGTCAACAACGATGAGTACGCCACCGCCGAAGGCGACTTCACGGGCAACGACGACTACAACATCTTCCTGTTCGGCTTCTATTATTCATTCTAGATCGAAGTACGGTTTTTAAAATCGCGTGTCGCGGGGGCAGGCTGTCCTGCCCCCGTGATATAATAAGGAATAACCATGGCCAAAGAAATCGAAAGAAAATATCTTGTCAAGGGACAAGAATGGAAAGCCGGGGCGAAGGGGACGGTGTACCGCCAGGGCTACCTTTCTTCCCTTAAGGAACGGGTGGTGCGGGTGCGGACGATAGAGAGCAAGGGTTTCCTGACCATCAAGGGTATCACCAAGGGGGTGTCGCGCTCGGAGTTCGAGTACGAGATCTCCGTCGAGGATGCCGACACCATGCTCAACGAAATATGCGAGAAGCCGCTCATCGAGAAGAAGCGCTACAAGATCGCGGTCGGCGGCCTGGTCTTCGAGGTGGATGAGTTTTTCGGCGAAAACGCGGGGCTGGTCGTGGCCGAAGTCGAGCTTGCCGATGAAACGCAGAAGGTCGACTTGCCTGCCTGGATCGGCGAGGAAGTCTCCGCCGATCCCCGCTACTTCAATTCCAACCTGATCCGCCACCCCTTTACAAAATGGTGAGCGACGAACACCGGGAGCAGCAGTAAATATGGCAAGTGAAATGGGACGGAACGGCTTGAGCACCGCCGGCGGCAATCCTGATTCCGCCGCCGCGGATGAAGCCAACCGCAAACTCGACGACCTGCTCGACCTGGACAAGCACAAACTTTCGACCATTCCGGACCGGCAGTCCAACACAACCGAAAGGTGGATGAAATATTACGGTTTCCCACTGGGCATCGCTGTTTTTCTGCTGCTTCTTTATATGCCGACCCCGGCCGGGCTGACCGCTTCCGGCCAGGCCGTCCTGGCCTGTTTTTCCCTGGCTTTGGTCTGGTGGGTCTGTGAACCGGTTCCCACTTATGTCACCTCCCTGATTTTGATGATCGCCCTGGTCTTCACCGACGGCTGGGACCAGGATCATGTGCTGGGCGTGCTCGGCTATGACGTGATCTGGCTGAACGTCATGGCCTTCATCCTGAGTTCCATCCTGGTGAAAACCAACCTGGCCCGGCGGCTGGCCCTGAACCTGATCATCCGCTTCGGACACAATGCCAAGAGCATGCTTTTCGCCTTCGTGGTGCTGCAGCTTTGCCTGGCCCCGCTGATCCCGGCCACGGCCGCCCGCGCGGTCATGACCCTGCCGCTCATGCTGGTGGTGGCGGCCATTTATGGTTCCACCAGCGACAAATCCAACAATTTCGGCAAGAATCTGTTTCTGCAAAATCTCCTCGGCATCAATATATTTTCCTCCGGCTTCATGACGGGCAGCACGGCGAATCTGATCGCCATTTCATTGATCCTGTCTTTGAGCGGGGAAAAGGTGTTCTATACCGACTGGATGTTCGCCAACCTGCCGGTCGTGATCATCGCCATGGCCGTTGCCTGGTACATCGGCCCGAAACTGCTTTTCCGCCTGAAGCCTGGCGAACAAATACCGAGTATTCAGGGCGGCATCGATACCCTCAAGCGCCAGTTGGCGCGCATGGGGAAAATATCCTTTCAGGAAAAGAAAGCGATGCTCATTTTCGGTTTGGTCATATTCCTGTGGGTGACCGATCGCTTTCATATGGCATGGTTCGGGTTCCAAATCGATGCGGTGATGGCGGCGATGGTCGGGGCCGTGATCACCTTCCTGCCCAAAATCGGGATCATCAAGTGGAACGAGGCCGACATTCCCTGGCACCTGATGCTTTTCAGCGCCGGCGCCTACGCGGGCGGGCTCGCCCTCGACAACTCGGGAGCAGCACGCTGGGTGATCGGCAATCTCTTTGAATATTTGCACATCTCCAAGGGAACCAACTTCTGGATCGTTTATGTCGCCATCATCGCCGTCAACATGTATTCACACATTTTCTTCACCAGTAAAACCATGCGCACCATCATCATGATGCCGATTGTCATCGCCGTCGCCCAACAACTCGGCTTCCCGGTTCTGGCTCTCGCCCTGCCGGCGGCCTTTACCATTGACTGGGTCGTCACGTTGCCGATCAACGCCAAGCCAAACGTCATCCTTTTCAGCACCGGGCAGTATTCGGTTCTCGACAATATAAAATATGGTTTTATCGTGACCACGATCGGAATCGTCATCCTGACCTTGGCCGGATTGACCTGGTTCCGGTTGCTGGGAATCACGCCATGACAACGAAAAAGGTAAGCATGGTGAACAAAGCGATTGCCTTTTGCCTGCTCGTCTTCGCCCCGGCCTTGCTGGCGCCGATTTTTTGCCGGGAACTCTCCCGCTATGATGAAACGGTCGTTCTCGCTGCCGACGGTTCTGCCGAGATCCGCTTGTCCCTGACATTTGCCGATCGGACTGAATCGGGGGTCCTGATTCCCGTGCGCCATGCCGCGCTGCTGAACCTGAACGCGTCAGGGATGGCCAAGGGCGCCGTCCGCCGCGTGGAAAACAAGGGCAATTATTTCCTGGCCCTGGATTTTGCCGGAACCGGCGCAAACCCGGCGGCGATAGAAATATCTTTCCAGGTGAAAAATTATTTTGAAGACAAAGGTGCGCCCTCACCGTTCGGCAACAAGGAACTGGGCTACAGGTTCGTGAATGTTTCCTTCGAGCGCATCGGAAAACTTTCGGCGAAACTCGTTCTTCCCGCCGGGTTTGTCATCAATGGCATCGGCAATTTTTCCCCGAAGCCCCAAAAGTCAGGCATGGCCTTGCCTTACACGATCTCCAGGCAGGATGGGAAAGATGTCGCAGGCATTGCCGTCGACAATGTCAAGCTCGGCGACGAGATCACCCTGCACTGCACATTCAAGAGCACGAAAAAATCGCTGCCGCTCCTCCTGTTCCTTATTGCTTTGGCGATTGCCTATCTCGTTTTTTTTCGTGACATTCTAAAAAACGGGAAAAACGCTGCCGGATCGAAGCCATGATTGCCTGCGGACTGTTGCCATAAAATTCATTTGGCGCTACACTGTGATCGTATGCTTCAGCAGAGGGATAAATGAGTATTATTCATTTTAAAAAGTCAAAAATTCTTGTGACGCAGATCGACGAGTTTTTGGATATGGTCAGCCGCGGTTCGATCATTTTTCGGAACGGCATCCGGGAATACCTGGACGGTGAAATCGCTTGTTTCGAGAACACGATCATCGAAATTTCCAAACTGGAGAACCGGGCCGACGAACTCAGGCATTCCATCGAGAACCAGTTGTATATGAATTCATTGATTCCCGAAATTCGCGGCGATGTGCTGGGCCTGCTGGAAAACATGGACACCGTGATCAATGCTGAAAAAAAATCGTTGAACCAGTTTTCGGTAGAAATGCCCGTGATCCCCGTGGAGTACGGCAAGGACTATCTCGCTCTTGCCGATGTCTGCATGAGTTCGGCGGAGGCCTTGGTGACGGCCATCCGCGCTTTTTTTCATGATTTCAATATGGTGAAAAACTATCTTCACAAGGTATATTTTTTCGAAAAGGAAGCCGACAAGATCAGCGACCGTCTCAAGCGCCGCATATTCAATTCCGGGCTCGACCTGAGCCAGAAGATTCATCTGCGTTATTTTGCTCTGCATATCGAGGATATTTCCGACCATGCCGAAGACGTTGCTGATCGTTTGGGCATCAGTACCATCAAGCGCAGCTTTTAACCGACGGCCAAAATGATCTATTTCTATCTCATCAGCGGAGTTTTCCTGGGTTGGTCGTTGGGGGCCAACCATGCCGCCAACGTGTTCGGGACCGCCGTCGCTTCAAAGATGGTCCGTTTCAAGACCGCCGCTACGATATGCAGCCTGTTCGTCATACTCGGTGCGGTTTTTGGAGGATCCGGGACGACGGCGACGCTGGGAAGCCTGGGTGCGGTGAATGCCATGGCCGGCGCTTTCATGGTCACACTGGCAGCGGCGTTGTCCGTCTACTGGATGACCAAGCTGAAGCTGCCCGTGTCGACCTCGCAGGCCATCATCGGCTCCATCCTGGGTTGGAATTTGTTTTCCGGTTCGGTTACGAATTTTCATTCCCTGACGCGGATCGTTTTCAGCTGGGGGGCGGCGATCGTTCTCACCGCGTCATTTTCGGCCATACTCTACCTGTTGATCCGCGGCGTGCTGAAAAGATCCCGCATCCATCTGCTCACGCTTGACTCGTACACCCGCAGCGGATTGATCATTGTCGGCGCCTTCGGAGCCTACAGCCTGGGGGCGAACAACATTGCCAACGTCATGGGTGTCTTCGTCCCGGTCACTCCTTTCCGGGACATCGTGGTGGCCGGGATGTTCACACTGACCGGGGTGCAGCAACTCTTCCTGCTGGGCGGCATCGCCATCGCCGTCGGTGTGTTCACCTATTCGCACCGGGTCATCCAGACCGTGGGCAACGATCTGCTGAAAATTTCACCGTTGGCTGCTTTTGTGGTTGTGCTCGCCGAATCGATTGTGCTCTTTCTGTTTTCCTCAAAGGGACTGGAGGGCTGGCTGCTGGCGCACGGGCTTCCCACCATTCCCCTGGTTCCCATTTCCAGCTCGCAGGCGGTGATCGGCGGCATCATCGGCATCGCCATTGTCCGCAAAGGCAGGGAAATCCGCTTCAAGGTCCTGGGGGACATCGCGCTCGGCTGGCTGGCCACGCCGCTCCTGGCCGGGGTGATCACTTTCTTCGGCCTCTTTGTGCTGCAGAACGTTTTCAACCAGCAGGTCTATCGCAAAGTCGTGCCCCCGGCAATCCAGCGGGTGATTCATCGGCCTCCCAAGCCCGGCAATGTAAGTGAACCAAAGGCCCCTGATCACAAGACCGCTCCCGATGCAAAATTGTCTGACAAAAAGAACGGACGTTCTGATATAAAATAGCCGCCGTTGAAAAAAGAGGCGCGGCGGACCGCGCCTACGTTAAGATAATTTATCTCTATCTTTTTCTTAAAGAGTTTTCATCATCGTTTTGCCAATTGCCCGAATTGTCGTATATGTATTGCCGGATTTGCTCCAATTCCTTTTCACTGCGGATGATATGCTCGTAATAATTGCGCTGCCAAAGACGTTTGTGGAATTCTGGCCAGTTGTTTAAAAATACGTTTTTTGAATATAGATTTGTAATCCATGTTTTAAATTGCCTGATAATATTGTATAGGGATAAGCGAGATTCCGTTGGGGCGGATCCGCCGGCGGTTCGCCTGGCGGATGTCCGCCCAGGATCTCCTTGTCCCGATTCGATTATTGATGCAAACGGGCAGGCACGGGGGCCTGCCCCTACGTAAAAAATCGTAAAAAAAGAGGCGCGGTCCGGATCCGGGATCCGCCGCGCCTCCAGGGAAAGGGGACAAAGGGGGTTAGATCAGTTCAGGTATTGTGCTTTGAGTTTTTCGGCCAGTTGCTTGCCTGCTTCGGTTACAAGCACCAGTTTTTTTTCCTTGAATTGGACGATCATTTTTTCATCGGTAAGTTGGTTCAGGATTTTAAAACTATAGCCATTCCAGGTGCAGAAAACTTTTTCTCCCTGTTTCTGGCGCGAATCCTCCTCCCAGCCGGTCAAATAAAGCAGTAGCAGGTTGAGTTCCTTGATTTTCTCTTCCATGTTTTCCTCCTGTTGGCCGGAGGGGGCCTTGCGGCACCCCCTCCCGCCAGTTTTTCAAATGGTGATCAGCGGTTTCAGTTTGGCGAATACCTTTTCGCCGATGCCCTTGACCTTCATCAGGTCCTGGACGCGCTTGAAATTGCCGTTGCTTTTCCTGAAGTCCAGGATGCGCTGCGCCATCTTGGGACCGACCTGCGGCAGCTTGACCAGCTGGCCGGCGTCGGCGCTGTTGATGTTGATGAGCTTGCTGCCGCCGGTAGCCGCCTGTTTTTCGGCCGCGCCGAGGGAAACCGTGGAAACCGCGGTCATCGCCAGGATGACCAGCAGGGTGAGAAGTTTTTTGGTTTTTGTCATGTTGACCTCCTGCTCATGCTCAATCAGGATCGCTGCCAAATCCCTGTGGCCAGAGTATAAATGCTGTAAAATACCGATAGATCATAAAAAAAAGACTTACTGAAGATTTTTTGAACTTGTAGAAAAGTAAACATAAGTATACGAAGCAAACTCATTATGTAAACATTTAATAACAAATCAAGTGCAGACTCGAATGTAAAAACCCTGTGGCAGAGCCATTCGCTAAAAATATCCAGGCTTGGCAAGAAACTTGAAGTACTGTTGCCAGGAGGAAAAAATGAACAAAGGCTTCACTTTGATGGAAACGCTGGTCTCAATGACTCTGGTGCTGTTGGCAGTCCTGTTCAGCGCCCGCGTAACGGTTTTTGCCCTGGCGCAAGCGCGGAATGCACTGATGCGTTTCCGCCTGATCGAAAAAATGGACTATTACAAGAACTATCTCTCTTCCTTGTCTCTGGCCGCACCCGAACTCGCGGAGGGAGAGCACCGGCAGGAGAGCCGGGAATTCAGGGTCAGCTGGCAGGTGGCGGCAGCCGGGGCTTTTTTGAAACGCATCGATCTGCTGGCCGCGACGGCGAATTATTCCCTGCCGCTGATTTTTTACAAGTCGAAATTTATCCAGGAGGTACAAAATGATTAAAGGATTCGGGATTCTGGAAATGCTGATCGCCCTGTCTTTGGGTTTGGGTATCCTGACGGTGATCATCGCCCATTCGGCCGAATCGGGCAAGGCGGCCAAAAAGATCACCGGCAACCAGCAACGGCTGGAAGCGATCTTTCATACCGTGGACACCATCAAGTCCGACCTGAACAAATGCGGCATGCGCCTGCAGGAAGCCCGGCAGTTTTTTAACATCTCCTGCTTTGCCAGCGCGGCCGGAACCTTCCAATGCGAATACGGCCTGGCCGATGAGTTGCTGCTGGAAAACGCCGTGCGCGGCCAGCAGACCCTGAAGGTCGATCAGAACGATTTTTTTAAAAAGGACAAGGTCATACTGATCTACAACCTGGCGGCCGGGGTATGTGAACGCAATGAGATAAGGGATTGCCTGGGCGGCGCCCTGGTTTTGAAAAATGCGCTGCAAAATGATTTCGGGCGCAACAGCCCGGTGGTGGTTCTGAAAAAAGTCGAATACAAGTATTATTCGGCCCAGCGCACTTTGAAAAGGAAGGCCGACAAGGGAAATTTCCAGCCCCTGCTGGAAGAGGTCAGCGATTTCTACGTGACTTTTTTCCCGGACGCCAATTCCGTCCTCTACCGCATCGAGGTCAACAAGAAAGAGCAGGTCCGCGGCTACATTTTTCTGCTCAACCTGGTGTAGCCATGCCGTGCCGGGGCAACATCGTGATTTCGCTGCTGTTTGTATTGCTGCTTTCCGTATCCGGCCTGGCGCTGCTGACCCACACGGATCTCCACGTCAAAATCATCGCTGCCCGCAAAGGCAAATGGCAGGCGGCGGCCGCCCTCGAACAAACGCTTTTAGTGAATCTTCACCAGTACCGGGAGAAATTGGCCACCGTGGATATAAACGTCTTCAGCGCGCCGGAAATCGATTTTTTCAACAAAACGGTTTTTCCCGACCAAAGCAATGGCGACTGCCTGAGCCAAAACCATTTCAGCCTGCAAACACTGCGCAGCGAGGAAAATTTATGCCTGATCCGCATCCTCAACCGCATCGAGGTGCGGAAAAAAGGCAGTCGGCTGCTGACCACCGGCCGGGCCGACGTGGACCTGCTCAAGGGAAATATTCCGGCCGGCGAATTCGGGCTGGTGGTCAACAAGGAAATCGCTGAAAATGCGGCCGCCTACCTGGCGGCCCGCGGTGTGGAGTACCCGGGCGCCCAGTTGCCGTTGATCGGCAAACTGGCTGTCGATTCCGCAACCGGGCGCCTGCTGGCCGAGGCCCTGGGTTTGAGCGGTGCAATTCCGGACTGGCGGCAGATCAGGGACAAATTCAATCTCGAACCTTCCGCTGCCCCCATCCCGCCCGGGATCTACCTGGTGCAGGATGAGGGAGAGGTGGCGGCTGTTTTCATCGAGGGCGATTTGGATCGATTGGCGTTCGGGGCCGGCGGCGGCTGGCAGACCGTCTCTTTCCGACAGGAGGGCCGCCGGTCGGAACTCAGTTACCAGCCCGGCCTGGAGTCATTGGTCTGGAGCGGGCCGGAAGCAGTTGGCGGACGCACATTCGCTGAAAAGATCATCGTTCACGGCAATGTCTGGGCCATTGAACAAGAGGGAGCGGCCGCCTTCCTGGATGCTTCCCGCATCCAGCTTTTGGCCAGCGGCCGCCTGATCGTGCGCTCGGGGCTGGAAAGCGAAAACCTGGCCCTGCAGAGCGAGAAATTGCCCAACCTGCTGCTCATGACCAGCGGCCGCGATTTTTTCAGCGGCGCCGAGGTCAACGGCGATATCGTCCTGGAAATGACCGGCGAAAAACTCGTTCAGGCGCAACTGCTGGTGGCCGGGGCGCTGGTCAACGGGGAAGGGTCGGTGCGGATCAGCGGCGGTGTCTATGCCGGCGACATCCAGAATTCGGGGCGGCTGCAGATCGACGCCGGTGCCGGCCAATTCGCTTTCAGCAATTACCTGAGCCTGACGAATTTCAAGTTATTGAAAAATTTCCGCGTTCATTTCATCCAGGAGGGAGACAATGAATAAAAAAGGGTTGACGGTTTTTGAACTGCTGGTCATGGTCGGTTTGTTTTCGTTCCTGGTCACGGTGATGGTCCCGGGCCTGCAGTCGTTTTTTGTAAGGATGGAGATTCATAGCGGCTTGCGCACCCTGACCGCCGGCTTGAGCACGGCCCGCTACCTGGCCATTCAGAACAACCAACCGGTCAAAGTGGAGATCGTTGCCGGGCGCATGCTGCTCAGCGTGGACCAGGGCCAGGGCTGGCAGGTGACCCGCAGTTTTAATTTGAGCGAGAAGCTATCTATAAGCGCCAACAGCCGCCCGGTGTTTTCGCCGCTGGGCAATGTCTCGCCCCTGTGCACCATCACCCTGAAAAGGCAACAAAGGGTTTACCGTGTCGTTCTCTCCATGTACGGCCGCATCAAGATCTACGAAAACGGTTGAAGCCGTCCGCCGGAAACTTACATTTTGCTTTTTACCGCCGCCAGCTTGCCCTCCATGGTGATCTCCCGATCGCGGCGGTCGTCGATGCTGATGCGGGTTGAAACCCTCAGGGCACCATTTTGAAAAGGGGTTTCGTGCATGGCCTGCACCGCGGCCAGCACCTCGGCCATTTCCCCCTCCAGGATGGTCGACATCGGCGTCAGCATGGACTTGAGGCCGGGAAATTCATGCAGGACCTTTTCGACTTCTGCAACATAGGCGCTGAGCGATGTGGATGCCGTGCCCAGCGGCACTACGGTCACTTCGGCGATGACCTTGCCCATGGTATACCTCCCGAGAATAGATCAGCCGGCTTATTTTATTTTGGCCAGGATGTTTTTTACGATGTCCTTGTGCACGGTGAAGGTCAGCATCTTGAGCTTGACGAAATCACCGCGGAAAAAGTAGTAGCCCTCGAGCTTGCCCCAGCGGGCCGAACGGCTGGAGTCTTTGATCAGGAACCAGTCGTGGCCCTTGAAACGTCTGTAGCCGACCAGGTGGATGCCGTGGTCGTCGGTCGTGGTTTCGTTGGCGATGCGGTACTCGCGCGCGTCCTGGTTGATGAAGGATGCGGGGATGTCGAAGCTGGGAATAAAGCAGACATCCTGGAAGCCCAGTTTGCCCGGTTCGGAAACATCGCCGCCGATACTGAGGCTGTAACCCATTTTGATGGCCTTGAGGATCAGACCATACCACTCGTCAAGCGGCAGGTTGAGATAATCCTTGCTGTGCCACCAGTTGTCCGGGACCGCGAATTCCTGGAATGTGTAGAAGGGATAGTAGCTGGTCGACATCACGTCCACGTAGTCGTCCATGTTCAACGGGGTTTCGTTTTTCAGGAATTCCTGCGGCGTCATTTCCCTGCCGTTGTAGACGAATCGATTGGGCGGCGTGCCGAGGTGTTTGTTCAAGATCACGGTCACATGGTCGAGCACATCCTTTTCGTTCCAGAAATCGTTGCTTTTCGCGTAGTCGAGGAAAGCGCTGATCTCATCGATCAGCAGGGCCTGGTCCAGTTTTTCCTTGTTGTCCACATAACCGGGATAGGCTGCGGCCGGGACGATGCCATAGGTTTTCCAAATGCGGTTCAAGGCATTGCCTTCGCCCCCTTCTGCCACTAGGGAGGCACCACGCTCTTGAACAAAGCGCCGGACTTTTTCCAGGTATTCAAAATAGACGGTCCAAATTTCGGATAGTTTGATCTTTTTCCCGCTCAGGCGCTGGATCTCCGCTTCATAAAAAGAGGTGTTGGCAAAACTCCAGCAGGTGTTGGTGTTGTACTGGGCCACGGGCGGAAAGTGAAAGACCGGTTTGCAGGCCGCCGGGGATGGAGGCGGGTATACTCCGGTCATGTCGGACAGCAGGTTCCTTGCCTGGGCCTTGTCTTTGGCTTTTTCTTCAGATTGTCTTTTTTTGATCTTGGCCGTTTCCTCATCCAGTGCAGCCTGCTCTTTTTCCCGATCCACTCTCATGGATTCGAGCAGCGGGTCGCGGTATTTTTTTTCGTATTTCGCCTTGTTTTTCGAGTCGTTTGCGGCCGAGAGTCCGCCAAAATTCAGCAATGAAAAACACACCAGCAGCATAATGATTTTTTTCATTTTTCCTCCTTTTTTATCTAAAATTCCGCGTTCTTGGGCGTGCGCGGGTAGGGAATGACATCACGGATGTTCTCCATGCCGGTCAGGTACATGACCGCCCTTTCAAAGCCCAGGCCGAAGCCGGCGTGGGGGGCGCCGCCGAATTTGCGCAGGTTCAGGTACCATTCGTAATCCTCCGTCTTCAGGCCCATTTCCGTGATCCGCTTTTTGAGCACGTCATGGCGCTCCTCGCGCTGGCTGCCGCCGATGATCTCGCCCACGTCGGGCACCAGCAGGTCCATGGCGGCCACGGTGCGGTGGTCGTCGTTCAGGCGCATGTAGAACGCCTTGATCTCCTTGGGATAGTCGGTGACGAAAACCGGCTTTTGGAAGACTTTTTCACAAAGGTAGCGTTCGTGCTCGGTCTGCAGGTCGCAGCCCCATTGGGGCGGGAAGTGGAAGGCGCAATCGGCTTTTTGCAGCAGCTCTACGGCCCGGGTGTAGGTGACATGCTCGAATTTTGCGTCCTGAACCAACTGCAGCCGCTGCAGCAGTGAAGTGTCGATGAAGCGGTTGAAAAATTCCATTTCCTGGGGCGCCTTTTCCAGGACGAAGCGGATGACGTATTTCAGCATATCTTCTGCCAGCTGCATGTTGTCGGCGAGTTCGGCGAAAGCGATCTCAGGCTCGATCATCCAGAACTCGGAGGCGTGGCGCTGGGTGTTGGAGTTTTCGGCGCGGAAAGTGGGTCCGAAAGTGTAGACCCGGCTGAAGGCCAGGCAGAAGCCTTCGACGTTCAACTGGCCGCTTACGGTCAGGTTGGTTTCGCGGCCGAAAAAGTCCTGGCTGAAATCGATGCCGTCCTGCTCATTGCGGGGCGGGTTTTTCAGGTCCAGGGTGGTGACGCGGAACATCTGGCCGGCCCCTTCGCAGTCGCTGCCGGTGATGATCGGCGTGTGCACGTAGACGAAGCCCCGCTCCTGGAGAAAACTGTGAAGGGCGTGGGCCAGCAGGCTGCGCACCCGGAAAACGGCCATGAAGGTGTTGGTGCGCGGCCGCAAATGGGGGATGGTGCGCAGGAACTCGAAGGAATGGCGTTTTTTCTGCAGCGGGTAGTCCAGGGCCGACAGGCCGATCACCTCGATTTTGCCGGCTTTCAGCTCGAAGGGCTGGCCGGCGGCGGGGGAAGGCACCAGCGTGCCCGTGACTTTCAGTGACGATCCCAGCGGGTATTTGACCGCTTCTTGGAAATTGGCAAGCTGGTCGCCGTAAACGACCTGCAGGTTCTTGAAGCAGGAGCCGTCATTCAATTCCATAAAGGCGAAATTCTTGGATTCGCGCTGGGTGCGGATCCAGCCGCGTACTTCCAGCGCCTGGTTCAGCAATTGCTCGTGATCGGAGAAAATTTGTTTGATGGTCATCCAGTCCATAGCTTTACCTCGCGGGAGATCACATTGTAGCGCAAAACCTTCCTGTGGGCAACTCGGACCATCCATGCCAGTACGCTTTCTTGATTGAAAAAATCCCGTACGCCGGTCCTTTTAGCCTGGAAGCGTCCGCCCGTTTGCGGGAAAAGATTCCATGATGTTTATTGACATTCCGGAACAAGCAATCCAAAATGAAGGTATAAAAAAAAATGATCTTCATTCTCCCGCTTCGGAGGCAGTCATTTTTTTGTCCAAGAAAAAGGAGGAAAAATGAAACCCATAGGTCAGATCGCACTGCGCTTCTTTGCCGCGGCGCTGTTGGCGGCGCTCGCATTTTCGTTGGCCGCTCAGAAGGATTTCAACCAGAAGGAAAGGGAAACCGTTGAGAAATACAAGCGTGCCAAGGTGCATTTTCTCAAGAGTGCCGAACACTTGAAGAAGGGCAAAATGGAGAAAGCCCGGAAGGAGGCCGATGTCTGCCTGGAGATTTTTCCCGGCTATGCCGACGCTCACTTGCTGGTGGCGCAACTCCAGTACCAGCAGGGGCAGTACGAAGCCGCCCTTAAAAAGATCGAAACCGCCAAGTCCGCTTTCGATACTTTCAATAAATTTTACGCATTTTCCTACCAAGAGTATCTCACTCGCCTGCGCGAGGAACGCGACCGGCGGGACAGCCAGATCAGTGAACTGGGGCAAATGATGGAAAGCGCGCCCAGTGCTGATGAGAAGCGGCGGCTGCAGGATCAGATCGACAAGGCCAAGCAGAACCTGACTACACTCGACAACCGGCTGCGCGACCCGATCCCCGACACTTTAGATCTGCCGGCCGAATATCATTTCATCCACGGCAATATTCTTTTCAAAATGAAGCGTTTCGACCAGGCCCAGGGATTTTACCTGGCCGCGGTCCAGGCCGATCCGGGGCATGCCAACGCCTACAACAACCTGATCAACATCTTTTTCGCCAAAGGCGACATGGCTCAGGCGCTGAAATACCTCAAGCAGGCCGAGGACAATGGGGTCAAGGTGATCGAGGGGCTAAAAAAAGCGGTTCTGGATCGGCAACAACCTCAATGATCACCGGCTGGTTGGAACGGATTATTTGATTTTTTTCCCTGGCAGCTTCTGACCGCCCTGCAACAGCGTCAGGCCGGTGATTTTGCCGGAGGCATCCAGATCGAAAATCATCTGGGCGTCGACCACTTTGAGAAAGAAATCAGTTTCGGATTCAGCGAAAAGTTCGAGTTTCGGCTGGCCAGTGGCCTGGCCCATCAGGTGCCCCGCTTCGGCGGTGATGATGATCGAAAACCCGGGCATGATTTCGTACTCGCCGCTATAGCGGCCGAGAAGCTCGGGAGTGAGGGTGATTTCCTTGCGGGCGGCCGGCAGCGGCTTGGCGGTCCGCTTGTAGATCTCGGCCGGGCCGATGCGCCCCTGGAAGCGCAGGCCGTCGATTTTGCCCTGATTACCCTGCGTGAAGCGGATGACGGTTGGCGAATCAGCGAAAAAGAACTCACTGGCCGAGGCAGCCAGGATTTCTTTCTTGGCGCCGCCCGAGCGCTGTGAAAAGAGCTTTTCCCCCTCGCGAGTTATATAGCGTGCCTCGTCGTCCAGGTTTTCATACACTCCCACCAGGGCGTCCAGTTCGTTCAAAGTCAAGGTGACCGCTTTGCGTTCGACCGCCGGCAATCCCAGGACCAGCTCGGCGATGCGCAGGGCCCGCGGTTCGGGGGTGCGGCCCTCTATGGCGCTGTTGGTCAGGATGGCCACGTAGACGCGGTCATCGGGCAAGTATAGCCCATAGGAGGTAAAACCGTTGATGCCGCCTCCGTGCTCGATGCAGCGGTGCCCGCGCAGGTCGGAAATGAACCAGCCGTAGCCGTATCCTGTCGATTCACCGCCGGCCAGCCGGTAGGCGGTGAAGGCCTTGTCCTGCCACTCCTTCTTCAGCAGTTTTCCCGAAAAAACGGTGTCGTTCCAGAGGGCCAGATCGTCGACCGAGGAGGCCAGGGAGCCGGCGGCATAAGGTTGGGTCATGCTCAGGTAAGGGGCGTTGACAAAGCCGTCATTGCCTTTCTGATAGCCGGGGACGCGGCGCGGGATGACCCGCTCCGTATTGTCATAAAACGAGTGATCCATGCCCAGGGGGGTGAAGATCTTCGTTTTGATGAATTCCTCGTAGGTCTGGCCGGAAACCTTCTCGATGATGGCGCCCAGCATGATGTAGCCGGTGTTGTTGTAGTTCCAGCGTTCGCCGGGATTGAACTCGAACGGCTTGTCCTTGGACATGTCAATGATCTCCTGCGGGGTCATGTCCTTGCGCCACAACTGCAGCCACTCCTCCATGTTGGTGTAGCTCTTGATTCCCGAAGTATGGGTCAGAAGGTGTTCAATGGTCACTTTTTTATCGCCGATAGGGAAGGCGGGGAGATATTTGCCGATCTCGTCCCGGAGGGAAAGTTTGCCTTGCTGGGCCAGCACCAGGACGGCAACCGCGGTGAATTGCTTGGTGATCGAGCCCAGGCGGAAGACCATATCGGGCTCGACCTTGACCCCGAGTTCGAGGTCGGACATGCCGTAGCCCCTGCGGAAAATGGTCCGGCCGTCACGGCGGACAATCACCGCAGCTCCGGGCTCACCGGGTTTATATATCTCGTTCATGACCGCATCGATCTCTGCAGCCAGTTTCCTGTCGGGAACCGGGGCGGCCGCAGCAAGCTGCAAGCTCATGGCCAAGATAAGGATAACGGGGAATAGGCGGGTTAACTTCATGTGTACCTCCGGTTTTTTGGAGACAATCAAATATAATACGTTTGCGGCTGCGAAACGGTTCAGCCTGATTGCAGCAGCCGTTCGCTTGTTGAATTTAATAGGAATTTCTCCTAAAATAATTTCAATCAGAGGTACGAATAATGAAAACAGTAATTTTTTATTACAGCGGCACCGGCAATTCGCTGTGGTCGGCAAGGCTACTGGGGCAAAGATTGGCTGATGTGAGTCTGCGTCCGATGAAAAAAGCGGATGCCCTGGCGGCCGGTGACGCCGAAGCGGTGGGCTTCGTTTTTCCGGTCCACGTATGGGGTATTCCGGTTCCGGTCGTGCAATTCATGGAAAAATTGTCATTGCGGCCGCGGGTGTACTTGTTTGCCCTGGCTGTCAATGCCGGTCAGGTTTCACGCACTCTGATCCAATTGCGCAGAATGATGGCCGGGCGCGGCTTGAAGCTGGCCGCCGGCTTCAGCATTGTCCTGCCCAGCAATTACATTCCCTGGGGAGGCCCTGGTCCGGCAGAGCGTTTAAACAAATTGTTCGACAGCGCCTGCGCCAAAATAGCCGAAGCCGCGGATTGCATAGGCGGCCGCCGCGCCGCTCCCATTGAAAAGGGCCCGTTGTGGCAAAGGATTGTTTTTACCGCGATCTATAAAATGACATTTAAGCAGGTCCATAAAATGGACAAGGATTTCTGGAGCGATGACAAATGCAACGCCTGCGGAGTCTGCGTTCAAATTTGCCCGGCAAAAAACATAGAATTGAAGGAAGGCAAGCCGGTCTGGCATCACCACTGCGAGCAGTGCCTGGCCTGCATCCAGTGGTGCCCGCAGGAGTCGATCCAATTCGGTAAAAAGACTCCGGCCTACGAACGCTACCACCATCCGCAAGTGTCGCTGCAGGACATGCTGGTTCATGCCCAGGATCATTGAACTGGAAATGCCGGCGCTGTGTCGGGATAAAGGGCCGAAAGTGAAGTTGCTAAGAACATGATAAGCGATCATTGGGGGCTCATTTGAAACGGCAGCCGGCAAATCCGATTCTTGTTTTGGTGCTGCTGCTTGTTTTGGCGGCAACAGTTGCCTGGCTTGCTTTGCCGGGTTTTGATTTCGCGCGCGGGGTTTTTAAAGAAAAAAAAACAGGGATCCCGTCCCGAGTCATAGCGAAAGGCTGGGCTGAACTTTCGGGAAAGAGCCGGGGAAAAGTCGTTTTTGCCCGCCCGCCCAAAATGTTCTTACTTGATCTAACGACCGGGATTGAAAAAGAGGTCCCCGGGGTGGTGGTCGCCGGAGCTGCGGGCCGGAAATTGCGCGGACTGTCGCCACGGCCGTTCTGGGCTCCCGACGGGGAAAAATTCGTTTATCGCTTCGACAACAGGGTGTATGTCTGTGACGAATCCGGCCGCAAGCGTGTCATCATCAATAGCCAAATGGACTGTTCCGAGGAGACAAGATGGAGCTGGTATCGTGTCGGCGGCAGGGATTGGCTGGCCGGCCCTTCGCTTGATAAAAAAATCATACTGGTGAGTGTTTCCGATCCCGCGGTCGTAAGAACCGCTTACGGGGGCGGTCATGTTGAAAAACATTGCGAGATCACCGGCACCGGCAGGTTTGTCGTCTATGACGATGGTGCGAATATTTATGTCGCTCCCTTCGGGGGAAAAGACAAGGGAACAAGGATTTCCCGGGGACAAAACTGCCGGCCTTGCGCCGCCGCGGACGACCGGGCGGCTTGGCTGCCGTCTCCGCACAGCCGCTACCGGATTTTCCAGGCCACGAGCGGCCGCTCACTCGGCGATCTCATGGCGCCGCCGGGAGAAGAAATATACCGCCTGAACTGGTCCAACGTGGCGGATTTTGCGGTCCACGCGGACGGTGCCGGCAATATTGTTAGGATGCATGTAAGGAAAATCAGTACGGGGGCTTATCTGTTTGTTGGATACGGATGGGATCCTGATCTTTGGGTCAGCCCATAGCCTTTGGCTGAATGCTGTGAGGTTTCTTTCCGGCGCGGCGGAACGCCAGATAGGCCAAGGCCATCAGCCCGATCGCATATTCCCACGCCTGGCTGGTGATATGAATCACGAATCCCGCTTCTTTGATATTTGGCGCCGGGATCTGCAAGGTGGAAAAAACAACTGAGAATGCCAATTCCCAGGTGCCGAAACCGGCGGGCCCCTGAATGGGGATCAGAGACGACATTTCGGTAGCGGCCAGGCCGAAGCAGAAAAGAGAAAAATTCTTCAGTCCGGTGCCAAGGTGAAGCACGCCCTCGAATAATATGAAATTGTGCATGTATTTAATGATGCGTCCAGCAAAACTTATGGTGAAAATTTTCAGCCTTTCTGAATTTTTTCTATGTTCCAGCAGGTAATCGTTGATTTTGCGGATCGTTCCTTCGATCTTGACAAGATGCAGACGGCTCAATTTTCTCTCTTTTAACAAAAATTGGAAAAAACGATCTGAAAAAAAAATTACCAGGGCCGACAAAAACAAAAGAATAACCATGACCACGAAAAAGAACCAGCGGCTGATTTCAGTTTCCAAAAAGAAGAACAACCCTCCCAACATCAGGACCAGGGCAATGGAGTCGTAAAAAACGGAAATGATGAAACTGGAAGCGCCTTCTTCAAGGGCGATCCCCTTTTTTTTTGTCAACCAGGAGTAGAAGATCAGGGCCGCGCTGCGTCCCGGCAGGAGATCGACCGAGAAGTTCCTGACCAGCGTGATCAAGAAAATATCTTTGAACGCCAATTTGCCGGACAGCAGGATGTGGTATTTCCAGGCTCTCAGCATGGTTCCCAGAAGCGAAAGCAAGATGAAAGCGAGTAAATACGCGAAGGGGATCTTAAAAAAGTTGGCCATGATATCGTCAAGGGAAATGTTGCGAAAAAAGACAAAGACAATGATAAAAAGAACGGCTGCCGGAGCGATAAAATTTTTTACAATTTTACTTGCCTTACGATCCGAGGCTTTCCTTATTGTTGTTGGCTGTTGGTTTGACATTCAGGGTACCAATACCACATTTCAAGGATGAAATGAAGCGATGCCTATGGTGTTTCGCACTTTTGTGAATGCCGAGGACCATAATTACGGAATGATATTTGTAGCGGTTTGGCGCGTCGGCCGCCGCTGCTCATCTCGGAAATGATGCGGGCGAAGGCGCTGGCCGGATCGGCGGCTTGTTGATGATGATCGTTTTGTTCATGCCTGCAGTTTCCCCCTGATCTCGGAAAGATTTTTGATCTGCAATTTATCCATTTCTGTTTCGATCTCGCCGATGATGCGCACGGCTGCTCTTGGTTCGCAAAAATTAACCGTGCCGATCTGCACGGCGGCCGCGCCCACCAGGATGTAATCCAGAACATCCCGGCCGCTGGTGATTCCGCCCATGCCGATGACCGGGATACGCACCTGGCGGCAGACCTCCCAGACCAGCTTCAGGGCCAGGGGTTTGATGGCCGGTCCCGAGAGCCCGGCCAGGGTGTTGGCGAACACGGGCTTGCGCTTTTCGAGGTCCACGGCCAGCGCCAAAAAAGTGTTGACCAGGGAGAGGGCGTCGGCCCCTGCTTCCTGGGCCGCCAGCGCCACGGCAACGATATCGGCGGTGTTGGGCGACAGTTTGACGATCAAGGGTTTACTGATCTTGTCTTTGACTTGTTTGACCAGGCGCCCTGTATGTGTTGCGTTCTGGGCCGGGCAGGCCCCGCCCCTTTTGACATTGGGACAGGATATGTTCAGTTCCAGCATAGCCACTTCGGCCATAGCCGAAAAAACCTCGGCCACTTCTTCGAATTCATTGTCGTCTTCGCCGCAAACATTGACGATGATCGGCGTGCTGGTCTTGGCGTGCAGGCGGCGTATGGTTTCCTGCAGTTTCTCGCTCCCAGGCCCGGCCAGGCCGATGGAATTCAGCAATCCGGCCGGAGTTTCCGCCAGGCGCGGCGGCGGATTGCCTGGGCGCGGCTTGCGGAATATCCCTTTCATTACCAGGGCGCCGAGAAGATTGAGATCGAAAAACGGCAGGAATTCTTCGCCGTAGCCGAAGGTGCCGGAAGCAGCTATCAGCGGATTTTTCAAGGTGCAAAAACCAAGATCGGCGCTCAGTTCGACCATTGGATCCCTTCCAGGGGAAATACGGGGCCCTCGTCGCAGACCTTGCGGTAGCTGCCGTCGGCGGCCAGGACCACGCAGCTGTGGCATACTCCGAAACCGCAGCCCATCAGGGCTTCCAGTGAAGCGTAGTTTTCCGTTTTTACCGGCTTCAGCATTAGGACCAGCCGGGCCAGCATGGCTTCGGGACCACAGGATAGGGTGGCCTGCGGCTGTTGTTCAGCGATTATTTTTTCCAGGCCGGCGGTCAGCAGCCCTTTTTGACCGATGCTGCCGTCTTCGCTGAAAATGACCGTTTTCGCAAAAGGTATGGCCTTGATCTCTTCCAGCAGATGCAGTTCGGCCGCGCTGCGGCCGCCGTAGAGCAGGAACAATTGTTGTTGCGCCGCATAAGTTTTGGCGTAATGGAAAAGGGGGACAATGCCCCGGCCTCCGGCGATGAGCAGGGTTTTGTTGCCCGCAAGCTCCGGGAAAGTGTTGCCCAGCGGTCCGAGTATATCCAGGCTGTCACCGGAGCGCAGGGAGCCAAGCAGCCGCGTGCCGCGTCCCCGCACCTGGAAATACAGCCAGATGTGCGGCGGTTCGCTTTGCAGAATACCGAAAGGGCGGCGCAAAATGGGATCCAAAGAGGGAGATACACGGACCATGACGAAGTTTCCCGGCTTGGCCTGGGCCGCGATCAGCGGGGCCGTGATTTTCAGCAGGCGGCAATCTCCATCCAGGCTGCGCGCTTCTATGATGCGGCCGCGTTCGTCTTGCATACCTCTCATTATGCCATTCTTTTCCGGGGCTGTAAATAGTCTGCCTGACAAGCGAATGCTATCTGGACAAGCTATTCCGCTTGATTTCAATCCGGCGGAGATTGTATTGTTTCCGCTTATCCGCATGCCTGGCCTTGAAAAAAAGAATTCATCCCATCATTCCCCCCAAAAATCATTGCCGGATGTTGACAATATAGAGGATTGGCCTCAATATGCCTGTAGGGGCAAATTGATTTTTCTATCAATTTGTTCAAAAAAGGAGGAGAGGAAATGAGAGGATTTTTTTTATCAGCCGCAAGCATTTTCTGTCTATTTACGCTGATGGTATCGCCGGCCAGCGCCGAGAGTATCACCAAGGCCCAAAAGCCCGACCCGGACATGGCGCTTGCGATCCTCAAAGAGGGCAACGTCAGGTTCGTGAGCGGCAAGGCCACACATCCGCATACCGGAGCTGAGCGTCTGGCCCAGGCAGGGAAAGAGAGCCAGGCCGACCATGCCTATGCTACGGTGATCTCTTGTTCTGACTCCCGTGTTCCGGTTGAACTCCTTTTTGACGCCGGGATCATGGATATTTTTGTGGTTAGGGTGGCGGGAAATGTGATGGATGTCGATGAGGCCGGTTCCATCGAGTACGGGCTTGTTCATGTGAATACGCCGGTCCTGGTGGTGCTTGGCCATAGCCAGTGCGGTGCGGTGACCGCGGTAACCCAGGTTGTGCAGGGGAAAGGTCACGCGCTGGAACGCAATATTCCGCCTCTGGTCAAGAACATTGAACCCGCCGTGCGGCGTGCCATGGCAGCCCACAAGGATGTCGGCGGCGATGCCATTATTCCCTATGCGATTGAGGAAAATGTCTGGCAGGCCATGGAGGGCCTTTTTATGATGAGCCCGGTTTCCCGGAACCTGGTCAAGGAAGGCAAGGTCAAAGTCATAGGCGCCATGTATGATGTCGGCACTGGAAAGGTCGATTGGCTGCCCGAGTCAAAGTCACAGGAGATTCTCAAGAAGGTCGAATCATCCCCGGATCGGGCCATGAATCCCATGGCTCAAGATCATTGACTGTTCACTGGCGGGCTTCCGTATTGCGTCCTGGTTTGTCAGCCTGCCGCTCATTATGCCGCGCTTTACCGGTGCTTTGATCGAAGCGGGATGGCGTTAACGGCAGTGGCCTGCTTGCTTTTTGCGGGGAAAGCAAGTACGGGAAATACGATTTACTGGGCTGCCTGACTTTCGCCTTCTATCGTGGCTAGAAGGTTTTGCGCTTCCATGGCGCTGGGCGTGTTGGGATATTCGGATAGGATCCGCTTCAGCCCCGCGGCCGCCTCTTCCTGCCGTTGGTTCCTGATCTGCATTTTGGCCAGTTGTATGAGGATGAGCTCCTTGGCCATGGCGGTCTTTTTATCGGCCAACATGCGCTTGAGCAGGCTTTCCGCCTCTTGGGTTTTTCCGCCGGCTGTCAGGATGGTGGCGGTGAGGATTTGCTTTTCATCGTTGAGCATGGCGATGCGGCTGGCGGGGAACTCTTTCAGAGCAGCTTCGGCTTTTTGCAGGTCGCCTTTTTCATAATACAGGACGGCGATGAACAACCTTCCCGCAGCCGAGATCCCTTTTTTGAATTTCATTTCCTGGAGCTTGGTGATTTTTTGGTCCGCGCTCATTTTCGCATCGTTGCGGATACGGAACGCTTCGCTATAAACTTTGTTTTCAGCCGTGGAACTCAGGTTCTTGAAAAAAAACACGGCCAGAAGCATGAAAATGGCCAAAGCGGCGAAACCCGCGCCCGCGAGGATGCGCCGGCGGTTATTTAAGAAATAGTGGATGGATTGCTCAAAAAAATGGATGAACGGATCGGCCTTCAGGTGTTCCTTTTCCTTTTTTTTCATTTTTACCTCAATTTTGCGCCTGAGATGACTCGAACATCCAACCCTGGGATTAGGAATCCCATGCTCTATCCTTTGAGCTACAGGCGCAAGATAACACCCATATCATTTTTCGCGTCCCGTGTCAATTGACCTTTGCCGGCAATCATGCTAAATTGGGAATGCATATGCACCGTTGCCTGACCGCGATGGGACTGCCAGCCGGTTTTTCGGTTATAGTGGGCAATGGCGGCAGAGGAATTGGAGAATGAAAAACAAAAACATCAAGGGCGTGCGTTTGATCGTGGCTGCCATGGTTCTGTTTTTTATCGTTTTCGTCATCATCCGCCTCTATTTTGAAGAAAGCAAGAATTTCTCGCCCCTGGCCCTGAAAGGAAGTACCTTGATCTTCGGGTTGTGGATCATCATCATTCTTTTCGGCCTGACCTTTCTTTTCATTCTGGCCCGCAATATTCTGAAAATGTATCTTGAAAACAACCAGAGCGGCACCGGGCACAGCTTCAAAAACAAGCTGGTCTTTTTTTTCATCGCCTTTTCCCTTGTCCCGACCCTGCTGCTCTTTATTTTTGCCACCGATGTCATCTCTCAGAGCATCGAGCAGTGGTTCAAGACCCCCATCGAAAACATCATGCAAAACGTCGGGGACGTCAAAAGCAATTACTACAACAACATCAACGAGGACCTCCAGCACTACTCGGTGCTGCTCGCCGCCATGATCCAGCAGAAGCGCATGTACACCGAGGACAACAAGACCTTTTTGTTTAACAAACTCAAGGAGAAGATGCTGGAGTATAAGCTCGACTTGGTCAGCATCTACAAGAACCGCAACGAGACCTTCACCCTCCTTCACCCGCGCATCCCCATTCAGGAATACAAGAACCTGCCGCTGAACATCGTCTATCGCGGCCTGGGCGGCGCCGGTTTCACCACGGTCGACACCTTGAAGACCGGCGAGCTGATCCGCAACGGTGCGGCCTTCGATATCGAGCAGGGCGACAAGATGCTGATCATCACCGGGAAATACTTTCCGGAAAGCTATACCCGCAGCTTGAACACTTTGGCGGGCATGGTCAGCAAGCACAGCCAGATGCGCGTCCTGCGCGATCCGGTTAAAAACACCTATATCCTGCTTTTTTTGTTCATTACCATCCTGATCATCTTTTCCGCTTCCTGGCTCGGTTTTTACCTGGCCAAGGGCATTACCGTTCCGATTGAAAAACTGGTATCGGCCACCGCCGAGATCGCCAAGGGCAACCTGGACGTGCGTATTGATTACAAGGCCAAGGATGAATTCAATACCCTGATCAATGAATTCAACCGCATGGCTTTTGATCTGAAGGAAAACCGCGACAAGCTGAACCGGCGCACCATCGAGCTGCGCCACCGCCGCAGCATTACCGAAACCATCCTGAAAAACATCACTTCCGGCGTCATGGCCCTGAACGCCAGCGGCGAAATCATCGCCATCAATCCCGAGGCAGCCCGCATGCTGTCACTGGACATGGAAGCCGTGGCGCGGAAAAATTTCGCGGTCGTGATCTCGGAAACCATTTATCAGGACATTCATGTGTTGATCCGCAAGGCCTTTGAAACACGCTTCAAGCTGATCGAAAAGGAGATCGATGTCAAATTGAAGGGCAAGTACATCAACTTGGCCGTCAAGATCACCCAGCTGCGCAACCCGATCAACAACCGTTTCGCCGGCTTGCTGGTGGTTTTGACCGACCTGACCGAACTGATCAAGGCCCAGCGCATGCTCGTGTGGCGCGAAGTGGCCAAGCGCATCGCCCACGAGATCAAGAACCCCCTGACCCCGATCCAGATCTCTTCACAAAGGATCTTGCGCTCGCTGGATCAGCCTCCGGATAAATTTCGTGCCATTGTCGAAGACAGTCTGAACATCATTTCCCAGGAATTGGATTCGATTAAAAACCTGGCCGAGGAATTCGGCAATTTTGCCCGTCTGCCCGAGATCAAGTTCAGCCAGGGCGATATCAATGAAATACTGGAAAAACTTCTGACCGTGTACACTTCCATTTACCAGAATGTCCAGTTCAAGGTCAAGCTCGACGTGGAGCTGCCGCCTCTGGTCAAGCTTGATGTCGAACAGATCAAGCGGGTGTTGGTCAATGTCCTGGACAATGCCCTGGAGATCATCGGCAAGGAAGGCGAGATCGAAATTTCCACCAGTTACAACGGGGAAAGCAAGTTCATCACCATCGAGATCGCTGACAGTGGACCCGGCATCAGCGATGAAGACAAGCAGAAAGTGTTCCTGCCCTACTTTTCCAAAAAGAGTTCCGGTACCGGCCTGGGCCTGGCCATCGCCCACAACATTGTCGAGGAGCATAATGGCATGATCTCGATTACCGACAATCATCCGCAAGGGGCCAGGTTCATCATCGAATTACCGGCTTGAAATGCATTCCGTTGTTTGATCTCTTTGCGCGCCAGGGCGCAAGGTGAAAATAAAAAAGGAGAAATTGACCATGGTTGATAAAATGTTGCCGATCAAGAAAGTGGCCGCCCGGTTTGGCATTGCCGAGGAGGAACTCTACTATTTCGGGCCCTACAAGGCCAAGCTGGAACCTTCGTTGGCCCGGCGTCTTGACAAGTGTGAGAGCTGCGGCCGGCAGGTGCTGGTGACCGCCACCACCCCGACTCCGGCCGGCGAAGGCAAAACAACCACCGCCATCGGCCTGTCCATGGCCCTGAACCGCATCGGGGTAAAATCCATCGTCACCCTGCGCGAGCCATCCCTGGGACCGGTTTTCGGCATGAAAGGCGGGGCTACCGGTGGTGGCGCCTCCCAGGTGTTGCCCTCCGACGAGATCGACCTGCACTTCACCGGGGATATCCACGCCGTCACCACTGCCAACAACCTGCTGGCGGCAATGATCGACAACCACATCCAGCAGGGCAACCGCCTGGCCATCGACACGCGGCGCATCGCCTGGCGCCGGGTGATCGACATGAACGACCGCGCCCTGCGCGAGATCGTCATCGGTTTGGGCGGCCGGCAGAACGGTTTCGCTCGCGAGGACGCCTTCAACATCTCGGTGGCCTCGGAGGTCATGGCCGTACTGTGTTTGGCTGAAGATTTCCAGGACCTGAAGGACCGCTTGGCCAAAATGGTTATCGGTTACACCTCCAAAAGCAAACCCATCACTGCCGCCGACCTGAAGGCCGTGGGCTCCATGGCCCTGCTGCTGAAGGACGCCATCAAGCCCAATCTGGTTCAGACCACGGAAGGCACGCCGGCCATCATTCACGGCGGCCCTTTCGCCAACATCGCCCACGGCACCAATTCCATCCAGGCCATACGCCTGGCCCACGCCCTTGCCGAAGTCACGGTCACCGAAGCCGGTTTCGCCTCTGAACTGGGCGGTGAAAAATTCCTGAATTTCGTCTGCCAGACTGGAAAATTCAATGTGGATGCCGTGGTGCTTGTCACCACCTTGCGGGCTTTGAAATATCACGGCGGAGCCGGCAAGGACAGTCTCGCCGAAAAGAATCTGGAAGCCCTGGTCAAGGGATTTGACAACCTGGACAAGCACATCGAGAACATGCAGGCCTTTGGCGTGCCACTGGTTGTGGCCGTCAATTATTTCTCTGACAACGACGCCGAGGAATTGGCACTCACCGTGAAGCATGTCGCTTCCCGGAAAGCCAAAGCCTTTGTCTGCGACCCATTCAACAAGGGGGGGGAAGGTTGCCAGGACCTGGCCCGGGAAGTCGAGCAGGCCACACGTTCCGGTGCCCGTGTCAAACCCATTTATGAACCGGGTTGGACCATCCCCCGCAAGATCGAGACCATTGCCGCCCAAATGTACGGCGCTGCCCGCATCAATTATACCCGCCAGGCCCGCAAGGATATCGAATTGCTCAACGATCTCGGCTATAACCAGCTGCATGTGATCATCGCCAAAACCCCCAACTCACTTTCAGATGATCCCAAGGCCCTGGGCCGGCCGATCAATTTCGACGTGGACGTGGACAGGGTTTTCCTTGCGGCCGGGGCCGGCTTCGTGGTGGCGGTCTGTGGCGAGATCATGTTGATGCCGGGCCTGCCCAAGAACCCCGCCGCCGAAACCATCGACATCGATGCCGCCGGCAACATCAGCGG
>Ga0307380_10001468_pt1 | contig 34580 bp, 29 predicted proteins | sample UN3MG_FD_202239 | JGI IMG/M metagenome (GOLD analysis project Ga0307380, IMG submission 202239) | Soil microbial communities from Risofladan, Vaasa, Finland - UN-3 | ecosystem: Environmental > Terrestrial > Soil > Coastal area > Acid sulfate soil | place: Finland: Risofladan, Vaasa | collected...
CATTTCAGCAAAGAATTTAAAACCTGTCAGGACATTGTAGCACTTCACCTTATGCTTTTCAGCGATCATATCCATCAGATCGGTCGTCACAATAGTTTTGATTATATACTCATTTCCCCTGTATTTATTCTTTTCTTTGAACTGTGACAGGATATAATATATAAGAAGAACACCTGTCTGATTTCCGTTCAGGAGTACAAACTCACCTTTTTTGTTTCTGCAGGCAATTCCAAGCCTGTCGGCATCAGGATCTGATGCCATAACGAGGTCGGCTCCTGCACTTACAGCCTTCTCAATAGCAAGCTTGAGTGCCCCCGGTTCTTCAGGATTTGGTGATTTGACTGTAGGGAAATTGCCATCAGGTTGCTCCTGTTCCGGAACGCTGATGACATTCCTGAATCCAAATAATTCCAGAGCAGGAGGAATAAGTTTTACGCCTGAGCCATGAATGGGTGTATAAACAATACCCATATCACTGAATTTACTGATGACTTCAGGATTAAGTCTCATTTTCAGAACCTCACTCAGGAATGCATCATCAGTCTCCTTGCCAATCAGATGTATTCTTTCTTTTTTGCCATCGAATTTTATTTCATTTACTGATTTAATGCTCCGTACCTCATCGATGATAGCCTCATCATGAGGAGCTACAACCTGTCCGCCGTCATTCCAGTAAGCCTTGAAACCATTATATTCGGCAGGATTATGTGATGCGGTAATGACAACACCACTCTGGCATTTGTAATGGCGGATGGCAAATGAGAGCTCAGGTGTGGGACGCAGTGATTCAAACAGATAGACATCAAAACCATTGGCAGAGAAGATATCGGCGGCGCTTTCGGCAAAAAGCCTGCTGTTATTGCGGCAATCATGGGCAACAGCCACCCGGATTCCTTCTTTTCCGCATTGCTTTATGATATAGTTTGAAAGCCCCTGCGTCGCCATTCCCAGTGTGTAAATGTTCATCCTGTTGGTTCCGGCTCCCATAATACCTCTAAGGCCGCCGGTACCAAATTCAAGATCCTGGTAAAAGGCATCAATGAGTTTCTTTTCGTCTTTTTCAAGCATTTCACGGACCTCTCTGCGGATCTCTTCATTGAACTCACTGCCAAGCCATGATTGGGCTATCTTCCGGATGTCTTCTATTGATAACATATTATTGTCTTTTTGTCTGATTGTCTTGTTGTCTTGTTGTAATTTTTACCCCCTTCCTGACCTTACCCAGGGGAAGGGTTGGGGAGTGGATAAGTCTCACAATAGCAGCTTAATACATTTTCTCAAACTGCTCCTCCAGTGAGGTATTTCAAGGGAATAGGTTTCCTTTATTTTCGATTTATCGAGTACGGAATAAAACGGTCTCGTTACGGCAGACGGATACTCCTTTGACAGTATCGGCACTATCCTGCAATTCAGTCCTGCTTCTTTTACTGCTTCCAGGGCAAGATCGTACCAGCTGCATACACCTTCATTCGAATACTGATATATTCCCGGTATATAGGCACTCTGGTTCCTTATGACTCCTGATATGATTGACATTATAGCTTCTGCCAGATCGGCTGCATATGTCGGTGTTCCTGTCTGATCGAAAACGACCTTCATCAAATCCTTCTCTTTAGCTTTATTCAGAATTGTTTTTACAAAATTTGATCCGAATGAAGAATAGAGCCATGATGTCCTGATGATCATGGATCCATTATGAACAAGTGCACTTTTTTCCCCTTCGAGCTTTGAGCGTCCGTAGGCACTCAGGGGATTGGTTGCAGAACTCTCTGTGTATGGTACATTTGAGTTACCGTCAAATACATAATCTGAGGATAAGTGTATGAACCTGCATTCTGATCCTCTTATTGCCTCTGCAATATTCTTTACAGCTGAGCCATTGATCACCAGTGCTTTATCAGGCTCGTTTTCGGCCTTATCAACAAAATTATAGGCAGCACAGTTAATTATCCAGGCGGGCCCGGTCTTCTCAATGAATGCAGAAGTATCGTCTGCTGAAGCAATATCAAGAGTATCAATATCGGTGAAGACAAAGTCGTATCCGTAATAGTTTTTTGATGCAGCCCTGAGCTCACTGCCCAACTGACCATTTGCTCCTGTGATAAGTATTACTGCCATTATCTTCAGGGATCTTTTTCAGAAGTTGTTTTCAGCTTTCCTGAAAGGAGGATTTTTCTGGTCTTTTTCACTTATAACAGGCACACAATCTTCCGTTCTCCAGTCTATGTCAAGCTCCGGATCGTTATATGCTATACCTCTCTCAGCCAGCTTATTATAAACGTTGTCAACCTTATACTGTATAACTGCAATATCACTCAGCACCGAAAATCCGTGCGCAAATCCTGTCGGGATGAAAAGCTGGTGCTTGCTTTCGGAATCCAGCTCCACACCAAACCATTTTCCGTAAGTCGGCTTATCTCTCCGAAGGTCCAGTGCCACATCAAATATTTTTCCGGACACGACCCTTATCAGCTTTGCCTGGTCATGCGGTCTGAGCTGATAGTGCAGTCCGCGTATTACACCTTTTGATGATTTGGATTCGTTATCCTGTACCGGGATAAATTGTATACCGGCCTTTAAATAGGTATCCTGGTTGTAGCTCTCAAAAAAATATCCTCTCTGGTCAGAATAAACTGTTGGCCTGATTACATAAAGTCCAGCAAATCCTGTTTCAATAATTTCCATTTATTCCTTGTATATCAGCTTTTAGCTTTCAAAAATATTGATTCCCTCGGAGGCTATTCTCAGAAGATACTTACCATACTGGCTGTTCTTTACCGGCTGGGCTAGTGAGATAAGCTGATCTTTGTCAATGAATCCCCGTTTATAAGCTATCTCCTCAATGCAGGATGCTTTCAGTCCTTGTCTCTGTTCAAGCGTTGCAATAAAGTTAGCAGCCTGCAGGAGGCTCTCGTAAGTACCGGTATCCAGCCATGCCATTCCTCTTCCCATCAGTTTTACTTCAAGTATTCCTTCGTCAAGGTAGAGCCTGTTGAGATCGGTTATCTCAAGCTCACCCCGTGCTGATGGTTTCAATGATTTTGCTTTCCCGGATACTGTGTTATCATAGAAATAAAGGCCGGTAACGGCATAGTTTGATCTGGGTTTTAATGGTTTTTCCTCAAGGCTTATGGCCTTCCGGTTTTTATCAAATTCAACGACTCCATAACGCTCGGGATCAGTGACATAATATCCAAAAACACAGGCGCCTTTCTTAAGTTCAGCTGTTTTCAGAAGGACATCACCGAATCCATGGCCGTAAAAAATATTATCACCCAGGATCATGCATACCGGATCTTCCCCGGTAAATTCCGCTCCAAGGATAAATGCCTGTGCAAGACCTTCGGGTGATGGCTGTTCCACATAGCTGAATTTCAGGCCAAGAGGAGTGCCTTCACCCAGCAGGCTGCGGAATCCGGGCAGATCGCGCGGAGTCGATATTACCAGTATTTCCCTTATCCCGGCCAGCATCAGCACCGATAAAGGATAATAGATCATAGGTTTGTCATAAACCGGGAGCATCTGCTTCGATATTGCACTTGTGATCGGGTAAAGCCTTGTCCCTGACCCTCCTGCAAGAATAATACCTTTCATCTTCTTCCTATTCCAAAATATTTAAATCCAATTTTCTTTATTTCTGCCGGATCATAAATGTTCCGTCCGTCAAAGATTACTTTTCCTTTCATTATACCTGCCATTTTTTTAAAGTCCGGCAGGTGAAATTCCGACCATTCAGTCATCAGTACCATTGCATCCGAATCCTTCAAAGCTTCATAGGGATCTGATGCATATGTTATCCTTCTGCCCAGCTGTCTCCTGGCCTCATTCATTGCAGCCGGATCGTAAGCCTTTATCACAGCACCTTCCTTCAGGAGTTTTTCAATAAGATATAATGATGACGATTCTCTTATATCATCGGTTTTGGGTTTGAATGATAATCCCCAGATACCGATAGTTTTTTTCTTTAGTTTCTTGTTGAAGAATTTACTGATCTTATTGAATATCACATTTTTCTGGTACTGATTGGCCATCTCCACGGCTTTGATCACCTTAAGCTCATAGCCATGATCATACGCAGTCTTTATTATGGCCTTTACATCTTTGGGAAAGCATGAACCTCCATATCCTGAACCAGGATAAAGGAATTTACCCCCGATCCTTGAATCACTCCCTATCCCTTTCCTGACATGGTTTATATCTGCACCCAGGATATCGCAAAGATTCGCAATTTCATTAATAAAGCTTATCCGTGTTGCAAGCATGGAATTGGCTGCATATTTTGTTATCTCTGCCGATATGATATCCATAAAAATTATCGGATGGTTATTAAGGACAAAAGGCATATAAAGGCGCTTCATGATCTCTCCTGTCTTTTCATTATCGATACCAATTACTATCCGCTCAGGTTTCAGGAAGTCTTCAACGGCAGCTCCTTCTTTCAGAAATTCCGGATTTGATGCCATGTCGAATTTGATCTTTGACTTGCGTTTATCAAGCTGATCATGAATGACTTTCCTGATCTTTTCAGATGTTCCTGCAGGTACCGTGCTTTTGGTCACAACGACAATATACCTTGTTATTGAGGAGCCGATTTCTTTTGCCACTGATAGTACGTGCTTCAGATCAGCTCCTCCGTCATCCCCCGGAGGAGTGCCTACTGCAATAAAAACAACTTCAGTGCCGGCCAGCGCCTCTTTCAGCTTTGATGTAAAGAAAAGTCTCTTCTTCTCAACATTTTTTCTTATCATGCTCTCAAGTCCGGGCTCATATATAGGCACGGAACCATCCTGCAGATGCCTGATCTTTTCCTTATCATTATCAACACAGGTAACAACAACACCGCTCTCAGCAAAGCATGTCCCGGTAACGAGCCCGACATATCCTGTTCCCACAACGGCGATTTTCATATAAACACTCTCCTGTTTTAATTTGTGTAATATACAAAGATAATAGAAGAGGCGAGATTACGCCTACAACCACTTGATTTCATGTACTCATCCCCCCAGCCCTGTTTCGCTCCGCTCAGCACAGGCCTTCTCTGCTGAAGCAAAGAGGGGGGGTAACTTATTGTATATTAAAGAGTTTCCCTCTCTTTGAATGGCAGAGAGAGCCTGCTCCGAGCGAAGCCTCGGAGGGGATTACGGGGGTGAGTACATGTGATTTCTAAACGATGCTTACCGGTAGCCGGTAACCGTTAACTCCATTGCCCGTTGCCGTTCACTATATCAATGAAAATCCACCATTTATTATATGAAATTTAAAATATATGGCTATCTTTGCACACCATTTTTTCAATATAATGTCTAACTTATTAATTATTAGTTCTTTTAAATTCAAATTATGACTGAAAGCAAGAAGAAAACAACCAGGAAAGAGGTTGTTAACAAAAACGAAGATGTTGTAAAACCTGTAAAGAAAGCAAAGGTTAAAGAAACAAAGGTTAAAGAAACAAAGGAAAAACTTATTGAACAGGCTCTGGAAGAAGAAATACTTCCTGTAGAAGAGGAAGTAGCTGTAAAGGCAAAAGCATCAAAAAAAGCCGAAGAGACTGTAACCGCAGCAGAACCTGAAACCATTGAACCCGTTCTGGATGAAACTGAAGAGGTTTCAGAGGAAATCAAAAAAGAAAAAAGGCCGAAAAAGGTAAAGGCCGGGCCGGAAACTGAAATAGCAATTAAAACTGAATCCGCTGGCAAACCATCAGCTGAAGAATTCGACTGGGACGCTTTTGAAACCGAGGAGCAAAAGGCTTCTCCCAGATACAAGGAATATGAAGCTCTCTATGATGAAACCCTATCGACCGTGGCTGTTGACGAAGTGGTCCCGGGCACAGTTATCCAGATGACATCACGCGAAGTGGTGATCAATATCGGTTATAAGTCAGAAGGAGTAGTGAGCCTGAACGAATTCCGGTACAATCCAAACCTTAAAATAGGGGATACCGTTGAAGTATATGTTGAGAGCCAGGAAGACAAGAAAGGACAGCTTCTGCTGTCACACAAGAAAGCACGTGCAATCAATTCATGGGACAGGGTAAACGCATCACTTGAAAAAGATGAGATAATAACCGGTTATATCAAATGCCGCACAAAAGGCGGTATGATAGTCGATGTATTCGGTATCGAAGCCTTCCTCCCGGGATCGCAGATTGATGTCAAACCAATACGTGACTATGATGTTTTCGTTGGCAAGACAATGGAATTCAAGGTTGTAAAGATCAACCAGGAATTCAAGAACGTTGTTGTTTCACATAAAGCACTTATAGAAGCTGAACTTGAACAGCAGAAGAAGGAGATCATTGCAAGACTTGAAAAAGGACAGGTTCTTGAAGGAACCGTTAAAAATATTACTTCATATGGCGTGTTCATCGACCTCGGCGGGGTTGACGGACTTATCCATATTACTGATCTTTCCTGGGGAAGAGTCAACCACCCCGAGGAAATAGTACAGCTTGACCAGAAACTGAATGTTGTGATTCTTGATTTTGATGATGACAAGAAAAGAATTGCCCTGGGACTAAAGCAGCTGACAGCTCATCCATGGGATTCAGTTGATCCGGATCTCAAGATCGGAGATAAGGTCAAGGGTAAAGTTGTCGTCATGGCAGACTATGGTGCATTTGTTGAGATCGCAACGGGTGTCGAAGGACTTATTCATGTTTCGGAAATGTCATGGTCACAGCACCTCCGCAGCGCTCAGGAATTCATGAAGGTAGGCGATGAGGTTGAAGCCGTTATCCTGACACTCGACAGGAACGAGAGAAAAATGTCACTTGGTATCAAACAGCTTAAGCCGGATCCATGGCAGAATATTGACGAGAAATATACTGTAAGTTCAAAACACACTGCAAAAGTCAGGAACTTCACCAACTTTGGCGTTTTCGTGGAAATTGAGGAGGGTGTCGACGGGCTGATCCATATTTCAGACCTCTCATGGACAAAGAAGATCAAACATCCTGCTGAGTTTACAGCTATCGATGCTGAGATTGAAGTAATCGTTCTGGAGATAGATAAGGAAAACAGGCGGTTAAGCCTCGGACACAAGCAGCTTGAAGAGAATCCCTGGGATGTATTTGAAAAACTATTTACAATTGATTCGGTTCACGAAGGCACAGTGATGGAGGTATTTGACAAAGGAGCTGTTATTGCCCTGCCATACGGCGTTGAGGGTTTTGCCACACCGAAAAATCTGGTAAAAGAGGACGGGCTGATGGTGAAAGTTGATGAAAAACTGATGTTCAAGGTGATTGAATTCAACAAATCAGCTAAAAAAATTATAGTTTCGCACAGCAGGACCTATGAAGATGAAAAGAAATCAACTGAAGCACAAACGAAGAAACCAGAGGCTGAAAAACCGAGAAAATCAGCAAGGAAAACCAAATCAGGTGCGGAGAAAACCACTCTTGGCGATATAACTCAGCTCGCAGCCTTAAAAGAAGAAATGGAAGAAAAACAGAATAAAGCTTCAAAAGAATAGAAATATTTCCTAAATTAGGGCTATCAAATTTTACAGCTATGGATTTCAATATTGAGAGCCGGAATAACAGCACAGTGATCCAGATACAGTCGGAGAAGCTAGATACACATATTGCCCCTGCACTTAAATCTGAACTTGTGCTGGTATCAGGGAAGGGTGAAAAAAATATCATCCTCGACCTTGAAAAATGTCAGTACTGCGACTCTTCAGGTCTGAGCGCTATCCTTGTGGCCAACAGATTGTGCAAGAATGCTGGTGGTACATTTGTCCTTTGCGGACTGAATGAAGCTGTTGAAAGACTTATCACTATTTCTCAGCTCGATACTGTTCTGACAATTACCGGTACAGTAGCCGATGCCGAAAAAATGATATCCTGAAGTTGTCAGCATTGCAGAGCGCCGATGAAATTATACATACTTGGCAGTAGTTCTGCACTGCCAACATCAGAAAGATTTCCTACCGCTCATGTGCTCAATGCGCATGAGCGGTTGTATTTGATAGACTGCGGAGAAGGGACACAGATGCAGCTTCGTAAAAACAGGCTCAGATTCGGGAAAATAAATCATATATTCATAAGCCACCTCCACGGCGACCATTTATTCGGACTTTACGGACTTTTATCCACTTACAGCCTTATGGGAAGAACAAGTCCGCTATACCTCTATGCCCCGCAAAATTACCGGGGCATCCTTTCATCACACCTTGCAGATTTTGATATCCATCTTAACTTTGAGATCGATTTCAATCCCCTTTCGGGTAGCGATCCTGTAAAGATACTGGATGATAAGCACCTGACAGTAACATCATTCCCTCTTGAACACCGCGTGCCTGCATTCGGATTCCTCTTCAGGGAAAAACCTTATGACCGGAATATCATTAAAGAGTGTATTGAAAAATACAAAATCCCTGCTGTCAGGATCCCTGCGATCAAGAAAGGCGAGGATTTCATTACTCCTGAAGGTGTTCTGATAAAGAATGAGGAGATAACTCATCCTGGACCCGATCCGCTTTCCTTTGCTTACTGCAGTGATACAAAATATTTCAGGCGCCTTGCTTCTTTTGTTAAGGGAGTTGACCTGCTGTATCATGAAGCTACATTTGATAAAAGTCTGGACGATCTTGCCGGGATCACAGGTCATTCAACAACTCTCGATGCTGCCAGAACTGCATCTGAAGCAGAAGTCAGAGCATTGATAATTGGTCATTTTTCGGCAAGGTACAAGGATATCAACTCTCTTGTAGAGGAAGCCAGAACTGTGTTTGTAAATACTTTTCCTGCCATTGACGGACAAACATATGAGGTCGGGAAATTATAATTCCGTAAACAAAGAATTTCTATCTTTGAGCTCGTTTAAATGCAAAATATCAGAAGTGTGCTGGAGAAAATATTAATACTTGATTTCGGATCTCAATATACTCAACTGATTGCCAGAAGAATAAGAGAGTTGAATGTTTACTGTGAGATCTATCCTTTTAATCATTTCCCGGAACCTGACAGAAATGTGAAAGGAGTAATTCTTTCCGGCAGTCCAGCTTCAGTCCATGATAATAATGCTCCTGTTCCTGATCTGAGCAAAATAAAAGGGATATTACCATTGCTGGGCGTATGTTACGGAGCCCAGTATCTTGTACACAATTCCGGCGGTAAAGTTTTAAAGTCGAGCAGCCGCGAATACGGCAGGGCTAACCTGATAAATATCAGTGCGATGGATCCACTGTTCAGAAGGATAACACCGGGATCACAGGTATGGATGTCTCATGGTGATACAATTGAATATCTGCCGGGTAGTTATGAGATAACGGGTTCAACAGCTGACGTAAAAGCTGCGGCATTTCATATTATGGGAGAGAATACCTGGGGTATCCAGTTCCATCCTGAAGTGTACCATACTGCGGAGGGAAAGCAGATGATTGAGAACTTTACAAAGGATATATGCGGATGTACTGCTGACTGGACACCCGATTCGTTTGCCGGATCATCCATTGCGGACCTGAAGGAACAACTGGGGAATGATAAGGTAATTCTTGGCCTTTCGGGAGGCGTAGATTCTTCAGTGGCAGCCTCGCTTCTTAATGAGGCAATAGGGAAGAACCTTACATGCATATTTGTTGATAACGGACTTCTGAGGAAGAACGAATATAAAAAGGTCCTGGAATCATATGTCGGACTCGGGCTAAATGTCATTGGTGTTGATGCATCCGAACGGTTCCTGGATGAGCTTGAAGGAGTGAGCGACCCGGAAAAAAAGAGAAAGATCATCGGCAGGGTATTTATTGAGGTTTTTGAGGAGGAAGCTCATAAGGTAAAGGATGTAAGATGGCTTGCCCAGGGTACAATATACCCTGATGTAATTGAATCAGTGTCAGTTAAAGGACCTTCTGCAACAATTAAGTCACATCATAATGTCGGAGGGCTTCCGGAAAAGATGCACCTGAAAGTGATAGAGCCTCTTAAGCTTCTTTTCAAAGATGAGGTCAGAAGAGTGGGTTATGCTATCGGTCTGCCTGATCTGATCCTGAAAAGACATCCGTTCCCCGGACCAGGTCTTGCAGTACGCCTGCTGGGAAAAATATCCAGGGAGAAACTTGAAATCCTCATGGAGGCTGATGAGATTTTCATTGAAGGATTGCACAAACACTCACTTTATGATTCTGTCTGGCAGGCGGGAGCAATACTGCTTCCTGTTCAATCAGTTGGTGTGATGGGAGATGAAAGAACATACGAATATACAATTGTTCTGAGAGCTGTCAATTCAACTGATGGAATGACAGCCGACTGGTCTCCTTTGCCTCATGATTTCCTGGCTGCGATATCCAGCGAGATCATCAATAAGGTTAAAGGAATAAACAGGGTGGTGTATGACATAAGCTCAAAACCTCCGGCAACGATAGAATGGGAGTAGGAATTGGCGAAGGGATCAGGGCGCAGGGCTCAGGGCTCAGGGCGCAGAGTAGCAAGGACCCAGGACCCAGGACCCAGGAACAAAAGGGCACATAAATTGTTAGAGTAAAATAAACATTTTAGATGAAAATTATAAGAACAGGAATTACAGCTCTGGCAGCAATATTGCTGCTTTCACAAACTGCAATATCACAGGTATTGACTGAGGGTACCTTCAAGATCGGAAGAACATTAGGCCTTATCGATGCCTATTATGTCGATACTACCAATCTTGACAGGCTTACGGAGAAAGTGATAGTAGATATGCTCAGGTACCTTGATCCTCATTCAACATATATATCCGCCAAGGATGTAAGGGATATGAATGAACCTCTGCAGGGCAATTTTGAAGGAATCGGCATACAGTTCAATCTTCTTTTTGATACCATAATTGTCATTGAACCTATTTCTGGAGGACCTTCAGAAAAGGTTGGTTTACGTGCAGGAGACAGGATAATAACAATTAACGGAGAAAAGGTCACCGGGATGAGCATCTCTACGACAGGGGTGAGAGACAGGCTGATGGGACCTAAAGGAACATCGGTAAATCTGAACATTTTCAGAAAAAGCGAAAAAGAGATACTTGACTTTACGATCATCCGCGATAAAATTCCAATAAACAGTCTGGATGCAGCCTATATGCTTGATAAGGAGACAGGCTATGTAAAGCTCAACAAGTTTGCCGCCACCACGGAAAGGGAATTTGAGGATGCCCTTGCCGTTCTCAGGAAGAGCAACATGAAGAATATAGTCATTGACCTGCGGGGTAACGGAGGGGGATATATGATCGCTTCAACTGAACTGGCAAATAACTTCTTCGCAACACAGAATCTGCTGGTTTACCTGATAGGAAGAAAGACTCCCAGACAGGATTATAAATCCTCGGGGACAGGAAGCCTTGCATCTGCAAGGGTGGTTGTACTTACTGACGAAGGATCAGCCTCTGCAAGTGAGATCTTTGCAGGAGCTCTCCAGGACTGGGACAGAGGGGTTATAATAGGCCGGAGGACTTTCGGAAAAGGACTTGTTCAGAATGGATACTGGCTTACTGACGGATCAATGGTAAGGCTTACCATAGCCCGTTATTATACTCCTACAGGCCGGTTAATTCAGAGTCCTTATAATGAAGGTTATGACAAGTATGTTGCAAATTTCTACAAGAGATATTCAACAGGCGAAATGATATCGGCAGATAGTGTCCATTTCCCGGATTCACTGAAGTACAGAACCCTTATCAACAAGCGTACAGTATACGGAGGAGGAGGTATAATGCCCGATATTTTTGTAGCAGCTGATACAACAAATTACTCGGATTATTTCAGGAGCCTGGTACGAAAAGGAGTTACAAATGCATATACCCTTGAATATGGTGACAAAAACAGAACAAAGATTAACTCTGAATTCAAAACATTTGAGGATTTTAAAAACAGGTTTGAATTTTCGGACCAGGAGATTCAGGACTTCATCAGGAAAGGAGAAGATTTAGGAGTTAAATACAATGAGCCCCAATATAAAATATCTGAGAGCGAGATACTTATGGTGCTTAAAGCGCTGGTTGCAAATAATATCTGGCAGACGAATGAATATTTCCGCATAATTAACGAGGAAGATCATGTAATTGAAAAGGCCCTTGAGATAATTTCAAATAAGGATACCTATAACAGTATATTGGGTAACAAGTAGGATAAAGCAGGACTGTTTTCTCCGTTCCGTTTTTTTCAGCCTACCCTGATGGCCGTGTGTGAGAACTCGTATTTGTAAGTTATGTTTTCTATAACCTCATTTTCTGTATAAGTCCATACAAGCGTATCATTATCAATAGTGATTTCCCATGTATGTGTCCCATCCCCAAATTGCACTGAAAGAGTGCTCCCGTTCAGCGTCCAGCTGAAATTACCTGCCAGTTGTCCAAACTCATACATTAATCCTGCTCCGCCCTCTGCAAACTGGATTTCCATCTCTTTATCTTTCAGGAAAATAGTGGTCTCCTGTAATTTTACATTTCCGTTATAAATGATGTATTTATATGAGTCAACCTCCCACCTTCCTATAATAGCCTCGTTCAGGGGCAGTTCCTTTTTACAGGATGTCAGCAGCGATGTAAGGATGATCAGTGTGATGCCGGGAATGAAGAACAGTCTTTTCATCGTCTGATAGATTTAATTTCGGACAAGGTAGCTTATTCTTATGAAATATTAAAACGACATGAAACAGAATAATGTTGCAGCATCATGAAATATTAACAGCCTGGCATTTATATGATGTTAAGTATTAATTTTGGCAGGGATTATCTGTTAATTAATTAACAATGAAATTCATTGCCAAGACATTATACGGACTTGAAAACGTTCTAGCAGGGGAGCTTCAGATGCTTGGTGCATCCGAAATAAAGCCTCTGAACCGTGCTGTGATGTTTTCAGGTTCAAAAGAAATGATGTACAGGGTAAATTATTGTTCAAGGACTGCATTGTCGGTACTGTTGGCAATTAATGACTTCAGGATCAGTTCGAAGGAAGATCTCTACAAGAGAACTTCGGAAATTGACTGGTCATCAGTCATGGATTCTGACAGCACTTTTTCTGTAGTCTCAGTGGTAAACTCAAAACTTTTCGGTCATACTGCATATCCGGGGCTGATTGTCAAGGATGCAATAGCAGATTTCTTCCGTAGAAGGACCGGAAAACGGCCGTCAGTTGATACATCGGATCCGGCTATAATCGTAAATCTTCATATCAGCGGCGATCGTGCTGATATTTCTGTTGATTCATCGGGGATACCGTTATATAAACGCGGTTATCGTACAGGACAACCTTTAGCTCCTCTCAATGAGGTGCTCGCTGCAGGTATCATTATGCTTTCAGGATGGAATGCATCTGTTTCCCTCACCGACCCAATGTGCGGATCAGGAACAATACCGGTGGAAGCGGGTCTGATAGCGTGCCGCATACCTCCGGGAAAATTCAGAAAATCATTCGGATTCAGCAGATGGAAAGACTATGATGAATTATTGTTTAATAAGATCAGAAAGGAATGTGACGACGTGATATGCAGGTCACCTGTGCGGATATCCGGAAGCGATATTTCAGAACAAGCTGTGAAACAGGCCTTTAATAATGTCAGAAATGCCGGTTTATCTGATTCGGTAAGCATTGAAATATCTGATTTCAAAGATCTGAAGCCTGTTGAAAACAATGGATTCCTGTTCATTAATCCGCCCTACGGGCAGAGGCTGAAACCTGATGATCTGGGCAGCATTTACGGAATGATCGGTACAACTCTTAAGCATTCTTATGCAGGCTACAGGGCATGGATCATAACCCCGGGCAGGGAATACCTGGCAAATATAGGACTTAAGCCAAAGTCAAGGCATACTGTTTTTAACGGTTCTCTGGAGTGCATCCTGGCCGAGTTTGAGCTTTATCAGGGCAGCAGGAAGAAGCAGAACGGACAGAAATCATCATAAACATGTTATTTATCAACACATTTGCATACTTTTATCAAAAAATACAAGTTTTTTTTATGTAAATGAAGTGAACAAGTTATAATTTGGTAACTTCATATTTTTATTATATTTGCCATCGGTATAAAGAGACCTTATCCAAAAAAGAAGCTTAAATGAGCTTTGATATTGAGAATTACGTAAAGGAACAGGCCAAAAATAACGTTATCCTTTTCTATAAGGGTAATGTCGATTCTGATGTCATTAATCATGTACTTGATACGGTTGAGGACAAGATGGCAGAAGTCAATGAGCAGGCGAAGCTCAGGAAAAAGGTCTATAATGTCCTGGTTGAAAGTCTTCAGAATCTGTATCATCATGTCGATAAAGTCCCTGACGATTTTGAAGATCAGACATCCGAAAAATATGGACTTCTGGTTGTGCAGAAAGTTGACACAGGTTATAAAATAATCACCGGGAATTTTGTTCATGCCGACAATGTTGAAAAGCTTGAGGAAAAAATAAGGAGGATCAACAGATCATCACACGAGGAGATCAAGGAACTCTACAAGTTCATTCTGAATCATCAGAGGATCTCTGCAAAGGGCGGCGGAGGGCTCGGCCTTGTTGATATAGCAAGAAAAACAGGCAATAAACTTGATTATTCATTCAAGGAATATAACGATAAATACTCCTTCTTTTACCTTAATATACTGGTAGATGAAGAGGTAGAAACAAAACAGGAATTAAACCAATAAACAAACTTAAAATCTTAATAAAATGGAACCGATCATTATTGAAGGAACACCGAAAACCCCAACTGTTAAATTTGATGCATCTGAAGGTGTATTTGAAATCAAAGGACGTTCAATTCCCGAAAACTCCGTGGAATTCTACAAACCACTTGTAGACTGGCTCGACAGTTATAAAGAGACTCCTCTTACAAAAACTGTCGTAAATATAAGACTGGAGTATTTCAACACCAGCTCCTCGAAATGTATCCTGGATGTTTTCAAGAAGCTGGAGGCGATACATAAGGCGAAAAACGAAGTCGAAGTCAACTGGTATTACGAGGAAGACGACGAAGACATGCTGGAAGCCGGTGAGGATTATGAATCTATCATCAGGGTACCCTTCAAGATGATAGAAATTGTTGAGTAATTGACTACTATAAATATGCCATAACCTGATCGGTTTCCTAAAAACAAAGGAGGGGATGTGTAAGCCCCTCTTTTTTATGGTCTATTCTGATCCTTTTAATTTCTTACCCATTGCCACCTCGCCGGAGTCGAGAAACTTCTTTAGCACCCTGAAATAAAGGAGCAGATACAGAACTATGGTAATAAACCACAATACAATCACATTGACGGCAAATGTATCAACTTCCCACCCGAACAGCTTTTTGGAAGGTGCATAGAAATGGGCTTTAATAAAATCATGCTTTGGATCCATATAAATAGGATCCATCTTCTGCAAGATCTCTCCCTTGAATTCAACAAGCTTGGCAGTCTCGGTTTCATTTGTCACGAACTCTTCGAGTGATTCATTGGTATATATATCCCTTTGCCTCAGGAATCCTTCTTTGTCTTCAGACTGCAGCCTGGTCATAAGCGATTCTTTTCTGTCTCTTGCTGCATTAGAATAGTCAATAAAGTATCTTCTTATGCTCTCAACATAGTCAGTTGCGGATGAAACTGCTTCCTTTGTAACCTTATCCGGAGTCAAAAGCCCCAGGTAATCAAATTTAATATTCGGGGTAAGAGCTTTTTCCTTTTTAATTTCATTATACGCCACCTGCAGATCCGAATTGAAGCTTTCTCTTCTGGTACCCCTGTCCAGATCATTCCTGACATTATCCAGCTTCCCTTTAACTTCAATATACCAAAAATCCTTTTTGAATTTGGCTTTGCTCATCGCCTTGTCATAAATGTAGAACTGCTTTTCATACTTGTTATCTTTGAACTGTTTTACAGCAAGTGCCTCATAACCCCATCGTGCAGTTATTAAATTGCCGTACCAGGGTATTTCCACCGGAGATGAAAGGTTGGGATTTAGTTTTTCAAACTTGACCATAATCCCACTTAAAATAATCTGAGGGATAACCAGGAAGGGTATCCACATGTAAATTGTTGCCACAGCCTTAAAGCTGTCGGAGATGATCAGTCCCATTATATTGGCACCTGCCCAGCAGGTAAAGAGAACCAGCCAGTATTCAAACCACATCCCTCTTATGCCTGAAATGAGGTTGCCTATAATAACAAAGGTTAAAGCCTGAATTGCCGATATTCCCAGCTGTACAAACACTTTAGACATTAGATAACTATTCCAGCTCAGGTTGAGGAAAGCCTCCCGTTTCAGGATCTTCCTGTCTTTGATGATCTCCTCGGCGCTCACGGTCAGCCCCATGAATATGGCAATGATCACAGACATGAAAATATAGACAGGCAGGTTACTGTTTTCATAAAGTGTATACCTGGGATTTACAGCACTTTCATCAAAATACCTTATGAGGAAAGAAAGAGCGATTGCCAGAATTGGAGCTTCCAGCAGGGTAATGAGCATGTATTGAGCATCAGCTATTTTTGAAAGGATATCACGTTTTGTAAATACCAGCCACTGCTTGAGCTTATTGGGAGTCTTGAAATTGATTTCCGGTATTGTGGTCCCCGGATCTATTATACCTTCTTTTGCCTCGGATTTATATAGATTGCTCCAGTCACCAGGGGAGATGCGTCTGGTATCTGTAGGCTGTCCGCTTTCAGTGAAAACCCTGGTCTCAACAATATTGAAGATCTGTTCGGGATTTACATTGCCGCATACATAGCATTCGCTCTCGTTGTAATTAGCCTGTTCAATTCTTTTCTTGAAATATTCGATCGACTCAATCGGGTTCCCATTATATATAAGGTATCCTCCGGTATCAAGTATGATAAGCTTATCGAACATCTTGAATATATCGGAGGAAGGCTGATGTATGACGATGAAAAGGAGTTTTCCCTTGCGTGCCAGTTCCTTCAGGAGGTCGAGGATATTTTCAGAGTCGCGTGATGAAAGACCTGAAGTCGGTTCGTCAAGGAACATGATTGCAGGCTCTCTTATCAGCTCGAGCGATATGTTAAGCCTCTTTCTTTGCCCGCCGCTGATCTTTTTATTCAGGGGACTACCCACTTTCATATCCCGGATCTCAAAGAGACCGAGGTTCTTCAGTGTATTATCAACCCTTATAACTATCTCTTCATCAGTAAGGTTATCAAAGCAGAGCTTGGCATTGTAGTAAAGGTTCTCAAAAACCGTAAGCTCCTCAATCAAAAGGTCATCCTGGGAAACATACCCGATCAGTCCCTTGATCTTCTCCTTATCCTTATGGATGCTTACTCCATTGATAAGGACTTCGCCGTCAAACGGAGGATTTGTACCGTTCAGCACACTCAGCAGAGTTGACTTGCCGGCGCCGCTGGCTCCCATAATGCCGACCATCCTGCCTGACTCCTCCTTGAAGCTCATATGATGAATACCAACCTTCCCGCTCTTGAACCTGTATTCTATGTTGTTAACATTGTAAACCACCCTCGAAGCCTTGAACTCCTCTTTAAGGAACTGCATCGTAACATCCCAGTAATAAATAGGCTTGATCTTATAACCTTTTATCGAAGATCCCTGGCTGAAAGGATATACTTTTTCTTCGTGCAGAAGCTGCCCGTTCATCGACAATTCACCGGAACCCTTAAACCTGGAAAAATACATCTTTACGGAGGGTACAAAAAGTATCCAGATCTGCCCTTTAAGCAGCTCTTTATAAACATGCTTGGCTTCACTCAATCCGGATTTTTCATTGCCATCTATCAGCAGAATATTCTGATTGTCAGAGATATTGTCAAATGAATTAAGTACAAAGCTCTCAATAAATTCATACTCCTCTTCGGTAATGTTCAATCCCTCAGCAAGAGTGCTTATGAAACCACGTTCAAGCTGACTGACCTCGCTGCTGCCTGATTTACAGAATTCAAGAGCCTGGATAACAACTACGATCCTTTGTTCCTGATCAAGCTGTCCCTGTTCGTTGATGTCCTTGCAAAGCTTCCTTATCCTGATAGCAATTGCACCTTCACGACGTTCAGCGCTGCTCTTTTCAAGCTTCTTCCTGGCTTCTTCGAACGCTTCGTCATATTTTGTAAGATATTCCTTGACAAGTTCCTGGTTAAGCAGACGTTTCAGAAAAGCTTCAACTACATCTCTTCTTTCAGTGTCATCAGCCTGAGGTTTTGCAATGAGCGCAAACAACTGCATCAGGGTTTCCAGAATCTTTTCACTCATGGGAGATCAGTTTATATTTGGATTTGAAGGTATGAAATTTATTTCTTGGTGCAAATAGCATTAACAATCATTAAGAAATTTTATTTCGTTTTATAATTTTCTTTACCTCGAAATATGAATTTACATAATTTCACACTAAAGGCACAGGAATCCATGCAGAAGGCTTTCAATATAACTGTTTCAAAAGGAGAGATGAAATTTACGTGTATGTGACACATCTGGCTACCAGTAGTTTTCAATTAATTTTGCTGGTAACAGGTTGCCGTTAACCAGTCGCCGTTATATCATAGATCTCACACATTCATCCCGGTCGTCATAGATCTCAAAGACCGTATTTAGATGAAGTGTTTTAAAAACTTCCATCACAGATGGTTCAGGACTGGTAAATTTCAGTGTGCCGTAATTGCTCCTGGCAGCTTTCATTATTGAAAGGAAACAACCGAATCCTGAACTGTCGATATATTGAACTCCCTTAAGATCAATAACAACCTTCCTATTAGCATTTTCAAACAATTTGCTTATTTCATTCCTGATATCATCCGTGATCAGGGCATTGATCTTATCAATAGAAAAAGTTATAATATCTACTTTATCTATATTCTCGATATTTATCATTTATCCCTTCTTCTTAATGTTACTGATAAGATCATCAAGTTCTTTCAACGCCTCTTCAGTATCGTTTCTGAACCTTGATATATAGGATTCAAATTTTTCAATTTCATTCCCTTCCCTGGACTGAAGTTCAAATGTCTTGAGCATCACCGCCAGGTCGTTCATCCCCATTATCGCCACCGATGACTTTGCCTTGTGAGCTAACAATCCCAGGTTGTAATAATCCTTCCTTGTAAAAAGGGAAAGCATCTCATTATGAAATTCAGCGACCTGTTCCCTGAATAATGTGACTATCTCAATAAATATTTCATTATCGCCACCCGAGACCGAATCAAGGTACTCAGTATTAATGTACTTATAATCCATTATTGTTCTAAATCTAAGATCGGTTTAAAGGCGTGCAAAGAATAAAACAAATATAACAATATTTTTTTCTGATGCCGTTAAATATATAACTGATATAACGGTTTTTTTGAAAAAGGGAAATTAGTGCTAATTTTATAGTGCCAAAAAACAATATCATGAAGTATTACCTGCATTCTCTATGTGTCTTTCTGATACTCAGTTCAACAATACTTAACGCACAATCTAACATTGCTGTCCGCAAAAAGGATTTCAAAAAGGAACGCCAGGGTTTTAAGGAAGCCTGGAAGCATGTTACTTCCGGCGACAGCTATTACACCGTAAAGGGAACATACTACGGAAGTGCATACGATGAATACCTTAAAGCAATAGCCTATAACGGCGTTAATCCTGAACTGAATTACAAAACCGGTGTTGCAGCTCTTTTTTCTGATAATAAGGAAGAAGCTGCAGGATTTTTCATGAAAGCCCTTGAGCTTGATAATGATCTGACCCCCGATATTCTTCTTCTAACAGGAAGGGCCCTCCAGTATGCCGGAAGATTCGATGAGGCAGTTGAAAAGCTTAACGTATACCTGGATTCCCCCGGTAAAAAGCCAAAGCTGAGCATAGCAGCTGCAAAGAAATACCTTGAAGAATGCAGTTCAGCACTTGAAGTGACAAAGGATACCATCAGGATTGAAATCAAAAATGCCGGATCAAATATCAATTCAAATGCAGATGACTACTCAGAACTGCTATCAGCAGACGGAGAGACAATGTACTTTGCTTCACGCCGCGAATTGTCAAGATCGAGCACAAAATATGACGATTCACGGTTTGATGAGAATATCTATTTTTCTGCAATCAGCAACGGCACATGGAGCTATCCGGTCACTTTAAGCAAAAACCTTGTAACCGATCTGTGTGAGACACCGATTTATCTGTCACCTACAGGTGAAGAGCTGTACATATATGCCGGTTATGAAAACGGTGGGGATATTATGGTCTCGGCCAGGAAAAAGGGTAAATGGCGACCTCCTTCACCTATACCATTTAAGATCAACACTAAAGGTTCGGAAACTTCATTCACATTTTCTCCGTCAGGCAATGAAATATGGTATGTTACTGATAACGGGAAGGAAGGACTGGGAGGGAAGGATATATACTTCATTAAGAAGCTGAATGAAAAAAAATGGACCAAACCGGTTAATGCCGGCCCTATGATAAACAGTGCTTATGATGAGGAATCAGTAAGGTTTTCGGTGAGGGGCGATACTCTCTGGTTCGCATCCAGGGGACATACCACTATAGGCGGCTTTGATATCTTCTACAGTACAAGGGATCAGACGGGTGAGTGGGGAAATGCCGTTAACTTCGGCTACCCGCTGAACACACCCTGGGATGAATTATTCTTTCATCCCGCCCTGGGTAACGACAGCTCCTTTTATTTTGTCTCGAACAGAAGCGAAAGCATGGGAGGATTTGATATTTACAGCGGAAGGATACTGCCGCCTGAACCGGTCATTATCCCGGTTGAAGCTTCTGAACCTGATACCATCGTTATGAGGGATACAGTAGTAGTCATAAAGGAGATAGTACCTGTGCCCGAGCCGGAACCTCCGAAAGAGGAAATATTGTACCTGATAGGCACAATTACAGATTCTGAAACCGGGGATCCCGTAATGGCAAAGATTGACATTATCGATCTTACAACAGACCTTGTTGCAGGCACTACTGCCAGCTCCGATGCTGATGGCACATACCGGATAAAACTCCCTGAAAAGAAATCATATATGGTTGATCTCAGGGCAAGCGGATTCCTTTCGGATATGAAAAGGATCAATATCCCTGCAAACTATGCTGATGCGGTCTATAAGCTTGATGCCACACTTATAAAAGTGAAAGTAGGCAAGAAAGTCGTTCTTAATAACATACTTTTTGAGACCGGTAAATCAATACTTACAACAAGCTCATATACTGAACTTGACAGGCTTGTCGGAATACTTCAGGATAGTCCGCTGATGAAAATAGAGATATCGGGACATACCGACAATACAGGAAGCCTTGATCTGAACAACAGGCTTTCTCAGAACAGGGCACAGGCTGTAGTGGAATACCTGGTCCAGAAAGGTATCGATCGTGCGCGCCTTGAATACAGAGGTTATGGACCATCAGAACCAATTGCAGACAATGCAACAGCCGAAGGAAGGAAAATGAACAGAAGAGTTGAATTCAAAATCATTGAATTCTGACATTAGTCACTCTGATTATTTCTTTTCTTTGCGACCTTTGCTTATTACTTTGCTGTTTAATTTAATATTATCATAATGAAGAATACTGCCTTTACTGATTTTCACATTAAAGCTGGTGCCAAAATGGTGCCTTTTGCAGGCTATAACATGCCTGTGGAATATACCGGCATAAATGACGAACATATTACGGTACGGGAAAAAGCAGGGGTATTTGATGTTTCCCATATGGGTGAGTTCTGGGTTACCGGACCTTCGGCCCTCAGCTTCCTGCAGTATATAACGTCGAACGATGTTTCAGGTTTGTTTGACGGAAAGGTACAGTACTCATGCTTTCCAAACGGTAATGGAGGCATAGTTGACGACCTGCTTGTGTACCGGTTCAATCCTGAAAAATACCTTCTCGTGGTGAATGCTGCAAATATGGACAAAGACTGGAACTGGTGCGTAAGTCATGCTGGTAAGTTTGGACTTAAAACTGGTAAAGACCTGATCAACGCCTCAGATGAAATTGCCCAGCTTGCCATTCAGGGACCTCTGGCCCTGATGGCAATGCAAAAGCTGACACAAACACCGGTTACCGGCATGGAATATTACACTTTCAGGGAGATTGAATTCGCTGGAATCAAGGATGTCCTGTTCTCCACAACCGGATATACAGGGGCAGGCGGATGCGAGATATATGTTAAGAATGAAGATGGCCCGTTGCTGTGGAATGCAGTATTTGAAGCCGGTAAAGAGCTTGGTATCAAACCGGTAGGACTTGGAGCACGTGATACTTTAAGACTGGAAATGGGATTCTGCCTGTACGGGAACGATATAAACGATCAGACGTCACCGATAGAGGCGGGCCTGGGCTGGATTACCAAATTCACTGATTCAAAGAATTTTATTGATAAAGCCCTTCTCCTGAAGCAAAAGGCCGAAGGAGTTGAAAAACGACTTAAGGGATTTGTGATGATCGACCGGGGTATACCGCGGCAACACTATGAGGTTGTAGATGAAAGCGGAAATACCATCGGAGAAGTCACCTCGGGAACCATGTCCCCGATGTTGAAACAGGGGATAGGGATGGCTTACCTGGCAAAAGGATTCTGGAAACCCGATACGGAGATATTTATACGGATCAGGAACAAAGACCTCAAAGCAAAGGTTGTTGGTATGCCGTTCTATAATAAATAAAGGCATTACAGTTTTAAGGCATAAAGGCATTACAGCATTAACACTCTAAAGCCTTAACGCCCTAACACCCTAACGCCGTAATACCCTAACACCTTTTAATACTTTAGTTCTCAAATGGTAAAACGAAAGCTTGAAACCTGTTTTTCGCCGGCATTGTATGAGACTGAACTGCATGCAGGTTCAATAGTTGTGATTATTGACATACTTCGAGCGACATCAGCCATTTGTACGGCATTTGCCAATGGAGCAGCATCAATAATCCCTGTTGCTGAGGTTGATGAAGCAAGAGAGTACAAGAAACGGGGATACCTGGTAGCTGCCGAACGTGATGGCTATGTGCTTGATTTTGCAGATTTTGGCAATTCACCGTTCAACTTCACCCGCGATAAGGTTGAAGGCAAAACCATAGTTTACAGTACAACCAACGGTACTGGAATAATCAACATGGCAGCATCAGCAAGCGCAATAGTAATAGGATCATTTCTTAATATAAGCGCCCTTGCGGGCTGGCTTATAAAACAGGATAAAGATGTTGTCCTTTTCTGTGCCGGATGGAAAAACAGGTTCAACCTTGAGGACACGATATGTGCCGGTGCAGTTGCTGAACGGCTTATGAAGAGCGGCCTCTATGTGACTATTTGTGATTCTACACTCGCCTCCATTGATCTTTGGTCGCTGGCTAAAAGTGATCTGACCGGATATATTGAAAAAGTAGCACAACGGACCCGCTTGAGAGATAAAAGACTCGATGACTGTATCGGATTTTGCCTGACAGCTGATTTTACTGACAGGATACCTGTGATAAAAGACGGAATTCTTGTTGATACTAATTGATATAGAAAGATTTAGTGTTAATTAATTAACAGTACCAGCCTCATTTACATTATCTTTACAAACCTTGAATCCGGAATTATTAACTTAAAATCAAAATATAATCATCATGAAAAAACACAATTTTTATGCAGGTCCTTCAATATTGCCTCAGTATACACTTGACAAAAGCATTGAAGGCATAAGGGATTTTGCCGGCTCAGGACTCTCTGTACTTGAGATATCTCATCGCAGCAAGGAATTCATTGCATGCATGAACGACACTATCTCTCTTGTAAAGGAATTGCTGGAAATACCTTCAGGATACCAGGTTATTTTCCTTGGCGGCGGAGCCAGCCTTCAATTTGCTATGGTACCGATGAATCTTATGGAGAAAAAATCAGCTTATCTGGTAACAGGTGAATGGGCAGGCAAAGCATTCAGGGAAGCGAAATTATATGGAGAAGCTGTGGAAGTGGCTTCTTCAAAGGACAAGAATTTCAACTATATCCCTAAAAACTACACCGTTCCGGAAGATGCCGACTATTTTCATGTTACGACAAACAACACAATATTCGGTACCGAACTGAAAAAAGATCCGGAAGTCAAAGTTCCACTGGTGGCAGACATGTCATCTGATATCTTCAGCAGACCTGTTGATGTATCAAAATATTCCATCATCTATGCGGGAGCCCAGAAAAACCTTGCTCCGGCAGGAGTTACATTGATTATTATAAAGGAAGATATCCTTGGGAAAGTGACCCGTCCTGTTCCGACTATCCTGGATTACCGGACACATATCAAGGCAGAATCAATGTTCAACACTCCTCCGGTATTCGCAGTATTTTCAGCCCAACAGACCCTGCAGTGGCTCAAGGATATTGGCGGTGTGAAAGTTATGCAGAAAAAGAACATTGAAAAGGCACAGCTGCTTTATGATGAAATTGACAGGAATAAACTCTTTGTTCCCACTATAAAAGATCCCGAGGATCGCTCAGTTATGAACATCTGCTTCGTAATGGCTGAGGAGTATAAGGCGCTTGAACAGCCTTTTGCTGATTTTGCGAAATCAAAGGGACTGGTAGGTATTGCAGGTCACCGTTCAGTCGGAGGATTCAGGGCTTCTACATATAATGCCCTGCCTATGGAAAGCGTTCAGGCTCTGGTAGATGCTATGAAGGAATTTGAGAAGATAAATTAAAAAAACTACATGAAAATACTAGTTGCAACAGAAAAAGCTTTTTCCCCCGTTGCTGTCAGACAAATCCGTGAGGTGACTGAGGCTGCAGGTTTTAAAATTGAATTACTCGATAACTATTCTGATAATTCGCAACTTCTGAATGCAGTTTCTGATGCTGACGCCCTGATTGTACGAAGTGATAAAGTCACAGCTGAAGTATTAAATGCTGCCAGGCAATTAAAGATTGTTGTCCGTGCAGGAGCCGGGTATGATAACCTTGACCTTCAGTCATGTACAGCTCACAACGTTGTGGCAATGAATACCCCTGGCCAGAATGCCAATGCAGTTGCAGAGCTTGTTTTCGAATTAATGCTTTATCAGATAAGAGGCGGATTCAGCGGTAAAACAGGCAGTGAACTGAGGGGTAAAACAATCGGATTACATGCTTTTGGCAACGTGGGGAAATATGTAGCTGATATTGCCCGCGGATTTGGAATGGATATTTATGCATACGATCCTTTTGTCAGCGAAAGAATAATGAAGAACAACAGTGCAAAGCAATGTATCGATATAGATGAGATGTATTCTAAATGTCAGTACATTTCAATCCATATGCCTCTTAATGAAATAACCATGAAATCGGTGGGGTATGAACTGCTTAAGAAGATGCCGCGGAATGGAGTGCTGGTCAATACGGCAAGAAAGGAACTGATTGATGAAGAAGGGCTCCTTAAAATCTTTGAGGAACGCAAGGATCTTAGTTATATGTCTGATATTGAGCCTGATTGCAAAAGCGTCTTTGAGGAAAAGTACAATGGGAGATATATTTTTACTGCGAAAAAGATGGGTGCCCAGACAGAAGAAGCCAATATCAATGCAGGAGTAGCTGCAGCACGACAGATAGTGGATTATTTCACCAAGGGAATAGAAAAATACAGGTTAAACAAGCAGATATAAATTGCTTATGGCAATTGTAAAACCATTCAGGGGCGTAAGACCTCCCCGCAAGTTCGCTGAAGATCTGGCCTGTCTGCCATATGACGTGATGAACACTGCAGAAGCAAAAGAAATGGCAGGGGGCAAGGAATGTTCTCTGCTCCATATAACAAGGGCTGAAATAGACCTGCCCCCTGACACAGACGTTCATTCTGAAGAGGTCTATAAGAAATCAAGGGACAATTTCGCCCTCTGGAAGAATAACAGATGGCTGGTCCAGGATGAGGATCCTCATTTTTACATTTATGCTCAGACAATGGCCGGACGTACTCAATATGGTGTTGTGGGTTGTGCTTCCGTCGATGATTACCTTAACGGTAAAATCAGGAAGCATGAGCTTACCAGACCTGATAAGGAACAGGACAGGATGATCCATATCCGGACGAATAATGCCAATATTGAACCGGTATTTCTCACATATCCTGCTGTAAAAGAGATGGATACGATCGTGAAGAAAATAGTGAAAAAGGAGAAGCCTGAATACGATTTTACTGCGGAGGATGGATTCGGACACCATTTCTGGGTCATACGTGATCCTGATCTAAACAATCGTATCGAGGATATTTTTGCCAGAAAAGTGCCTTTTACATATGTTGCCGATGGTCATCACAGGACAGCTGCAGCAGCACTTGTAGGCAAGGAAAAGAGGGAGAAGAATCCGGGATATAAAGGCACCGAGGAGTATAACTACTTCCTTGCAGTCCATTTTCCTGATGATCAGCTGAGAATAATTGATTACAACAGGACAATTAAGGACCTTAACGGATTAACGAGCGCGGAATTCCTGACCAGGCTTGAAAAAGGATTTGAAATAAAAAATAAGGGAACAAGAACCTATAAACCGGGGAAGCTTCATAATTTTTCAATGTATCTTGAAGGTCAGTGGTATAGTCTCACTGCAAAAAAAGGAACCTATGACGATAATGATCCAGTAAGAATGCTGGATGTTACCATCCTTACAAACCAGGTTCTGACTCCCATTCTTGACATACAGGATCTCCGGCGATCGAAGCGTATCGATTTTGTGGGAGGTATCCGGGGTATAAAGGAACTGAAAAACAGGGTCGACAGCGGTGAGATGAAAGTGGCATTTGCACTTTATCCAGTTTCCATGAAACAACTCATCACCATAGCTGATTCCGGGAATATTATGCCGCCGAAAACAACCTGGTTCGAACCAAAACTGCGAAGCGGCCTGGTAATACACATGCTCGATTGACAGTGCCTGCTATTGCTTCAAATATCATTTTACTTAGGAAGCAGATCCCTGCCTCTGTAAGGCTGGTTGCAGTTTCCAAAACACAGTCTGTAAATAAAATTCTTGAAGCCTATAATACCGGGCACAGAATTTTCGGAGAGAACAGGGTACAGGAACTTCTCGCTAAAAAGGACCTTCTTCCTGCTGATATCGAATGGAACTATATCGGTCATCTTCAAAGCAATAAAGTTAAGTATATTGTACCCTTCATAAGAATGATACAGTCAGTCGATACATTCAGGCTTTTAAGGATAATCAACAATGAAGCCTCTAAAGCCAACAGGATGATTGACTGTTTATTGCAGTTTCACATAGCCGGGGAAGAGACAAAATACGGCTTCAGCATGGATGAAATTGAGCAGATGATGGGATCGGAAGAGTTTCAGCAGCTCAGTCAGGTCAGAATATGCGGGGTGATGGGAATGGCAACTTATACAGACAATACTGAACAGATACGGAGTGAATTCAGGAGGCTGTTCAGTTATTTTACCGGCCTGAAAAAGAAGTATTATTCTGATTCTCAGTCGTTTAAGGAGATATCTATGGGAATGTCAGGCGATTTCAGGATTGCAGTGGAGGAGGGGAGCACTATTTTAAGGATTGGAAGTATTATATTTGGTGAGAGAAAATAGTTATTGGTTGTCGGGTAAATAAAGAAATCAGAAAATGGAAAAACTGGCAGTCAAATATCTTGGGCTCAGCCTGAGAAGTCCTCTTATCGTAAGCAGCAGCAGGCTCACCTCAACACTGGGATACCTAAAGGAAGCAGAAGACAGCGGTGCCGGTGCCGTAGTTCTTAAATCGCTTTTTGAAGAGCAGATAAATCATCACATCAGTACATTACATTCTTCCCCGGGATACCCGGAAGCAGATGATTATATTGCCAATTATCTTAAAGCACATTCCGTTGATGAATATCTTGAACTGGTAAGAAAAGCTAAGGAGATACTCAGCATTCCGGTAATCCCGAGCATTAACTGTTTTTCATCAGAAGGATGGACTGGATTTGCAAAAAAAATTGCCGACGCAGGAGCTGATGCACTTGAGATCAATGTTTTCTTCATGCCTACAGACAGGAAGAAAACTTCTGCAGATTCAGAAAAGATCTATCTGGATCTGATTGAAAAGCTCAAAAAGACAGTAAAGATACCGGTAGCAATCAAGATAGGATACCGGTTTTCCAATATACTGTATATGATTGACCAGTTCTACATGAGAAGAGTGGAGGGAGTGGTCATGTTCAACAGATTTTATGAACCGGATATAAATATCGATAAAATTGATATAGTTCCTGCTTCAATATTCAGCACTGAAAGCGAAAGACGACTTGTTCTAAGGTGGATAGCTATGGTCAGCGCACAGGATTTTAAAATTGATATTTCAGCATCCACCGGTGTTCACAGCGGAGCAGATGCTGTCAGATACCTCCTTGCCGGAGCTGATACAGTACAGGTTTGTTCAGTACTGTATGAAAAAGGGATACCGTTTCTGAAAGAAATGAACAAAAAGATTGAGATATGGATGGACAGGAATGGATTCGGATCAATTAATGAATTCAGAGGTAAACTTAACTATCGCAACTATAAAAAGCCGGTGGTCTATGAAAGAACCCAGTTCATGAAGTATTTCTCCTCGGAAGATTGAAAAATAGACAGCCCCATAATTTATTCACCTCTCCAGTATTGAGATCAGCTCTTCCGTAAGAGCATATTTTTCATGTGTATATGAAAAAGGACTATCCCTGACAATTTTTAATATCTCATCTTTTCTTTCCCTGGTGCTGTTATTCACTGACTCTGAAATAACTGTCACACATTCTATTGCAGTGGCATAATCGCTTTTCAGGAAGACCCTTGCAAGATCAGCAAGATAATTGGAATAATCGAGTCCTGATTGCCAGCAGGATGAAACTAACATGCTGATAGTGTTGGATTTCCATGGTTTTCTTATCTCCGCTATCACCTCGGACCTTACCGAATGATCCTTGATATCATTAAAGAATTCTTCAATAATTTTAAGTATTGAACTATCCTCAGATCCGTTATGCAATGAAGCAAGGAGACCTATGGCACCCTCAAAAGGCTCCTCGTCACGAAGCAGGATTATTGCCTCAGTGATAGCTGCTTCATTCTTCCTGCTTATGAGTGTAGTGAGCTCCTTAATCTTTTTATCTGATCTTATCACATCAATAATTTTCCTGCAAAGTTAGAAATACGACAATTACCTGGCACTGTTTTTGAAAAATAAAAATAAAGTACTAATTTAGTCGTGAATTACGTTTAGATAATTAAATACTTAGACTATGAATAGAAAGTACAGAATTAATTCAGGTATTTTGTTTGTATTTATACTGGCCCTGGGTTTTCTTACCTCCTGCAAAGGAGGGAAAAAAGCCCCCGAGGAGGAAATCGCGATTGGTTTACCGCAGGATAATACAGCAATTTTACAGGAGATTAAACAGGCAGAAAGGATATTCAATGCACTTCCGTCCCCGCTTGAATCAGCGATGCTTATCAAATCTGCAGGTGCAAAATTTAATGAAGCTCTGCTAAACCCGGTTACAAGCGTCAATAATTATGTGACCAGCAAGTCAATGGCTCTTAACCTGGGAGTCTATACATGCGACCTGAGTTTTGCCAGCCTTTATGAACAAACACAGTTGCTGATTGATTATATGAGTGCTGCCAAAAAGATGGCTGACGGACTTGGAATCCTTAAAGCCATCCAACAGGAAGATATTGACAGGCTTGAGGAGAATATAAATAACAGCGAAGTGATCATGGATATAGTATCCCAGACCTTTATGAATTCAAATTCATACCTTGAGGATAACGGACAGCCGGCCACTGCCGCAATGGTGCTTGTCGGAGGATGGGTGGAAGGCCTGTATATTTCAACCCAGCTGGTGGACATGAATGATTTTAACGGGAACAAGCTGGTAGGAAGGATCATTGATCAGAAACTGTCTATCGACATACTTCTTAACCTTCTCGATAGCAGCAAGGGCAATCCGGCTGTAGATGAGCTGATACTCGAAGTAGCAAAACTGAAAGATGTATTTGATAAGATAAAAATTGATACTTCACCTGTCAGACCGGAATATGACCCCGAATCCAATACCACTGTCCTTAAATCAGAAGTGAAAACAGATATGACTCCGGCTACTTTCATGGAGCTTTCATCAGTGGTGGCTCAGATCAGAAATTCATTTGTAAAATAAAACACTATGAAACTATTTAAGACTATAACACTTGCTGCATTTCTCATATTTGCCTTAAATGGTTATACGAATGCACAGTGCAAGGCATTTGCCAAGAAAGAATGTCTTCCGGAACTTGCTCCTTTTACACATGACGGGAACTATCATGCAGCCGTTCTGATTGAGGGCGAAGAGGCAGAATTATATAAAACATTTTACTCCGACATGGAGTACAGGGTAGCTATTGTTGGAGAGGATAAGCTTCCTGCCATTGAATTCAGGATCATCGACACAAACAAAAATGTCCTTTATTCGAACAAGGACAGGGATTATGCCAGCACATGGGATTTTAGACTTGAATCCAGCCAGCAGCTTAAGCTCGTGATCAAAGTCTCATCGTTTAACCAGCCGGGAGATACACCTGCAAGCGGGTGCGTGGCAATTATGTTCGGGTTTAAACTGAAGAAATAAGAATATTTTACACGTACTCACCCCCTTCTTTTCCCCCTCTCTGCGTTGCAAAGAGGGGGAATTTATTGTTATACAGCATATTAGCGCCCCCTCCTTGCGAAGCAGGGAGGGGGTTGGGGGGTGGGTACATGTAAATCAGAGATTTAATTTAGGTGCAAGATACCTTCCTGTATAGGAACCCTCACATTTCGCAAGATCCTCAGGCTTCCCCTCAAAAACAATGTAACCGCCATTCTCACCTCCTTCAGGACCCAGGTCAATAACCCAGTCACAGCTCTTGATAACCTCCTGGTTGTGCTCAATCAGAATGACAGAATGACCATGATCAACAAGCGCATTCAGGGATTTGAGAAGCTTATTTATGTCATGAAAATGAAGGCCGGTGGTAGGCTCATCAAAAATAAAAAGAATATGTCCGCTTCCTTTTTCCTGGCTCAGAAAGTATGCAAGCTTGACCCTCTGGCTCTCACCTCCGGAAAGAGTACTTGAGGATTGTCCCATTTTTATGTAACCAAGACCGACATCTGATAAAGGTTTTAGCTTTTCTATGATCCTTTTTTCACTCCGTCCCGGTTGACTGCTGAAGAAATCAATAGCATCATCAATTGTCATTTCAAGCATATCATAAATATTCCTGTCATGATACTTCACCTCAAGAATGTCTTTTCTGAATCTCATGCCTTTACAGGCTTCACATGTCAGCTCAACATCAGCCATGAACTGCATTTCAACGCGGATGATACCTTCACCCCGGCACTCTTCACATCGTCCTCCCTCAATATTGAATGAGAAATGGGATGCCTTGTAGTTGTTCTGTACAGATGCCTGGAGCTCCGCATAGAGCTTCCGTATCTCATCATATGCCTTGAGATATGTTACAGGATTTGAACGACTCGACTTACCGATAGGATTCTGGTCCACCATCTCAATTCCAGTAAGTTTGGAAATGTCACCGGCAATCTCCATGAACTGTCCGGGTTTAAGATTATTCCCGTTTATCCTGTTAGACAGGTATTTATATATAGTATCCGATACAAGGCTTGATTTGCCGGATCCGCTGACACCAGTAACAACTGTTAAGGTATGAAGAGGGAACCTGACATCTATGGCTTTGAGATTGTTCTCCCTGGCACCCCTGACCTCAATATAACTGTTCCATTTTCTCCTTACCGGCGGAACAGGGACTTTAAGCCTGCCGCTTAGGTAATCTGCTGTAAGCGATTGATTTACCGAAGTAAGATCAAGTCCTCCATGGTAAACCACCTCGCCGCCAAGCCTGCCTGCCTCAGGACCCATATCCACTATATCATCAGCTGCCCTTATGATCTCTTCTTCATGTTCAACGACAATTACCGTGTTACCGAGATCTCTCAGCTCCCTGAGTACTTTTATCAGAAGGTTGGTATCCCGCGGATGAAGTCCAATGCTGGGCTCATCAAGAATATACATGGAACCGACAAGGTTGCTTCCGAGGGAGGTTGACAGATTAATCCTTTGGGATTCTCCGCCTGACAGGGTTGATGAAAGCCTGTCAAGGGTAAGATAGGGGAGTCCCACATCTATCAGGAAACGGAGCCTGATGGTTATTTCCTTCAGCAGCCTCTCTGCGATTACCGCATCGGATGAAGACAGGTTGATGTTTGTAAAGAACTCATACAGCTTATCCACTGGCAATGAAACAAGCTCCTGGATACTCTTGCCGGCAACCCTGACATAGCCGGCCTCTTTTTTAAGCCTTGAACCTTTACATTCGGGACAGGTTGTTTTACCGCGGTAGCGGCTCAGCAACACCCTGTACTGGATCTTGAATTTCTTTTCTTCGAGATGCTTAAAGAAACGGTTCAGCCCGTAAAAATACCGGTTCCCGCTCCACAGAAGCTCCTTCTGCTGCTGTGTAAGCTGATAATATGGCTTATGTATCGGAAAATCAAATAGTTCTGCATTGGCAACCAGCCTCTCTTTCCATTTTTTCATTGTTTCGCCCTTCCAGCAGGCAATCGCATCTTCATAAACTGAAAGATTGTGATCGGGGATCACCAGGTTCTCGTCAATGCCGATTATCTTGCTGTATCCCTCACAAACAGGGCATGCGCCAATCGGATTATTAAAGCTGAAAAGGTACTCCGTGGGCTCTTCAAACATGATCCCGTCGGCTTCATACTTGTTTGAAAAGCTCTCCCTTCTTATACCTTTTTCACCGGGAATGACCACCTGGCAATAACCCTGTCCGGTCTGAAAAGCTGTCTGGGCAGAGTCGGCAGCCCTGCTGAAATTATCTGCAGAATGGCTTATAATCAGCCTGTCGATTACTATATTAATACGCTGGCCAGGCTTAAAAGCCTCTTTATCAGCTATTTCATCGGATCTGACAATCTCTCCGTCAGATTCGATCCTGTCAAATCCCTGTTTGCTGAGAAATGAAAAATATTCAGATATTTTAATGTTTTCAGGGATCTCTCCCGATGAAGTGATAATAACTTTTATCTCTTCCGGAAGCGATGCCAGGAAGCTGACAATATCATCAACACTGTGTTTCTTTACCTCTTTGCCGGAGACAGGGGAGTAGGTTCTTCCTATCCTGGCATAAAGAAGCCTCATGTAATCATAAATTTCAGTGGATGTACCGACAGTTGAACGTGGATTGCGGGAATTGACCTTCTGTTCGATGGCTATGGCAGGAGGAATGCCGTTTATGAAGTCGACCTCGGGTTTGTTCATCCTGCCCAGGAACTGCCGGGCATAAGATGACAGGCTTTCAACGTAGCGCCTCTGTCCTTCAGCATAAATAGTATCAAATGCAAGCGATGATTTGCCGGAGCCGGAAACTCCTGTTATTACAATCAGCCTGTTTCTCGGGATACTGACGCTGATATTTTTCAGATTATGAACCCTTGCCCCCCTGATTTCAATACTTCCGTTCATCAATATTTTCCGGCTGTTCGTGTAAAAAATTTGTTAAAATTCAAAAGTAATACATTAAGATTGAAAAAAATTGTTTTCTTTTGTGTTGCATTAATTATCTTAATAAGGGAGGACTGCCTATTCAACAACTCTACTCTTGTAATTAAAAGAGTGAGCTATGAACAAAATGATTTCCGATTATGAACTGATACAGAGGTTCATAAAAGGTGAGCAGTCTTGCTTTGAGCAGCTAATCCACCGTCATAAAAATAAAGTTTTTGCGTATATTAGTCTGTATATACGTGACCAGGCGCTTGCAGAGGATCTTTTCCAGGATACATTCATGAAGGTAATACAATCCGTGAAGACGGGAAAGTATTACGATAACGGGAAATTCCTGTCATGGGTGATGCGTATCGCCCATAACCTGATAATTGACCATTTCAGGAGAGTGAAACAGATGAATACGATCTCAAACGACGATTATGAATCGGATATCTTCAATTCAAGGAAACTTGCCGATGCCACGGTTGAGGATGACATGATCAGAAGACAGATACAGAAGGATGTAAGAAAAATGATCAGTCTGCTTCCGGAGGACCAGCGTGAAGTAGTTATACTGCGTCATTATTCAGGTCTGAGCTTCAAGGAGATCGCTGAAATCACAGATGTAAGCATAAACACAGCACTTGGACGCATGAGATATGCCCTTATCAATATGAGGAAGCTGATGGAGGAGAAGAAGATAAGTCTGACACTTAATTAACGGTACAGCGGTGCAACGGTACAATGGTGCAATGGCAAAATAATTCCGTTGAACCATTGCACCCATGAACCTTTGTACCATTAACTTATTGATACAAATCGTCATTTATATACAATATTATATACGGGCAGTCGTTTTCCTTGAAAACAATGCCTATGGGATTAACTTCTACTCCTTTCCTTTCATACCGCGATATCAAAACTGACAAAATTGACCTTTTCGAGGATGCATTTGGTATTTACAGCCAGTTCAGCGATGTGATAGGTATCCTGAACCAGGTTAAACCTTCTCCGGGAAAACGGCTGACACGCCGGCTGATTGATAAGATCAGGAAGAATTATTAAAAACAGTGCTTTAAAGAGCAGGGGATTCCTCATTCCGCTGCGCTCCATTCGGAATGACACGTGAGTTCTTTAGAGGAAGAAGGAGTGGCGGCAATTT
>Ga0307380_10001471_pt1 | contig 34554 bp, 33 predicted proteins | sample UN3MG_FD_202239 | JGI IMG/M metagenome (GOLD analysis project Ga0307380, IMG submission 202239) | Soil microbial communities from Risofladan, Vaasa, Finland - UN-3 | ecosystem: Environmental > Terrestrial > Soil > Coastal area > Acid sulfate soil | place: Finland: Risofladan, Vaasa | collected...
GGCGGACGCCGCACGCATAAGGATTATAATACGTGTCCCCTCTTCGAAAACCTAAATTGGCCGTAATCCAGTTCCCGGGCGTGAACTGCGAGTACGAGACGGCGCGGGCGCTGGAGGCCGCGGGCGCGCGGGCGGACGTCGTGCGCTTCAACCTCCCGGCCGACGAGATACGTCGGTACGACGGCTACGTCCTGCCGGGGGGCTTCGCGTACGAGGACCGCGTGCGCGCCGGCGCCGTCGCCGCCAAGGACGCCGTCGTCGACGTTCTGGCGGAGGAGGCCGCGCGCGGCAAACCGCTGTTGGGGATATGCAACGGCGCCCAGGTGCTGCTCGAGGCCGGCATCGTACCGGGGCGCGAGCCGGGCCGCGTCGAGATGGCGCTGGCCCACAACCGCCACCCGTACCATAAAGGTTTCCTCAACCGCTGGGTCTTCTGCCGCCACGAGCCTACGGGCGAAGTGCTGCCGCTCCCTATCGCCCACGCCGAGGGCCGCTTCGCGTGCGCCGACGAGAAGGCCGAGGCGGCGCTCGAGCGCGACGAGCTGATATACCTCCGCTACGTGGACGAGGCCGGCAACGCCGTCGGCGAGGAGTACAATCCCAACGGCTCGGCGCTGGACGCCGCGGCGGTAAGCTCGTACAGCGCGGCCGCGGTCGCGACCATGCCTCACCCCGAGCGCGCGAGCTGGCTTTATCAAATCCCCCGCTACTTACCGGGGCCTTGGGGCTTGAAGCGGCGCCGCGCCGCGGGCAAGGAGCTGAACGCCCGCGGGCCCGGGCGCCTCGTCTTCGAAGACTTTTTGAAGCTGGTTTGAGAGGAGGAGTTCGCGTTATGAGAGCGCTGGTTACGGGGGGCGCGGGCTTCATAGGCCGGCACGTCGTAGGGTGGCTGCTGGGCCGCGGGTACGACGTCCTCGCGCTCGACAACCTTTCGAACGGTTTCGTGGAAAATTTGGCCGAATTCGACGGGAAGAGCGGTTACGAGGGCCTGCACGAGGGCGACATTTGCGACGACGCGACGTGGCGCCGATTGGCCGACGAGCGCTTCGACATAATCTATCACCTCGCCGCGGCCATCAACGTCCAGGAATCCATCGACGACCCCGCCGCGACCTTCCAGTCGGACGTGGTCGGCACGTTCAGGGCGTTGGAGTTCGCCCGCAAGCAGGCGAGCCGGTTCATCTACGTCTCCACCTGCCTGGTGTACGCGCCGGCGGTGGACGGGACGCCCATAAACGAACGCTACCCGACCAGGCCCGCGTCGCCGTACGCCGCGGCCAAGCTGGCGGGCGAGAACCTGACGCTGTCGTACTACCACGCCTACGGCCTGCACGCCCTCATCCTCCGCCCCTTCAATACCTACGGCCCGTTCCAGCGGACCGACGGCGAGGGCGGCGTCGTCGTGACGTTCCTGAATCATTTCCTCAGGGGGGAATCGCTCGTCGTCTTCGGCGACGGCCGCCAGACGCGCGACCTGTTGTACGTGGACGACTGCGCGGACCTCATAGGCCGGGCGGGCGAGTCGAACGCCGCCGGCTCGGTGATTAACGGCGGCCTGGGCCGCGAGATCGAGGTGCGCGACCTGGCGCAGAAGGTAGCCGGCGAGGAGGGGCGGGTGGAGTTCGCGCCGCACCCGCACGCGCAGGCCGAAGTGTGGCGGCTGGTGTGCGACAACGCCAAGGCCGCGCAGCTGCTGGACTGGCGGCCTAAAGTGCACCTCGACGAGGGCATCGCGAAGACGCGGGCGTGGATGGCGGAGAAGTTAAAATAAGAACCGATTACTCGCGAAATAAAAAGCCGGCCCTCGCGGCCGGCTTCTTTTTCTAAGTAGGGGACGACCTTTAGGTCGGCCCGAACAAGGGGCTTAAGCCCCTTGGCTCCCTTCCCTCAGAACGACCACGCGAAGGCCGGCGTTGTTATTTGATACGGGGTATTACGTTACCTGCGTCGCGGCGATGGCGACGACGTCGACGATGTCGTCCACCTTGGCGCCGCGGCTGAGGTCGTTCATCGGCTTCGCGAGGCCCTGCGTTATGGGCCCCACGGCCCGGGCGCCGGCGAGCCGCTCGGTTAATTTATAGCCGATATTACCGGCGTTCAGGTCCGGGAAGATGAGGATGTTGGCGCGGCCGGCCACGCTCGAGTCGGGCGCCTTGCGGGCCGCTACGGCCGGGACCGCCGCGGCGTCGAGTTGGAGCTCGCCGTCCAGCGCGAGCTCGGGCGCCTTCTCCCGGGCGAGCTTCACCGCCTCGCGGACCTTGTCCACCAGCTCGTGGGCCGCCGAGCCCTTGGTGCTGAACGAGAGCAGCGCGACCCGCGGTTCCCTCTCCATCAGCCGCTCGAAGGAGCGCGCCGTCGTGACGGCTATGTCCGCGAGCTGTTCGGGCGTCGGGTCCACCACCAGCGCGCAATCGGCGAAGAAGAATACGCCGCCCTCGCCGAGCGCGGCGTCTTTCAGAAGCATGGCGAAGAAGGTCGAGAGCGTCCCGACGCCCGGCGCCAGGCCGACGAGGTGCAGGGCGGCCCGCATGACCGTCGGCGTCGCGGTGGCGGCGCCGCCCACGACCGCGTCCACGTCGCCCCGCCGCAGCAGGTAGGCGCCGAAGTACATCGGCTCGGCGACGGCGCGGGATGCCTCCTCCGGCGTCAGGCCCTTGTGCTTGCGGAGGCCGTAATACACGCCGGCCGCGTCTTCGCGGCGTTCGTCTTCGCCGGGTACGATTAAGATGAACGGCGCGAGGTCGACGCGAACCTTGGCCGCGGCGGCCTCCGCGGCGGCGTAGTCGGGCGCGAGTAAAACGACTTTGCGGGCGTAACCGAGCTCGAGCGCCCGGGCGCCGGTCGCGACGATGCGCTCGTCGCCGCCCTCCGGCAGGCAAAGGCGGATGGGGTTCTCGCGGGCCTTATTCCGTACGCGGGTAAAAAAATCCGTGGGGCAACCTCCCGGCGTCGGGTTGTCGAAATGGGTTTTTGGGGGCTGGTTTCGGGCCGGCCCTCGTCGGCGTCGGCTACAGTACTTCCGCGCCGGCGGGCAGGTCGCCGTCCAGCGCCAGGACCTTGACGACGTCGTGGTGCTGAGCCGCGAGCAGCATGCCGCGGGATTCCGCGCCGCGGATCGTCGCCGGCTGCATGTTCTTCACGACGATAATTTTCTTGCCCACCAGGTCCTCGGGCTCGTACCAGGGCGCGATGCCGGCGACGACCGGGCGTTCCTCGCCCCCCACGTCCACCGTCATCTTGAGCAGCTTGTCCGCGCCTTCGACCCGCTCGCAAGTCTTGACCTCGGCCACGACCATTCCCAGCTTCTTAACGTCGTCCATATTTACGTGTTCTTCGCTCATATCTTCCTCCGTCGGTGCGGTTCTTTCCTCTTTTTGGGAAATGGCGGCCGCCGGCTCGAGGCCCGCGCTTTTCTCGAGGGCTTCCAGCTGAGCGGCGACTTTGCCGTCGTCGATTTTCTCTATTAAAATTTTAACGTCGCCCAGCGGCGCTCCCTCGGGGACGGCGGCGGTCTTGGCCTCGTCCCAGCTCAGCGGCCGCGCCAGGCCCAGCATACGCCGTATCTCGGCGGCGGCCACCGGCGTGAAGGGGTCGAACGCCGTCGACAGCGCCGCGGCCACCCGGCAGCTTACGTTCAATATCGTCGCGGCCCGGGCGCGGTCGCGCTCCCGCCAAGCCCACGGCTCCTCGTCGTTGTAGTATTTGTTGGCGGCGCGGGCTATATCGAGCGCCGCCACCAGGCCGGCCCGCATCTCGAAGTTCTCGACGTGCGCCGCTTCGGCCTCGAGTTGGCGGCCGGCCAGTTTGAGCAGCTCTTCGTCGCGGGCCCGCAGCGCGCCCGCGCGCGGGACCTCGTTGCCGAGGTAGTTCTTGACGAAGGCGAGCGCGCGGTTGACGAAGTTGCCGAAGATGTCGGCCAGCTCCGAATTCACCCGCGTCGCCATCTCGGCGAACGAGAAGTCGGCGTCGCGCGTCTCGGGGGCGTTGGCGGTGAGGTAGTAGCGCAGCGCGTCCACCTGGAAGTCGGCCAACGCGTCCTCGGCCCACACGGCCCAGTTCCGGCTGGTCGATATCTTCCGGCCCTCCAGGTTGAGGAACTCGTTGGCGGGGATTTGGAACGGGAGTTTGAAGCCGTCCGGCTGGCCCATCAGCATCGCGGGCCACACGAGGGCGTGGAAGACGATGTTGTCCTTGCCTATGAAGTGGACCAGTTTGGTGTCGTCGCCCAGCCAGTAATCCTTCCAGCGTTCCGGCTCGCCGCGCTTCCGCGCCCACTCGATGGTCGACGTGACGTAGCCGATGGGGGCGTCGAACCAGACGTAGAGCACTTTGCCGGCCGCCTCCTTCAGCGGTACCGGCACGCCCCAGTTGATGTCGCGGGTGATGGCGCGGTCGGCCAGGCCCTCGTCGAGCCAGCTCAGGCAGAACTTCCGAACGTTGTCGCGCCAGTGGGTATTGGCGGCGAGCCACGCGCGGAGGCGGTCGGCGAACTTCGGCAGCTCCAGGTACCAGTGGGTCGTCTTCCGCACCACCGGCCTGCCGTCGCATATCTTGCAGCGCGGCTCGCCCAGCTCCATCGCGGCGAGCCACCGGCCGCAGTTCTCGCACTGGTCGCCGCGGGCGTCGGTGCAGCCGCAGTGGGGGCAGGTCCCCTCCACGTAGCGGTCGGGCAGGAAGCGGTTGCACTTCTCGCAGAAAAGCTGCTCGCTCTCGAGCGGCTTGACGTAGCCGCCTTCGTACAGGTTGGTGAAGAACCGCTGCGCCAGCGGGTAGTGGATTTCGCGGAGCGTCGTGCGGCCGTAGTTGTCGAAGGTGAAATGGAGGTCGTCGAAGGTCTTGGCCAACAACACGTGGTAGCGGTCGACGAGCTGCTGCGGCGTAACGCCCTCCTTTTCGGCGCGCACCGTTATGGGCACGCCGTGTTCGTCCGAGCCGCAGATGTAGATGACGTCCTTGCCGGCCAGCCGCAGATAGCGTACGTACGAGTCCGCCGGCACGTACGCGCCGGCGAGTTGGCCGACGTGCAGCGGGCCGTTGGCGTAGGGCAAAGCGCTGGTTACGAGGTACCTTTCCGGCATAGTCTACTCCGCGGGTTGGCGCGAAGTCTAACACAGGGGCGTTTGTCCGTCAAATGGTAAAAAGAAAAGCCGGCCCGAGGCCGGCGTTCGCGGGTGGGGTGGAAATTTAATAGTACAAAGCTTTGACGCGGCCCAGGCTGGTGGGCGCGACCCCTATTTCGGAATAGCCTATGCGAACGATTACCCGCAGCATGAGGTTGCGGTAAGGATAGGGGTTTTTGCCGACGAGGGGCACCCAGGACGTTTCGGCTTCTTTTTGCCAGCTGTGCGCCAGGAAGGTCGGGTTGCCGTCGCAGAAGTAGGGGTCGCAGTTGGGGTAGTCGTAATATTGCTCGACCGCGGCGACGAATTTCGTTGTTTCCAAATAATAATTTACCCAGAACGTTTTGAAACCCTCGGTGCCGCCGGGTTTGACGAACCGGCCTTCCGCGCCCGGGGGCCACAATTTCGCGCCGGGGAGGCCGCTCGAGAATTCGAAGAGCGCCAGCCGGAAACCGTCGTAACGGTTGTTGGGCCAGGTGGGCGACGTGAAGTACTTCATCTCGCGTACGATGTTGTGTTTCGTCTTCAGCGTCGAGATGTCGAAGTCGTTGCCGACCCAGTAGCCGGCGCCGGTGTACCAGGCGAGCTGCAAGGCCTTCGAGCTGGTGTCGTAGCCCAACTCGTACAGGCCGCCGTCGCCGGCCGCCGCCGCGGTCGCTAAAATAAAGCTTGTCGTAAAAGCCATTATTATCCTCACCGCGGAACCTCCCTTATTTTGTAACTTTTACCTTTCACGCGTTTATTACGGGGATGGCGTTTGGAGGTGCCAAACCGATACGTCGCGACCCCGGAAAAAAGGGGGCCTACCAGCTCCCTTCAACGCGCCCGCAGACGTCCGCGTCAATAGTATAAAGCTTTTACGCGCCCCAGGGCGACGGGTTCGACGCCGGGATTGTGTTCGTCGTCCACGACGACGCGCAGCATCAGGTTGTAATAGCCGGTTTTGTTCGTCAAGAGATGCCAGTTGCCTTGGTAGTAGGTCCAGGAGTGTTTGCGGAAGATCTGGTTATCGTCGACTATGTGCGGGTCGCATTTGGGGTAATCGTAAAATTGTTCCACGGCGGCGACGAGCTTCCTGACGCCCGCGGGCAGGGCCCAATTGACGTTGAATTCCTGCCAGCCGTACGACGGCGTCGAACCTCGGACGTACTTGCCCCGGCCTCCGGCGGGCCACATCATCGAGCCCGGGACGCCGCCGGCGAACGAGTAAACGGCGAGGTAGAACCCATCCCAGGAGCCGTTGGGCCAGGTGGGGGTGGAGTATAGGCGGACTTTGCGTACGTAGGGATACGTCTTGACGGTGGAGATGTCGAAGTCGTTGCCGACCCAAGTGCCGGCGCCGCTGCGCCAGGCGATGAGCCAGGACGGCTGGCCCGAATCCCATTTCAACTCGCGCGCGCCGTCGCACCCCCGGGGCGCGACTATCGCAGGGTCCGCGGGGGCGCGCTCCACTATATGGTCCGCGGCACCGGTTACGACCGCGGTAAGGGCCGCGGCCGCAATCGCGACGGTTCTTTGTAGCTTGGCCACGGTTCATTATACCGGCCGGGGGCCGGGGTGTCAATCGTAAAAGCGGCCGCAAGAAAAGGGAGCCGGATAGGCTCCCTTGGATGACGCGCTGAAACTTCCGGTTAGTAGTAGAGCGCCTTTACGCGGCCGATACTCGACGGCGAGACGGCTTCGTTCTGCTCGTTGTCGACTATCATGCGGATCATGACGTTACGATACGGCGCGATGTTTTCTGAATAGAACAGGGACCAGCTTCCCCCGGTGTACATCCACGAGTGGCCCGAAAAGGTGGGGTTCCAGTCGGTCCCGAACGAGTCGGCGTTGGGATAATTGTAGAATTGCTCCCAGGCCGCCGTAAACTTCTTGGTGCCTTGGAGCACGTAGGTGACGTCGAAGTCTTTAAAGCCGCTGGTGGCGCCGGTGGGCATGACGAATTTGGGCGTGCCGTTGGTGGGCCACATAATCGAGCCCGGAACGCCGCCGGCGTACGAGAAGACGGCTATGCGGCCACCCTCCCATCCGGTGTTCGGCCAATCCCACAGTGCGACCCGCATCGTCTTAAGGCCGCCGTAGGTCTTAACGGTGGATACGTCGAAATCGTTGCCGACGAAGATGCCGGATGCGGTGATCCATACCAGAAACCAATGAGCGAAGCCCGTATCCCATTTCAGCTCAACGGTATTGTCGAGGCCGGTCGCTTCCGGTATGGACCGGTTTCCCTCGGCTCGCTCAACGATTACGTCCGCCGCCTGAGCGCCGACGGCGACGCAAGCTACCAAGCTTATTACTAAAGCGAACTTCTTCATGGACAAAACCTCCTATATATTCTCTGTTAGCCGCTCGGCTAACACCATTCAGGGAAAACCTCCCCCGGCCGAGTGCACCGGGAATACTAAACTAATTTGTAACATCCTAGGGTATTAGTTGTCAAGGAAAAAATAAGCTTTCGCTCAATTTTTACCGTCGCGCCGAAAAGGGTTTTTAAATCAACGCTTAGCCGGCTTCGGGTTTTTCCCCCCGGCGGCCTTGCCGAACCGCCTCTTCCACCGTACGCCCTCCGGCGTATCTTCCAACGTTATACCCAGCGCGGAGAGTTTTTCTCGCAACGCGTCCGCCCGGGCGTAATCTTTCGCGCGTCGGGCTTCTTCGCGCTCGGCTATTAACTTTTCGATTTCTTCGTCGAGCGCTACCGGCGTGGCGTGGAAAACGTCCAGGACCCGGTCGAAGGAATCCAACGCGGCGAGGAGTTTCGCGCGGCCGGTGGCCGAGAGCTCGCCGCGGTCCATGGCCCGGTTGGCCGCCGTGACCAGGTCGAAGACCGCGGCCAGCGCTTCCGCGATGCCCAGGTCTTGCTCGAGCGAGGATGCGAACGCGCCCTCGGCCTCGCCCACTTCCTCCGCCAGGTCCTTCCCGCCGGCGCCTTCGTATTCCGATACCCGGTGGTAGAAGTCGGTAAGGCGGGTGACGGCCGCGGCCGCGGCGTCGAGGACCTCGAGCGTCAGGTTCATTTGCCTGCGGTAATGGGTGGCGAGCAGCAGGTAGCGGATGGCCAACGGGTCGTACCCTTTGGCGAGCAGGTCCGGGAGCGTGAAGAAGTTGCCCAGCGACTTCGACATGGACCGGCCGTCGATGATGAGGTGTTCGGCGTGGAGCCAGTAACGCGCGAACGGCCGGGCGGTGGCGCCCTCGCTCTGCGCTATTTCGTTCTCGTGGTGCGGAAAGATATTGTCCACGCCGCCGGTGTGGATGTCGAACGTCTCGCCCAGGTATTTCATGGACATGGCCGAGCACTCGACGTGCCACCCGGGGCGGCCGCGGCCCCAGGGCGAGTCCCAGCCGGCGTCCCCCTCGTCGACCGGTTTCCACAGCGCGAAGTCGCGCGCCTCCTCTTTGGCGTACTCGTCGACGTCGACGCGCGCGCCGGGTTGAAGCGACGCTATGTCCATCCCGGAGAGCTTGCCGTAGGCGGGGAAGGTGGATATCCGGTAGTAGACGGCGCCCTCCGATACGTAAGTGTGGCCGGTGGCCTCGAGCTTTTGGATGAGCTCGACCATCTCCGCGACGTGTTCCGTCGCCCGGGGGTAGTGCGCGGCCCTTTGGAGGCGGAGGGCGTCGACGTCCTCGAAGAACGCTATGATATACGGCTCGGTGTATTCGGCTAGGCTGACGCCGGCCTCGCGGGAGCCGCGAATGGTTTTGTCGTCGACGTCCGTTAGGTTCATAACCTGGACGACGTCGAAGCCCTTCCAGCGTAGAAACCGCCGCAGCAGGTCCTCGAACGTGAAGGTCCGGAAGTTCCCGACGTGGGCGCGTTCGTAGACCGTGGGGCCGCAGGTATAAATGCCGACCTTCCCGGCCTCCAGCGGCTCGAAAGTTTCGAGCCGTCGCGTCAGCGTGTTGTAGAATTGTATCGCCATCTCCGTTACCGAGCGCTTCGAGTTTGCCGGATATTATCAAAAAACGCCTTCGGATTAAAGTTAAAAAACCGGCGGTCGTCGTTTGACGGCGCCGCGGAAATTATATATAATGAGTTCACGAGGCGCAACGCAGCACGCTCGAGCCGGGTCGCCTATGGACAAGAAGAAGAGAAAAGTGGAAATCCCGTTGGAGGATGCGGCCGACGTCGAAACCTTGAAAGGCCGCGTAGTCGAGTTGCGGGAGAAGCTGGCCGCGGCCGAAGAGGCCGCGGCGGCGGCGAAGGACGAGTTGCTCCGCCGGGCCGCGGACCTCGACAATACGCGTAAGAGGTTGGCCCGGGACTACGAACGGTCCTGCGCCGCCGCGGCGCGCGGCGTCGTCGAGAAGCTGCTGCCCGTGCTCGACGACCTGACGCGGGCCATCGACGCCGCGGACGCCGACGAGGCGGTCCCGCAGCACCACGTGGACTCCATCCGCATGCTCGACCGTACGATGTACGACGTTCTGCGCGCCGAAGGCCTGGAGGCCATACCCGCCGGCCGCGGCGACCCCTTCGACCCCGAGGTCCACGAGGCGGTATCGGTAACGTGCGACCCGGAGCTGCCGCCGGACGTGATCGCCCGGGTCGTGAGTCCCGGCTATAAATTCCAGGGGGTGCTGCTCAAGCCGGCTAAGGTGGAGGTTTGCGTCGCCGGCGATTCGGCTCGAGGCCGGCCGGGCGCGCCGCCGGAAGGACCGGAAGGGGGCGGTGCCGGGGCTTAGGCCTGGTTCAAACGCGATATGCCGGCCAATAAGGATTTCTACGCGGTGCTCGGCGTTTCGGAGGACGCCTCGGAGGACGAGTTAAAGAAGGCGTACCGGAGCCTGGCGATGAAGTACCATCCCGACCGGAACGCCGACGCCGGCGCCGACGAGAAATTCAAGGAAGTTAACGAGGCGTACCAGACGCTCTCGGACCCCAAGAAGCGCCAAGAGTACGACATGCTGCGCAAGTACGGCGCCTTCGCGGGGGCCGGCGGCCCGGGCCCGGGCGGGTTTGATTTCTCGCGATACTCTCAGCCGGGGGCCGGCCAGACGTTCCAATTCGACATCGGCGACCTGGGCGGTTTGGGGGGGCTCTTCGACCAGATCTTCCGGCGGGGGGAGGCCGGCGCGCCGCAGGCCGAACCGGCGGCGGGCCGCGACGTCGAGATGACGGTCGAGGTCCCGTTCTCGACGGCGGTGAAGGGCGGGACGGCGAAGATAAACCTGGCCCGCGACGAGCCCTGTATGACCTGCGCCGGAACCGGCGCCGCGCCGGGGACGCAGCCGAAGACCTGTCCCCAGTGCGAGGGGCGGGGCACCGTGACCGTCGGCCTGGGCCAGTTCGGCGTGACGCGCGCGTGCCCGACGTGCGCCGGCAAGGGGACGGTGGTGGAGAAGCCTTGCCCGGAGTGCAAAGGCGCCGGCGTCCGCCGGGCGAAGAGGCCGTTGAAGGTGCGGATACCGGCGGGCATAAAAGACGGCGGCGTCATCCGCGTGAAGGGCGAGGGCAACGTCGGCGCCGGCGGCCTGCGGGGCGACCTCTACATCACGGTCAACGTCAGGCGGGACGCGCGCTTCCGCCGCGACGGCCTGGATACCTACGGCAAACTCGAGCTCAATCTCGGCGAGGCACTGTTGGGCGCCAAGAAAGCCGTGGATACGGCCCAGGGCAAAGTCAACGTCAAGGTCCCGGCGGGGATAGAGGCCGGCAAGAAGATCCGCGTCAAGAAGAAAGGCATCCGCGACGAGCGCACCGGGCGGGTCGGCGACCACTACGTCGAGGTGAAAATTACCACGCCCAAGAAGATGAACAAGGAGCAGCGCGAGCTGTTCGAAAAGTACGCCCGGGCGATGGGGTGGGTACGGGAGTAGCCCGGCCCAGGGCCCGGATTTTTCGCGGTAGCGGGGCGGCGCCGCGGTAAAGAGCCCGACGGCGGTCGTTATTGCATCCGAAAATCGGAGGATTCGTTCTATGGGCCGAGTTAAAATACTCGTGGCCTTGGCGCTCGCCGCGGCGTCCGCAAGCGACGGCGTCGCGGGTGCTTTCGAGGATATCCCGTACGAGCCGGTTATCTCCGAGAACCCGGCCTTTCTTCGCGGCATGACGTACTTCCCTCGCAAGGAGCCTTTGTCGGCCCTTACCAACCAGGCTAAAAACCTCGACCTCATGCTCGCCACCGGCGTCGAATGGGTGGCGCTGGTGCCGGTTTGGTATCAGCAGACGCGCACCTCCACCCTGATTGGTCCGGCTGCGGGTAAGACGGCCCCGGACGAGAGCGTCCGCCAGGTGATAAGGTACCTCCACGCCAAGGGCGCCAAGGTAATGCTCAAGCCGTACGTCGACAGCCACGACGGCGTGTGGCGCGCGAACTTCGAGCCCAAGAACGCGGACACGTGGTTTAGTTCTTACCGGCGCTTCGTCAACCACTACGCCGAGATGGCCGCGGACGAGGACGTGGAGATGTTATGCGTCGGCGTCGAGTATTCGTGGTGCGACAAGAACCGGCGCGAGCAGTGGCTTGACGTCATCGACTCGGCTCGAGCGCGATACGGCGGCCCGTTGACGTACGCCGCCCACTGGCGCGTCTACCAGGACGTTTGCTTCTGGGACGCGGTCGACTACGTCGGCGTCAACGCGTACTTCGCGTTGTCGAAGAAAGACGACGTCGGCCTCTCCACTATGGTGAAGGCGTGGGCCGGGCCGTTGGACGAGATGGGGAGTTGGCGTTACCGCGCCCGCCTGACCGACAAGGAGGTCATTTTCACGGAGGTAGGTTACCGGTCCCTGCCCCTGTGCTGGAAGAAGGGGATCGTTACGGAGACCGACGAGGTCGATACCAAGGCGCAGGAGGTCTGCTACAAAGCGCTGTTTATGACGGCGCCGGGACGGCGGTGGCTTCGCGGTATATTTATTTGGTGTTGGGACAACTGGAGCCCGGACGCGGGAGGCGGCCCCGATAACAACAATTGGACGCCCAAGCGTAAGCCCGCCGAGAAGGTGCTCTCTGACTACTACCATAGTTATTAGTCGTCGCCGCTGAAGTGAACGCCGACAGATGAAACGCGGGCCCGGAGTCGGAGTCGGGTTGCTCGAGCGCCGAGCGGCGCTTTTTTTGGCCCTGGCCGCGGCGGGCCTTTTTTTCGTCCTTTACGCCTCGAGCTGTTGCCGCGGCGCGTACTGGCAGGATTCCGGGATATACGTTCGCTCGGTATACCTTTTGGGTAACTGTTACGCCCCGGGGTACCCGGCGTACTTATGTTCGTCGTATATCTTCACGGCGTTGCCGGGAGTGGGCGCATCGGCCGGGGTGAATTTTTTCAGCGGGGTCGCGGGCGCGGCCGCCGCTTTTTTCGTGGTGCTCGCGGCCTTGAAGCTGTACGGCGCCCACGGCTTCGGCGCCGCCGGCGCGGCCGTCGCCGCGCTCGCGGTGGGTTCGGCGCCGGCGGTATGGGCGCAGGCGACGGCGGCGGAGGTTTACACGTTGAGCCTCGCCCTTACCGCGGCTACGGTTTGGCTGCTTCTCGTTTGGGGCGGCGGCCCGGACGACCGGCCCTTTTTCGCCGCGGCCTTCGTCTACGGCCTGGCGTGCGGCGTCCATCCCCAGCAGGCCGCTTTTCTGCCGGCGTACGCGGCGTACGCGTTTTGGGCGGGAGGCCGGCGCATGGCGTCGTTGAAGGTATTGAGCCTCGCGGGAGCGGCGTTCGCGCTGGCTTTGTCCGCCTACCTGTACTTACCGCTGAGGTCCGCCGCGGGGGTCGCGACGGACTGGGGCAAACCCGACAACTTGAGGAATTTTTACTATCACGTGACCGGGAAAGCGTATCGGCACGAGCTCCTGGCCGCGACGCCGGCGCTGGTGGCGGCTCGAGCGAAAATGGCCGCGCGGCTTTTCCTCAGCCAATTCGGCTGGCTCGGCTTAACGGCGGGCGTTTTAGGCGCGGCGTGGCTGTTCCGCTGCCGGTTAAAAGGCGCGGTCCTCCTCTTCGGCGCCTCGACGGCGGCGGTCGCGTTCATCCTGAATTATTACTCCGCGAATTGGCGGACTTGGTACATGGCCCTCTATATGGCGTGGGCATTGGCCTGCGGCGCGTGCGTCGCGTGGTTGTGTCGGCGAATGGCGGGGCGGCGTTTTTGGCCGGGTGCGGTCGCGGCCTTGGCGTCGGTCGCCGTCGCGGCGGCCACGGTCCCGGCGCGGTTCGGCCCTGCGGACCGGTCCGATTTCCCGTACGCCGAGGAAGCCGCCGGTAACGTCCTGCGCGTCGTCGGGCCGCGCGCGACCTATATCCTGAGCTACGAGGGCAGCGCGGTAACGGGGCCTTTGGCTGCGCTGGTGACGGCGGGCTACGCCCGGCCGGACGTTTACTTCGTCGACGCCGCCGGGACGCGCCAGTTCCACGACTTCTTCGACTTGGTCGGCGATAAGTACCGCTATATGCCCGCCGGGGCGAGCGCCGGCCCTTACGTGGACGCTTTCATGGCGTTGGTTCGCGACCGGCGCCGCGACTACTATATGCTTTACCCGTTCGGGCCGCCGCGATATTACGGCTACCGCTACGAGCGGCGGGGGCGCGTTTGGCGGTTGGTACCGCCCGGCGGCAGGGCCCCGGAGCGCGACTGGTGGTCGTTGTACCGCCGCCGCGGCGTGGAGCCGGAGCCGCCGCCGTACGTCGATTACTGGACCGCGACGTACCTCGGCGTGCAATACGTCGCCGAATGCCGCGACAGGGCGCGTGCCGGGGACGACGCCCGGGCCGAATTTTGTTTGAAATCGGCCGAGCGGCTCGGCGCCCGCGCCGAGAAGGTGCAGAACAGCCTCGGCGCCTACGCCGAGGAACGCGGCGACCTAAAGGCCGCGGCCGCCCACTACCGACGCGCCCTCGCGCTGGACCCGACTTTTCGAGCCGCGCGGGAGAACTTGGTACGGCTTTATTATCGTACGGGCCGGCCGGACCTGGCGGCGCAAGAATCGGCGGTTTTAACGGACTTTTACCCGGGCGAATAGGGGATTTCCGTTTCGGCGGCAACGTTTACGTACGTCTTCCGAATAGGGGGGTATTACGGTTTTTCGCCGGGTTGTAAGTACGAAAAAAAGGCTTGACCTTCGGGCCGGGGTTCGGTAATATTTACAGGAGTATTAGCATAGGAAACGGTGTAACCTAAAGAGGAGGACCGTATGAAGAAGGTAGCGTTGTTAGTGGCATTTGTGCTCGTCGCGACGAGCGTGTTGGCGGCGGACCCGTCGAAGATTATCGTCAAGTACGACGTGTTCAGCGGTTACGGGGAAGCCGTCATCACCGCGCTCAAAGCGAAGTGGCCCACGGCTACGATTACGTCTTACTCGGGGGCTACCTGGCCGACGTTCGACTCGCAGCTCGTATCCGGGACTTGGGACATAGTCATCGTCGAGGCCCACAACTACCCGGGAACCGCCACGCAATATCAGCACATGGCGGACTGGTATAACAAGAAAATCGGCCCCCTCTTCTACGCCGACTGGTCTATGAACAACGGCAACAGTTCTATGCTCGTTACCGCGATGGGCGGTTCCGTCCCGACCAGTGTGCCTATGACCACGCCGCCTGCACCACATTACGCGTGGGCCACGACGCATCCAATTTGTTCCGGCATCACTAACTGGACGTACGGCAACCCGGGCTACCGCGTCGCCGGCCAGCGCATGCCTTGGACCACCGCTGTCCCCGTGACCGGCTGGACCACCACCCAAACCCCGAGCCAGGGCGGGATCATGGTTGCCGCGGACAAGCACAGCGTTATTAGCGGTTACTTCCCGTCCTTGAACACGACACAACCGGCAACGCTCTGGTCTAACATCCTGGACTTTATGTGGGGCAGCAGCGGCGTCGCCCCGCAGTCGCTCGGTAAGGTAAAAGCCCTGTATAAATAACAAAGGGCTTATCAGGAACTAGCCGCCCGCGGAAGCGGGCGGCTTTTGTTTGGCGCGCGCGACCGTCGGGATGCGGAGAGAGATTCGGCTCGCGCCGCCGTGGGTTTTACTTGTAATATTCGCCGTAAAAAGATAAAATAATCTAATAGGGGAGGGGCCGAGTCGGCATTACCGCCGACCGTTGCGTCTCGAGTGGCGGTCCGCAGGCCGGGCCGATACGCGCGCCTTCGGCGGCCGGACGCCTTTTTATTACCCGATGAAAATATTGACGATCAACTGCGGCAGCTCGTCGCTGAAGTATTCGTTCTTCGACGCCGCCGAGGAACGTACCATCGCCCGGGGCATCGTCGAGAGGATTACCATCGGCGGTTCCTTTATCGTACACCGGCTGACGCCGTCGCCGGCGTACGAAACCCTCGGCGGGCCGTCGGGGACGTGGCGCGGGGCCGTCAGCGTTAAGATGCGGGGGGGCTTGACGTTGCGGCGGACGCACGAGTGCCCCACCCATAAGGAGGCTATCGACCTCGTCCTGGCGACGTTGACGAAGGGCGAGGGCGCGGTCATCTCCGATTTGGGTGAAATTTCGGCCGCGGCGCACCGCGTCGTCCACGGCGGCGAAGCGCTTACGGGTTCCGTTATCGTGGACGACCGCGTCGTGGACGTGCTCCGCGACTGCATAAGTCTGGCGCCGCTCCATAACCCTCCCAACATCGCCGGCGTCGAGGCGGCGCGCGCCATCCTTCCCGATGTGCCCCACGTCGCCGTCTTCGATACGGCGTTCCACTACACCATTCCCGATTACGCGTACCTGTACGCCTTGCCGTACGAGTGGTACCTCGAGAAGGGCGTCCGCCGCTACGGCTTCCACGGCACCTCCCACCTCTACGTCTCGCGGCGCGCCGCGGCCCTTATGGATAGAAGCCCGGCGGAAGCCAACGTCATTACCCTCCACATAGGGAACGGCGCCAGCGTCTGCGCGGTCAAGGGCGGCATATCGGTGGACACCTCGATGGGGTTCACGCCGCTGGAAGGTTTGGTAATGGGCACGCGGTGCGGCGACATCGACCCGGCCATCCCGTTCCAGGTGATGGCGGAGTACAACCTCGAGCCTCAGGAAGTCTACAGCCGACTCAACCGGCGGAGCGGCGTCTTGGGCCTTACGGGGAAGTACGCCGACCGGCGAGACGTGCTCGCTCACATGGACGCCGAGGCCGCGAGCGAGGACGAGGACGCCGCCGCGGCCGGTTCGCCGTACCGCTGCAAGGCGGCGCTGGAGGTCGAGTGCTACCGCTTGAAGAAGTACGTCGGCGCGTACGCCGCGGCGCTGGGGTGGGTGGACGCGCTGGTCTTTACGGCCGGCGTAGGGGAGAATTCGCCCGAGATACGGGCGTCGACGGCGCGCGGCCTGGAGGGGCTGGGCGTCGTCCTCGACGCGGAGAAGAACGCCGGGGCGCCGCGCGGCGCGGAGGTCGACGTCTCGTCGTCGGCCTCGGCGACGAGGGTGTTCGTCATCCCCACCGACGAGGAACGGGTATTCATCGAGGATACCATCGCCCTCCTCAACGGCACGTACCACCCGCCGGACCGCTTCGTGTACTCTTTCCAGAAACCCGACTACCGGCCGCGGCTCGCTTGACGCCCGTTACTTAGGTCATAGTACTGAAAGGCGGCCTTTCGAGGGGCCGCCTTTTATTGTTTCGGCTACGCGGTGGGGCGCGTTAGCGCGCGTCTTCCGGCGCGTCGGCGTTGCCCTCCAGCGCCGTCGAGCCGAAGTAGAAATCGGGCCGCTCCCAGTGGAGGACCAGGTCCACGTCGGGGTAGAAATCCTCGCGCCGCAGCTCGTAGCGGACGACGCCCTCGCGGGAGGGGACCTCCTCCAGTTCGTAGGAACCTTTGACGGGGGCGAGTTGCGGCGGGACCTCGACGGCGAACGTCGCTTTCTCGATAGGCCGCTGCCAGCCGCGATTGCTCGCGAGAATGTACTTATACTCGCAGCCGTCGCAGGGCTGCTCGTACGCGACCGACACCCCCACCTCCGTTTGCGGCGGTACCGTTACCTCGAAGGCGACGTCGTAACGTTTCCAGGAGAAGGGGACGGCGCCGCCTTCGGCGTCGCGGACGGATATATTCTCCGGCTTACCCAGCCCGGGCCCGCGGGGGAAGGGATAGTACAGCTCGAGCGTATCCGGCTCGTCGCCGGCGTTATAGAAGGTATACGTACCCTCCACCGTCACCCGCGGCGGCGCGACCGTTATCGTAACGTTCTCGCCGGCGAATTTCGTCTTCCCGAAGGCGGGCGCAACGCTGGCCGTCGCGGCCGCCACCGACGCGACGACGCCCCACCGTAACAACGTTTTCATTTTCCGCTCCTCTCCGCCGTTAATACTCTTAGGCCGGTTGGCCTCGGGGCGCCGTTACCGCGCGACGACCAGCCGCTTGGCCGCGGCGTCGACGCCCGCCCGCAACCGGTAGATGTATACGCCGGGCGCGAGGCCCGCGAGGCCGACGGCCACGTCGTGCTCGCCCCCGGCCAGGGGCCGCTCCAGCAACGTGCGGACCTTGCGGCCCGAGATGTCGTACAGCTCCATCGTCGCGGCGCCGGCCTCCGCCAGCGTGAAGGCTATGCGGGCGTCGCCCCGGCACGGGTTGGGCCGCGCCTGCTCGAGCGCGAAGGCGTACGGCGTACGCGGCGCGGGCGCGTGGGGCGGGCCCTCCTCGACGCCGGTATCCCCCTTGACGTCGAAGAGCCAAACGTGCGCGGCCTCGTGCCCCTTATCCTGCAGGCACACGCAGACCTCGCTCACGCCGTCGCCCGTCACGTCGCCCACGCGCTCGACGTCGTAGATGCGCTCCGAGAAGCTGCGCGTCCAGAGCTCGTCGCCCTTGTTGGAGTAGCACTTCGCGACGCCGCTGCCGCTCCCCAGCGAGCCGCCCACGGCCTCCCACAGCTCGTCGCCGTCGACGTCCTCGACCACGTCCACGGACCACACGTCCGCGGCCACCGGTTTGGTCCACAGCGTCGCGCCGTCCTTGCCGCTGACGCAGAGGAGGTTGGAACTCCACGAGCCCACGACGACGTCGTCTTTGCCGTCGCCGTTGACGTCCGGCAGGCGCTCGAGGTCCATCACGATGGCGCCCACGCCGTTGGTCCACAACAGCGAGCCGTCTTTGCCGCTCAGGCCCACCACCGTTTTCGCGTACCCGCCGGCGGCCACGTCGTCGTAGCCGTCGCCGTTCAGGTCGCCGAGGACGACGACGTCGGATACGCTGCCGCCCGTGTCGTACTGCCATATCTGGGCGCCGTTCGTCCCGTTGAGGCCGTACACCTTGTTGTCGTAGCTGTTGCCGCCGGCGCCCGCCACGACGTCGGCGACGCCGTCGCCGGTGACGTCGGCTATCGCGGTCACGCACTGCGCGCCGTCGCGCGGCGGCCTGAAGGTCCAGATGATGTTAACCGCGTCCGTGGTGCTGCCGCCGTCGAAGCAGAAGACGGTCCCGCTCGGGTCGCTGGTCTGGCCCCCGGCGGCGGCTAGCAAATCCTTCTTGCCGTTCTTGTTCACGTCGCCGGTGCCCGCCACCGAGTGGACCCAGCCGGCATTAGGGCCGCTATAGGTGGAGTAAGAGAAGATCGTCGTGCCGTCTTTGCCCGATTTGAGGTAGAACGAGCGTCCCTCGCTCACGCCGCCGGGGGTGCCCATAATTACCTCGCGGATGCCGTCGCCGTTGAGGTCTTCCACGGTGTCGAGGCCGTGGGTGCCCCACAGGCCCAGGCAGTCGTTGGCGGCCCAGAGCTTCTTGCCGTCCTTGCCGGACAGCGCGAAGAGCTCGTCGCCGTCGTCGGAGTAGTACTTGCCGCAGACGACGTCCGGGACGCCGTCGTTGTTCACGTCGCCCAGGTCCGCCGAGGCGTAGACGCCGTTGCAGTCGGTATAGGACCACAATAGCTTGGCGCCGGCGAGCGCGGTCGTCGCGGCCAGAATCGTCGCGAGAAACGTTAACGCGTAACGCCTTTTCATTTTTATTCCACCTTTTCTAAGATTTGATATTCGCTGCGCAAGGAAACTTATTGGTGGTCAATTCTATATTAATATTGCCGGCTTAGCAAGCTATTCGCGGCCTCGAGTCAAGCATTAATTAGGGTGCCCGGGGGGACGCCGCCGCGGGCCGTTTTTCGTTACGACGACGGCGCGACGACGTAGACGTAGCGGAGGGCGCCGTCGCCGCGGTTGTGCACGTTGTGGAACGTCTCCGGCGGGATGTACGCGACTTGCCCCGCCTCGAGCGCGAGCGCGCCGTAGCCCTCCAGCTCGGCCTCGCCCCGTCCCTCGAGTATTGTGAGCAGCTCCTCGTAGTCCTCGGTGCAGTGGCGGCCGCATTCTTCGCCGGGCCCCAGCGTCACCATCCCCGCGCGCATGCGCCTCGCGACGCCTTCGGTGAGGAGGGGGAGGTGGGTTTCGCCCCGGGCGTCGAGGCGTTTGACGAACGGGCCGCCTTCGCTCGTTCGAGCCATATCGGTTGCCACCTTCGGTTTAAGTTTTTACTGGGCGGTGTAGCCGCCGTCTATTACCAGCTCGGCGCCGGTAACGAATTTGGATTCGTCGGAGGCGAGGTACAGCACGCCGTAGGCCACGTCTTCCGGCTCGCCCAGCCGGCCTACCGGGTGGAGGCTCTCGAGGTAGGCGCGGCCGCCCTCCACGTCGCCCCGGGCCTTCATCGCGTTCTCGACCATCGGCGTCCAGATGTACCCGGGGTGAACCGAGTTGACGCGGATATCGTACCCCTGCTTGGCGCAGTGGAGCGCGGCGGATTTGGTCAGCAGGCGAACGCCGCCCTTGCTGGCGCAATAAGAGGCGGTCCCCGCGTCGCCGACGAGGCCCAGGACGGAGGACATGTTGATAATCGAGCCGCCGCGCTCTTTCATGGCCTCGATGCCGTACTTCGTACCCAGGAAGACGCCGTCGAGGTTGACGCTCAGGAGCCGGCGCCAGCCCTCGAGCGTGTCGGCCTCGACCGTGGTCGTGGCGCCGATGCCGGCGTTGTTCACTACGACGTCGAGGCCGCCGTATCTTTCGAGCGTCTTCGCGATTACGTCGCTCCACTCGGCCTCGGCGGATACGTCGTGCCGGAAGAAGACGGCCTCGCCGCCCGCGGCCCGTATCTCTTCCGCCACCGCTTCGCCGGCCTTCACGTCGACGTCCGTCACGACGACCCGGGCCCCCTCGCGGCCGAGCAGCGTGCAGCACGCCGCGCCGATGCCCATCGCGCCGCCCGTCACGAGCGCAACCTTATCTTTGACTCGAGCCATTCAAATCACCCCTTTAATATCGTTACGACTTCTCGCTCACTATATCATAGGTCCGCCGCCGGGTTATGCCGAGTCGGGCGGCTCCCGCGGCGCCTTGAAAAGGCGGCCTTTATTTTTGCGCGGGGTTTATATATAATGACTATATTATAAAATAACCCTATATTGGGAGACGAGCCGTTATGGAAGAATACTTCTCGAGTCGCGCGCAGGAGGCCGTCCGCTCGGCGCAGGAAACGGCCAAGGCCCTGGGCGCCGCGCAGATCGGAACGGACCACTTGCTGGTCGGCATCGCCCGCGACCGGGGCTCGGTCGCGGCCCGGGCGCTCGGCGCCGTCGGCCTGGACTTCGACCGCGTCAGCGCCGCGGCCCAACAGCTCGCGCCGTCGCGGCCCGGCGCCGCCCCCGGCGTCGTAATTGAGTTCGCCCCCGACGCCAAGCGCGCCATCCAGCACGCCGTTGACGAGGCGCAGCGCCTCAAGGCCCAGCTCGTCGGGACCGAACACCTATTATTGGGCGTCCTGCACGAGACCGCCGGCGCCGGCGTCAAGGTCCTGGTCTCGCTGGGCGCGGACCCGAAGGTCGCCGCCGAAAAGTGCTACGAGCTGATGGGGGCGAAGGCCGCGGGCCCGTACGGCGCGAGCGCGGAGTCGAAGACGCCGGCGCTTGACACCTTCGGCCGCGACCTGACGAAGCTCGCGCGCGACGGCAAGCTCGACCCCGTTATAGGCCGGGAGAAGGAAATCGAGCGCTGCATCCAGATATTGTCGCGCCGGACCAAGAACAACCCGGTCCTCATCGGCGACCCGGGCGTGGGCAAGACCGCCATCGTCGAAGGCCTGGCGCAGGCCATCGCCGGCCGCCGCGTCCCGGAGATGCTGGCCGACAAGAAAGTCATCCAGCTCGACCTCGCCGGCCTCGTGGCCGGGACGAAGTTCCGCGGCGAGTTCGAGGAACGCCTCAAGGGCGTCGTCGACGAGATCGTCAAGGGCGGCGGCGTCATACTCTTCATAGACGAGATGCACACGCTGGTCGGCGCCGGCGCCGCGGAGGGAGCCATCGACGCCGCCAACATCCTCAAGCCGGCGCTGGCGCGCGGCGAGCTGCAGGCCGTGGGCGCGACGACGCTCGACGAGTACCGCAAGTACGTCGAGAAGGACGCCGCGCTCGAGCGCCGCTTCCAGCCGGTCCTCGTCGACGAGCCGACGGTGGAGGAGACCGTCGCCATCCTGGAGGGTCTGCGCGAGCGCTACGCCGCCCACCACCGCGTCACCATCTCGGACGAGGCCGTAGTCGCCGCGGCCCGTCTCTCGGCGCGTTATATTGCCGACCGCTTCCTGCCCGACAAAGCCATCGACCTCATCGACGAAGCGGCGGCCAAGGTTCACCTCGCGAACCTCACGGTGCCGCCGGACCTCGCGGCCACCCAGGCCGAGGTCGACCAGCTCGAGCGCGAGAAGGAGGAGGCCATCGCGCGCAACGACTTCGAGGCCGCCAACCAGGCCCACGTGAAGGCGCTCGAGCTGCAGGCCCGGCTGAACGAGGTCAAGGGGAAGTGGGAGCGCGTCAAGGCCGAGAAGGAGCAGGACGCGGTGGTGACGCGCGAGGACGTGGCCGAGGTCCTCTCGAGCTGGACCGGCATCCCGGTCGCCGAGCTTACCGAGGAGGAACAGGCGCGGCTGCTGCGGATGGAGGAGGAGCTGCACCGCCGCATCGTCGACCAGGAGGAGGCGGTGCGGGCGGTATCGCAGGCGGTGCGGAGCGCCCGGGCGGGGCTCAAGGACCCCAACCAACCGGTGGGGACGTTCATCTTCCTGGGGCCGACGGGCGTGGGCAAGACCGAGCTCGCCAAGGCGCTGGCCGAGTTCCTCTACGGCGACGAGGAGGCGATCGTCCGCATCGACATGTCGGAATACCAGGAACGCCACACCGTCTCGCGGCTGGTGGGCGCGCCCCCGGGCTACGTCGGCTACGAGGAGGGAGGCCAGCTCACCGAGCGCGTCCGGCGCCGGCCCTACTCCGTCATCCTGCTGGACGAGATAGAGAAGGCGCACGCCGACGTCTTCAACATCCTGCTGCAAGTCATGGACGACGGCCGCCTTACCGACAGCCACGGCAAGACGGTGGACTTCAAGAACGCGCTCTTAATCATGACGTCCAACGTCGGCGCGGACCGCATCGTGAAGTTGTCGGAACGCGCCCACGTGGACAAGGAAGAAGCGCTGTACGAGAAGATGAAGGAGGAAGTCTTCGACGAGGTGAAGGGCGTATTCCGGCCGGAGTTCATCAACCGCGTCGACGACGTCATCGTCTTCCACGCGCTGGGCAAAGAGGAGCTGCTGCAAATAGTCGAGCTGTTGGTGGCCAAGTTGCGGTCGCGCTTGCTCGACCAGGATATGGACCTGGAAATAACGGACGCCGCGCGCGGGCACCTGGCGGAGGAGGGCTACGACCCGGCCTTCGGCGCCCGGCCGCTGCGCCGCCTCATCACCCGGGTCCTGGCCAACCCCATCGCCAACCGCATCCTCCGGGGCGAGTTCGGCCCGGGCGACACGGTGGAGGTGGACTTCGCGGACGGCGAGTTGGTTTTGAATAAAAGTAAAACGAAGAAAGCGAAGGTGAAAAGTAAAAAGGAGGAGCCGGCAAAAGAGGACGACGTCATCGAGGGGGAAGTGGTGGACGGCGAGGTATTCGACTAAGTACGTACCGCCGCGGCGGTGCCTTCGCCGGTGGGCAAGGTCAAGGCGCTGTTTCGGTAGGCTTTCTTTGCGGTGCGAACGGGAGTGCCCTCCGGGTTGAAGGTGCGACGGTGGGGCGGCGTTAACGGACTAAGCCAACGTAGCGAGGAGAGTGGATTATGCGTAAGGTAGCAATGGTTGTAATCATCGCCGCGGCCCCCGCGTTCGCGGGCTTCGGCAGCGTCGTGTCGTCGTTCCGGAAAACCGATAACATCACGTCGCGCGGGTTGGCCTGGGACGGCCGCTACCTCGTGACTTCCAACATGTGCTTGAGCGGCGACAAGAAGTGGCGGGTATATACGGCGGCGGGCAGCCTGGTGCGCAAGTTCGACGGCCCGGAGAAGTACAACGCCCACATCGGCGCGGAATACGACGGCTTGCGGTTTTGGACCGGTTCCTGTATGGAGGACCGTGTTTACCGGTTCACCAGTTCCGGCTCGGTGGTATCTTTTTTCCGCGCCGAATGGCCCTGCGGCCTCGCCTGGGACGGTAAATATATCTGGTGGGTGTCGTACATCGGCGACTGGTTCTACAAGTGCAAGCCGCTGGGGTCGGTGGTGTCGTCGTGGCGCGTGAATAAAATAACCGACAGCGCCGACCTCGCCTGGGACGGCATCTACCTGTGGTGCGCCGACATCGGCTCGGAACGCGTTTATCGCCTGACTAAAAAGGGCTCGATCTCGCGGTCGTTCAAGGCGCCCGGGAGCGGGACCTACGGCTGCGCCTTCGACGGCAAGTACCTTTGGTTGGCCGACACCGTCGGCGGATTAGCGACGACCTTTTATAAGGTCGATATCGATTACACCGGCCCGGCCGTGGCGCCGTTGTCGCTGGGCAAGGTCCGGGCGCTGTTCCGGTAGGCGCAGTTTTACAGGTTTTCGACTCGAGCAGGTTCCTAGGAAGAGCCCGTGCCGGATTATGACGTGGACGCGGTGCACAAGGACACCATAGAGTACTACCGCCTGACGCTCGCGCTCCACCAAAAGGATCCCCACGCCGCCGAGACTGCCAAGGCGCACAGGTACGTCGAAATAGGCCATAAAAAGGGAAATGTAGAAATAGCTTTAGAAGAATACTTATGAAAGCAATTGTATGCACAAAATACGGACCACCGGATGTTCTTCAGCTCAAAGAGGTGGAGAAACCCGTTCCCAAAGACAAGGAAGTCCTAATAAGAATACACGCAACCACAGTAAGATCAGGGGACTGTAGAATTCGAAGTTCCACACACCCTCTCTGGTACTGGCTCCCCGCGCGAATAATGTTTGGCCTCATAAGGCCAAGAAAAACTATACCAGGGGATGAGCTGGCCGGGGAAATTGAAGCAATAGGCAAAGACGTAACACTATTTAAGAAAGGTGACCAGGTTTTTGGAAATATTTGGACGATTGGTTTTGGTGGTGCTAATGCCGGATATAAATGTCTACCTGAAGACTGGGTAGTAATAAAACCGGCCAATATGACCTATGAGGAAGCCGCCGCCGTTCCTGTTGGGGGACTGACGGCACTACATTTTCTCAGAAAAGGAGATATCCAGAGCGGACAGAAAGTCCTTATCTTTGGCGCCTCTGGAAGTGTAGGTACTTATGCCGTGCAGCTCGCCAAATACTACGGGGCGGAAGTTACCGGCTTATGCAGTACCACGAATATAGAAATGGTGAAATCTCTCGGTGCCGATAAGGTAATCGATTACACCAAAGAGGATTTTACCAAGAGCGGCCGGACCTACGATATCATTTTCGACGCGGTAAGCAAGACTTCGTTTTCGCGCTGTAAAAGCTCGCTAAAGCAAAGAGGGGTCTATCTTACTGTTGATTGGCCTCTTCTTCAAGCGCTATGGACTTCAATGGTAGGTAGCAAGAAATTAATATTCGGAATAGCAAGGCAAAACCCTGAAGACCTTATTTTCCTCAAAGAGCTTATTGAGGAGGGAAAGTTAAAAGCGGTTATTGATAGACGCTATCCGTTGGAACAGACTGCCGAGGGCCACCGGTACGTCGAAACAGGGCGCAAGAAGGGAAATGTAGTCATAACTGTGGAACATAACAAAAAAACCTAACGAATTAAGAGGAATTGAAATGACAAAACGTATCGCCGATATATCACAACGCAAAGCTGCGATAGTCGCAGGGGTCGCATTTCTAATCATGTTTATAGCCGCTATCATCGCCGAATTTTTTTCTCGTCAGGGTCTTGTTGTGCCGGGAGACGCGGCAACAACAGCCAGTAATATTTTGGCTAATGAGATATTATTCCGTACCGGTATATTTAGCTATCTAGTTATTCTTGTTTTGGATGTGGTGTTGGCTTGGGCATTTTATGTTTTTCTCAAACCAGTAAACAAGGACCTCTCTTTGCTTGCGGCGTGGTTTAGGTTGGTGTATACGGCTGTTTTTGGAATCGCTCTGTATAATCTTGTTACTGTTTTGGGCCTTTTAAGTGGTGCTGACTACTTGGCAGTATTTGAAACAGATTATTTGCATGCTCAAGTGATGCTATCTCTCAATGCGTTTAGTGATGGATGGGCTATCGGATATATATTTTTTAGCCTTCATTTATTTGTCCTTGGTTATTTAGTTTTCAGGTCGGGCTACATTCCCAGAATTCTGGGCGTCTTGTTGATAATCGCATCTTTAAGCTATCTAATAGATAATTCGGCAAAACTTGTTCTACCCAACTACGCCGACTACGAAGCGGTAATTTTGCTGGTTGTTTTCCTGCCTGCCCTTGTTGGGGAAATGGCGCTTTGCTTGTGGCTTCTATTTAAAGGGGGTAAAAAGCCCGAAGTGAAGAATCAGGATGAGATAACCGCGGAGAATACATAAGCAAAGACCGGGGAAAAACCAGCGGAGATACCACGGCCCGAAGTGAAGAAGTATGAAGAATAAAAGACGTTTTCGGACAATATTTAATATTACTATCAATCAAAAAGGAGGGATACCCAAATAAAAGCGATTGTATATTAATAACATGGGTTTCCCGATGTTCTTCAGCTCATAAAGGAGTAGGTGATGCCCGACTTCGACGCCCAGGCGCATAACGACACCATAGAGTACTACCGCCTGACGCTCGCGCTCCATCAAAAGGACCCCCACGCGCCCGAAACCGCGAAGGCGGACGAGGCGGTCCTGGCGATGGTCCGCGAGACGCCGGACATCCTCGAGATGAACAAGCAGATGATGGAGGGCGGCCTGGCGTTCGCCGTCGGCGTAGCCGGCGGATATGGCTGCGAGCTGGCGGCCAAGTACGCCGAGCTGAAGGGGCTCTCGCCGGCGATGGTTCCGAACCACTTCCTCGAGCCGTTCGAGGGCGGCGCCGCGACGGCCCCGGCCTTCGTTATGCCCCACCGCCCGTTCCCGGATTATCCGTTCCCGATGGTTATAAAATAGGGGGTAACGGCCTCCGGCCCGCGACAACTAATACCGCCGCGCCGGTGTCTGGGAAAACGAATCGTCCGCCACCGGCAGCAAAGCCGCCCCTCGGGGCGGCTTTTATTATCCCATCTTCAGTTAAGGAAAGCGTCCGGCCGGCCGCGTTTTACCCTTGACGTCGCGTCGGCGGTGTTATACTTTATAACAAAAGGTAAAATCCAAAGCGGGAGTGGAAAATGATAAAGAAGTTAGTCGTAGGTTTTACGCTCGCGGCCTTGGTCGCCGCCGGCGCAGCAAACGCCGGCCTCGGCGACATAATCTCGTCGTTCCCCCTCACGGGGACGATAATGGCGCACGCCGTGGCCTGGAACGGCCAATACCTCGCCGTCACCAACTACCACTACTCCGGCGACCGGATGTGGCGCCACTACACGACGGCAGGAAGCTTGGTGGGCTCGTTCGACCCGCCGCGGGGGCCGTACAGCCCGGTGCAGTACGGCGCCGAGTTCGACGGGACGTACTACTGGGGTTCGGACCTCTTCCAGCAAAAGTACGTCTACCGCTTCACGACGCAGGGTTCCACGATCTCGTCGTTTCCGGCGCCCGACCCGAGCGGCATCGCCTGGGACGGCTCGCACCTGTGGATAATGTCGCTGTACGGCGGGACCGTCCGGCAATACACGACGGAGGGCTCCGTCGTGAAGTCGTTCAACGTGACGCCCATCAACGCCGGCTACGACATGGCGTGGGACGGGACTTATTTATGGTGCGCCAACCGGCCGACCGGCGGGCCGTATTACGTCTTCAGCTTCACGACGGACGGGTCCGTCGTCGCCTCCTTCGCTTCCCCCGGGACGTTCACGACGGGCTGCGGCTGCGACGGCCGCTACCTCTGGCTTTCGGACAACAGCGGGTCGAAGCACGTCTACCAGGTGGACGCCGAGCTTACGCACGACGTAGCGCCCGCCTCCGTGGGCAGGATAAAGGCGCTCTTCCGCTAGCGGGAGCCGGCGCTTCACAGCTCGCTTGCGCTCGAGCCGATTGACGGCGCGGATTCCCGCGCCGCGAGAGAGTAGTATAGAGTAAAGGCCGCCCCGGAGGGCGGCCTCTTCGTCGTCGTAGCCGCTAGCGGAACAAGGCCTTCACGCGCCCCAGCGAGGCCGGCGCGACCACCACGCCCTCGACGAGTTTAACCGCGGCGCCGTTCTGGATTAACTTCTCGTTGGGCCACGTATTGCACTGAACGAACGCCGTAACGCCCATATTGGCCGTCTTCCATTCCGTCTTTAGGGTGAAGACGTGGGAGAATTCCTCCTTCTGGTTGGCCTTGGTGACGGTCAATTTTTTCGTCGTCATCGCGCGCTCGACGTAGTAGTGGGTCTCGGAGCTTTCTACGACGTCGGTTTCCCACAGCGCGATGTGGCAGACGTTTTCGGCGGAGAGGTCTTCCTCCAGGCGGACGCGCACCTTGACCGAGGCGTGGCCTTCGCCGAAACTATTCGTGAGGAACGTCACCGCCAGCGGGCCGGCGACGTCTTTGCGGGTATTAAACAGGGCGAGGTAGTTGTTGTAGGTTTGGGACGAGCCGCCGCTGGAGCGCCACCGGCCGTCGACGTGGGCCACGGGGATACCCGTCTCGTTGTAATAGTTCCGCCAACGGTCCGCTCCTTCGGGAGTACCCAGCGGGCCTTTAGTGTGGAACGCGACCGGCGCGATTTTCGCGAGACCTTGTTCCGATACCAGTTTGCCCAGGGCCGCATCTGCCCAGTGGCAATACGGTCAAGGGATGCCGGAGAAGAGCTCGAACACGACGACGCGCGGCGCGCTCCACGCCGGCGTCGCGCACGCCGCCACTACGGCTACGGTTAAAATTCTCCACATACGCGGCCTCCTTACGATGGCGATATTTTGATTATATATTAAATCGTACCGGCGCCGGCGTCAAGCCGTAATTCGTCCCCGCCGCAAAAAAGCCGCCCCTCGGGGCGGCTTTTATAAATTAGGAGGTCGTTGGGGTTTAACGGTAAAGCGCCTTCACGCGGGCCGCCGGCCCTTTTTTCGCTCGGCCGCGTAAAAAAAGTTGAGAGAGCCGGCCTAAAGGACGGCTCTCTCGGTATAGGGAGGGAGGGTTCTAGTATAACTAACGGCCCCGCGAAAACTATTTCCCCCTCACCGTTTGTATTATAACCTATTCCGTCATAATTAGTCAAGAAAAAAACGACGCGGCCTTCGCGGCGGCGTCGCGGCCGGCGACGCGGCGTTATAGTCGGCCGTAAAAAAGCCGCCCCTCGGGGCGGCTTTTCTTTTCGGGGTATGGGAATGGGTTTAGTTAAACAGCGCCTTGACGCGGCCCACCGACGCCGGCGAGACCGCGGTACCGGCCACGAGCTTGACCGCGCGGCCGTTCTTGATCTCCTTACCGTTGGGGTCCTGGACGAAGACGGAGACGCCCAGGTCCGCGACCTTCCAGCCTCCCTGGAGCGTGAAGTCGTGGCTAAACTCGTCCGATTGGCCCTTTTGCGTTATGGTGACGTTTTTGGAGGCAAAGGCCCGCTCGACGTAGGCGTAGTTGCGGCCGCCGTAACTCATGTTGGTTTCCCACAGGACGAAGTGGCAAACGTGGCCGGAAGAGATGTTGTCTTCCAGTTCGACTTTGACTTTGACCGAGGCGTGGCCGCCGCCGTAGTTGCTGTTGATGAACGTGATTTTTAGCGGGCTGGAGATGCCGCGGCGCGTGTTGAACGAGCCCATATACCACTGGTACATCTGCTCGTTGTTGGTATAGGCGCCGCGGTGCATGATGACGCCGTCGACGTAGGCGGTGGGGTAGCCGGTTACGCCGTAGTAATCCCTCCTACTGGCGGCTTCCGCGGTGTACCACTGGCCGCTGGCCGAGCTGTGCCACGCCACCGGCACCCATTTATCGAACCCCTGTTCTGTCGCTATCCGTTCCAACGCATATTCTGCGTAGGGGCAGTACCCTCACCACGTGGCGGTGAAGAGCTCGCACACGACGCCCCGCTCCGCGGCCCACAGCGGCCCAACGGCGACCACTAGAAGAGCGAGCACTCCAAAGACCTTTTTCATTGCGCCGACTCCTTTCTCGAAATATTTATAGCTATTTCTACTTAGATTATAAACCTGTTTAGGCCGGAAGTCAAGGCTTAGCGGAACAGCCCCTTGACGCGACCGAGCGACGTCGGCTCGACGGCGTTCCCCTCGACCAATTTCGTCGCGCGGCCGTTGAGGATCTGTTTGCCGGCGTAGTTCTGGACCCAGGCGGAGACGCCGAGGTTCGCCTTGTTCCATCCCGCGTCGAGCGTGAAGGTCCTCTTGATTACTTGCTCGTCGTTGGCTTTCTTTGCGGTGATGAGTTCGTACTGGGCCATCCGCCTTTCTACGAAGTTGTACTGGCCCACTACCTTGTCCTCCCAGAGAATGACGTGACAGACGTGCCCTTCGGCCAGGCTCTCCTCCAGCTTGATCTTGACCTTCACCGACGCGTGGTCGCCGGCGTACGAGTTCGCGAGGAACTCTACCGTCAGCGGGCTGGGCGCGATTTTATGGTTGTTGTACATAGCCAAATAGGCGTCGTAGGTCCCGGACCCGCCGCCCCGTATGAAATCGGTACCGTCGAAGTAGCAGGTCGGAAACGCGGTTGCGCCGTAATAACTCATCCGTCCCCCCGCCTCGACCGTATAATACGGGTCGCTAGTCGAGCCGTGCCACGCTACGGGTACGAACTTGTCGAGGCCCTCGTCGTCGGCGATCTTCCTGATCGCCGCTTCGGCCGGCGGTCAATAAGGACACCACGTCGCCGTCATCAACTCCGCCACCACGCCCCGCGACGCGGCCCATAGCGGCGCTACGCAGACCGCGGCCAGCGCTACTGCTATTAATACCTTTTTCATGATTTCCGCTCCTTTCTCGAGTAGTGTTCCCGTTACATGCATTATAACCGGTTGCCTTATGTATAGTCAAGAAAAAAAGCGCGGCCTAACGTTGCGCCCGCGCGCCGCCGTTGCTTCGCCCCCGGGGATTATAAAAAGTGTGAAATAAGAAAGCCGCCCAAAAGGACGGCTTTCTCAGTATAGGGAGGGAGGGTTCTTGGTTGGTAATTCCTCTTACTTAGCTTCCGCATACAATATAACAAACCGCAACTATTAAGTCAAGCAAAAAAATCAAGTTTGGCCGGTCCGGCGGAAATTTTTTTTAGGGGGCCCGCTGCCCCCGTTTAGCGGGCGACGGGGCTCGAACCCGTAACCCTCAGCTTGGAAGGCTGATGCTCTAGCCAATTGAGCTACGCCCGCGGTATTTTTGGGGAGGGGAGGATTCGAACCTCCGAAGGCGTACGCCAGCAGATTTACAGTCTGCCCCCGTTGGCCGCTTGGGTACCTCCCCGGCTTTCTCTAGCCGGCGGCGGGGTTCGAACCCGCGACCTGCTGATTACAAATCAGCTGCTCTGGCCGCTGAGCTACGCCGGCGCGTCGACGGGTATTATATATTATAAGGCCGCGGCCGTCAAGCGACGCGTGAAAATATTTTATACGTCATTCGGATAGGGCCGCCTGGCGCGCGTACAGAGGGCGAAAATTATAGCGGCCGGGGTTTGAGACCGGCGGAACGGCGTATCCCCGGTTGAATTATTTTACTTGACTAAAATACGGCGTTATTTAATATTGGTTTCTGAGGGGACTTTTACGTTTAAAAGGGCGAACTTCGCAAGGGGGTAGAGCATGCCCGGGACGGAGGAAACGCGTTTGAGAGGAGGGTACGGCGCGCCGCGCGTTGCGAGATACTACCCAGGTTCGGCTAAAGGCCGGCCTGGGTGTTTTTTATTTCTATTTAACCCCAAGCCGTTCTTTGGAAGACGCTCCTTAACGATAAGGAGGTCGGACGATGAAGAAGGTTTTAGTTATCGCGGCGGTTTCGGCGGCCGCGGCCCTCGTCGCAGCGGACGTCGGCGCGGGCGTGGGAGGGCCCGGGGGTGTTTTTATTTGACATAGAAACGTATCACGGCTATAATTTAGGTAGGCATTCTTTCCCGCGCTTCGTTCATTTAGCGGCTTGCGGCGAGGTAGATAGAATTAAGCGTTGCGTTCTTTCCGGTTGGGCGCCGCCCGCCCGCGCGTCGCGTAACGGCCTTTTCGACCGGCTCGACGGGATAAGACATGCGCGAGTCTGGTACCCCGTAAATTTAAAAAATCGGGCATCACGGCCGGTATCACACGCGCCGCCGGGCGTACGGGCGTAGTACGTACGCCCGGGTATTTATTTTACGTTATCCGGCGGGTCGTGAAGAGTCGGGAAACCCGTGCCGCCTTCGTAGCTGGACCGGGTGAAGCGGTTTTTCCGGGTCGTCTACGAAAACCCGACGCAGACGATCGTAGTCCTGCGCGAAAGGTGGGCGGAGGTACCCGACCTCTCGTCCAGGATTTGCAGAGACCTCGTCAAAGTATACGACGTACCGGCGAAGAACCGGTAAATCGGCCCCGGCTTCCGATATTCCGACACGCGTAAGGCGCCGAAGCGGGGCAAGAAACGTAACGCCCACGACCAGGAGAAGAGGTGCGGCCGGCAACTAAAATACAGTGGTTCGACCGCCTGGCGCCCTGGGGCTTTTTCGCCCTGAAGGTCGTCGTATCGGTATACTCCCTCTACGTCTACATGCCGAGGTACTTGCGGCTGACCTACATCGCCGACGGCCCGGCGCGCGGCATCGAGGCGTATAACCTGGCTTTCGGAGAGTTCGGCCTCTTCAAAACCTACCAATTTCTTCCGATGCAGCTCTGGCTCTGGGCGGGCCTCCTCAAAATCTACCCCGACATATATTGGACCGGGACGGCTTTGAACGTCGCTGCCGCGGCCGGCACGACGGCCTTTCTATATCTCCTCGGCCGCGAACTGGCCGGCCCGGCGGCGGGAGCGGCCGCCGCCCTCCTTTTCATATTCTCCCCCGTCCACCATTTCCTGACGCTCTCGGAGGGAATGGCGGAGAGCATTTTCTTCTTCTGGAATGCGGCGGGTATCTATCTGGCGAGCCGGGCGGCGCGGGAAGGCCGCGGCGCCTGGGCTGCGGGGCTCTGCTTCGGCGCGGCGGCTTTGACCCGTTACGAAGGCGCGGCCTTGCTAATTCTGTATTCGGCGTATCGTTTATTCCGGGCCCGGCCGCGGGGCGTCGGCGGGTGGCTTTTATGGGCGGCGCCTATGGCGGTCGTAGCCGTCTTGATGGGCCATAAGGCCACGGTCGCCGCCCACCAAGGGGTCTGGACGGATCTCGCGGGGGTCAAAGCCGATAGCGAGGCAATTCTACCCAACGCCCGGTGGTTCGGCCGGGTATTCTACGGCCTAACGCGCGTGTGGCGGGACGGTAGGGTCTTCGGCCTCCTGGGCGCGGGCGGGGCACTCCTCGTTTGGGCCCGCGGCATCCGAAGGGAAAACCGGCTGCTAATTTGGGGCGGCCTCGTCGCCCTCGCGGTCGGGGTTTTAACGGTATTTGCGATAGTGGGGTTGGGTTTCGGGCCGGAGCGGCATTTCTCGATCGTCCTTATGTTCTTGTTCCCCTTCGCCGGTTTGGCCGTGGTTGAAATGTGGCGGCGGACGCGGGGGCTCGTGCCGAAAATCGCCTTAGCCATATTGTTAATGGCCGCGGCTACTGATTACGCGCGGTTCGACCGCTGTATAAGGAATTACGGTTACGGCGCTCGCGGCCCCTATAACTCGAGCTTAACCGCGGCCGCCGAAGTCGGCCTCGCTTTACGCGATTTGTGGCGCAACGGTGATCTAACACCCACCGAAAACGTGATAATCGAAAGCGGCGAACCGGGGGCGACGGGGGTTTGGCTCTGGGAGGAATACGGGATCCGGGCGTACAGCGACCACCCGCTTAATTTCCGTCGGGTCCACCGGCCGAAGCTCACCTCCGCTTTGCATCGGCTCCTCCCGTTTATGCGGCAAAAAGACGCTCGAATCGCTATAATTACTAGCGATGAAAACCGGCGAAAAATCAGAGGGTACTACGGCACGGTTCTACGGGGATCCGTAGTATACGAGAACCCCTCTCATACGATCGTCGTGACCCGAAACCGGTGGCGCCGTATACCGGACTTCGCCTCCCGCGTAGGCCGCGGCCAGGTTACCGTTTACGACGTCCCCTCCCAAAACTTATGAAAACGCGCTCTGTAAACCGGCGGAACGAGGGTGGCAGGGGGAACGCAACCTCCGCCTCGGCGATCACAACGCGGTCGGGAGAAAGGCGGCGTCGCCGATACAAAAAATAACCGGGTCCAATATTTCACAGCTACTGGTTCGTTTCTTGGCAAATGGTCCGCCGACCTTTATTATCCGCAAGGCGTAGCGTGCGCACGCAACGGCAACGTTTACGTTACGGAATACCGGAACCACCGCATTCAGTACTTTCGCCCGGCCACGGCTGGGGAGTAGACGCGGGAGCTGGCGCTGCCGGCCTACAAGCTCAGTGGCTCGGGCCGTTTTGGAACGTTGGTTCGAATGCCCCCGGGCCCTTTGAAGATTTCGCTTGACTAAAACTCCGCGTTATTTAATATTGGCTCTGGGAGAACGTATACGTAGCCGGGCGCGCTTCGCAAGGGGGTTGAGGGCATGCCCGGGTCGGGAGAAATAAATTTAATATGGTACGGCGCCTCGCGCGCCGCGCGTTACGAGATACTACCCAGGTTCGGCTAAGTGCCGGCCTGGGGTTTTTTATTTAGTCTTAACCTAACTCGGCTCTTTGGAGAGCGCTCATTACAAAGCAGGAGGTAGAACGATGAAAAAAGTTTTAGTTATCGCGGCGTTTTTCCTCGCCGGCGCCGCCGGCGCGGCGTACGAGTACGCGGGCCAGTGGGGCTCGTTGGGCACGGGCAACGGCCAGTTCAATGGCACGGCCGCCGTCGCCGTAACCGCTAACGGCAAAGTCTACGTCGCCGATACCTGGAACCACCGCATACAATACTTCACGGCGACGGGGAGATTCCTGGGCAAATGGGGCTCGTACGGCACGGGCAACGGCCAGTTCAAGGACCCGCACGGCGTCGCCGTAACCCCTAACGGCAAAGTCTACGTTGCCGACCGCGATAACCACCGCATCCAATATTTCACGGCGACGGGGAGCTTCCTGGGCAAATGGGGCTCGTTCGGCACGGGCAA